>Ga0256834_1000226_pt1 | contig 40429 bp, 36 predicted proteins | sample 4281140metaG_FD_190536 | JGI IMG/M metagenome (GOLD analysis project Ga0256834, IMG submission 190536) | Hydrothermal vent microbial communities from East Pacific Rise, Pacific Ocean - 4281-140 | ecosystem: Environmental > Aquatic > Marine > Hydrothermal vents | place: Pacific Ocean: East...
TAATCAATTACTGATCCAGTTGTGGTGATTGTGCCAGTGCCTGCGGCGTTGTTATGCTGAAGAGATAATGTGCCGCCAGCAATAGTTGTGCCACCGCTATAGGTGTTATTGCCTGAAAGAGCTAAAATTCCTGCACCATCTTTAGCTAAGCTACCAGAGCCACTTATAATGCCAGCAACTAAATTTCCTGCACTTGCTAGGTTAATTGTTAAAGTGCCAGCATTTAATTCAATTGAACTAGAAGCGCTTGCGCCAATTGATGAAATTGTATTATCACCATTATTTTGGAATGTAGCACCTGCATTAAGCCCAACCCCTGATGAAAGTGCATCTTCACTTGCGTTTAATTGCCCACCATTATTTATCATAACATAAGAATTTGCAATTGAGCCTGTGACATTTAAAATGCCATCGTTAATTGTTGTCTGCCCGCTATAGGTGTTTGTGCCTGAAAGGGTTTGAGTGTTTGTTCCTTGTTTGATTAAACCGCCAGTGCCAGAAATTACTCCATATGCAGCAATATTTAAAGCATTACCAAAGGTTAGGTCGCCCCCATTTAAGAAAACATTACCGCTTCCACCTATTGATCCAATAGTTTCATCTGTTTGAATTTCAAATGTCCCTGTTCCAATCACTGTAACATATGCTGTATCATTAATGGCATTTTCACCTGTATTATTAGCAACTAAAGTTGCGCCATTTTGCACACTAAAGCCAGTGGACGCATTAAAATTTTCTCCTGTTAAAATTGTTGTTCCGCCAGTAGCACTAAACATTGCTAATATATTATTATCGCCAGAAAAAGTCATTGTGCCAGTGCCAGCTTTAGTAAAGCGACCAGCAACATTGCTCATTAAACCAGAATAAACTGTATTAGTATTGTTAGCGCCAGAAGTTAGAGTTTGAGCACTAGCAATAGTTACGTTTCCGTTTCCTGCAAGCGAGCCTATTGTTTCGCTATTTAGCACGTTTAGTGTGTCACCAGCGCCAGTGAATATAACTGCGCTATTGTCACCAATTGCATTAGTGCCCTGAATAGTTAGAGTTCCATCTTGAATTGTGGTGGAGCCAGAATATGTATTATCGCCTGAGAATATAATTTCACCAACACCGTTTTTAATAAAACTCCCAGCACCAGTAACATTTCCGCTTAATGTTGCACTGCCACCAATATCTGTCTGTGTAATATATAGTGTGTTGCCTGCTACGGTCGATATGTTATTGCCAGCATTAATTGCGTGAGATAGTCTAACTGTGCCAGTGCCTGTAACCGTAATATCGCCATCTCCAGCAGCACTATCGTGACGGAGCATTACGACGCTACCACCAGAAATGTTTAAATCACCCGAAAAACTGTTATTTCCATCTAATACCAGCCTGCCAGTTCCGTTAACACTCATTCCACCAGTTCCTGTTATGCCTGCTGAAATAGTGCTTACAACATTATTTGTGATGTTAGATGTGCCAGCGTTTAAAACTAATCTTCCAGCACCGACATTGTTAGCAATGACATAGCCGCCATTAGAAAATGTTATATTACCAACATTTTGATCACCATCTAATTCAACAATTCCATTTAATGCTCCACCAAAAACGGCATCGCCATTTGGTGTCCAAGCTTCATTAGTTGCGCCAGTAGCGTCACTTGTCCAGTTTGTGGCTGCACCCCAAACACCACCGCCGCCAGTTATTGTGCCGTCATTTGGAGCACCTATTCCGTCCCAAAATTGTTGAGCCATTGCTCCCACAGGAATGAATGCGCTCATAACTCCTAAAGCAGTTGAAAGTAAAAGTGCATTTGTGATTTTGCTTATAGAATGTTTTTTCAATTTGGTCAGTCCCTTTAAATACCTAAAAAAATAACGCAAATTTGCGTTCGGTAAATGATTCATATTTGATTGGGAATGAATAGCATTTCAAAAATATTGAACAAGTGCAGCAAGGGTCTTGTGCTTATATGTTTCGTGAAATTGCATTTTTTTTCGTGAAATTGCATGTTTTTTATTTCAGTTTGAGGTGTAACATAATGAATAAGCTTATATTTTTACTTTGATAAAAATAATTTTTGTGCATATAGCTTCTTTTTTATTTTAAATTTTTTTAATCTTGTTATTGTCGTGTTTGGTTATTTTAATTTAAATGTTGGAGGGAAGATGGTTGCATCTTATTTAAGAGGGTATAGTTGGCAAAGAGATTTGCTGATTGCTGGTGGTATAATTTTTGTTTTTGCCTTTGTTGGGCCATTTGGAACATTTGACGATATGTCATTTTTTGTCCGTTTAATATATTGGACAATAGTAATTTATGGGTGCGGTGCTTTTTTTTGGGTTTCTGCTTTTTTAACATATAAAATTGCGGTGATTAAGAAGATTCCAGCATATTTAAATAATTTGGTGATTGTGTTTTTTGGCTCATTACCTGCCACAGCATTGCTCGCTTATAATAATTTTGTTTTCAGAAGTTTTGAAACTACATCTGTAAATATTTCATTCATACCTGAATTAAGTGACCTTAAGCCAGAAAGGTGGACTTGGCTTTGGTTAACCGTATTTATGATTATGATAGCAATTTCAACGGTCAATTTTTTCTCACATTTTGGCAAAAGTCTTTCAAAAAAAGAAAAGCACAAACGAGAGCTATCAAAAATTCAAATTAAAACGGATAGTGATATTTTGCAGTTTTTGGCTAGATTGCCAAAAGAAATTGGCACAGATTTAGTTTCCCTCTCAATGAGTGATCATTATATTGATGTAACCACCAAACAAGGTAGTGCATTGGTGCATCTTAAGTTTTCAAAAGCGATGAAAGAATTAAAAAAATATCCCGGAGTGCAAAGTCATCGCTCGCACTGGGTTAGCCTTAGTGCAATAAAAAATGTTAAATTAAGTGGACGTGATAAGTCAGTAGAGTTGTTTGATGGGCGTAAATTGCCTGTTAGTGAGAAGTATAAAAATATTGTAAAAGCATTAAACTAAGGGTGGTTTTATTCACTTATATATTTAAACTTACTCAAGCCAATGCCAGATGTTGTTAGGGCTAAATCGTTTAGTGAAGCGATACGATAAAATTTATCTTTAATATTGCTCACTACAAAAATGCTGTCTTCTTTGTTTGGGTTTAATATGCCAACAATTCTTAAGTAGAAAAAACCATTTTCTGGGTCAATATATTTTCCAAATACTTCTATAGCGTCATAGTCACCTATTTTTGTTTGCCTTGTGCCAAGATATTTATTTGCTTCATAAGAAGCAGTTGCTGCATCAAAAACTTTATTGGCTAATAGTTTCGCAACAAGTTCTAGCCTGTCTATGCCTTCACCCATAGGAACACTCATTGGAACAAATTGAATGTTCTCTACAATCTCTCTATCTTTCATTTCTGTATCTTTGTCGCCAGTTGTAAAATGCACCCTAAAAATTGTATCGCTTTTGTTATCTGCGCTAACAAATAATGGCGTCATGCCTTTAACTTTTGGCACAACAAACGAAAAAGGAGCAGAAAGTTTTATGTTATTTACTTTTTCATATCTTTCACCAAAAGTTAGAATTTCACCAACAACAACTCCTTTAGCTTCAAATAGCTTAAATTCTAATGATGTTTTATTCTCTTGTGCCATGCTGAAATTAATGAATGATATAAAAAGAAAGACAGCTAAAATAGTTTTTTTCATTTTTTTCTCTTATCGTTTTTGACCTTAATTCTAAGTGAAATAAAATCAGAACAGTTTCGTTTTTGCAAGAATATGCAATGGTAATGAGCATAAATTTCGTGAATTTGTAGATTTCTTCGTGAATTTGTAGCTTGAAATTCTTGTTCTCATTGCTTTTTAGAAATCCATCTGAATAATGAAGCTATTACTTATTTAATTTTGTGGGAGTTTTTATGTTTAGGGTTTTGTCAATTTTTCTGCTTGTTTTGTTTTTTAATTTTGGCGCAGCATTTGCCCAAACATTTGAAGATGGTTTTGCCGCACATAAGGCAGGGGATAATGCAAAGGCCGTTGAAGTTTGGCAAGCTCTGGCGGATAAAGGTGATGTTAGATCTCAATATAATTTAGGCGTTATGAGTGAAAGAGGTATTGAACTTACTCAAAACTATGAACAAGCGGTTGCCTATTATAAGGCGGCGGCAGAGCAAGGGCATGCGGGTGCGCAAAGCAATCTTGGTAGCTTGTATTCAATAGGTCAGGGAGTTGAGAAAGATTATCTAGAGGCTGAGCGTTTGTTTAGGCTCTCAGCAGAGCAGGGGCATGTGCTTGGTCAATATAATTTAGCTAGATTTTATTCTGTTGGTGGAGATGGTATTGAGCAAGATTATGAGGTGGCATATAAATGGATGTTGCTAGCTGCCAATCAGGGTGATGCAAAGGCGCAATATTATATGGGTGTAATGAATAAATTTGGAAATGGAGTTGAGCCAGATTTTGAAAAAGCACTTAGCTGGTATCGCTTGGCTGCCGAACAGGGGCATGCAACTGCCCAATCAAATTTAGGTTCGATGTATGCCAAAGGCGAAGGAGTTAAACAAGATCATGCAATCGCGGTTGAGTGGTATAAAAAGGCCGCAGACCAAGGGTTAGCAATTGCTCAATCAAACCTTGGGATAAAATATCTTACTGGTAAAGGCGTAAAAAAAGATAATGAAAAGGCTCTATTTTGGCTACGCAATGCTGCATCTAAGGGAAGTGGTTATGCGATGGCATATTTAGGCTTGATGTATAATGCGGGTGAAGGAATAGAGCAGAATAGGTTGAGGGCGTATATGTGGTGGTCAATTGCCGATCATCTAGGGTTTGAGCGAGTGCGTGATGATTTAAAAAAAGTTACTAATGCTCTAAGTGAAAAAGAATTTGCTAGAGCAAAAGAAATGGCTCAGGCATGCTTTAATTCACGTTATGTTGAATGTGGGCAGGATAGCATATCGAATTAATAATTTACATTTTCACAATGAGGATAATAAATCCAATTGAGATGAGTAAAGACATTGGTGCAAATAATGTTTTGTCGAGCATTTTAAAAGGTTGCGTCTTTTCGCCCAAATGTTTGGCTATCATATAGGTGGCAAGACCACGTGTGCCAAAGGTGAATGCCAATAAAAAAATTCCAAGCTCACGAATCCATAACGGCAAGGGAAGGGCGATTATATTGCCACCCCAAAGTGCGAAAATGCCTGCTATTAAAAGCGCAATAGCTATAAAATAGGTTTGCTTGCTTGAGGGCATAGAGCGTATATTAGGATCGCCTATTACCATTTTTACTAGGCTGAGTTCATCTTTTGCTGGCCAAAAAACTCTGTTTGCCCAGATAATATGAAAAACAGCTAAAAGAGCTAAAATTGCAAAAAGTATGATGGCTATTAAGTTCATAAAGAAACCCTATGTGAGTGATGATAGTTTTGGATTTAGTTATTATGAATTTAATAGACTAAAGAGTAAAGACACAAAAATACCCCGCCCCAATTTACGGGGCGGGTAGATTTTTTTAGCAAACCTAGTTCCCAAGATTAATACCTAAAATTACCCAAGTATCATTTTCTTTTACTAGTTGAAACGAAATTGGAACAACAGTGCCATCGGGTGCTGTTAGAGTGCCGTCTACCTGACCAATATTATTCTCTACGCTCCTGCTTGGAAAAGATTTTTCAGAATATTCGGTTAAAATTGGATAGGTTTCTACAAAAGCACCATATTGCTCAAGTGATGTTGATTGCTGGAAAGCACCTGAGGTCTCAGCATATGCAGCATCGATATTGCCAGCCTTTAATGCGTCCATATGGCGAGAACACTATCCATCATGCCAGACGTTGCCCACAATGCAATAACAATAATAATAATGATTGCAGCAACAATGCCACCAACAATTTTTTGCCAAACTGGCATGCCTTTTTTGGCTGCCTTGGTTGTTTCAGACGAGGTCATTTTTTCTCTCCTAAGTTTACTAGTTCTTTTTATGAGCTAACCTTTATTGAAGAACTCCTAGGTCAACCCTTCGGCCTTTATGCCTATATAAATACTAGTCTTTTGAGGAATAATTGCTTTGATACATATCAATATGAGAGAAATAATCTAACCCAAATAAACATCTAAAAATAACATTATTACCAAGCCAATCGCTAAGCCTATTGTTGCTTTATTTTGATGCCCGTTGCGGTGGGTTTCTGGTATGATTTCGTGTGAAATAACATAAAGCATTGCACCAGCTGCAAAGGCTAGTCCCCATGGCAAGAGCGGTTGAGAGATTGTTATTATGCTAGCACCAAGTAAACCGCCTATAGGTTCAACTAAGCCTGTTAAGGTTGCAATTCCAAAAGCTCGCCATTTATTATAACCAACTCCAATTAGAGCAATTGCAACGGCCAATCCTTCAGGTGCGTTTTGCAAACCAATGCCAATTGCTAGCGGCATTCCACCTTCTATTCCGCCTGCGCCAAAACCAACACCAACCGCTAAGCCTTCAGGGAAATTATGAATAGTTATAGCAATTATAAAAAGCCAAATCCTACGAAGAGATGCCGCCTCTGGCCCTTCTCTTCCACTGGTGAAATGTTCGTGCGGTAAAGTTTTGTTTAGCAAGGCAATTGCGCCCATACCAAGTAAAATAGCCACAACAACAATTGTAGGCGGAATTAACTCGGACGTGTATAAATGCCCAGCAGCATCAAGTGCTGGAATGATAAGTGAGAAGAAGGAAGCTGCAAGCATAACGCCTGCTGCAAAACCAAGCGACATATCCCGCAATCCCTGTGAGGGAGCTTTGCCAAACAAAACAGGAATTGCACCAACAGTGGTCATTAAACCTGCGAGAAGCGAGCCAACAAAACCCAAGGCGATTGGTGAAAGAGATTCCACAATATAAATCCAAACTAAAACACAATATAGCCTTCCTCATTAGATGCGAATGGTTTGCAAGTAAAGCATATATTAAAAATTTCTTTGTAATAGGTTGTAAATATTAAAAAACTATTCTAGTGCTAGAATATGAAATATAAACTTAGTAATGCAGAATTGGCTATTCTTGGACTTGTTAGCGAAGCACCAAGGCATGGGTATGAAATTGAAAAATTGATAAAAGAGCGTGGAATGCGTGAGTGGACGGATATTGCTTTTTCTTCCATTTATTATCTTTTAAAGCGGTTAGAAAAAGCAGGGCTTATTACACCAATTATTCTTGATCTTGAGGCAGAAAATGGCAAAGAACGTAAGGCTTATTATGTAACAAGTGAGGGTGGGAAACTGCTTTTTGATGGTGTGCTAAATTCACTTGCAACGCTTGCGCCACAAACTAACCCCATGATGCTTGGGCTTGCTAATTGGGCAATGTTTGAAAATGGGGAAGGGCTGGCGGCACTCACTAAAAGAAGCGAGGCAGTTAAGGCTGAAATTGCACGATTAACAGAAAAAGCCAAACAGCCAGAAGCACCTGATTTTGTTCATAGCATGTTTGAATATGCGATTATGCAGATGAAAAGTGAAAGAAAATGGATTTCAAAAACTATTAAAAAGCTAGGAGAGAATGAAATGAAAAAAGAAGATTTAAAAAAACAGCTAAAAGAGTTTTACCAACCAACCCACAAAGAATTTAGCATTGTTGATGTGCCAAAAATGCCTTTTGTGATGATTGACGGGCAAGGTTCGCCAGATAAGAAGGTTTATCAAGAGGCGGTCACTTGGCTTTATTCAGTTGTTTATCCAATAAAATTTATGGCTAAAGAAAGATATGGCAAAGATTTTGTTGCTCCACCCCTTGAGGGGCTGTGGTGGGCAGATGATATGAGTGATTTTGTTTCTGGCAACAAGGATAATTGGAAATGGCGAATGATGATTGCTTTGCCAACTTGGGCAGATGATGAATTGTTTGAAGATGCAGTTACAAAGGCTAAGAAGAAATTAGGTGAGTGTCCAAAAACACTGCGCAAAGAGTGGTTTGATGAGGGAAAAAGCGTGCAGATTATGCATATTGGACCTTATAGCGAAGAAGGGCCGGTGATTGCCAAAATGCACGAAGAATTTATTCCGCAAAATGGGTTAGTTGAAAATGGTCATCATCATGAAATATATCTAAATGATCCACGCAGGACAGCTCCAGAGAAGTTAAAAACTGTAATAAGGCAACCAGTCAAAAAACTATAAGTAAGTAAAAATCATCTAGGCTTGACCATATAGCCACTTAAGTAGCAATATGTTGATGTAATTTATTGATTCAACTATTTTTTGATTGGGGGTAAAGTGAATCTTTTAAATAAAATTGCATTTGTTATTTTTGCTTTTATTGTTATTTCCGCTTGTCAGCCTCGCCAGCCAGAAACAGCAATTGCTTCTTTTGTTCAACAAAACAACATGAATGAGGTAAGTGAGTATCTTGCTAAAAATGGTGATGCAAATGCTCGCTCTCGTTTTAAAGAGCCATTGTTATATCTTGCAGCTGGCCGCCAAGGAGGAGTAGGCGTAACAAGATTGCTTATTCAGGCAGGGGCAGATGTTAATGCGATGGGAAGTAGTGGAATTACTATTCTTAGCACTGCTGCTAGTTGGTGCAATGTTGAAGAGATTAAGCTGCTAATTGATGCTGGAGCAGATGTTAATCTTGCAGGAAAAAATAAAAAAACTCCTCTTGAATCTATTTGTCAAACCCCTAAAAAACGTCGTGAACTAACTATTGATATTCTTCTTAGGTCTGGTGCGACTAGGTAATCTATTATGAGCATGTTGATTGAGTTATTGCCCTTGATACTTGGGCTTATTGCGGCTGGTGTGCTTGGCGGGTTGATTGCAGGTTTGCTTGGTGTAGGCGGGGGGATTGTGCTTGTGCCTGCAATGGCACTGGCGTTTGAATTTTTAGGTTTTAACCCTGATATTTATCATCATGTAGCGGTTGGTACATCTTTGGCGATAATTATTGCAACTGGCACAACAAGTGCCTTGGCTCATCAAAAGCACAATGCGGTTATGTTTGATGTGGTAAAAATTTGGGCACCATTTATCATGTCAGCCTCTTTGCTTGGAGGCATCACGGCGGGAATGTTTTCTGGTGATATTTTGCGGGTAATATTTGGGGTTGTTGCATTTTTTATTGCACTAAATATTATTCTTCCAGTTCAAAAAAAGTTGATGGCTCGGCTTGCTGGCTCAGCCACTGCACATAGACTTAGTGCATTTATTATTGGCTATATTTCTGCCCTTATGGGGATTGGTGGTGGATCGTTAAGTGTGCCAACCCTATCTGCATTTGGTCATTCAATTCACAAGTCAGTAGGCACAGGAGCAGTGCTTGGGGTGTTAATCGCTATTCCGGGGGCGATTGGTTTCATTATATCAGGTTGGGGCGTTGCTGGGCGGCCAAATTATAGCTTTGGATATGTAAACCTGCCTGCTCTGGTGTTAATTGGTGTGGTTGCAAGTGCTTTTGCTCCCATGGGTGCGGCACTTGCGCACAGGCTTGTTGCAAAAAAGTTAAAGTTGGTTTTTGCAATATTTTTGCTGGCAGTTGGCACTCGCATGATAATTCAGGCCTTTTGGGGTTAGTTTTGTTATCACTCGTAGTTTGACAGGCTCAAGGTGAGGGAGCAGATTGCTAAGTAGCGATAGTTATCGAACTGCGAAGCATCTTAGACCCTTCGGCTTTGCTCAGGGTGACAAAGTGGGGTGTTGTTAGGGTGATAAAGTGGGTGTTGTTAGGGTGACAAGGTAGGTTACTTGTGGTGCAAGTTAGGCTACGCTCATCGTAGCAAAATGTTGCTTAAGGGGCTGATTTATTGCTCTAGCTCCCACTGGACAAAAACATTTGAACGAAAAGTCAATTCACCTGAAAGCATAGGGGTTGGAGCAGATTCAGCAGCCATATTTCTAGCCATTAGCATATCGACTTGTGGTTGTGTAGGATAGCTAGAATTTTCAGAAATTAGGCGAATTTTGCCCAAAGAAACATTTGCTGTTTTTGCATATAATTGGGCTTTTTCAATTGCATTTGCCATGGCGTTTTTGCGCGCTTGAATTAATAACTCGCTTGTATCTTCAATGGCAAAAGAAACAGAATTGATAGAGTTTGAGCCAACGCTAACCGCTTGGTCGATAATATTACCCAAAATATCTAAGTTTCGCACCACTATTGTGACTGAATTGCTCACACGATAGTTAGCAATTTTTGGCGGCTCATTATTTGAGCTATTATTATAAGCATATTGGGGGGAAATAGAAAAATTTGAGGTTTGAATATCACGTTTTTCAATGCCAGCATTTTCTAACACAGCAATTAATTCATTCATTGCTTTTGAATTATCGTGAAGTGCTAATTTTGCAGTTTTTTTGATGCTGATAACACCAGAAGTAATATATGCCATATCAGGCGTTGCAGTAATTTCGCCCGTACCAGAAATGGAGATAATTCCGATCTGCTCGAACGAAGTTGGAGGAATAATTGGGGCTATAGTTTGCGCCATGCTTGGAGCAGAAATAAATATTGAGATGATGACTAATAAAAAAAGACGCATTGTTCGCTCCAAATTTTTTAAAAAAATAAATCTGAAGCCTCAATGCGTCTAAATTGCGGCAAATATGCCCAATTGATAAATCAGCAAAAACTAGTCGCTTTTTTTGTCGCTATCGTCATTGTCGCTATCGTCTTTATCTGAATCGTCTTCGTCACCTTCGCCGTCTTCTTCAACATAATCAGGTGAAAAAGTAAGCAAATATGCTTCAACATTTTTAATGTCGTCTTCTTTTTTCAGGCCAGCAAAAGCCATTTTGTTTTTTGGAATAGCTTTTCTTGGATCAGCTAAATATTCTTCAAAACTTTCAGGTGTCCAAACCCAACCCTCAGCACCAACTGCTACCATGGCTTTAGAATATTTAAAGCCTTCAAGTGTGCCAGCTGCACGACCATAAAGACCATCAAGAGATGGGCCAGATTTCTTTTTTGTGTCGCCATCAATCGTGTGGCAAGCTACACATTTTTTGAAAACTTTTTTACCTTTCTCAACATCGCCAGAAGCGAGCGTAGGAGAGGCAATTAAAGAAGCCACAAGTGCGGCAGATAGTAATTTATTCATAATGATTTCAACCTTTAGTAGTTGTTATAAGAATATTCATCGATGACCAGACTTTGTATCAACCCTTGAGCCGACCCATGTCAATGGTTTGTCACTAAATAGCTGATCACTTTTAAGATATGATTTATGTCATTATATGTATTTTTTTGGATAAATAGTGAATATCTTAAAAAAAACACCTAAAAAGTGATTTTTTTATTGATTGAACTGCTTTCTTTGCTATGAGCAGGGGCTACTTTATTTTGATGATGACATATAACACATCTAAATGGGCCTGTAGCTCAGTTGGTTAGAGCCGACCGCTCATAACGGTCTGGTCGTAGGTTCGAGTCCTACCGGGCCCACCATTCCTTTTTAACTTATGAGTTGATCGAGTTTTTCTGTCTCACGCCGACGGGCTGGTCATAACACTCTGGTCGTAGGTTCGAGTCCTACCGGGCCCACCATTTTCCTTTTTTGCATATCTTACAAACATTTCACAAATATAGAATGATCTAAAATGGTTGTTGGAATTTTAGCTTCCAGATGATATATATTGCTATTCATTAGTAATATGACAATTAGCTGATAAAGGTGTTTTATTGGTCTAGCTGGCATTATTGCAGCTTTTGCCTTGTAACAATTTTGAAAATTAAATGAAACAAACTGATAATAAACTAATAAAAAAACTAAAAATATGGGACTTGCCAACTAGGTTTTATCATTGGCTTCAGCTTGTGCTTGTTTTTGCTGGTTTATTGAGCGGGTTTTTTGCGCCTGAATGGTGGCTTAACATTCATGTATGGCTTGGCTATGCGCTAGTTGCTCTACTTGTTTTTCGTATTTCATGGGGTTTCTTTGGGCCACAATATAGCCGTTTCTCTAGTTTTATTTTTACCCCCTCTATTTTAATTGCGCATATTAAAGGCATAAAAGAGGGTAAGCCTTTGCATTTTTTTGGGCACAACCCACTTGGAGCTTTAATGGTCTTTGGTTTAATCGCTGTAATGGTTGGTATTATTTTAAGCGGTTTGATAAATTTTGGTGGAGTTGAAAATCAAGGTGTACTGGCTGGTTTTGTTGATTATGCAACTGGTGACAAAGCTGGTAAAATCCATCTATTTTTAGCTTATGCGCTAATGGGTATGATTATTCTACATATAATAGGTGTGGTTGTTGAGAGTAAAATAAGCAAAATATCTTTAACTAAAGCAATGATTGATGGTGATAAACCTCTTGAGGAGGGGCAGGAAAAACCAACACTTCAACCGCTTCAAACGAAAGCGGCTGTTTTTACCATTATTGTTTTTGGTATTGTTTTGGTTGGTGGAGCAGTTATTTTAAGTAAAAAACCAGCCTCTGGATTTATTTTGATGCCTCTTAATGAAGCATATCAAAGCGAATGTTCTGATTGCCATATAGTTTATCACCCAAGTTTATTGCCTAAAAAATCTTGGAGCTTAATGATGAATGATTTAGAAGATCATTTTGGAGAAGATGCCAGTTTAGACGATGAAACACGCAATGAAATTGCTGGTTATTTAAGTCGGTATTCGGCTGAGAATTGGGATAGCGAGGCGGCAAATAACTTTATAACAGTTAATGAGAAAAAACCCTTTCAAATTAGTGCAACGCCATATTGGGAAATGCGGCACAAAAATATTGATAAAGAGATATTTAATATTAAAAAAATCAACTCAATTTCAAATTGTGAAGCATGCCATAGCGATGCGAAAGCGGGGCAATTTTTTGATGAGAATATAAGAATACCAAACAAACAAAATTAACAAAGAACAAAATGAAAAGGAAGAAATATGTATAAAAATTTATTGTTAGTCGGAGTATTATCTAGCTTTCTAATAACAGGAGTAAATGCCGCCCCGCGTGATGATATTATGGCTCAGTTTGCTACGCTTGCAAAAGCAAGTGATGCAAGTTTTATTGCTTTTGATGCAGAGCGAGGAAAAAATTTATTTTCAACAAATTTTGGCAAAGGCAAACCAGAAACTCCAGCCTGTACTTCTTGCCATTCATCTTCGCCAACAAATATTGGTGAAACAAGGGCAGGTAAGGCAATTGACCCATTAGCAATTTCAAAAACTCCAGATAGATATAGTGACCCTAAAAAGGTAGAGAAATGGTTTCGACGTAACTGTAAGTCAGTGCTGGGACGTGAATGCACACCAGTAGAAAAAGGTGATTTTATTACCTATATGATTTCACAATAAATTTTTATAATTAAGCTCTTAAAGGGAGAAAAAAATGAACTATAAGAAACTTATTATTTCAGCATTTGTTTTACCAATGTTGGCAATGCCTTTTGTTGCTAATGCAGATGATGATAATGTGCCGCCAATTAAAGATGCATTAGTGCTTGAAGAATGTGGCGCATGCCATCTTGCTTTTCAACCTGCATTTTTGCCAAAAGCATCATGGCAAAAAATGATGGGGGATCTTGAAAATCACTTTGGTGAAGATGCCAGCCTTGATGATGAAAGTGTAAAAATAATTGAGGCGTATTTAGTTGCTAATGCTAGTCGCAAAAATTTCAAGGGTGATGGCGCACCACAACGCATAACTGAATTGCGCTGGTTCACCCATGAGCATAGCGAGCGCGAAGCAAAAAATATGATGAAGAAGAAAAATGTAAATTCATTTGTAGAGTGTGCGGCATGTCACATAGATGCAGACAAAGGAATTTATGACGACGACTAAACAATAGCAGAGTTTAAACTTTGCAAATTTCAGAGCGGGCGATAAATCTTTTGCCCGTTCCATTATCCAGTGAAAACATGCCGCCATTCCCATCTATGGCATCAATTGTTAAAATGGGATATTTCCATGCTTCATATTGATCTGCATTGATATAAAATTCCATGCCACCAATTTCACCAAGTAAAATATCGCTATCGCCCAAAAATAACTCGCCCTTAGCATAACACATTGGTGCAGAGCCATCGCAACAGCCGCCCGATAGATGAAACATTAATTCACCATGAGTAGCTGCAAGATGTTTTATAAGCGCAAGGGCGGCATCGGTTGCTGTTACTTTTTCTTGTTGAGGGGGTGAGGTTTCTTGGTTCATCATATTTTCTACTTTAGTTTGAGGCTGTTTATTATGCTAAGTAAGTTTGTCAAACTGTGTTTTTCTCTTTGTTCTAACTTGTCACCCTGAGCTTAAACTTGTCACCCTGAGCGAAGTCGAAGGGTCTTAGATTCTTCAGCTTTGCTTCAGAATGACAATGCAGAGAAATAAGGCAAAATGAGGGACTATAACTAAACTCAAACAAAGGACTTCATGTCCTTACCTGCATGATATGCTTGCCACCCTCTCCCGCAAGGGAAGAGGGAAGCAAGTTATAAATCAAAAGAAGCCAAGTTTATTTGGGCTATAGCTTACTAGCAAGTTTTTAGTTTGCTGGTAATGATTTAGCATTTGAAGGTGGTTTTCACGTCCAATGCCAGATTGCTTATAGCCGCCAAATGTCGCATGAGCAGGATAGGCGTGATAACAATTTGTCCACACACGACCAGCCTTAATGGCACGACCAAAACGATAGCAACGGTTCATATCACGTGACCAAACACCAGCACCAAGCCCATAAAGAGTGTCGTTAGCAATTTCTAATGCTTCTTCATCAGTCTTAAAAGTAGTGACAGAAACTACGGGGCCAAAAATTTCCTCTTGGAAAACACGCATAGAGTTGTCGCCCTTAAAGATTGTTGGCTTAATATAATAACCACCTGAGAGATCTCCGTCTAGTTTAAGAGCTTCGCCTCCTGTGAGAATTTCTGCGCCTTCTTTTTTACCAATATCAAAATAAGAGAGAATTTTCTCATGTTGCTCGCTTGATGCCTGCGCACCTACCATGGTGTTAAAGTCAAGCGGATCGCCTTGAATAATTGCTTTGGTGCGCTCTAAACAACGAGCCATAAACTCTTCATAAATATCTTCATGAATTAAAGCACGAGAAGGACAGGTGCAAACCTCACCTTGGTTAAAGGCAAACAGAACAAAACCTTCAACTGCTTTATCAAGATAGGCATCATCTTCACGCATAATATCTTTAAAGAAGATGTTCGGAGATTTTCCGCCCAACTCTAATGTTGAGGGAATTAGGTTTTGCGTTGCATATTGCATGATTAAGCGACCAGTTGTAGTTTCACCAGTAAATGCAATTTTTGCAATGCGTTTTGATGTTGCCAAAGGCTTGCCAGCTTCAAGACCAAAGCCATTGACGATATTTAATACTCCAGCTGGTAAAATATCTGCAATTAATTCCATCATTACCAAAATTGAAGCTGGAGTTTGCTCGGCAGGTTTTAGGATAACGCAGTTTCCTGTAACTAAAGCAGGTGGAAGTTTCCACGCCGCCATAAGAATTGGGAAATTCCACGGAATAATCTGCCCAACAACGCCTAAAGGTTCTTGAAAATGATAAGCTACCGTATCTGCATCTAGCTCACCAATTGAGCCTTCTTGCGCACGGATAACGCTGGCAAAATAACGAAAGTGATCGACAGCTAGTGGAATATCGGCGGCGGTAGTTTCACGAATTGGCTTGCCATTATCCCAAGTTTCAGCTTCGGCTAAAATTGGTAAATTATCTTCCATGACTTGAGCAATTTTGTTGAGCAGGTTTGAGCGTTCAGTAACGCTGGTAGCTGCCCAAGCGTCCTTTGCTGCATGTGCTGCATCAAGTGCTAATTCAATGTCTTTTGCGTTTGAACGTGGAATTTGGCATAAAACCTTGCCGTTTACTGGTGATGTATTGTCAAAATATTGTCCATCAACTGGCTCAACCCATTTGCCGCCAATATAGTTCCCATATTTTTCTTTAAATTTAAAACCCATAATCTTCTCCCTTGTTATAGATGCATGTAAAATGGGTTATTATCTATTTGATGTCACCAAGGGAAAGCCCATGTAAAAGTCAATGTGTAGCAAATTTGCGACAATTGTTCTTAAGAAAAGAAAAAAATTGTGATAGTTAGGAATTTCACTTGCTAGAGCCTTCTCACTCTGTAAAGACTTATTCTTTGGCAATTAATTTTGTCAAAAAAAATAAGAACAAAACAATTATTAATTTCTGGGAGAAAACTCAAAATGAGTATTATATCTAAGTCAATAAAAGCAATTGCACTTGGTGCAGTTATGGTTGGTGGGTTATCGCTTTCTGCGATAGCGCAAGACCTTAAATTTTTTACAATAGGTACTGGTGGGACAGCCTATACATATTATCCAGTTGGCGGCGTTATTGCTAATGCAATTTCTAAGCCACCAGGGTCACGCGAATGTGGCAAGGGCGGAAGCTGTGGCGTTGATGGTTTAATCGCATCTGCGGTTTCTTCTCGTGGTTCAGTTGATAATGTGAACGCAATTATTTCTGGTCTACGTGATAGTGGTTTTGCACAATCTGACGTTGCTTATTGGGCATATACTGGCACTGGCACAATGGAGGGCAAAGAGCCTGCAACAGATTTGCGTACAATTGCTGCTTTGTTTGAAGAGCATATTCACCTTGTAGCACTTAAAGATAGCGGCATTAATTCAGTTGCTGACCTTAAAGGCAAACGTGTATCATTAGATGAGCCAGGTTCTGGTACTTATGTTGATGCGGGTCTTATTTTATCTGCGAATGGCCTTGGTGTTGATGATGTTACTGCTGAAGCTCTAAAGGGCGGTGCGGCATCTGAAGCATTGCGTAACGGTAAAATTGATGCGTTTTTTGTTGTTGCTGGTTATCCAACAGGTTCACTTGTTGAATTAGCATCTGCTGCTGATATTAAACTTGTTCCAATTGATGGAGCAGGCGCAAAAGCACTTGCTGATAAATATGGCTTCTTTTCACAAAGTGAAATTCCAAGCGGTACATATGAAGGTGTTGATGGCACAATGACTGTTGCTGTTGGGGCTCAATGGTACACAAGTGCAAAAGCTGATGAAGAGCTAATCTATAACATCACAAAAGCATTGTGGAATGACGAGTCACGCAAACTTCTTGATGTTGGCCATGCCAAAGGCAAGACAATCACTATAGAAACTGCTTTGTCAGGTGTTGGTGTTCCTCTTCATGCTGGTGCAGAGCGTTTTTATAAAGAAATTGGCGTTCTTAAATAAGCTGATTTGACAAGTTTTAATCTGGGCAATGACTTTTGAGTTGCCCAGATTTTTATTTTTAAAGAATTTAATAAATCTGGGGGGATTTATCTATGTCTGTTAATGAGCTAACTCCTGAAGAGTTAGAAGAAATTGAGCGCAAATATGATCCAGAAATGGCGTTTCGTCCAACTGGAGCTATGATTGGGGCTTTTGTTTCTTTTGCGCTGGTTTCAATGGCAGTTTATCATTTTTACGCCTCAGGTTTTGGCCTTATTCGTGAACTATTGCATCGTGGCATTCATATCAGTTTTGTGCTTGGCTTAGTTTTCATTTTATTTTCGGCCAAAAAATCTTCCTCTGCTACTCTATTGTCTAGCAAATGGTATCGCTTTGATGGCGTGCCAGCGATTGATCTTTTATTTGCTTTTGGTGCAGTAGCGGCAGCTATGTATCTGCCTATGCTACCGCCAGAAATTGTTGCGGAGCGGGTTGGTAATCCATCGACATTTGATGTTGTTATGGGAACAATTTTATTATTTTTAACGCTTGAAGCGGCTCGTCGATCAATTGGCCCGACCCTGCCAATGATAGCGATAATTTTTATTTTATTTGCGCTTTTTGGCCCGCTTGCTCCGGGTGCGCTTAAACATGGTGGCACAAGCTGGCTTGGGTTAATTAATCATCTATATATGACAAATCAAGGTATCTATGGCATTGCGATTGGGGTTATGGCGCAATATGTATTTTTGTTCATTGTGTTTGGTGTTTTGGCAACTCGCATTGGCTTGGGGCAGTTATTTATTGATTTAGCGATGGTTATTGCTGGCCGATTTGCGGGTGGTCCTGCTAAAGTTGCAATTTTTTCATCGGCATTTATGGGCACAATTTCTGGCTCTTCAATTGCTAACACGGTTACAACAGGTGCGCTTACAATCCCTGCAATGAAAAAGGTTGGTTATCCTAAACATTTTGCCGCTGCGGTGGAGGCGACGGCATCGACTGGTGGGCAAATAACGCCACCAATTTTAGGTGCTGCTGCTTTTATTATGGTGGAATATTTAGAAATTCCTCTTCGTGATATTTTAGCGGCGGCTTTATTTCCTGCCTTGCTGCATTATTTTGGCATTTTCATCATGGTTCATCTTGAGGCGAAAAAACTTGGCCTTAAAGGAATGGATAAAAAAGATTTACCAAAAACACTTTTAGTTTTGCGTCAGCACTGGCTCTCAATAATTCCATTGGCTATTTTAGTCTATCTGATTTTAACAGGGCGAACGCCAGATTATGCTGCTGTTTATGGTATCATCGCATGCGTTGTTGTTGGCTTTTTAAACCCAGTAAACCGACTAACGATTAAAGACCTTTGGCACTCTCTCTCAATGGGGGCAAAAAATACATTGGCGGTTGGTGCTGCGGCGGCAACGGTTGGCGTAGTGGTTGGGGTTGTGACCTTAACAGGCGTTGGCTTTCGTCTTGGTTATGTTGTTGTGCAAACTGCTACTGATTTTGGTAATATAATTGGCTCATTCTGGCCAATGAATTTTTTCACAGTTACTCAATGGGCATTATTCTTCTCGCTCGTTTTAATCGCAATTGCATGTATTTTAATGGGTGCAGGAATTCCAACCACAGCTACATATATCATTCTCGTAGCGGTTGCTGCCCCTGCTTTGGCAATGCTTGGGGTTGAACCATTAGTGGCACATTTCTTTGTGTTTTATTATGGGGTGTTGGCGGATATTACCCCGCCCGTGGCACTCGCCGCCTATGCGGCGGCTGGTATTGCAGGCTCGAACCCGTTCAAAACAGGCAATACCGCCTTTAGGTTGGGCATAGCAAAGGCAATTGTGCCATTTGTTTTTGTCTATTCACCTGCATTATTGCTAGTAACAGATGGCTTCACATGGGCAGCATTTTCTATAACCTTATTAGGAGCTATGATTGGAATTGCAGGAATTGGCGTTGCATTCTCAGGCTATTTCATCGCTCCATTGTCTAAATGGCAACGCTGGTGGGTGGGGCTGTTTTCATTATTCTTTGTCGCCCCAGGTTTGCTAACAATGGCAATAGGAGTAGTGCTTATCTTGCCTGTTATCTTGCTGCAAGTAAGGGACGCAAAGCGGATTAAATTGCTTGGGGTTGAAGCATAGTGAAAATGGTTAAGAGCGGGTTTGGAAGAGTTAGGAGATAAGACACCCTAATATAAACTCTAACTATCCAACTCAAATCGCTTAATCTTCCTATGAAGCGTAGCTCGGCTTATTCCCATTGATATTGCGGCTTGGGAGATGTTTCCGCCTGAGCGGGCTAGGGCTTGTTTTATTGACCTTCTACCAGCCCTTAGATAACTTGCTTCTTCATCAATATCTTTTCCATCTAGGCTTGATAGAGGTAGGGCGGTTTTAAGGCTGTCTTCGCTCAAATCATAAATATGTCTTGCTCGTCTTGTTGCCCCAATTACCATATCGTCGCCATCAACTGCTATTAATGCTGCGCCTTGATATTTTGATGTATCTTCATCATCAATATCTGATTTAGCTAGAATAATTTTTGCTCCATCAAAATGCTGGCAAAAATTTTCACCCTCTATGCGGGCAGCGGCTGCAATCACGCTATCGCTTATTAATTGTGAAAATCCTGCCGTTAAATCTGACCTGCAAGATGATACGTCTAATGCTCCAATTAACTTTCCGACATGGTCAAAAATTGGAGCTGCAGAGCATGAAAAGTCAATGTTTTTAGAATGAAAATGCTCATCTTTATGAATTGTGAGCGCACGCTCTTCAATTAGGCAAGTGCCAATCCCGTTTGTTCCCTCGCTGTCTTCACTCCATAAAGCCCCCGTCCAAAGACCAAATTCGTTAAAGGTTTTGTCGTCTGGTTCTGCACCACGGCGAGCAACAGGAACGCCATTTGCATCAGCAAGAAGAACGCAACAGCCAACTGAGCTTAATGCTAAGTATAACCTATCTAGCCGAGGGTTTGCGATGTGAATTAATGAACCAATCTTATCACGAGTTTGGCGCAATTCGTAACTTGAAAGCCTTTCGGGTGGGCGATAGTGATTTGGGTCCAGATTATGCAGTAGTTTTGAGCGTTGCCAAGAGGCAACCACAGGGCTTTGCGCCGCCTTATTTGCGCTTATCGCATTTTCAATAAGGTTTGCGTGGTTAAGTTTAGAGTGTTCAACAATAGAATTGAGGTTCTTTGAAGCCAATCCATTTCCCTCCCAAAAAATAACAAGCAACCTATATGTTAGTATAGCAAGTTTTCTATTCAAAGATAGGCTTGATTTTATTTGATAAAATTAAAAAAAATTTTGCTTGCATAATGGGTGTTTAAATACAATCTATTGGGTATAATAATTTTAAAAGGAGAAATATTATGAAAGGTTATATTGCGGATATTGAGGAGCTTACCTTAGCAAATAAAGATTTTCGTCATGTGCTTTATACTGGGAAATATATGCAATTAGTGCTTATGACTATTATGCCAGGTGATGATATTGGCGAGGAAGTCCATGAAGGGCATGACCAGTTTTTTAGGTTTGAAAGCGGCTCTGGTGAAGTGTTGATTGATAATAAAATTACAAAAATCAAAGATGATGACGTAGTGATTGTGCCTGCAGGGGCAAACCATAATGTTATTAATACTGGTGATGTGCCGTTAAAACTTTATACGATCTATAGCCCACCAGAACATAAAGAAGGTGTTGTGCGTGCAACTAAAGCTGATGCAGAGGCAGGTGAAGAACATTTTGATGGTAAAACTTCAGAATGAGCTTGCTCGCTTTGGTTTGATTTAGCATCGATGTTGAGCCTTTCTTTGCGTTTGACCTCACCCTGAGCTTGTCGAAGGGTGAGCATGTCGTTTGGTAATTGATGTTAGTTTTTTAATTAAGGTATTTATCATGATTATGGGAATTTCTTCACTGGTTTTTGTACCGCTTTTAGCAATTGCGATGGTGCATTTTTTATGGGCTTTTGGGTTTAACTATCCAGTGAAGGATCAAAAAACTCTGGCTCATACGGTGGCAGGGTTTAAGGGGAATGATACAATGCCACCCCGCTATATATCGGCTCTAGTTGGCATTTTAGTGCTTATAGCTGGTATTTGGGTGTTAGCCATGGCAGACCCTGCACCAAGTGCTATATTAACATCGGGCGGAGTAGTTTTGACGCTTGTTTTTTTAGGGCGAGGGGTTGTTGGCTATACTAAAAGATGGGCAGAAATAACTCCTAAAGAACCATTCCGCTCGCTAGATAAAAAATTCTATTCCCCGCTTTGTCTTGGTATAGGGGTTGGAATTTTGGTGTTGGTTTTGTGGCGGGTTTTATAGTTTGGGCTATATAGAAAAAATATTTGTATTTGATATATCTTCAATTAAATTAATTGCATTTTTCTCTAAGTCTTCAATGAATTGCTTCCTGCTTTTAAAGCGCCTTACATTTCTATCTCTTGAAATTATTGATATCGTTTTAGGAGCTTCCTTTTGTCCAATAAATACATTTTCGGGGTATTCTAACAGTTCTAATAGCCCGATTGTTAAATCCTCTCCTCGACCAGGCCAATTTATTCGAATGCTATAATTGTTATTATCTAAGTTAGATAATTCCTCACATAACCAGCTTATTGTAGCTTTTGCTTTTTTGCTTTTTGGAGTATTTATTTCTAAGGCAAACCTATGACAACAAGCTCGTAAGTCTGAAGTAATATGAAACTTAGTTTTAGTTTGTTTTAAAAAATAGCCAGCTTTTAATTTGTAACTATCCGCTAAAAGTTTTTTATCAAAACTTGTAATTTCTTTAGGTGTTGATCTTATGCCTGATGGGTGGCGTAATTCTACCCCGCCGTTAATTATGTTATTTAATTTAGCGCATAAATCCCTGCGCTCTTGCTGCCAACCATAAACAATTTCCATTAATCCTGGTGTGCTTGTAGAAAATCCTAACTCTGTGCTTGCAGATTGAACAAATTTCGTCCATTCAATTGGCATCATGTCATATGTTTCAACGCCAGATTTATCGTGCATCATGAAGGCAAGTGCATGGTGAAGGACTTGTAATTCAGCATCGTTACAATCATTTGAAGAGCCTAAAAAAATACCTAAACAAGTTCTTATCTGTGGCCAAGATAGATGATAAATTTGACGTGTCCGCCGTTTATTTCCTTTTAAGCTATATGGAAGTTCTGTTGGATTGAGTGCATGTTCATTTGAAATTGATATTACAGTATCAATATCTAATTTTTTTGCTAAGTCTGCATAATCAAGCACTTGCTCGCTTCTTATTTTGTTATTCTCTGATTTTGCTTCAATAAATGCAGACCAATCAGACGCGCCTCTTTTGCAGACAATTAAACCATCTGGACGATGGTTAGGGAGGTTTGGAGAATTATATTGTGGCTCCATATAACTTTTATATTGGCATGTTCTACCAGAATTATAGTTGCATAGTTTTAAGATTGAACCACGAAATTCTGGAACAATATCCATAATAGCCATAAATACAGATAAAAGTTTTCGCTCTGGTTTTCCAAATGCTGGAATGAGATATGGAGTATTATTTTTTGTAGTTAATTTATCAATTGCTTTTATATTTTCCATTATTGCCCCAAATAATTTCTTATTCTTTTCCCAGTGGTGTTAAAGTTAACATGGAAACAGTTAATTGGGAAGAGTCATATAATTACATAGATTAAACTTAGAAAAGGGGTGTTGTTTGTAGGTGTAGTGTCTAATTTGTGTGATGCTTTCGTAATAATAATCGGGTAGGGCTGTGCTTGTTGATAGTGTATATGGATTGCGGATTAAATCCGCAATGACGTTGGAGGGGGAGGTGATGGTTTTATGTAATCACACTCGGCTTATCACGTCCCGTTAATTCTTCAATATCGCTTATTGATTTTGCAATATCAATTAGCTGTTTTAGTGCAACTTGAGTATCAAGATTTATTTCGCCATCAGCTGGTTCAAACCTTTCGATATATATCCGAATAGTTGCTCCGATTGTTCCTGTTCCGCTCATGCGAAAAATTATTCTTGAGCCGTTTTCAAACAAAATTCTTAAGCCCTGATTTTCGCTTAAACTGCCATCGACTGGGTCGTGATATGAGAAGCTATCGGCGGTTGAAATTTTTATTCCCTCCTCTTCATTTCCTACTAGAGAATCTAACTTTTCATTGAGTCTTTTCATTAGTTTATTGGCTTTGTCTAGCTCAATTTCTTCATAATCAAAACGGGTGTAATAATTGCGTCCGAACTTTGCCCAATGTTCATTTGCAACTTGTTTTGCACTTTGTTTTTTTACTGCCAAAATATTTAACCAAGCTAGCACTGCCCAAATCCCGTCTTTTTCTCGTACGTGGTTAGAGCCAGTTCCTGCGCTTTCTTCGCCGCAAATTGTTATGCGGCCATCATCAAGTAAGTTCCCAAAAAATTTCCAGCCTGTTGGGGTTTCATAAATTGGCACTCCTAAAGCATCTGCTACCCTATCTGCCGCCATTGATGTTGGCATTGAGCGGGCGATGCCACTTATACCATTTTTATATCCCTTTATCAAATGAAGGTTGGCAGCCAAAATTGCTAAACTGTCAGAAGGGGTAATAAAAATTCCTCTTCCAATAATAAGATTTCTATCGCCATCACCATCTGTTGCTGCTCCAAAATCAGGGGCGTTTTTACTCATCATTAATTCATATAATTCTTTTGCATGAACAAGATTTGGATCAGGATGAAAACCGCCAAAGTTAGTTGAAGGGGTGCAATTTAAAAGTGTTTCTTTTGATGCGCCAAGCATATCGCAAAAAATTTGTTCTGCGTATGGGCCATTAACTGCGTGCATGGCATCAAAACGCATTTCAAATCCGCCTTGAAACATGGCTTTAATTGCCTCAAAATCAAATAGCTCCTCCATTAAAAAAGCATAATCAGTTACGGGGTTAATGATTTCAATTTCTAAGTTATTGATTTTTGTTGATCCAATATTGGATAGATCAATAAACTTAAACTCATCTATGAAATATTCCTCTATTATTTGTGTGCGTTTATAGATTGCATCTGTGAGTTTTTGGGGTGCTGGCCCACCGTTTGAGATATTATATTTTATCCCGAAGTCGCCGTTTTCCCCGCCCGGATTATGACTAGCCGAAAGGATTATGCCTCCAAAGGCTTTGTTATGGCGGATCAAGTGCGATGCGGCGGGGGTGGAAAGTAGCCCGTTTTGGCCAATAATGACTTTACCAAAGCCGTTTGCTGCTGCCATTTTTATAGCTATTTGAATTGCTTTTTCATTAAAATAACGACCATCACCACCAATGATTAATGTTTTTCCTTGTTTATTGTTTAGGCAATCAAAGATAGATTGAATATAATTCTCAAGGTAATTTTTTTGTTTGAAAACTGATATTTTTTTACGCAAACCCGATGTGCCAGGTTTTTGGTCATTATAGGCTTTAGTTGACATTTTCATTTTGTTTTCAAACCATCTATCGTTTTTGTTACTTATATGAGTATATGGCATAAACTATTTTTATTAAAAGAATGAATAATGACCTCTGGTAAAGCTATAACAAAAAAATATTGGCGATTGAGTGTTTTTAATATTGTTATTTCTTTGATAATTGGCGTTGGTGCAATCATTTTTGCAGCTCGAATAGCAGCAGATGCTACACAGGCAGACCTTAGGGCAAAGGCAAATGAAACATTAGCCGTTCAGGCTGAAACTCTAACAGGCCTGTTAGATAAATATCGACTTTTGTCTGTGGTTTTAGCAAATAGAGATGATGTAGCAAATTTGCTGGTAAATCCAAGAGATAAGAAAATTTCACTTACTGCGCAAAAAATTACCTCCCGTGCAGCAGCTGCTTCAGGAGCATTAGATGTTGTTTTAACTCGTGCGAGTGGTGAGAATATAGCTTCTGGACTTACTATTGTGACAGAGCCGCTTGAAACAGATTTGCCAATAATGATTGCTGCCCTAGAGGGTAGATTGGGTCGAGGGGTGCAGGTGCTTGGTGAAAGTAACAGGGCTTATGTTTTTACTTCTGGGGTTCGTTTAGAAGAAGATTATGTTGGAGTTCTTGCTGTTTATGTTAGCTTAAACGAATTGGAGGAAAATTGGTCTTTAAGTTCAATGCCAATTTTTGCAACTGATGAGCGCAAAATAATAGTTATGTCTAATAAAAAGGAATGGCGTTTGCGTGAGTTTGATTTTATCAGTTCAAGCAAAGATAAGCAGGCATATTTTGAGATAGAAGAAGAGAAAAAAGAGTATTTTGATATATCAAGAAAATTGCCACTTCTTAATTGGGAATTGCACGTGTTGGTTGATATTGCTCCCATAAAAAATGCTATGTATTTATGGGGTGGTCTAACTGGTTTTTTAATTTTTTTGGCGGCTCTAGGCACTCAATTGCTTATCAATCGAGCGCATTATGTTACAAGGCGTGAGCGAAATGACAAGGCAACAGCACTTAGATTAGAGCGTATTGTGAGAGATAGGACAGGCGAGCTGGTTAAATCAAACGCTTCTTTGGCAAGTGAGGTTGATGAGCGGCGACAAGCAGAGGATCAATTGCGCAAAACTCAAAATGAATTAGTGCAAACGGGAAAGCTGGCAGCTTTGGGGCAGATGTCAACCTCGCTTTCGCATGAGTATAATCAGCCGCTATCTGCTACAAAGTCCTATGCAGATAATGCTTTAAAATATTTAAAATTAAACCGCATTGATGAAGCTGCACAAAATATTGCTCGGATTTCTGGCCTTGCAGATAGAATGGCAGAAATTTCAAAACATCTAAGAAATTTTGCTCGAAAACCAAATTCGTCGTTTGGGTCAGTTCTTATTTATCCAATAATTGATGAAGCGTTAGAAGTTTTATCTGCTCGCATTAAAGCCGATGCGGCGGTGGTTGAGGTGAATATTGAGCAAGAAGATATATATGCACAAGCTGGCCATGTTCGGTTGCAGCAGGTCATCGTTAATTTGGTAGTTAATGCACTCGATGTTATGAGTGAGCAAGTCGAGCCAAAAATAGTGATTGATCTTTTTCAAGAAGGCCAAAAAGTGATAATAAGAATTAGTGATAATGGTATTGGTATTGAGGAAGATATTTTAGAAGATATTTTTGATCCATTTTTTACTACAAAAGAAGTGGGCAAGGGGCTTGGGCTTGGCTTATCAATTTCGTTTAATATAATAAAAGATTTTGGCGGGCAATTGTCTGTTGCAAATGGTGAAAAAGGCGGAGCAGAGTTTACCATTTCACTTCCGCTGAGTAAAAATACTAAGAAGGAGCAATGATGAGTTTAGAGGTTCTTTTTATTGATGATGAAGAAGATTTGCGAAGGGCTGCCTCTCAAATGCTTGATCTTGAAGGGCTGAAGGTGCGCACACTAAATAGTGCGCAAAAAGCGTTAGCGATTATTTCTCATTCATATGAAGGGATTATTGTTAGTGATATTCGTATGCCCAAAATGGACGGTATGGAATTGCTTAAAAAAGTAACAGCTATTGATCCAGAACTGCCTGTAATTATGGTAACAGGGCATGGAGATGTAAACTTGGCCGTAGATGCCATGCGCTTTGGAGCTTATGATTTCATTGAGAAGCCATTTGCGCAGGAGCGGTTTTTAGATGCGGTTGTTAGAGCATTAGAAAAGCGTGAGCTTACGCTTGAAAATCGTGAATTGCGAAAAAATGTAGCAAAGCAGACTGATGACTTAGAGGCGCAAATTGTAGGGCGTTCAAAGGTGATGAATTTAATTCGCGAGCAAATTCGAGCCATTGCTCCAACTCCTGCTGATGTGTTGATTGTGGGTGAAACTGGCACTGGAAAAGAGTTGGCGGCTAGGGCAATTCACGAATTATCTTCTAAGAAACAAAATCCTTTTGTTGCAATAAATTGCGCCGCATTGCCATTAGAATTGATTGAAGCCGAATTGTTTGGCTATGAGGCGGGGGCTTTTATTGGTGCAACTAGGGCAAGGTTTGGCAAGTTTGAGCATGCACGAAACGGGACAATATTTTTAGATGAGATTATGTCTATGCCAATGGACGTGCAGGCAAAACTTTTAAGGGTGATTGAGGAGGGGGAGGTAACACGATTAGGATCAAACGAAGCAATTAAGCTCAATGCTCGCTTTATTACAGCATCATCAGAAAGTCTTGAGGAAGCGGCCAAGGTTGGCAAATTTCGCAAAGACTTACTTTATCGTTTAAATGTTGCAACAATTGAAATTCCCTCTTTAAGTGAGCGCAGAGAAGATATTCCTGAACTATTTATTCATTTATTGCATCAGTCTTTTGCAAAACTTAGGATTTCTGCACAACAGCCATCTGATACTTATCTCTCTGAGTTATCTTCACGTGATTGGAGAGGTAATGTTAGGGAATTGCGAAATGCTGCAGATCGGTTGGCCTTGGGTTTGGATAAAGATAATGGACTAGAAAAAAACGTAGATTTGTTAACTCAAAATGGCTCTTTAGTGAAAAGAATGGCAGCCTTTGAGAGGCAAGCGATTGAGGGAGAGTTGCGAATTAATAAGGGTGCTTTAAAACCCTCCTATGAGGCCTTGGGACTATCACGAAAAACTCTTTATGAAAAAATGCAAAAGTATGGACTTGCAAGAGAGGATTTTAAAGAGGAAAAATAGTTGGTAATGCCCTCATTTTTTAACGGGTGCTGATTTTGTCTTTTTGCGGTGCAGTCAAAACCTCTCCGTTTCATTTAACGTGACAGGCAGAGGAGGTTTTGGGCGGTAATTATTTTTTCGTCTTTGCCAACTGGTTAGCTATTGAGTAAGGCAAAGCTATGTCATAGGATTACAACTTCGCACAAGATTCAGCTTATTGAAAGTTAACCTATTTTGTTTCCCCGTCCTTTCATTTATGCCCCACCAATTGGGCCGCTTAAAATAATTTATTATGATGATGATATTTTAGTTATTGATAAGCCCTCTGGCTTGCTAAGCGTTGCGGGGAATAAACCAGAGCTTGCTGATTGTCTTGAGGCGCGGGCTAAAAAGCAATATCCAAACTCTTTAATTGTGCATAGGCTTGATAAAGACACATCTGGAGTGATTGTGCTTGGGTTAAATAAAAAGGCTCATGCCAATCTTGGCTTGCAGTTTGAAAAGCGACAGATAACAAAGACTTATATTGCTAAGGTTTGGGGAGAGATGGACAAAGATAATGGGCAGGTTGATGAGCCAATTATAACTGATTGGCCAAACCGGCCAAAGCAAATGATTGATTATGAACGAGGAAGAAGTGCAATTACGAATTGGCAAGTTCTAGAAAGGCAAGGCGGGTTTACTCGTGTGCTATTGTCACCTATCACGGGGCGTTCACATCAATTAAGGCTTCATTTAAACCACCTTGGACACCCGATATTAGGTGATAATCTATACGCACATGATGATGCTCTAAATGCGGCCCCAAGGTTGCAATTACACGCAACAAGTTTGAAATTTATTCACCCCAGTAGCAAAGAAAGATGTTTTTTTGAGGTGACGTGCTCATTTTAGAGTGTTGCAAATTTTGATGAGAATGATAAAAAGAGTCCTAAATACACCCGTTTTATTGCTGAGATGTAACCTTTTTCACCCGTTTTGTTTTTTTTTTGCTAAATATCCGTTAATTTTTTAATTGATGCACTTGAAATAATGTTTGCTCGTCTGCTTTACATGGCGGGATAAGCCAAACAGGATGGTTGGGCTATAACGGAGGATAATTTAATGAAATCAATTAAAATTGCTGCAGTAGCAGCAGTAGCGGGTGCTATGGCACTTGCAACACCAGCTGCGTTTGCTGCTTGTGATTCAGGTGAAATCGTAATCAAGTTTAGCCATGTGGTTAAAGCAACTGGTCACCCAAAGGGTGATGCAGCTACTCTACTTGCAGAACGTGTTAACAAAGACATGAACGGCACAGCTTGTATGGAAGTATTCCCGAACTCAACATTGTTTGATGACAATAAAGTTCTTGAAGCTCTACTTTTGGGTGATGTTCAGCTTGCAGCTCCTTCACTTTCAAAATTTGAAGCATATACATTGAAGTATCGTTTGTTTGATCTTCCTTTTCTATTCTCATCTCTTGAAGCTGTTGAAAAATTTACAAACGGGCCAAAAGGTAAAGAGCTATTAACTGCAACTAGCCATGTTGGTTATACTGGTCTTGGATATTGGATGTCTGGCCTTAAGCAATTCTCTGCTAATAAACCACTTATTCTACCAACAGATGCTGCTGGCCTAAAATTCCGCACACAAACATCTGATGTGGCTGTTGCGATGATTAATGCAATTGGTGGATCAGCTCAAAAACTTGCTTTCTCTGAAGTTTATGGTGCGCTTCAAACAGGTGTTGTTGATGGACAAGAAAATACTTGGTCAAATATCTACACCAAAAAGTTCTTTGAAGTTCAAGATGGCACAACTGAAACAAACCACCAGTTGCTAGCTTATCTTTTGGTAACATCTTCAGAATGGCTAAATGGTCTTGATGCTGATGTTCGTGCGCAATTCTTGCAAATTGTTGAAGACGTAACAAATGAAGCAAATGCTGCTGTTGGTGCAAAAGAAGCTGGCAACCGCCAAAATATTCTTGATGCTGGTGGCACAATTGTTGAACTTAATGACGAGCAGCGTGCTGCTTGGGTTGATGTCATGAAACCAGTTTGGACCATGTTTGAAGCTGATATTGGTAAAGACTTAATCGATGCGGCTGTTGCATCTAACTAAGTCATATTGAATATTGCTCGGGGGGCAGTTTGCTCTCCGGGCTTTTCCTTTTTTAGGTGATTTTTAGGGGGAATTACCATTTTAACAATTTTCATAATTATTGGTGTTTTGTTATCTGTTTTATTCATTGCAGAACGCTATATTCCACAAATAGTCACTCGTATTGAAGAGGGGATAATTGCCTCTATTTTTGCGGCAATGACACTCATTACATTCATTCAAGTTGTTTTACGCTATGGATTTCACTCTCAAATAGAGGGTGCTTTAGAAATGACCACGGTGCTTTTTGCTTGGCTCATTCTTTTTGGTATGTCTTATGCAGTAAAAATCAACTCTCATCTAGGTGTTGATGCTCTCATAAATCTCTTGCCCCCCAAATTGTTTAAGATTGTTGCCGTCTTTGGTGCATTAGCAGGGCTTCTTTATGCAGTTTTGCTGATTTATTCTGATTGGTTGCAATTTTTTGGCACAAATACAAAAGGTGGCGGTGCGCATTATTGGGCAACAATGTTTAAAATTGGTATTGGTATGGAAGACATACGCTATCCGCTTTGGGCGCAAGAAGTTTTTGGTTTGCAAGAGCGTATGCACCGCTGGGTGGCCTATTTAATTCTACCAACTGGTCTGGCTTTGCTTGCCTACAGGTTTATTGAAGCCGCTATAGATATTATTAAAGGCAATCGAAGATTAGTTATTGCTAGCCATGAAGCTGAACAGCTTGTGGAAGACAATAAAGACGTTCTCAAAGATTAAACTATAACATAGATTAGGATTATTTAAGTGATATCCCTCATTTTATTCGCACTCGTTCTTTCGCTATTGTTTCTTGGTGTTCCAATTGCAATTGCGCTTGGCCTTTCTAGTGTTTTAATCATTGCATTTTTCTCTAGTGATTCACTCTCAACAGTTGCTATGACGCTATTTTCAGCTTCGCAACATTATACCTTATTGGCTATTCCATTTTTTATTCTAGCTTCAACATTTATGGCAAATGGTGATGTTGCTCGGCGGATCATTCGTGTTGCAATTGCATCGGTTGGTCATTTTAGAGGTGGATTGGCCATGGCTTCTGTTTTGGCCTGCATGATGTTTGCCGCATTGTCTGGCTCATCGCCTGCTACTGTTGTTGCCATTGGCACAATCGCCATTGCTGGCATGGTGCAGGTTGGATATTCAAAAGACTTTGCCGCAGGCGTAATTGCTAATGCTGGCACGCTTGGTATTCTTATTCCACCTTCCATCGTTATGGTTGTTTATGCGGCGGCGACTGATGTTTCTGTTGGTCGTATGTTTTTGGCAGGTGTTATTCCGGGTTTAATGGCTGGTGGTATGTTGATGTTGGCAATTTATGTTGTTGCACGAATTAAAAAACTTCCTGCTGAGCCTTGGAGAGGCTTTCATGAAATTGTTGATGCTGGCAAAGAAGCTGGCTGGGGATTGTTTTTAATATTCATCATTATTGGTGGAATTTATGGCGGTGCGTTTACCCCAACTGAAGCGGCGGCAGTTGCGGCGGTTTATGCTGGCATGGTTTCGTTATTTGTTTATCGCGATATGGGGCCATTAAAGGGCATAAACTGGATACCTGAGAGTGCATCAAGGCATCAAATAATTGGTTTTAAAGCCTCTGTTTATGCGCTTGCACTATTTTTGCTTTGGTCAATTTTATCATTTTTCTTTTTTGCAGATGCAAGCACGTTAGTTCGCTTTTGGGTTGGACTTGGTATTGCTTTAACAATGTTGCTTGGTTATCCGCTAGCAAAGCGTGATGGCAATCTACTTTCTTTCTTTGCTGGTTTATCAATTTGGGCTAGCAACCTTTGGCTGATTATTAGAAAAATTTTACCTGCAATGTTTCATAAAGACACTAAGGGTGTTTTATTTGAAAGTGCGCGCACAACAATTATGTTGATGTTCATTATCGTGAACGCATTTTTGTTTGCTCATGTTTTAACATCTGAGCGTATTCCGCAGCTAATAACTGAGTGGATGTTGGGTGCTGGTTTTAACTGGTTTACCTTCCTTATTGCGGTAAATATTCTGTTGCTTATTGGCGGGCAGTTTATGGAGCCATCAGGTTTGTTGTTGATTGTTGCGCCTGTTGTGTTTCCTATTGCGATGGAGCTTGGAGTTGATCCAATCCATCTTGGCATCATCATGGTTGTGAACATGGAAATCGGTATGATTACTCCACCGATTGGCTTAAATCTATTCGTTACATCGGGCATAACGGGCATGAGTTTAATGCGGGTTGTAAAAGCTGCATTGCCATTTGTTGCAGTTCTTATGGTGTTCTTGGTTATTGTCACCTATGTGCCGCAAATTTCAATTTGGCTACCTTATATGTTGATGGGGCCTGAGATAATATTGAAATAAAATAAGAGTTATTTTCCTAAGGAGGGCAGGCTTATGGCTTGCCCTTTTTTGTTCTTGTTAGGGAATATTATTACTTGTATCATGTTGAGTGAAGCGATTTATGTTGGCTCAAAACCCTTCGGCTTCGCTCAGGCTGACAAACTAGCAGGCGTGAGCGTGAGCTTGATGAAAATCATGCTTGAGAGTTAGAGTTTGGATTAAGTGGATTGTTTTTTACTCTTGTTAGAATCACTTAGCTATGAGAATTTATGTGAAAGTTTAAGCGGAAGGTTGTTCAATGCGTCAAAAAATAATCATTGATACTGATCCGGGGCAAGATGATGCGATTGCTATTTTGCTTGCGCTTGCTTCACCCAAAAAAATTGATGTGCTTGGCATTGTGGCCGTTGCGGGTAATGTGCCGCTTAATTTAGCCAAAAAAAATGCTCTTAAAGTAGTTGAAATTTCGGGTTTTCTTGACACAAAAGTTTTTGCTGGTTGTGATAGGCCATTAAAGCGCAAACTTGTTACGGCTGAAAATGTGCATGGTAAAACGGGGCTTGATGGGCCTGATTTACCAGAGCCAAAAATAAAGCTCCAAAAACAGCATGGGGTAGATTATATTATCGAGGCCTTGCGCTCTCATAAGACAAAAACCATCACGCTTTGTCCGCTTGGCCCACTAACCAATATTGCAACCGCAATGCAACAAGCTCCTGATATAATTGGACGCATTAAACAAATAGTTTTAATGGGTGGCGCATATTTTGAGGTGGGTAATGTTACTCCTTCGGCTGAATTTAATATTTATGTTGATCCAGATGCGGCAGATTTTGTTTTGCGCTCAGGCGTGCCAATAACTATGCTACCTCTTGATGTTACTCACCAAGTCCTGACTACTCAAAAACGTATAAAAAAAATAAAAAACATCGGCAATGAAACGGGCAAGATTGTTTCGCAGATGACTGTTTTTTTCGAGAGGTTTGACGAGGCAAAATATGGCTCAGACGGTGCGCCATTGCATGATCCATGTGTGATTGCATATTTATTAAAACCTAAGTTATTTGAGGGGCGGCAGGTAAATGTGCAAATTGAAACTAAAAGCAAATTAACACTTGGAATGAGTGTGGTTGATTATTGGGGAATTACCGATATAAAAACTCACCCCCGTAATGTAAATTTTATTCGAAATGTGAATGCTAAGGGTTTTTATAAATTGCTTACTAAACGGCTAGCATTATTACCATAAAAAATGCTAATCAGCAGGCATGGAACATAAATCTGAATTATTGATGCCTGCTGGCAATCTTCGTAAATTAAAAATGGCTATTCTTTATGGTGCTGATGCGGTTTATCTTGGCACGCCAGACATGAGCCTTCGCACCAAGTCAGAATTTTCGCTTGAAGACGTGATTGAAGGGGTGGAGTTTTGCCATGCGCATGGCAAGCGAGCCTATCTTACCCTCAACCTTTTTTCGCATAATAAAGATGTGCCAAAACTTGAAGAATATATTGATACTGTCAGGAAAGTGAAGCCAGATGGTTTAATTATTGCTGACCCTGGTGTTTTTGCTTTTGTTAAAGAGCGTGCGCCTGAATTATCGCTTCATATATCAACTCAAAGTAATGTATCCTCTTGGTTATCAGTTAAATTTTGGCAATCAATGGGGGCGGATTTATGCGTGCTTGCTCGTGAGGTGTCTTACCTTGAGCTAAAAGAAATTCGTGAGAAATGCCCTGATATAAAGCTAGAAGCATTTGTGCATGGCGCAATGTGTATGACTTATTCGGGACGGTGTTTATTATCAAATTTTATGGCAGAGCGGGGTGCAAATCAGGGAAATTGCGCTAATTCTTGCCGTTGGAATTATAAGCTAAAAATGCGTCTGAAAGACGGAACAGTTCAGCCTCTGGAATTGGACGAGAGCAATATTGATCTATTTGAATTTTTGCTTGAGGAGGGCTGCCGCCCTGGTGAACTTATGCCAATTGAGGAAGATGGGCGGGGCTCTTATATCCTAAATTCAAAAGATCTTTGCATCATGCCAAAACTTGATGAATATCTAAAAATTGGGGTGGATAGTCTTAAAGTTGAGGGTAGGGGCAAGAGTGAATATTATGTTGCAGTGGTTGCTCGTGCCTATCGTCTAGCGATTGATGATTATTATAAAGACCCAAAGAATTGGCAACCCAAGCAATATATGCGTGAGTTAGAGGCGGTGGGAAATCGTGGATATACGCTTGCATTTCATGATGGCCGCTTGACCAATTATGCACATGATTATGAACATACGGCTTCGCTTGCTCAATGGGAATATGCAGGAGTGGTGAGCAATGTCACCGATGATGCTTTTCATGTTGAAATTAAGAATAAACTAGTATCAGGCGAGGTGTTGGAGTTTATTTCGCCTATGACACGCAACACTGTTTTATTGCGAGCTTATGAATATGAAGATGTAAAAAATGGTAAAAATTTAGAAGTGGTTCAGGGCGGGACAAAAACCACAGTTCGTTTTCCATTTTCACTGTTTGAGCATGAAAATATTGATGAGTTAAAGGCAAAATTCCCGATTTATAGCGTGATGAGAAAAGAAAAACCGCTTACCGAGGAGCAATGGAATAGGGTGAAGTTTGATAAAATTGCGCAAAGCCTTGAGATAAAGAAAAAATATGATGATGCATCTTATGACAAACAAAGAGATAAGTTAGCGCAATCTATTAGTGAAGATAAATCTGAGCGTCGCTTTAAGACAAATCGAGTTGGGACAGAGGGTTGTTGTGGCAAGGGTTGCAACGGCTGTATGATTTTTTGGCAAGATGATACTTACGCAAGAGCAAGAGAAATTTTGCTGAAACGAAAGCAGGGCGAGCAGCTCAGCAAAGCTGAGGCGCAAGAGTTACGCTTGGCGATTGTTGGCGAACTTGCGACAAGCTCAAATAGCAATAACCATTCGCTATAATTTGTGATGATAGGCAGTGAGTAAAACAACAGGGTTGCATAAATGCCCATAGTAATGGTGAAGATTATCCAAAATATTATTTTAATTTTTTTGGTTTGCCTTTTAACTTTGTTGTTATGATTTAACAAAACTCTTGCGGTTGTATTTCTTTTTTATACCACACTTCGAACCACGAGGTTATTTCCCCCCTTTGGACGCTGCCTTCAATTATGAGGTGAAAGTCTCTTACTTTACTATATGAGTTAACTATATATCTGTAAGTGCTTGACGTTTAACGTTTTCTTAGCAATAATAAAAGTGCGGTAACTATTTGGGTGCTTTGTTTTTTAAGCATGTGGGAGGTATATAGGTAGCTTATAAGTTGCTATATCTTAGTATTGCATATTCCTTATATTAAATGGCTGTTTTTTATTTGTAATCATCAATTAACATGACGATTAACTTAGAAAGTAAGTAAATATTACGGATATTTCCTAGTGATATACTATTCTTTTTTCTGCCCGTATAAAGTTTTAATAATTACTTAGGATTAATTTATGAATAAGATAGAAACAACAGTTACGCCGATAGCTTCAGATAAAACCTCTGATGCCAGTGAAAAATTTATGGATGCTGCTAAATCAGCATTACAAAAACTTCATGACGATTTTAAGAGCTGCCCTAAAGGCCCAAATATATCCGATAATCCGCCACCCGTGTCTGGTAATCCTCCGCCTGTGTCTGGTAATCCTCCGCCTGTGTCTGGTAATCCTCCGCCTGTGTCTGATAGCCCTCCGCCTGTGTCTGGTAACCCAGAGGAAAAACAAGAGGTTAAATGGGAAGCAGATAATGAAGGTAACCTCACTCTCACCGGCACTGATGGTTGGGACAGGCTTGAGAATAAACACGATGGCACTACAATAAATAGCAAGTCTGGAGAAAGAGAATATATTGATAACTCAGGAGATGATGTAACTGTTAATATTAGTGGGGGTTATGTTAGATCTAGAGGTGAGGACGGCGTTATAAATGTTGTCAAAAATGAAAACCCTTATGACAGCGATGGTGATAAAATATCTTCTGGTGTAGACGTAGATTTGTGGGCTGATTCTGGAACAACGACAGTTAATCTTGGTGAAGGTAATAGTGACATTATAAATTATGGTAATGGAAATCTGAGAGCCAATGATGGTTCTGGGAATGATAGAATTATGCTGAAAGAAAACCAAGGTAATGATACAATTATTTTTGATAAAAATGATGGTAATTCTGGAGGTTCAGATAGAATAGATAATTTTGAGCCTGGCTATGACCAAATTCAATTTAAGGGTTTAAGCGATAATGAGGTCAGTAGAATTAAGGTTACCAAAGATGGTGATGATGTTGTTGTCATATATGAAACTGATGGTAAAATTAATACAGTAACAGTTACAGGTGTGAGTGTTGATGATGTTAAAAATAACTTGTTTGTAAACGGTCAGACACCGCTAAGTGACTAAATTCTATAATTATTGATGCAATTAAAATAGACGGCTATTATATTCTAATAGCCGTCTTAGTTTTTTCAATATATTTAAATGCATACAAAAGCCATGCCTGCATTTAATGTTTAAAATATTATTTTACAGATTTTCTAAAATATTTTGAGGTGAAGATTTGCCATAAGGATCGTCTTCGCCATTATCGCAAAAGCCTTCTTCTTCAAACCATTTTTCAACAATGCCATCATTAACAACAGCACCATATCGCCAAGAGCGATAGCCAAAACCAATATTATCCTTGGCTACTAGCATGCCCATTTTACGAGTGAATTCGCCAGAACCATCAGGAATAAGTTTAACATTGTTTAGGCGTTGAGCTTTACCCCAAGCATTCATTACAAATGCATCATTTACCGCAATGCAATATATTTCATCGATGTCTTTTGCTTTGAACTCATCATATAGCTTTTCAAAGTCAGGAAGTTGAAAAGTTGAACAAGTTGGGGTGAAAGCACCCGGAAGTGAAAAAAGCACAACTCGCTTGCCTTTGAAATAATCATCACTTGTTTTATCTTCCCAACGAAATGGGTTTGATCCTTCAATGCTCTCATCTCTTACTCGAGTATGAAAAGTAACTGCTGGAATTTTTTGACCTATCATAATTTATCTCCTTTTGTAAACCTGCCACTTTAGAACATTTCTAAAAAGAAATATCAAGTGTAATAATTAGTTCTGCTTAGATAAATTCTCTCTTTTAGAAAGATAATATGCTTGGTTAATTAAATCGTCTAAAAGATCACGCCCTTTCAAAGTGTCAGGATCTTTCATTGTGTTTGAAACAAGTGAAACAGCAACTGCTTGCACCGCATAGGCGGCCTTTATATTGCCTGCGTCTTGAAGTTTTTTCCCCTCAGATTGCATGGCAGAGAGCATATTCTTAAACTGATCTTTTGTTGTAATTGCCTTTAGGTCTGTCCAGTTTTTCATGCCAGCAAGATCAATAAATTGCCCAGCTAAATTGCCAATAAGCATCATTGCTTGTTTGTCTTTTACGCCGTTTTTATTCAAATCTTTAAGCACACTAACAAGTTGGGCTTTGAAACTATTCTCACGCTCTTCTTTGTCCATTTTTTGCTTCCTCTATAATTCATCAATCGCAATTTTTGCAGGAGTATAGTCTAAGTTTTGAGCAACCGCCACTGGCTCACAAGTTATTTTCCCTTTGTGAACATTTAATCCGTTAAGTAAATGATGGTCAGCCTCAAGTGCTTTTTTCCAACCCATGTTTGCAATGCGTAGGGCATGAGGCAGGGTTACATTATTAAGGGCATAGGTTGATGTGCGAGCTACGCCTCCGGGCATATTCGCTACGCAATAATGCACAATATCATCAATTATATAAGTTGGCTCTTGGTGGGTGGTGGCATGTGAAGTTTCAAAACAACCTCCTTGGTCAATGGCAACATCAACCAACACTGCGCCAGCTTTCATTGTCTTTAACATTTGGCGAGAAACGAGTTTTGGAGCAGCCGCACCCGGTACTAAAACTGCACCAATCACTAAATCAGCATTGGCCACTTGCTCGGCTAAAATTGCTTTGCTTGAATAAAGAGCCGTTGCACTTGCGCCAAAATGATTTTCAAGTTTTTCAAGTGTCATAGGGCTCATATCTAAAATCGTAACATCGGCCTGCAAACCAACTGCCATTTGTGCGGCGTTAAAACCAACAACCCCTCCACCAATGATAACAACTTTTGCTGGCTGAACTCCGGGAACGCCTCCAAGAAGCACTCCTCGTCCGCCATGCGATTTTTCAAGGGCAGTTGCTCCTGCTTGTACAGAAAGACGACCCGCTACTTGGCTCATTGGTTTTAAGAGAGGCAATGCCCCATTATCATCGGTTACAGTTTCATAGGCAATGCAAATTGCGCCAGATTTAATAAGATCTTGGGTTTGCTCTACATCGGGAGCTAGATGTAAATAGGTGAATAATATCTGTCCCTCTCTTAGCATTTTACGCTCAGTGGCAAGTGGCTCTTTTACCTTAACAATCATGTCGGCATTGGCAAAAATACTGGCGGCATCTGGAGAGATATTCGCTCCAACGGCTATATAAGCCTCATCATTTGCCCCAATGCCAGCACCTGCATTTGTTTCAATGCTAACCGTATGGTCGCTAGCAATTAGCTCTGCAACACTTTCAGGGGTAAGTCCAACTCGATATTCGTGGTTTTTAATTTCTTTAGGAATACCAATATGCATTTCATTCTCCCATTTAGTATCAGTTTCACATTTACTTATATTCTATCAAAAGCAGATAGGAAAAAGTTGCAATTATAATTAGAGAAGAAGATAATTTGCAAAATTTTTTAAAAAACTGCCGTTTCTTAGCAAAAATATTTCTTAAATATCAATGAAGTGCGCAGAATTATTGTTATGATGAATCTTATCATACAATTAAGTATTATCCCTTAGATTTTGAGCAAGAGGTTTGAGTGGACGCTGAAATTCTCATAAGAAACGGCAATTTTGCCATAAAATTAGATATTTGGGTTGTGAAATGACTAAGTCAAAAAAAATACAAGAAAGTAGTTTTCAAAAAGCTATTTCAACTTTTCCAGTTAACATTCGTATCCTAGCACTTTGTATTGTTCCTGTTTTGGGATTGCTCTTAGTGGGCTATCAACAAATGACGCAAGAATTGGCAGTTGCAAAGGACGCAAGAAATCTATTGCAAATGTCAAAAAAAATACCGCTTGTTTCTAGTCTAGTTCATGAAATGCAAAAAGAACGTGGAATGACTGCAGGCTTTATTGGAACTGGAGGGGTAAAGTTTGCGAATGACTTGAAAGGCCAAAGAGAGCAAACCGATGCTGCTAGAGAAAAACTAGAAGCTGCGGCTGGTCCTGAGGAATTGTCATTTTTATCTGAAGAAGTTGCAAAAGAGTTTTCCTTGGCTTTGAAGGATTTAGAAGAGCTTGAGGCTGTGCGAGGAAAGTCTGATAATTTAGATATTTCAAAAGCTGAGATGGTGAAATATTTCTCACACACCATTACTGACCTTTTGTTGACAATTGAATTGCAAATTACTCGAGCTGGCAGCCCTGAAATGGTAAATCAACTTTTATCACTTAATTCTTTGTTGCAAGCAAAAGAGCGGGCAGGGATTGAGCGTGCTGTTGGAACTGGTGCATTTTCTAGCAATGAAATAGATCAGGCTACTTATTTTAAATTCACTTCACTTGTGGCAATGCAAAATGAAATGCTCGGAGCATTTGAGCGAAGTGCTATGCCGCATTTGCAGGAGTTTTTTGCGGATACATACCAAGGAGAGATCGTAGAGAAAGTTAACGAGTTAAGGGGAATTATTGCAAATTCTCTTTCTGGTAGCTCACTTGAAGAAGTTACTGGTGAAGAATGGTTTAGTGCTACAACAGATCGAATTAATCTATTGAAACAAGTAGATGATGCTGCAACAACGGATATTGTTACCTATTCAGAACAATTTAAAGCTGTAGCCGATAGAAGTCTGCGCTTTACTATAATTGTGAATGTTTTGATTTTATTTATCACTTTGATTTTAGCCTTTGTTATCATTCGTTCAATCACAGGTCCAATGGGTAGAATTACTAAAACAATGAACACTCTTGCCGATGGTGAATTAGATGTTGAAGTTAGTGGTGTTGAGTATAAAGACGAGCTTGGTGATATGGCTCGTGCTGTTGAGATATTTAAAGCGAATGCGCTTAAGGTTAACTCTATGACTGAAGAGGAAAAAGCTGCCTCTATT
>Ga0256834_1000227_pt1 | contig 40293 bp, 36 predicted proteins | sample 4281140metaG_FD_190536 | JGI IMG/M metagenome (GOLD analysis project Ga0256834, IMG submission 190536) | Hydrothermal vent microbial communities from East Pacific Rise, Pacific Ocean - 4281-140 | ecosystem: Environmental > Aquatic > Marine > Hydrothermal vents | place: Pacific Ocean: East...
GAGTCTCTGGAGTCAATGCAACATCATTAATCAATAGAGAATTATGTCGTATTGCACTCAAAGAAACCAAAGGTATCACCCTAGATATAGATGCATCGGAAATCATAAGCAATAAAAAAGAAGCTAAAAAAACATACAAATTCAACATAGGTTATATGCCAATGGTTGGTCATATAGCAGAAATAAATCATGTAATTGAAACTGATTTTAGAGAAGGCAATATTGCACCAAAAACTGAAAATTTAGAATTCATAAAAAAATATATGAGCAACCTACCAAAAGGAGTAAAACTCAAGAACTTAAGAATTGACTGTGCTGGATATCAAAAGTCCATTATAAAATATTGTGATGAAAAAGAAATCCACTTTGCAATTAGAGCTATAAAGAGTAAATCATTAACAAGCTATATAGAGGGTGTAAACTAAACTGTGTAACTTCATTTATCTTCTTTCTTGTCTTGATTATCGATTCTATCTTGGTATTCTTGTATTTTATTTTCGATTTTAGCCAGTTGTTTCTTTAGGTTGTTTTCTGTAATAAATACTGCTTTTGTTGGCACTCGCTTTTAAAAATGTACCATCAACCGCAACCAGTTCTTTACCAAATAAATCTAATTCTTTGCACAATAATACAAAATCTTTATTGGCTTTCCTCAAGGCTTTGGCATTGTCGCTTCTAAAGTTTGCTATTGTCTTGTAGTTTGGTTTTAAGTCCGACATTAACCAAATAACCTCTAAATTGATTAAGCATGTTCGTTCAAGCCTTCTCGATGAATGTATTTTATTCAGATAGCCATAAAGATATAATTTAAGAAGAACTTTAGGGTCATAGGCAGGCTGTCCTGATGTGATTGTTGGTTTACTGGTTTTAAAATCAAGTTCAACCATATCTAAACCTTCAACATAGGCATCAATTGCGCGAACTGTATTGTTTTTATCTACATATTCGTCAATGCTTGGTGGAAACAGCACTCCTTGACCTCTGTTTTTTGATGTTTTATAACGTCTTTTTCTCATATCAATATTTGCTCTTGAACTTCCTATATTTTACCATAATTGATACTCGGTTGAGGTTGAATACTTTCACAGTCTTTAAAGCCAGCTATCCGATTGAATATAAAAAAACAATGAGTTAAACGAAATAATTTTTGCATGCCAACTGTCATTGTTTATTTGAAGGCTAATAAAAAACGGTTACAATACTGTTTTTAAAAAATATAAACTCAATGCAAACAATTTTAGACTCATTAAAAGAATTACTTCATAAAACACCACAAAGCTGGGTGGAGTTAACCACGCACCGTTTGGATATTTATAATGAATCTAAAGCCAAATCTGAGTTTTTGGATGAATTAAAAAAATTATTGGTCAATAATAATTATTCCACTCAAGATTTGGAACAATTGCCGACCGCTTATGATTATATTCGCTTGGGGCATCAGTTATCCAGTTTATTGGAGTGGGTTTTGGCAGAAATAAACACTGTGTCAGATGACCAGGTAATTTCTTTTGCTTCGCATACTATGCCTTTGTTAGCAATCCTGCGTAAGAATAAGTTAAATGGACAAACAACCACTATTTATTACGATGGTGATAATTCTCCTCTTGTTGATGAAACACGATTGAGAGATATCTATGGTTATAATTATCAATTGAAAAAAATAAAGGATGTTGATGACATTCAACAACAGGATGGGACAGTTATTTTTGTCACCCAAAGAGCCTTTGACAAACCATTAGAACTGTCTAAAAACAATGATGTAACACTTAATATTCATCCTTCCTTTGGCAGTGTGCTATTAATTCATAATACAGAAATTGATAAAATAATCAACGATGTTCAGCACGTAAGAAGGCGTGAAACCATTGCCATGACACCACCAAATGCTTTAAATTTATTGAAGCAAATAGTTAATGATGAACCTCATAAATCTGTAGAGAATCAGCTTCAAGATAAACAAGTTGTTGTTGATTGCATTCAAGACAATACAGGAAGCACATTACAACCATTAATTGCATCCAGCGGGCTTTCTATCCAATACGCCATGATGATGGGCTTGGTTGAAAATGCAATTACACATTACCCAAATAAGGCGATTAAAATCATTTTACCACCCAATTGTTATGGTGGCACCAATGACCAATCACGTCGAATTGCTGATTTGATAGACAATGTTAGTATTGTTGATATGTATGTCGATAGTGGTCAAGATTTGGTTTCTAGTCTTGATGAAGCTCTCGATAGAGTTGCTAAAGATGATAGCGTAGCTTTGATTTTGGCTGAAATTCCGACCAACCCTAGAGTCGAAGTACCAGACATGGAAGATTTGGCAGAAGTTTTGACTAGAAAAAGAATAACTAAAGACAATGAAAAGGCTGTTGAAGCTTTCTTTATGGTTGATCAAACTTTTTGTCCCAATGTTAAGTTATTGCACTCAAAAAGTGAGTTGAGCAATGTACAAACCATTTCTTTTGCCAGTGGTTCAAAATTTCCCAGTGGTGGACGTTGTATTGCTGGTTATTGCGTAGCCAATAATGTTGCACAGGATTTATTGCCTTTGATTTCAAGTCATTTAGTGTTATCCGATAACTCAGCCAACTCGGATCAATTACAAACGCTGGCAGAAAACATGCCCTCAATGCCAACAAGAATTAAGCAAGCCTACGCAAAAACACGGGAGTTAGTCAATAACATACAAGCCCTACTCCCACAGGCAAAAATTTATTATGTTTCCGATGCAATGGCACAGCGTGGATTTATGCCATCAGTTTTTTCTTTGGACCTCCCAATAACTGGTGAAACAAAACAAAAAAGAAGCGAAAAGCAAAGACAACTCAATGTAAAACTTATTGAGTTTATGATTAAAACTCATCCACAAACATGCAAAAATTGTGTCAGTTATGGTCAATTAAAGGGAAGTTATTGGACAATACCTGCCACTTCAACACAAGGCACAACCAAAGAAGAAGACAAGGATTATATCGTCCGAGTGGCGCTTGCCCCTGATGTTGATGTGGAATTATTATCACAGTCATTTACACAATTTTGTAATAATAATATAGGATAAGATGAAGTATCTATTAACGAACCAAGCATCTAAAAGATTAACTTATCGGAGTTTACTTGTTTCTGATTATGATAAGTGGCTGACTTTTCATCAAGACCCCAATACTTCACGCTTTTGGAAACCAGCCTATTCTTCACCCGAAAAAGAATGCATACAATGGTTTAAAAATCAATTCAACCGTTATGCTAATGACTTGGGTGGTATGAATGCCATGATTGAAAAAGAAACGAGTCAGTTAGTTGGATTTTGTGGCTTATTAGTACAAAAGGTTGATGGAATTGAAGAATTAGAAATTGGCTATTCACTCTTACCTGAATTTTGGGGTAAAGGTTATGCAAGTGAAGGGGCACAAAAATGCAAAAAATTTGCCTTTGAAAATGAATTTGTGGAGTCTTTGATTTCAATTATCAGCCTAGAGAATATACCCTCACAAAAAGTTGCTACGAGGAATGGTATGACGTTAGAAAAACGAACCTCATACCACGACAATCCTGTTTACATCTTTAGAATTTTATCAGATTGAGAGTATTTCCAACCTGTGGTAAGAGTTAAAAAGTGGCAAAAAACCCACTCCACGTTAAAAAAAGCTACAAATTGCATTAATATCAAAGCTCTTGATATAGGTTAATTATCTTTAAATTTTATCCTGTATAATGTGCATTTTTTCAAATTCAACTTAACTATGGCATACATTACTGAAACAGTTACTTATGTAAAACATTGGAATGAAAGACTCTTTAGCTTTCGTACCACACGAAAACCAACCTTTCGCTTTAAAAATGGTCATTTTGTGATGATTGGTATTGAGGTAGAAGGCAAACCATTGATGCGTGCTTATTCCATAGTTAGTGCCAATTATGAAGAAGAATTGGAGTTTTTCAGCATCAAGGTGCCTGATGGACCGTTAACATCGCGTTTGCAAAATATCAAGGTAGGCGATGAACTAATGCTTTCAGAAAAATCAACAGGTACATTAGTCACCGATTATACCTTCCCTGGCAAGAATCTTTGGCTAATTAGCACTGGCACTGGTCTTGCACCCTTTATGAGCATCATCAAAGATCCAGAAGTTTATGAACATTTTGATAAAGTTATTCTAACTCATGGCGTTCGTTATTCTGCCTGTTTGGCCTACCATGATTTCATCACTCAAGAACTACCAAACAATGAATTTATTGGCGATATGGTCAAAGACAAACTACTCTATTACCCAACAGTTACTAGAGAACCTTATAAGAATGAAGGACGTCTGACAGACTTATTAAAATCAGGAAAACTAGCCAAAGATTTAAACATGTCCGAGATAAATATCGAAGATGATAGATTTATGCTCTGTGGTAGTGAAGCACTGATTAAAGACATGAGTAAAATACTCGATGATAAAGGTTTCATCGCCGCTAAAAAACGTACTCAAGGACACTATGTGCTAGAAAACGCCTTTGTTGACAAGTAGTGTACTTACTCTAGATAAGAACAATCTATGTGTAGAATTGCCGAATATTCAATATATCAAAGCAATTCAAGCCTATTTGTTATATATTCCTGTAAAATAAAATGTATTGTATGAAACTAATCTTGAACACGTTCAAATTAAACTGAGAAAGGTTATGTGTTTTAACCTAAAAAATAAATGATATCTTTTAAACAACTCTCTTACGCATTAGCTGCAGCTGAAACATTGCATTTCAAAAAAGCATCAGAAAAGTGTAATATTAGCCAGTCAGCATTAAGCACTGCTCTAAATGAACTGGAAAAACAGCTTGGATTGAAAATTTTTGAACGAAACAACAAGCAAGTATTCATCACTCCTGCCGGCAAAAAAATAATTCATCAGGCTAGGCAAATTTTACTTCAAGTTGACACATTGGAGCACTTTGCAGAAACCCATAAAGACCCTCTTAGTTTTCCCCTAAGTATTGGTATAATCCCAACCATTGCACCTTTTATAATACCCAAGTTATTGCCTATTTTGAAGCAAGACTTTCCTAAGGCTAAGTTGAATATTGAAGAAAACCAGTCACATGTGCTTGTAGATATGGTAAAAAATGGTGAGTTAGATACTGCTATTTTAGCACTGCCCTTTCCAACTACTGGATTGCTTACTTTGAAATTTTGGGAAGAAGATTTTTTTTGGATAACTTTAAAAGGCAATAAATATTCACAACAAAAAGAAATTAATAGTCATGAGATAAAGCAGTGTAACCTTTTATTACTTAAAGAGGGCCATTGTTTAAAAGACCATATAATCAGCGTCTGCAATATGCTAGATAAATCATCTAAACAAGAATTTTGTGCGACCAGCATTAACACATTAATTCAAATGGTTGCCGGCGATTTAGGTTCTACTTTGGTTCCTGCAATGGCAGTAGAACAACTAACTTCTCAGCATAAATCACTCTCTGTTATCCATCTTGATGAGCCAGGTCCTCATAGAGAATTAGTTTTTATCTTTCGACCCAACTTTACCCGCACTTCCAGTATCGAGGCACTGGTTGAGGTTTGCAAGAAAGCATTAGAAACCTTGTGCTAGAACCAAGTTCAATAAAATAGATACTCATCTCCAATTTTTCGAGATGTACTTATAAAGGCAAGCTCTCTATACTGAAGCAATGACGAATTCAATCTTATATTCGTTTTTAACTTTAGGAGTACATTTAAGATGAACAAAAAAACTAACATGAAAAACAACTTATTGGCAGTTTCGATGGTTGCAGCCTTAACCATAAGTTCTGCCACTAGTGCAGAACAGGCCAAAACCACTGATTTTTGGTGGCCAAATCAACTTAACCTCAAACCATTAAGACAAAACTCTGTAGAGTCTAACCCAATGGGTCAGAAATTTAACTACGCTAAAGAATTCAAAACACTGGATCTAAATGCGGTAAAGAAAGACATCAAGAAAATCTTGACTACATCTCAAGATTGGTGGCCTGCTGATTATGGCAATTATGGCCCATTTTTTATTCGTATGGCTTGGCACAGTGCTGGTGTTTACCGCATATTTGATGGTCGCGGTGGAGCCTCGGGTGGTCAACAACGATTTGAACCGCTTAATAGCTGGCCAGATAATGTCAATTTAGATAAAGCACGCCGACTACTTTGGCCAATTAAGCAAAAATATGGCAATAAAATTTCGTGGGCTGATTTAATTGTCCTTACTGGAACTGTATCCATGGATTCGATGGGATTCAAAACCTTTGGCTTCGCTGGTGGTCGTGAAGATGACTGGGAACCTGAATTGGTTAATTGGGGTCAAGAAAAGAAATTCTTATCTCATTCTAGACGATACCATGGTAAAAAATTAGACCGACCACTGGCTGCTGTAGAAATGGGACTTATCTATGTTAACCCAGAAGGACCAGCAGGAAACCCCGATCCAATATCTGCTGCACGAGATATTCGTACCACTTTTGGTCGCATGGCAATGAATGATGAAGAAACTGTGGCACTAATCGCCGGTGGTCATACCTTTGGTAAATCCCATGGAGCAAAAAGCCCTAAAAACTGTGTAGGTCCAGAACCAGCTGCTGCCGCTGTTGAGGAACAAGGTATGGGATGGATAAATAGTTGCGGCAAAGGCAACGCTGAAGACACCATTTCCAGTGGTTTAGAAGGTGCTTGGACTATAACCCCAACCGCTTGGAGTATGAATTTTTTGCAAAATCTACTCAACATGGAATGGGTGCAAACAAAAAGTCCAGCAGGTGCAACTCAATGGACACCTAAAAATGCACACGAAGTCAAATTCGTCCCTGATGCACATGACTCAGCAAAACGTCATGCACCTATGATGTTTACAACCGATTTAGCTCTTAAGTTTGATCCAAGTTACCGCAAAATTTCTGAGCGTTTTTTGAAAAATCCTGAAGAATTTGATCTTGCTTTTGCAAAAGCTTGGTTCAAACTAACGCACCGTGACATGGGACCAAGTACACGTTATCTTGGAGCTGATGTTCCATCTGAAGCATTAATATGGCAAGACCCTATTCCTGCTGTTGATTACGACTTAGTCAATGCTAAAGATATAAAGAAACTTAAAAAAGCTATTTTAAAATCTGAGTTAAGTATTGCACAATTAGTCAGAACAGCATGGGCTTCAGCCTCTAGTTTTAGAGGAACAGATATGCGTGGTGGTGCAAATGGTGCACGTATTGCTCTTGAGCCTCAAGTCAATTGGGCTGCTAACAATCCAACTGAACTTGTGAAAGTACTAGAAACTTTAGAAGGCATACAAAGTAAATTCAACTCAAAATCTTCAAGTAAACAAATTTCACTTGCTGATTTAATTGTCTTAGGTGGAGCTGCGGCTATTGAAAAAGCTGCAACTGATGCTGGCTATAAGGTAGATGTACCATTTTCTCCAGGACGTGCCGATACAACACAGGAGCAAACAGATGTTAACTCTTTTGCAGTACTTGAGCCTAAGGCAGATGGGTTTCGTAATTACTTCAGTATGGATAATAGTCAATCACCAGCAGAAATGTTGATTGACAAGGCCAACTACCTTACTCTGAATGTTCCTGAAATGACTGTATTAGTTGGTGGACTACGTGTATTGAATACTAACGCACTAAACTCATCACATGGAGTCTTTACTGATAAGCCAGAGACTTTAAGCAATGATTTTTTTGTAAACTTGCTTGATATGTCTACAAAGTGGACAAAATCAGGAAAAATTGATGGTATATATAAAGGTACAGATCGCAGTTCTGGTCAATTAAGATGGACAGCAACACCTGTTGATCTCGTATTTGGCTCAAATGCAGAACTACGAGCCGTTGCCGAAGTTTATGCCTTTGACAGCTCGAAAGAAAAGTTCGTTAATGACTTTGTTAAAGCTTGGGTGAAAGTTATGAGATTAGATCGCTTTGATTTAGCCGTTCAATAAAACCCCAACTCAGTGTAATAAAAATGCCACATTGTTCTTTACTAGGACTGTGTGGCATTTTTAATTATCTTGAACAAATTACCACTTAATTTTATATAAATCCGATACTATGATTAAATAATGGCATGTGATAGACTTTAAAACATGAAATCTAATAAATTATTAACATTCACATTCATCTTTCTATTGCATAGCTTTTCTGCAAATGCCAATGAATCGCCACTTGAATTCACTGCACAAAATGGCTTTGGTGGTCTTAGCCAAGGTGATGGTTCATTAAAAACACTGTTTAAAAAACCAGTTACCTTTCATGTAGAAAGCAATGGCTATGAGCAAAGAGATGGTACTTTTCGACTGGATCAAACAATTGTTTTTGAAGGCAAAGAACCACAACAAAGACACTGGATACTTAAGACAATTAGTCCAAATAACTACACAGGAACATTAAGCGATGCCAAAGGAGTGGTAAAAGGGCGTACCCAAGGCTCGCGTCTGACTTTAAAATACCGTATTAAAGGCCCTATGGTTATGCACCAAACCTTAGACCTCTTACCTGATGGTAAGACAATTGATAATATTGGCAAAATCACACTATTTGGAATTCCGATTGGTACACTAAGAGAGACCATAATTAAGAAAAAGCAGAATGAATTTTAGAGCTCAATTACACTCTAAAACACGTTTTACACCCAAGATTTTGGTATAATGATAATAAAGTGATAGAGGAAATAGACCATGAGTATAAAAAACGTCAAAAAACTACTTGAAGAGTTACAAATAGAATTAAAAAAAACTAATGAAAATTTAGATTCTCAAACACAACAAAAAATGGGCCAACTGGATAATGAGATCCAATCGATGCTAGCTAATCAAAATTTGCAACAACAGGACTTGTATGATGGCATTAAGCAATTGGAATACGGCTTTTTAACCGAATACCCAACGGCAGCCAATCTAATGCGAGGTATTGTCGACTTATTGAGTAAAGCTGGTATTTAACTCCCGTAGCGACAAGGCACTGCCTTGTCGATGTTTGGGATACCATTATTTATGCCAATTTGTAGATTTGAAATGCACAAGGCAGTGCCTTGTGCCTACGGAGTATATTTTTGAAATTTATGTGTTATAATTTTTCAAAAAAAAGAGACACAAATGTGTCTCTTTTTTCTTTTCTAGATTCCTGCCTTCGCAGGAATGACGGCTTAAGGTTAAACCTTAACCGCGTTTACGCACAATCTGATAGCCTTTTCTAAACAAGTATTTACCTGGAGCACTCCATACGTGTACTAGTCTTGTAAATGGAAAAACTAGGAACATGGTGAGTCCGAGGAAAATATGTAGTTTAAAAATTAGTGGCTCCTCAAGAATATAAGCAGCGGCACCTGGTCTAAAGGTTACGATGTGCTGTGCCCAATTGGCTAAAGCTATCATTGATGATCCATCCATGTGTTGTGCTGATGCTGGTAAGGTTAGTAAACCTAGACACAATTGCACAAACAACAATAATAGAATGAAGATATCAGAGAACTTTGTTGTTGCTTTGATTCTTGGATTGGTTAAACGTCTGTGGATAAGGATAACCATGCCGATAAAGCATAGAGTTCCGAAAATTCCACCAGCTGTCATTGCCATAATCTGCTTTTGTTCTGCACTGATAAAGTGCTCATAAACACTGTGTGGCGTCAATAAACCTACCAAATGTCCAAAGAACAATAAGATTATACCCACATGAAATAAATTTGAACCCACACGCATGCCTTTTGTACTTAACAATTGGCTGGATGAGGCTTTCCATGTGTATTGATCTCTATCGTAACGAAATAGGCTTCCAAGTAAAAACACTGTGGCAGCAATGTAAGGATATATTCCAAATAAAAATTCGTTCATTTTATTGCTCCTGTCATAGTTGGTTCAGGCTGTGAATGTGGATTAGATGAGTGAATATTCATCGCAATTTTTTGATGCAAGTAATCTTTTGATTTGAATAAATTCTTACCAAAAGCTTCTGGCTCAACCCAATCGGCATCAACATCAGTGAAAGTTTCTTCTTTCTCTGCTGCGACGATTTTTTTGATTTCTTTGCGATTAACTTTACCATCAGCTACTTCAATTAAAGCTGCAAATACATGCTTAAAATCAAGATCTTTTTTGGCGAGTCTTTCACGTATCAACATTAACACTTTTTGTGTTTCACCCAAGAAATGAGCGGCTACTTTAATATTTTGTGTTGATAAAAATTCAAGAAATACAGGTAAATAATCAGGTAAATCTGATGTACCTACATCTAAACCATTGGCATTATACATCTCTAGCAAATCAATCATAGCCTGACCTCTATCACGAGATTCGCCATGAATATGCTCAAACAAATGCAAAGAATGCGATGCGCCGCGATCAAATGTCGCAACGTATCGTTCTTGTAACTCAATTAAGTCTGTCGTTTTTAAACGTTCGATTAGTTCGCTTAAACCCTTAAGTTTTTGCTTTGAAAGTATTTTTTCTTGCAATAAAACCTGCTCTAATTCGTCGCAGTGTTCAATCCAATCAGCTTGTGGATAGGAAAGTAACACACTTAACACTTTAAATGTTTTCATGTTATTCATCTCCTAATTTATTTAGTACATTATCACCTTGACCAACGACATTACCACTCATGGTATTGGGTCGCTTAGTAGTATCGAAGATATTAAGTTTAATACTTTCTCCACTACCACCATGGCAACCGTTACCAAAACTAAAACCACATGAGCCTTTATTTTCTGAAGCAATTTCATTATCAAAGGGTGTTGCCCCTGCGTATTCACGGTGATTGGTCGGAATCACAAATCTGTCTTCGTAATTTGCCAATGCGATAATACGGTACATGTCTTCCATCATAAATACATTTGCGCCATTTTCTTCAAGCATCTCTAAATCTGTTACACCTTCTACGGTTTTCTTACGCATAAACTCACGTAGGACTATCATGCGTTTGAGGGCTTCTTCAACAGGCTTCTCTTCACCTGCTGTTAACATGTTTGCCAAGTATTTAACTGGAATACGTAATTCGTCAAATTTAGGGAACATGCCATCAGATTGAATCTCACCTTTTTGCATCGCTGTTTTAATTGGCGATAAAGGTGGCATATACCAAACCATTGGTAAAGTACGGTATTCTGGATGCAGTGGTAATGCCACTTTCCATTCCATCGCCATTTTGTAAACTGGTGATTCTTTAGCCGCTTCTATCCACGATAATGGCACGCCATCTTTTAGGGCTTGTTTTTGCACTTCTGGATCATTTGGATCGAGGAACAAATCAAGCTGTGCTTGGTATAAGTCTTGCTCGTTTTCAACACTGGCTGCTTCTAATATCTTATCAGCATCATATAACATAACACCAAGGTAACGAATACGTCCAACACATGTTTCTGAACAAACTGTTGGTTCGCCTGCTTCGATACGTGGGTAACAGAAAGTACATTTTTCTGATTTGCCTGATTCCCAGTTGAAGTAAATCTTTTTGTATGGGCAACCCGATACACACATACGCCAACCGCGACATTTATCTTGGTCGATTAGGACGATACCGTCTTCTTCACGTTTGTAAATTGCACCTGATGGGCATGTTGCCACACACGATGGATTTAAACAATGTTCGCATAAACGCGGAAGATACATCATGAATGTTTCTTCGAACTGTCCGTAAATTTCTTTCTCTATGTCTTTGAAATTGTAATCTTTTGAGCGTTTTGAAAATTCTCCACCCAAGATTTCTTCCCAGTTTGGTCCTTTGTTGACCTTTTCCATAATCTCACCAGTAATAGCAGAGTGAGCTCTGGCTGTTGGTGGAGTTGGAAGTTCTGGTGCATTTTGCAAATGTGCATAATCAAAAGTAAATGGCTCGTAATAGTCATCAATCTGTGGCAAATCAGGATTAGCAAATATTTTACTTAATAATTTAAGCTTACCACCCATTTTTGGGATGATTTTACCACTGCCTGTACGTTGCCAACCACCATTCCAGCGTGCTTGGTTTTCCCAGTCATCAGGAAATCCAATACCTGGTTTTGATTCAACATTATTAAACCAGGCATATTCGACTCCTTCACGAGAGGTCCAAACATTTTTACACGTTACTGAACAAGTATGACAGCCAATACATTTATCCAAGTTTAGGACTTTACCAATTTGTGCTCTAATTTTCATTTTGCACCTCCACTACGAGTATTTTCTGGCTCTGATTCATTTTTCCATTCTATATTTTTCATTTTTCTGACCACTACAAACTCATCACGGTTTGAACCAACTGTACCATAATAGTTGAAGCCGTAAGAGAGTTGTGCATAGCCACCAACCATATGTGTTGGTTTAATCACTGCTCGTGTTACTGAGTTATGAATACCACCACGGAAACCAGAGGTCTCAGTTGTTGGTGTATTTATAATTTTCTCTTGAGCATGATACATCATTGTCATGCCTTCAGGAACACGTTGTGAAACTACAGCACGAGCTGCAATTGTGCCATTTACGTTATACAGTTCAAGCCAATCATTATCAACTACATCCATCTTCTGAGCATCAATTTCTGATATCCAAACTATTGGGCCACCACGCGAGAGTGTTAACATCAACAGATTTTCTGAATAGGTTGAGTGAATTCCCCACTTTTGATGTGGTGTAATAAAGTTAAGCGCAATTTCTTTATTGCCATTTGGCTTATGGCCTTTAATTGGCTCTACGGTCTTAGTGTTAACCGGTGGCTTATAGACACATAAACTTTCTCCGAAATCTCGTAACCACTTGTGATCTTGGTAGAAATGTTGTCTACCAGTTAGGGTTCTCCAAGGAATCAATTCATGAATATTAGTATAACACGCGTTATAACTGACATGCTCGTCCTCAAGTCCTGACCAAGTTGGAGAAGAGATAATCTTGCGAGGTTGAGCCTGAATATCATGGAAGCGAATCTTTTCATCCTCTTTAGGTTTAGCTAAATGCGTATGATCACGCCCTGTAATTTTACTCAGAGCTTCCCATGCTTTAACTGCAACCTGACCGTTAGTTTCTGGTGCCAATGACATAATCACTTCAGTTGCATTAATATCAGTCTCGATTTGAGGTTGATCTTTTGAAACACCCTCTTCGCGTACTTTTCTATTTATGCTACGAAGCATTTCAACTTCTTTATCTGTATTCCAAGAAATACCTTTACCGCCATTACCGAGTTTTTCAAGTAATGGCCCCACTGAAGTAAATTTCTTGTACGTATTTGGATAATCACGCTCAACTTCAATTAAGGATGGCATGGTTTTACCTGGGATTGGATCACAATCACCGTTATACCATTCCTTGACTTCGGTTGCTTGTGCTAATTCACCTGGAGTATCGTGTTGCATTGGTAAGGTTACGATGTCTTTTTCCACACCTAAATGCCCAACACAAACCTCTGAAAATTTCTTAGCCAACCCTTTAAAGATTGCCCAATCAGACTTTGATTCCCAAGCGGGATCAACCGCTTTACTTAATGGATGAATAAATGGATGCATGTCTGAGGTATTCAAATCATTCTTTTCATACCATGTTGCTGTTGGAAGCACAATATCAGAATACAAACAGGTCGTTGACATACGGAAATCTAAAGTGACAACCAAATCAAGTTTTCCTTCGACTGAATCTTCGTGCCATTTAACTTCTGTTGGTAGATCTTTACCCAATTTACCAATATCATCACCCATCACTGCATTTTGTGTTCCAAGTAGATGTTTAAGCATGTATTCATGCCCTTTACCTGAAGAGCCTAAGATATTTGAGCGCCATATAAACATATTACGTGGGAAGTTTTTAGGGTCATCTGGATCTTGACAAGAAAACTCCAAATCTTTTGACTTTAATTGACTCACGACATAATCAGCTGATGACATTCCTGCTTCCTTAGCCCGTTTGGTTAATTCAATAGGATTTTCCTTAAATTGAGGAGATGAGGGTAACCAACCCATTTTTTCAGAACGAACATTGCAATCAATAAGTGAATATTTACTCCAGTCTTTTTTATCAGCAAGTGGTGAAATAAGTTCATCGACTTCTAATTTTTCATAACGCCATTGGTTAGCGTGATTGTAGAAAAATGATGTGCCATTCATGTGACGAGGTGGTCTGTGCCAATCTGTGGCAAATGCTAATGGAATCCAGCCTGTTTGCGGACGTAATTTTTCTTGTCCTACATAATGAGCCCAACCGCCACCAGATTTACCAACACAACCACACATCATAAGCATGTTCATAATGCCACGGTAGTTCATATCCATGTGATACCAATGGTTCATCGCTGCACCAATAATAACCATGGAACGCCCACGTGTTTTATCCGCATTTTCAGCAAATTCTTTGGCTATTCTGATAACCGTATTGGCATCAACACCCGTGATTTGTTCTTGCCAACCTGGTGTATAAGGTTGATCATCTTTATAATCCTTAGCACAATTTTTATCGCCTAAACCACGATCTACACCATAGTTTGCCATCATTAAATCGAAAACAGTAGCAACATATTTGTCACCATCTTTAGTTTTGATTTTTTTAACAGGAATTTTGTGCTTTATAACATCATCGTGATCAGTGTGTTGGAAAATTTCTTGATCATGTTGTTTATTTGCAAAATAAGGAAATGAAACTTCAACAACTTCATCATGATTGTCAATGAGGGTTTTGACAGGCCAGATTTCCGATCCGCTGGTGTTGTCTTTAGTTTCTAGATTCCACTTCCCAGGTTCACCTTCTTTGCGGTCTTCCCAACGTGAGCCAATGGTTCCATTTGGGACGACAAGATTGTTGGTATTTTCATCGATTAAGACAGATTTCCATTCCGCTTTATCTTGTGAAGCCAGGTCTTTAATGTCACTGGCACGTAAAGTGCGCGTAGCAACCAAACCAGTTTCGTGTTCATCTAAACAAATCAAAAAAGGCATATCCGTGTAAGTACGGCAATAATCATCAAAATATTGACTGACATTATCACGGTGATGCTCAGTTAAGATAACATGCCCCATTGCCATCGCTAATGCGGCATCAGTGCCTTGTCGTGCAGGCAACCATTCATCGGTTAGTTTTGCTACTTCTGAATAATCAGGAGTAACAGAAACAGTTTTTGTGCCTTTATATCGTGTTTCAGTAAAGAAGTGCGCATCTGGCGTACGTGTTTGAGGAACATTTGAACCCCAAGCAATAATATAAGAAGAGTTATACCAATCAGCACTTTCAGGAACATCAGTTTGTTCTCCCCATGTTTGTGGAGAAGATGGTGGTAAATCACAATACCAATCATAAAAACTTAAACATGTTCCACCAATTAATGACAAATATCGAGAACCGGCAGCATAGGAAACCATGCTCATTGCAGGAATTGGTGAGAATCCAACGACTCTATCTGGGCCATACTCTTTTATGGTATGTACATTAGATGCAGTAATAATTTCATTGACCTCATCCCAGTCTGCACGAACAAAACCACCAAGACCACGAATTTGCTTGTAAGAATTTGTGTCTTCTTTATTATTCATAATAGATTTCCAAGCCACAACAGGATCTGAGTGCTTGACTTTAGCCGCACGCCATAATCGCATTAAACGACCACGAATCATTGGGTATTTTAATCGTGTTGCCGAATATAAATACCATGAATAACTGGCCCCACGTGGGCAACCACGAGGTTCATGATTAGGTAAATCATCACGTGTTCGTGGATAGTTTGTTTGTTGTGTTTCCCATGTGACTAATCCACGTTTAACGTAGATTTTCCATGAACACGAACCTGTACAGTTAACACCATGTGTTGAGCGCACTATTTTATCATGCGACCAACGGTTTCGATAAGCACGTTCCCAACCACGGTCTTCATCAGTAGTGATACCGTGACCATCTGCAAACGTTTCTGGACTTTTCTTAGTTAAATAAGTTAGCCTGTCTAAAAATTGACTCATTGTTATAAACCCCTCAGTTTAATTAATTTTTCTCGTCATTCCTGCGTAGGCAGGAATCTTTTATTTCTTTCATTCTGTATTTTTGTCATTCCCGTGAAAATGGGAATCCAGTTCTAAACAATACTGGACCCCCTCATTCGCGAGGATGACAACATTCCCTATCTAAGGGTTATGGTACTCACCACCCTTCCTCATATAATAGAACCAGTTAAGCACCAAACATACAGCATAGAAAATAGCAAACCCATACAATGCATATTGTGGAGTTGTTGCCTTAATTTGTTCGCCTAATATTTTAGGAATTAAGAAAGCTCCATAGGCAGCAATAGCAGCTGTCCAACCCAATACGGGACCAGCTTGTTCTTTATCAAATATTGTTGCAATGGTTTTAAAAGTTGAACCATTACCAATACCAGTTGCTGTAAACAAGATTAAGAACAGAATTAAAAATGGCACAAAGTAATCTTGTGGTGTTGCACTGGCATAAGCTAATTGCATGTAATAAGCCACACCGATTGCCGAACCAATCATCACAATTGAAACCCATTGTGTCACACGAGCCCCACCCAATTTATCAGCAATCATGCCGCCAACTGGTCTAATCAATGCGCCAATAAAAGGCCCCATCCATGCATACATTAAGGCACTTGGTCCATCAGGATTAGGCATATCATGAGTCATTCGACCTGCCGCATCAGCAATATGTTGATAACCAAATATAACTTTTATTGATAAACCAAAACCAACTGCATAACCAATAAATGAACCAAATGTCATGGTATAAATTACAGTCATTACCCATGTGTGTTTATTTTTGAATATTTTGTATTGTCTTGTTAAGTTTTTACCAATTTCACCAGGAATAAATTTTAACAACATAACTGTTAGTACAATAACTATCGGTAATACAATAAACTTATCTAAACCAACATTCAATAATAAATACAAACCAAATGCTGCTGTACAAAGACCAATACCTAACATTAATAAGATTTTAGCAAAAGCGGGGAATGGTGATGAAACATCAGGAGAGACGTGTTCATCACGAATATTATTCATACCAAACCACGTGGCAAATGCCAACGGCACAAGCAATATTAACCACACGAAACCTGCGTTATGAATAAAAGTTTCTGTTCCTGCTGGAATCTTACCAACCAATGTCCCACTGGTTGTTTTTAAAATCATTGGATCGCCACCAAATAAAGCAAATGTCATCACTAAAGGAATAACCACTTGCATTGTTGTGACACCAAAATTACCAAGCCCTGCATTCATACCTAAGGAATAACCTTGAACTTTTTTAGGGTAAAAATAAGAAATATTACTCATCGATGATGAAAAATTACCACCACCAATTCCAGATAATAATGCCCACAATTGAAATTGCCACATTGGTGTATCTTGTGATTGCAAAGCAAAACCAACACCCACCGCTGGTATCATCAATAAAGCTGTGGTTAAAAAGATAGTGTAACGCCCACCAGCAATACGAATAAAGAAGGTGGAGGGTATTCTTAATGTTGCACCCGATAGACCCGCAATCGCACCCAAGGTAAATAACTGTGATTTTTCAAATGGAAAACCTAGGTTCAACATTTGAATGGTGATAATACTCCAATACAGCCAAACAGCAAAGCCAGCTAATAAAGCAGGGATTGAAATCCAAAGATTTCGTGTGGCAATACTTTTGCCGTAGGAGTTCCACTGCTGCTCGTCTTCAGGGTTCCAGTTTCTTAAGTCTTTAGCCATAATATATGCTCCTCTTAATAAATTGATAAAGCCATTGTCTCAATTGAAACAATGGCTAGTTTTTTTTAATTAATATGATCTAACTCTGGTAGATGTTGTGCGTTACGTAATTCAGGGTGTGCTCTTCGCTCTGCACGTCTAATGGCAAAGTGCATCCATATCAATGAAACCGCAATAATAACAGATAACAACATAAAGCAACTTGTCCAAACACCGATGTGATCATTCATGATTCCGAATGTAATTGGTAAGATAAATCCACCCAATCCGCCAATTAAACCCACAATACCACCTACTGACCCAACATTGTCAGGAAAATAGTGTGGAATATGTTTATAAACTGCTGCTTTACCCAGTGACATAAAGAAGCCTAAGATAATAGTCATACTCACAAATAACCACAAAGGGATAGTTAAATTAAATGCAATTGGTCCTTCAATGCCTTTCACCACATAATCAGTCGAAGGGTAAGACATAATGATTGTACAAATTAAAGTTACGCTAAATGTCCAGTACATAATGGTTCGCGCCCCAAATTTATCTGACAACCAACCACCTAACGCTCTAAATACTGCACCAGGCAGAGCATAAGCTGCTGCCAACATACCAGCTGTTGCCAGTTCCAAACCATAAGCACCAACATAATAACGAGGCAACCATAAAGCCAATGCCACATAAGCCCCAAATACAAAGAAATAATACAACGAAAAACGCCAAACAATTAAATGTTTAAGTGGCTTCATTTGCTCCATAAAAGGACGTGCTTTGCCTTTTGTACCCGTATGAGCTGGATCAGTTTTACTAAACAAGAAAAACAATACTGCAGTAATAGCTAAAACAGTCGCATAGACATAAACAACAGAGCGCCACTGACCTCCCATTGCCACCAACAAAATTGGTGCTCCAAAGTTAGTCACTGCTGCACCAACATTGCCTGCTCCAAAAATACCAAGAGCTGTGCCTTGCTTGTTATCTGGATACCAAGATGAAACATAAGCAATACCTACAGCAAATGAGCCTCCTGCCAATCCAAGACCCAAGGCTCCAACCAAATACATAGGGTAAGTATGAGCATATGTTAGAAAAAAGGCTGCCAAAGCAGATGTAAGCATTTGTAAAGTAAAAACAATCCGACCGCCGTATTGATCTGTCCAAATGCCTAAAAAAATACGACTTAATGAGCCAGTAAGAATTGGCGTTGCAACTAAAAGACCAAATTGAGTATCACTTAATCCCAATTCACCTTTAATTTTAATACCAATAATGGAAAAGATAGTCCATACAGCAAAACACACAGTGAATGCTAATGTACTTAATGTCAGCGCCTTGGTTTGTTCACTCTTGGGCACATTTTCTAAATTCTTCATGATTACCTCTAATAAAGTTTATTATTTTAAATATAAAAATTTATGAGAGTATTTTAAGAACTGTTTACATAAGTCACTTGATTGAAATCAAGTATTGACATTAATTGATTAAATTGTGTCTCATTATAACAATTGTACAGAGTTATCGGTAAAATAACCTTATTCTAACTAATCTCTAATTTTTTAATGAATCAACTTCTCATTCTATTGTGCCAATCCATTCATGCATTTCAAAAAGAACGTGGCAGTCTCTGTTTGTATTTATCCACCAAAGATGAGTATAGCCTTAAGAAATTACTTCAGATAATTAAAACCAATGACTTGTTAGTTGAAGAAATATTGCAGTTTGCTCAACATGAAGGCAAAAAAATCAATGCTGAACAACGCAAAAGTTACAATAAGCTACAACAAATTTATGAGAACTTTAGCAGCAAAGCCCAATTTAGAGATAATATTCAACTAAAAGACATTGATATATTACAGACCACATCACTCTATACTTACAACCTTATAGTACACTTAAGCTATGTGTTAATAGAACTTGCCTTGTTTGATGAAAGTAATATTCCTGCAGAAATCTCCGCCTTATCTAACTACATCAACTGGAAGGAACGTATAGGTCGCGAAAGGGCTTTAGGGATTGTTGGCTTTGCTTTGAATGAGTTTAATTCAGAACAATTTCGCCGTGATTTCAAAATATTACTTGGTGAACAAAACATCAATAAACGTTCATTTTTAGCACTGGCAAATGAACGTCAAAAGCAAGCTTTTGATAGTTGCTTTATTGTTAATAGAGATATTGAAGATGTTCACAAACAAATGGAGGCAGATAAAATTCCTCATGTTAATGCAAAAAACTGGTATGACATGGTAACAGAAAAAATGGAAATGATGCATGTGATTGAACTCGCGATGATTAATCAATTGAATGATCAACCCCTCAATGAATCCCCCATGCAATGTTCAATTCCACAGGAAGACCAAGCCGTGATATTAGACTTTCCTTTTTTTAGAAACTTATCGCAATCAACAGTTGATGAATTATTCAGACTCAGCAACATCAGAAGCTATAAAAAAGGGAGCTTATTATTTTTAGAAGGAGAACCTGCATCCCGTATTTATGTCATCTTATGTGGCTGGGTAAAAGTCTATAAAAGCACACCTGATGGCAATGAAACTGTGGAACAAATGTTATCTACTGGCAATTTAGTTATTGAGTCATCTATATTTACCAATGACAAACATTTTAGTAGTGCACAAATCAGTAATGGAGCAAAACTGCTGTCATTTCCATCATCAATCTATAGAAATTTATTGAATAAAGACCTTGCATTAGCATTGAATTCCCTAAAATATTTGTCACAAACTTCTCGCAGCTACCTTAACCAAATCGACAATAATAAATTAAAATCTTCAAAAGAAAGAGTTGGGTGGTTTTTACTTAAACAATTTATCGAACAAAAAAACCCCAACACTATACTTCTCCCCTATGAGAAAACCATTATTGCCTCATTATTAGACATGAAACCAGAAACCTTTTCTCGCTCTTTAAAGTCTTTTAAAAACAGCGGGCTATCTTCAGAAAAGCACCAAATTCAAATTAAGGATATCAAAATGCTCTGCCATTATTGTGACGAGAACCTGTCTACTCATTGTCAATTTAAAAACAACCATTCAGAATGCCGATTTAAATAATATGTCAATAAACAAACTCTTACCCTACTCCAGTGCTTTAGAAATGATTGAAAAGGTAGCGAATCAACATTCAATCAATTTGAACCAAACATGCGAACTAGGAAATTCGACTAGTCGATTATTAGCAGAAGATATTTTCTCACCGATAAATGTACCCAGCTTCAACAATTCTGCTATGGATGGCTTTGCTGTACAAACACATATCGTAAATCAGGCAATTGAAAAATCAGGGAAAATTACCCTCAAAGTATCAGGCAGTATTCAAGCAGGTGATTGCCAGGACATTAATGCAGGTTCGGAACATTTAGCATGGGAAATCATGACTGGGGCACCTGTTCCCAATTTATTTGATGGCGTCATTCAAATCGAAAATGTGAGCATTAATGAAGTAGATGGCAATAAAACTATAACTCTGACCGAACCCGTGCAAAAAGGAAGAAATATAAGAAAATTGGGGACAGACTACAAAACCAATGAAATTGTTGCTTATAAACATGCCATTATCCAATCTCAACATATTATGGCATTGGCAACGGTAGGAATTAAAAAAATTAACGTTATAAAAAAAGTTAGAATTGCCATTTTATCAACTGGTAATGAGCTAGCGAAGAAGTCTTCCACTTCATTAAATTCGGGTAAAATTTTCAATTCCAACCAACCATTTTTGAAGGCATACTCGCAAAACCTCAATTGTGACCCAGTTTTTGTCGGCCGTTGCAATGATACTATTGAAGCTTTTAACGCTCTTATTGATGATGCACTGGAGGAGAAGGTAAAAATAATATTCTCAACAGGCGCAGTTTCAATGGGAAAATTTGATTTTATTCCACAAGCATTACTTGCTCGTGGTGCTAAAATTCATTTTCATAAGGCAAAAATACGCCCAGGGAAACCTATATTATTCGCCGAGTTACCCAATGGTGTCATTTACTTTGGTTTGCCAGGTAATCCAATAGCTGCTGCTGCAGGTATGCGGTTTTTTGTTTCACCATTTATTCGACAAATGCTTGGTTTACCACAAGAGAAAAGACTCAAAGCACAAGTTATGGCTGATATTTCAAAGAAAAAAGGGTTTCGTACATTTGCTAAAGCACTGGCTTTTGTTAATAATTCAGGAAAATTATGTGTTGAGATGTTAATGGACCAAGGCTCTTATCAATCTTGTTCATTTGCACAATCCAATTGCTGGCTTATTCTGCCTGAAGAAAGTGAAAATATAAAAAAAGGTGAACTTATTGATGTTGCCCCAATGATTCCAAATCTAATGGTCCTGTAATGCCTCTTATTGCAGGAGTTATATTAGCAGGTGGTCAGTCATCACGAATGGGGGTGGATAAATCACAACTCACCTTTAAAAATCAAACCTTATTAGAAAGAGCACACAATCTACTTATTCAATCAAGCATTGAACCTGTTTTTATTAGCGGCCCTAATGGCATTCAAGATAGGTATAACAATATTGGTCCATTAGGAGGAATCCTTTCCTGTCTAACTCAATTAACCGAATATAACTATATACTTTTTACACCAGTTGATATGCCTTTGCTCAAAAAAGAGATACTTGAGAAATTAATCCATAAAATGAGCTTAGATTTAAGTCATTTACAAAATCATAGATTTCCATTAATTTTAAAAAACACGGCACAGGTTAGAAAACTTATCCAAAAACAGATAACTGACAATGTTTTGTCTTTGTATCAATTGTTTGAAAAAACAGAAGTCAATACTATTAAGCATCGTTTTGATAAGGCGCTTTTTCTTAATGCAAACTCACCCAAACAGTGGCAAGATGCTAAGAAACGACTTCGATTACTAGAACCGTAATATTGTCAGAACCACCAGACTTAAGTGCGGCTATGGTCAATTGATCAGCAATTTCTTGTGGGTGAATGTTTTTAGCTAAAATCTCTTCAATCTTATTATCTTCAACCTCTTCAGACAATCCATCACTACACAACAAAAATTTATCGCCAATAGAGACATTTCCGTTTTCTAATGACACTTTGATTTCAGAATTATCCGTCACACCTAGTGCTTGGGTAACAACATTTCTATGAGGATGGGTGCGTGCTTGTTCAAGCGTGATTAAGTTTTGATCAACCAATTCTTGAACATAAGAATGATCGGTAGAAATTGGTTTTAATTGACTATTTGAGCATTTATAAATTCGACTGTCTCCAACCCATGCTGCATGGTATTTTTTGTTTTTTATTTGCAACACAACAATGGTTGTTCCCATTGGCAAATCACCACCACGTTCATAAGAGCTGTCAATAATAGACTGATTCGCTTTAAGAATACTGTCTTTAATTGATTCCTCATTATTTAAAAAATATAAAACAGAATCTCGCGCCATAGCACTGGCAAGCTCACCATGATCATGTCCACCCATTCCATCAGCTACTAGCCATAAGTTCAACTCATTACTCACACCGTAAGTATCTTCATTATGATCTCGCTTGATTCCTGTATGGGTAACGTGTCCGATTTTAAATTTCATATAGATTTAAATTATTAGTCTTTTATGACATTCTAGCATTAAAATTAAAAAAATTAAAAAAATATCCTAATAATAGAACGTTTTACATAACTCTAAGGCATTTCTATAGAGAAATAGAAAAGTCTCTTTTAAGAAAAAAATCCATACATTTCAACAATCACTGCTGCTCTTTCCACTGTAATAAATTTTTATAGACTTGTATATTTTCAACATACTTAACTGCTGTCTCACCATCTACTGTGGATATTTCATTTAATTTTCTTAAAAACGGTTTGACTTCATGCCATGAATCTGGATTCTTTGCATTCCTCTGAGCCATTATTCGTGCTTTTTCAAGGTTTCCAAAACCAATATTATAAGAAGCCAATGCAAATTTTACTCTATCTGAATCATGTATTCTTTTAGGTATTTTCTCTAAAGTTTTGAGAAAATGTCTTGCTCCACCTTCTAAGGATTGAAGAACATCCAGTCTATCGGTTACTCCCTGCTCCTTAGCTACTTCCTTTGTTAACATCATAAAACCTTTAACCAAAGTAGGAGAAACAGCACTTGCATTCCAATGAGACTCTTGATAGCTTATTGCTCCTAAAAGAATGGGATTAATATTATATTGTTTTGCTACATTATAGATGTGATTTTTTACTTTACCCCATCGATTTTTATAATTTTTTAAAAATTGTACTGTATCTGCCGGCTTAGAACGAGGCAACGAATCATTAATAATTGCTTTGTAAGTATTAATTTTTCCTGCTTTTTTATACTTTTGAATAAAATCATCTAACTTATACTTAACAGAATAATCTTTAGTTGATGGAAGCAAAAATACAATATCTTTAGTTTCAGATAATTGAATTCCAGTACGTAAATTTGGAATGTATGGGCGATAAACTGATAGAATATTAGAATCAACCAATGTATAGTCAATATCACCATTTACTACCCTTATCAGCAATTCATAAAGACTTTTATCAGCGACTAAATTAATAACTGCTTGGTATTTATTAGTTAAACCTTCTGCAATATCAACATAGGAAGAATGAGCTAACACTTCTCCAGACAAGTTTGATAACTTTTCTAGGGATTTGATTTTTTCTTTTCTTAATGAACTCACTAACTTTATTGAGGTTTCACCATAACCAACTGTTGCCAAAAATTGAGTTAACCTTCTTTTTGTAGCAATAAGATTGGCCCCAGCAACATCCACATTATGAGTTGACAACAATGTAAACAAGTCAGTATTTGAATGGCTTATTGTGACCTTTAATTTGATTTTGTTTTGCTCACAAAATTGTTTTAAAATATCATGCTCTAAACCAATAACCCCATCCAAACTCTCATAGTAGGTCAATGGACTCGGTCTGGTCACCCAGGACAAATAACCGCGTGCTTCTATCTTTTGCCAATTATTTAGTTTATTTTTTGGACTGTACAAAAACAAATACAAACTTATCATCAATAGAAAATAAAAAATGATTTTGTTTTTAAAAAAAATTATCAAGTGATGCTATTCCGCAGAATTTAAAAAAATAACAGTCTAACGCTATAAACTAGAAAATTGAAATCATTTTCTTATTTTAAAAGGATTAACTAAATTAATCATTTAAAATTTTGTATAATTGATTTTTTGTTAATAGGAAATACAGTATGAAAGCAGGTGGCTTTATTCTGCGGTGGTTTTTTGCCGTCTTAATTGTTTTAATAACATATAACCCGACACATTACTCACTATTCCACTGGTTAATTCCTTTTGAAAATGTTCAACTGCCTTTAAAAATATTAGCATCTCTGGTTATGCTAGTCATTTACATTATCTTCATTCGAGCCACATTTCGTTCAATTGGTGTTTTAGGCATTATTTTAGCAACAGCCGTTAGTTCTACCATCGTTTGGTTATTCATTGACCAAGGGTGGATGAGCCTTGAAAACAAGGCAGCTATAACTTGGATTGCACTTGTGGTTGTCGGGACTATTCTAGGGATTGGTATTTCATGGTCGCACATACGCAGAAAATTAACAGGACAATTAGACACAGATGATTTAGAGGATTAAAAATGAGCTTAATTAATACACCCGTTTCTTATGGTGAAATTTTAGATAAAATCACTATTTTAGAAATAAAAGAACAAAACATTACTGCCGCTGACAAACTTAAAAATGTTCGCCATGAACTATCCATTCTAACCAATACATGGAATGACAAAGTTACTGCTTCAGCTAAAATTGACCAACTTAAAGAACAACTTAAGCAGGTCAATCAAAGCTTATGGAATATTGAAGACAATGTTCGTATAAAAGAATCTAAAAAAGAATTTGATGATGAGTTCATCCAAATTGCACGCAGTGTATATTATGAAAACGATAAACGCGCAGCAATAAAAAAAGAAGTTAATCTTCTACTGGGTTCAGAACTAGTCGAAGAAAAATCTTATGAGGGTTATAAATAAATCACATACTATCAAAGACCTTGATTAGTAAACAAGGTCTTTACAAGAGGGTGTAAACTAAACTCATTTAACTTTATCAGCTTTTCTTGCTTGTTCTTTTTGCTGCAACTTTAAATCATGACGCTTTTTAATAATACTTTTCACCGTACCACCAATATGTTCCTCACCACGTTGTTTAGCTAAAAGAATCTGCTTCTCTCTCTCCGCAAAACGTTCCCTTTGATCATTAGTCACTGTATCATAACAGTACGGACAGCTGACACCTTCTTGGTACTTGTCACTATTCATTTCTTCTTGAGTAATTGGATAGCGACAAGCAAAACATTGTTCATACTGACCTTTTTCTAAATCATGGTTCACAGCTACGCGGTTATCAAAAACAAAACACTCCCCTTCCCACATCGTTTCTTCCTTGGAAACTTCTTCTAAGTATTTCAAAACGCCTCCTTGTAAATGAAACACATCTTCAAATCCTTGCTCAATTAAGTAAGCTGTAGACTTTTCACATCGAATGCCTCCAGTACAAAACATTGCCACTTTTTTATGTTTTTTAGGGTCCAAATTATCTTTCACATATTGTGGAAATTCTCGAAATGTGTTCGTATCAGGATTGTGTGCATTTTTAAAACTACCTATTTGGTATTCATAATCGTTACGAGTATCAATCAGAATGGTATCAGGGTCACTAATCAATTCATTCCAGTCTTCCGGTTTTACATAGCGACCAACCTTTTTTTGGGGATCGATTCCTTCAACACCCATAGTCACTATTTCTTTTTTAAGTTTAACTTTTGTACGATAAAATGGCATTGAATCAATAAAAGACTCTTTGCTGTCAAAATCCTTTAACCTTTCATCTTTTCGCAACCAATTCAGAACATTGTCCGTATCATCTCTTCGTCCTGCGATAGTCCCATTAATGCCTTCATTAGCAAGCAGTAATGTTCCACGCACATTATTCTCAAGCATGACATTTAACAAGGGTTGACGTAAGTCTTTATAATTAACTAAACGAACAAAATGGTATAGCGCCGTTACGACGATTGTTTGCTTTTTCATAATTTTCTTTGCTAACCAGAACGTAAATCTGGTGCTTTATGGTTTCTATAGAAATAGTAGAAACGCTCTATTTTGAGCATCATATCAATTAATGTCAAATTGTTCGAGCTTAGTTATTTTTTTGTATAAGAATTGACTAACTTTACTAACTCATCCGACTTAATTGGCTTAAGAAAAATTTCACTAATGCCTATATTTTCACATTTTTTCACAATTGCATCATTAATATCACCTGTTAATAAAACAATATTTGTAGTTGGAAATTCCAACAATATATACTTGGACATATCAATACCATTCATTTCTGGCATTGAATTATCAGTTAATACCAAATCATACTTATCTGGATTTTGAAAAAATAAATCAACCCCCTCTAGCCCATTTTTACCAACGTCATAACTAATATTATTTTCCTCAAAAATCAAACTTATTAACTCAATCAAAGATGATGAATCTTCAACCAATAAAATATTTTTAGCATTTTTTTCACTTACTCTCATCAGAGTATCTACTGTGGATTTTTTGGGTTGATGTTCAACTAGAGGCAATAATACAATAAAACTCATCCCCATATTATCGTTAGATAACACTCTGATATGGCCATTCATTTTGTGTACATTGGTGTTAACGATATGTAAACCAATACCTGTACTTTCAGCACCAGAATTTGCACTAAAAAACGGCTTGAATATGTGTTCAAGTAAATCTTGATGTATTCCTCTTCCCGTATCTGAAATTACAATTTCCAAAAAAGTTTCTTGCAAAACTTGTTGGCAAGCAATGCATGAATCATGATTCTTTTTTTCTGTAAACCCAGTTGTTATTGTAATTTCACCATAATCACCACATGCATTTCGAGCATTAATTATTAAATTCAAGATGACTTGATTAAACTGGCTCAAATCAGCATTAATAAATGCAGGTTCTGTAGAAAAATTCATATTAAATTGAATAGTATTAGGAATTCCAATTTTTATTAATGATAAAATATCTGATAACGCGTCGTAAACACAAAAGGTTTGGTTTTTATCATTGTCTTTACGAGTAAAATTCAGTAACTGACCAATCACTTCTTTGCAATTTTCAGCAGTTAACAATATATTATTCAACCACTTAAGGTTTTCATACTGTTCAGTGCTATTTTTCTCTAAGTCTTTTCTTATTACTTCAGAGCCAATAAATATAACCGACAACATATTATTAAAATCGTGAGCTATTCCACTGGTTAACTGTCCAACAACTTCCATTTTTTGAGTTTCTTGCAGTTGTTTTTCTTTATCTAAAGTTATCAGCATTTGTCGCTCTAACTCTTTACTCTTAACCTCAATTTCATCATTCAAGACATCACGACTTTTTCTTTCTCTTTGTAATTCTCTTTTTTGAACTTCTTTTAAGGATTGCGTTTTCTGCTCAACTAATTTGGTAAGTTTTTTAGTTTCTTTTTCATAGCGCCAACTTCTAAAATAATCATTTATAAAATACAAACCAAGAAAAATTGAGCCTACCAAGAAAACAAACCATGACTTTTGATAGAAGTAGCTTGTCACAGTGAAATTTATTCTATTATTTGTACTGGTTATCCAATTCTTGCTGGAGCTTTTAACTTTTACTTCAAACTCATATTCTCCTGGCTCTATATTTGCATAAACAATGGCATTTTTATCAACAGAACTGACGTAATTCCAGCGTTTTTCTACTCCATTCAACCTATATTTATACTCCAAAGGAATGAGTTCATTAAGTGATTCATTAGCAAATGTAAAATGGTAAGATCGATGACTTGGTGAAAACTCTAATTGTTTTGATTGCATTTCAATTTTTTCACCATCCACCTCTAAGCTCATAACCATATTTGGCGCTTCAAATAGTGACTTTTTCTCCTTGGCATCAAATATTAGAATTCCATTTTTACATGTAAAAATCAATTTTCCAGATAAGTTTTTAGAAATAGAACCATGCCCACCATTACATTCATTCTGATTTAAACCAGGAATTGCTAATATTTCAAACAATAGCGATTGTTTACCCGTGTAGTTTTTCCACCACTCTTCTCTGACACGAACAATTCCATTTTCTCCAATTAACATTACATCATTAGTCATTGTCACTACAATATTATAGAAAGAAAACTGTGTTAACAGTTTATCAAGTGTAAAGCTTTGAATGCCTTTATTGTTTGCTTTTATCAATTGATTTTTTTTTGAATCGTAATACCATATAGCATCCTGAACACTATCATAAGCCAGTACTAAATTTGTTGGTTGAAGATTTTTTGTTATGGTGTTTTGAATAAATTTACCCTGTTGAAAAACATAAGCATTCTTATCTGTAACCATAAGAATTTCATTGTTTTTTAAAAGTAAAATAGTGCTTATCGATTCGTTGTTTGGCAATTCTAGCTTCTTAAAATATCCCATTTCATCCAAATTTTTATAAAACAACCCTTTTTCAGTGCCAACCCATAAATTATTCTCAGCATCCCTTAATAAAAACTTATAGAATAAAGCATCAATATCATTAATTATTCTTGGGTTCTTTCCTAAAGCACCAAATAAAACTAAATCAGTCTTGTATGCAACCCATACACCGCCACCTAAACCTTTGGCAATATCGTAGACAGCAACACTTTCAACATCAGCTATATTAGGTGAAATTCTAACCCCTTGATGCATAATACTAAGACCATTATATCCTCCAATCCATTTAGCATTATCCTCAGTCTCAAGATAACTATTTGCACTTATGTTAGATTTTATAAAATCAAATGGGGTGTTTTTAAGTCTAAAAAGCCCCTCACTCCATGTACCAAACCAAATATTGTTATATTTGTCCTCAACAATACCTCGTATACGTAAATCTTGATAATGAGGTAAATTAATATGCTTTAAGGTTTTATTCTTATAGATGAAGATGCCTTTGTTAGTCCCAAACCAAAGATAACCATTAGAATCTTCAAATACCATTCGTGCGGCAACTTGAATCTTTTCACTTTCCATTTTATTGGTTTTAGTATTGAATACAAATGTTCCTTTATTTGTATTAATCAACAACAACTTTTCTTTGGTTAAATATAAAGAAATAACAACCAAATCTTCATGTGACAAAGGGATTTTATTAACTACCTTACCATTAGGACTTAATTCATATACAAATCCTTTGGAACCAAGGTAAATTTGTGAGGACTCTTTGGGCATATAAACAGAAGTTGACTTTATGCTATTGACCTGCAATGGGCTAGACTCATTTTTGCCAATTGAATACAAGGTGAAATCACTAATAAACCACACCTCTGTTTCATTTAATAGCGCTAAACTACTATAATTATTATAATTTGAGGGAAGTTCATGTTTTTTTATACCGGTTTTATTAAGAAAAAAAACACCATAGGAATCAGTTGCCCAAATTTCTCCTTCATTTAGGTATATTTTCCCAAAAGACACATTGTTTGGGTTTGAATCGTATGAGAAATAGTCACTAAAACTAGCACCATCAAATCTCTTTACTCCATCACTGGTAGCAAGAATAAGATTATTAGATTCATCATAAAGTATATCTCCAATAACAGTTTTTCCAATATTATTACTAATTTCCCATTGGCTAACATGAAAGTACTCAACCTCAAGATTTGAATAATCAAAGGCCTGTACTTTGAAACATACAAGAAAAAAAAATAAAAATATACAAAGATATTTAAACATGAAATAGATCAATAAAATAAGAGCTAATTATACAATGAAAATCTAATTACCATCACTCCAAGTGTTAACCTTTTGCATGATTTTTGTAAACATATGTGAATTGAGATGCCTAGCTAACCAACTTTGCAATTTAATAAATGGCAGTAAATCAAACCAAGCCTTGTCAACAAAAGCAAACTGTCGAATAAAAGGGGAAATGGCAATATCAGCTAATGAAACATTGTGACTAAACAAGTAACCACCTTCACTAAGTTGCTTATCAAGTAGTTCTAAAAACCATAGTGCTTTGTTGCGATAAACTTCTTCGGACTCCTCAAACCGTGCAGCATATTTGTATTTATCCAATTGAGCCTTGAATTTATTATCACATAACTCAATTAACTCTAATTGATTTTGCGCATCAAGCTAACCATTTTCATCATTTTGACTTAGTGCCCACAACATAACACCCAAACTCTCATCAATAACTTGATTTGGCAAAACCAAAACAGGAACAGTTCCTTTAGGGGAATAAACCAACAGTAACTTTGGCTTTTCTTTGAGCAAAATATCGCGCAATTCGAAATCAATTTGGGCATAAGTTAATGCCATACGCGCACGCATCGCATAAGGACGACGGCGAAATGAATACAGTATAGGTTTTAAATTGCACATAATATTTAGGATAATGATACAATTTAAAATTAATATCAACTAATTCCAACCGATTCAAATTCACTAACGTCTTTTAGGGCATGATTAACAAAGTTTACATTGAATACCTTTTACTTAAAGATGATAAAAAAGCATTTGCAGAAATACTTAGTATTATTCAGCCAAAGCTCTTGTCCTTTGCGACAAACATCTTAAAAGACCAATCAATCGCCCAAGATGCAGTGCAAGATTCCTTAATCAACATCGTCAAAGGTGTTGCTAAACTTAAAGATTATAAAAAATTTCATGCATGGATATACCAAGTTACTCGCAATAAATGCTTAGATATTATCCGCAAAAATAGCAAATATAAAAAAGACTGTGATTTAGAAGCAATTGCCGAACCACAAAGCAAAGCCACTAATCATGACGAACAACACGACATGATGCGGATGATAAACCAACTTCTGCCAAAACAACAAAATATTATTCAACTTTTTTATTACGATGGATTTACCGTGCGAGAAATTGCAGAAATACTAACCACACCCGCTGGCACAATTAAGTCCTTACTATTTGAAGCCCGTGGTAACTTAAAACAACTTTTTGGAGAATAGATATGACTTCTATAGATGATAAAATTAAACAGGCATTAAACGAGGAGTTTAATGATATTGTAGATAATAATGAAAAACTTAATTCAAGCTTTTACAAGCAGTTTATAGCTGGTTTTAAAGGTAAAAATAAAAGAATTTATAAACTTGGGTATTTTATTGTTCTAATTATGTATATTGCCTGCGCTTATAGCATATATAAATTTGTAAACTACCCAAGCGATGAAATAAAATTTCTGTTGAGTTCAGCTGTTTCAAGTCTTTTCTTTGGAATGGCAGCATTGATTGGTGAATCTTGGTTTTATAACGAACTAGGAAGAGACAAAGTCATGCGGGAAATAAAAATAGTCGAATTGCAATTGGCTCAAGTGCTTAAAAATCAAGAAAAGGAATAGCTTATTGAGGCTTAACCGCAATTCCACGAATCGTTGGTCTAACAAAAGCTGGAGCTTTACGCATACTGGCTTTTGTTATTTTTTTAATTGTAAAACCTGTTTCAACCATATATTTCTCCGTTTCACGATTGGTATGGCAATTTCCTGATATGCGTTTCCAAATTGGATTAATGCGATTTTGCCATTTTAACCGACCTGGATTATTTTCTGCTGCCACATGCTCCATAAATAAGAATAAACCACCGGGTTTCAACACCCGGTACACTTGTTTAAGTGCATCATACGGAGAGTGAACCGAACAACAAACCAAAGTCGACACCACACAATCAACGCTATTGTCAGCCAAATTTATATCTTCCATACCAAAAGATTTAACTTGGGAGTCTTTCAAGCTTGAATTTGACAATTTCTCAAGTAAGCGTTTACGCATAAATTCATCTGGCTCCGAGATAATCAACTTATCAACCTGCTCTGGATAAAAGTTAATATTTGCTCCTGTACCCGCACCAACCTCTAACACTGTTCCGTAAGCATTAGCCAACAACTCTTTACGCCAATCCTGCAAACAAGCCGTTTCAGTCTTAGCAATCATAGGATCGTAAATAAAAGCAAAAAATCGTGACATGGTTATTTCCAATTATAAGATGTATTAGAATGCGTAGTATAAAGGACAATTAATCATTAAGCATCAATTATTGTAAGGTGGGCTTGCCCACCATATTTAATACTGATTGATTGTCGAGGCACCTGAAACAATTTTGGTGGGCAAGCCCACCTTACTGTTTTAAAGAGTCTAGTAGGTTTGGTTTTACCAAACAATAAGAAATGATTTTTTTGTGGAGCCAAACCTACTATTAAAATTATTATTTTTTGTTTTTTTCATCAAAAGGTATTATCAAATCTCCATCACAAACATGCTCTTTTGTATGTTTATTCATTATAGATGGTAATACAACAACATGTTCAGGAGCATCTGCTGGCTTATTTTTATCAAAAGGTAATAGAATTATTTCTGGATAATTAGTATCAAAAGAATAAAATCCATAATAAAACTTTGCTTTACTCCAGCGCCCATAAGTTTTTTTTGGTTTAGTTGATACAAAATATGCACAGGCTGTTTTCAACCATGCTTTGGTTAATTCAATACTTGTATCCTTTCTATTACAATCAACTGGAGGATAAATATTAAAATGAGTTAATTTGTTTTTATGGTTTACTGCATATCTGTAAATTACAGAATGTAATGAGTCACAATCTTTCTCAGCAATAACACCTGTAGAAAAATGTAGCATTAAGGTCATTATAATAAGCTTCATACTTATCTCCTCTTTGTTTTATTAACCATCATAATCAATCACAATTTTCTTGGTTTTGGGTAGTGATTGACAAGTCAGAATATAGCCTTTTTCTAATTCCCAATCTTCGAGTGAATAATTATTGAGCATATCTACTTCGCCTTCGACCAATTTACAGCGACAGGTGGCACAAACTCCTGCTTTACAAGAATACGGCATTTTGATTTTGGCATCAAGAGCTGCATCGAGTAAGGTTTTGTCTTCACCTTGTTTTATTTCATAACGTGAGGTGACGCCATCAATAGTCACCATTACACCTGAATCAAGTGTGGCGGTCTTTTTCTTTTCGGACATGACTTGTCCTTCGGATAAAAACTGTTCGCTGTGAATTATTTTATCATTTACTCCTTTTTCGGCTAAAACAGATTTAACTTCATCTATCATTCCACCAGGACCACATAAATAATAACCTGCAATATCAAGTGCTTCAAGTTCATTATTATAAATTTTTGTTACCTTTTCGGCATTAATTCGCCCAGCATACAATTCCACATCAATGGGTTCTTGTGATAAGAAATAACTAATGGATAAACGCTCAGGGTATTGGTCTTTTAGATCTGCTAATTGCGTTTTCATCAAGGTGCTTTCGACTGTTGAATTACCATAATAAAGGTTGATATGGCTGTTTGAATTGTTCATCACTTCGTAAATCATACCCAAAACTGACGTAATACCACTACCAGCTGCAAACATAGCATAAGTTTTATCATCTTGTGGAACCATGACAAAGTGACCGGTTGGTGCCATGACCTCTACTGCATCACCTACTTTATATTCGGTTTGTGCGGGAACAGAGAACTGCCCGTCTTCAACTTTTTTTATCAAGACTTTAATATCATCTTGATTAGCAGGATTAAATATCGAATAACTGCGCCGAATTTCTTCGCCATTAACCTCTCTTTTAAAAGTCAAATGCTGACCAGCTTGCCAGATAAAAGTAGGCTTGAAATACACTGGTATATCCAAAGTCCAAATCACCGCATCGTTGGTTTCTTGTTGTATATTTTTAATTTTTACTTTATGAAATTCGTACATAATATTTTCTTTTTATTAATTTTAAAGAGATAATCACTTTTAAGTAGTGGAGTCCCTTGTGGGCTCCTTTTATGGTGAAAATCAATATCTCAATTTACAAGGCTCCCACAAGGGAAGCCACTACTTCTTACATTTTCAACTTTAGGTTCTAATTCTATAAATTAATGACACTTAAAATAATCAAATGGTTCTAGACATTTAGTACATCTATACAGTGCTTTACACGCTGTTGAACCAAATTGACTCAACAACTCTACATCTTTACTTTTGCATTGTGGACAAATTATTTTTCCACTACGCGATGGTGGCATTATGCCATATTTTAACAAGTCAGCTTTGCCTTTATCTGTTATCCAATCAGTTGTCCATGCTGGAGATAATTGCGTTTCTACCTTGATTTTGGTGGGCAAGCCCACCTTACGACCTTCTTTTGTAAGAATGTCGATAATATCTTGCTCCATCACTTCCATTGCAGGACAACCTGAATAAGTTGGGGTAATAGTCACTATAACTTGCTCATCATCCACTTCAATATTTCTAATCACCCCTAAATCCCCTAAAGACAACACAGGTATCTCTGGATCGGTTACTTGGGCGAGCATTTGTTTTATTTTATTTATCATTTCAACTAGACATTTATGACCAGGGGAATGGACTTTAGTCCATTAATTCGTGGACTAAAGTCCACGCCCCAAATCTTTATTTACCATTCACAACCCGGATATGCCCGTTGTAAAAACTGCATTTCGCAGAGCATTTTACCTAAATATTCGCTGTGGTGTCCTACTCTGCCGCCTGTGGCTTTCCAGCCTGTTGTTGGGATTTCTAATGGCGTTTGGGTAATTAAATCTTTAACTTCTACATCCCATTTTTTGTGTAACTCTTCAGGATTGGCAGCGATGCCTTGTTGAACGAGTTCATCAATTTCGTCATTGCTTTCAAAAAGTTCGTGGTGGTAATGCCAGAGGTGGTTCATGGCATTCTGCATGCGTTTATGGCTTTCTTGTGTACCTAGTGCCATGCGTTTTATCCAGAGTTCACTGCGTTGTTTGTGGTAGGTGACTTCTTTAAGTGACTTTTCGGCTATGGCAGCTAACTTTTCATGACTACTGTTTGACAATTCCTCATACAAATAAACATGATACACATCTATCATGTATTGGCGCAGCATGGTTTGGGCATAGTCGCCATTGGGTTGTTCGACTAGCAATACATTTTTGAACAAGTGTTGATCACGCATAAAGGCTAAATCATCAGCGGTTTCATCATCGCCTTTTATTTCTGATGCCAGCTCTAACAACATCTTAGCTTGTCCGATTATATCAAGTGATGTATTGGTTAAGGCTAAATCTTCTTCTAAAAAAGGCCCAACACCACACCATTCGGATAATCTTTGACCTAAGATAAGAGTATTATCAGCTAAATTGAGAACATAATTATACAGTGCGCTCATTAGATATTTTTCACCTCTTTATCAAAAGGGTAAAAACTAGGGTGGCGGTATATCTTATCTTCTGCTGGTTCAAAATAAGCAGCTTTATCAGTTGGATTAGATGAAATAATCTGAGTGGAATCCACCACCCAAATACTTTCGCCCTCTTCTCTTCGTGTATATAAATCACGTGCATTTTGCATTGCCATTTGTGCATCTGTGGCATGAACTGAACCAACATGCTTATGGCTCAAACCTGCTTTTGCTCTTAAAAACACTTCGTATAATTTCATTATGCCACCTCTTTTTTATTGTTTAATTTTTTAGCATAAACTGCTGCCGCTTCTCGTACCCATGCACCATCATTATAAGCTTTATTGCGTGCATCCATGCGTTGTTGGTTGCATGGGCCATTGCCTTTGATAACGTCGAATAGTTCATCCCAAATAATTTCACTGAAATCATAATGACCTGTTTTATCGTTGTATTTCAAATTCTTATCAGGAATAGTTAAGCCTAAATATTCTGCCTGAGGAACTGTAGCATCAATAAATTTCTGTCTTAAATCATCATTACTAAAGCGTTTGATTTTCCACTTCATGGATTGATTAGAATGGGTTGAATCTTTATCACTTGGGCCAAACATCATCAAAGAAGGCCCCCATGTTCGATTGAGTGCATCTTGTGCCATGGCTTTTTGTTCGCTCGAGCCTTTTGCCATCTTTAGCATAATGGCATAGCCTTGGCGTTGGTGGAAACTCTCTTCCTTACATATGCGAACCATCGCACGTGAGTAAGGTCCATAGGAAGTTCGACACAAAGCCACTTGATTCATAATTGCAGCGCCATCAACCAACCAACCCACAGCACCAGCATCTGCCCAGTTAAGTGTTGGGTAGTTAAAAATACTGGAATACTTTGCTTTGCCTGAGAGTAAATCTTCAAACATTTTATGACGTGATTCACCTAAAGTTTCGGCTGCTGAATAGAGATATAAACCATGACCTGCTTCATCTTGAATCTTTGCCAGTAAAATCAACTTGCGTTTAAGTGTTGGCGCTCGACTCACCCAATTGGCTTCGGGCAATTGTCCTACAATTTCAGAATGGGCATGTTGTGAGATTTGACGTATTAGTGTTTTACGATAGGCACTGGGCATCCAATCGCGTGGTTCGATTTTTTCTTCCGCATCAATGCGTTTTTGGAAAGCTTCTAACAATTCTGGCAAATCATCACCCGCTTGTGAATCTCTTAGACCTTGTGAATACATAGTTTTACCTTTTTTAGTTTGTAACGTAACATTAATAAATGATGAAAAATCACATAGAAATTATGTTTTGAGGTATTATAATTCCCAAATCCCGATATAGAAATGCGTTTGAGAGTGCAAGTAACTGATGTGCATAGGAAATCAAGAAAAACTAAAGTCACCTCATTGGTGATGAAGCTTTTTCTGGGTTTTCTAGGTGCATCAAGGACTTGTGCTATCATCGTACTTTCTATATCGGGGTTTGGGTAATTAGAGATATTATAAATTCTCTAAGGAAATGAAGCAATGCTTTTATAAGGTGGTTTCTGATTACATATTAATATAAGAGACCTTTGCATAACTTTGGGACGGTGGAAAAAAGAATGAAAAATACTTCAATCAAGGCAAAAAATGAGTCAAATAGCCCGCTATTTGCGATTTTTTTAACGCAGAGTGGAGTTTTTTACAACTTTTTAACTCGTTCCACGAGTTGTGCAAAGGTCTCTATAATTAAGAAAAAAACTTTTCACCACTCACATTGCTTTCGTTGTATATGGCGGAATTTATAAAAATTGATTTAAAAGTATTAATATCTAGCTCTTCCAAAAAAAGTCTTTTATCTTTATACTTTAATGGCAATCATCTCTAATCAATTTTATATGAATAAAACAATCTGGCTCATCTTATTTTTTTCTGCACTCATTTGGTCGGGAGTTAATCCTAAAGATCAATTCACTTGGTTTTTGGAAGTTTTTCCTGCAATCATTGGCTTTGCGTTAATGACGTGGACTTATAAAACTTTTCCACTAACGCCTTTATTGTATTGGTTAATCTTATTTCATTCGGTTATTTTGATGGTCGGTGGACATTATACCTATGCTGAAGTGCCTTTGTTTGACTGGATTAAAGAAACATTTGAACTCAGTCGAAACAATTACGATAAGGTTGGGCATTTTACCCAAGGTTTTGTGCCTGCTATTATTGCCAGAGAATTGTTCATTCGTAAAAAAATTGTCAATGGAGCCTGGTGGAGGCGTTATTTAGTCGTCAGTGTTTGTTTGGCCTTTAGTGCATTTTATGAATTAATCGAATGGTTAGTTGCCATTTTATCTGGCGAAGATGCCACTGCCTTCCTAGGCACACAAGGCTACATTTGGGACACCCAATCCGATATGGGTTGGGCATTATTTGGGTCGATTGCTGCCTTAATTGTTTTAAGTAAATGGCATGACAAGCAGATTATAAAACTAGGATGATTGAATTATAAACTTTAAAGAACCGAGATTAAAAGCATTGAATGAATTTAAGATATTCAACCTTGTTTGGCAAGATGAGCTAGACTTTAATGATAATTATAAAGCTATCGAATCTTCATTAAGTCCATTTCTTATCAAGAAAGAAAGGACTGACGGATGACCTGGAACAAAAATTTTGGGGCATCTGGCTACAGTTCGTCACTATAAGGTAATTGAAGAAAGTATTAATAGCTTAAGCCAAGTCTTTTACAGCATGGGTGTCACCAAGTTATTCAGAAGACCTTGCTTTTTATAAAAATGGTATTGTCTTCTCTACTTCCATTGGTCCAAATGTAATTGACTTAGTTTACTGGCAGTTGTTTTTGTGAACTTACAAAATATTCTATACTTATGGAATCAATGAATTTAAAATCTGTTTAAAATTTTTTATCAATAATTGAGAAGAGCTAATGGCAGTCAGTGTGTTTGATTTATTTAAAGTTGGGATTGGACCTTCGAGTTCGCATACGGTTGGACCAATGCGTGCCGCTTTTTTGTTTTGTCAGCAATTACAACACCGAGAAGTGATTAATCAAACAAGCACCATCACCACAGAATTATTTGGTTCACTTGGACACACCGGTAAAGGTCATGGAACGGACAAAGCCATTATATTAGGGTTAAGCGGTTATCAACCAGATAAAATTGATCCCGATGATATTGACAAAATACTTGCAGGGGTTGAAAAAGAAAAATCAATTTCACTCACTGCAAGTCACTGCATCAAATTCAACTACAAAAAACACCTCAAATTTCATAAACGCAAGATGTTACCATTGCATTCCAACGGCATGCGTTTTGTTGCGATGGATAACGGTGGCACTATTTTATTAAGCAAGGATTTTTATTCTGTCGGTGGTGGTTTTATTATTTCGCATAATAAACTGGCACAACAAGAAATCATCGAGGATTCCACCGTTCTACCCTATTCCTTTTCTTCTGGCGAGGAATTACTTAAATTATGCAAAGAGAACGATAAAACCATTGCTCAAATCATGTATGAAAAAGAAAAAACATGGGCAAGTATTGAAGAAATTAATCAACAACTCGATAATTTATGGCATGTTTTCAAGGCCTGTGTTGAACGTGGATTGAATTCTCCAGGTGTTTTACCAGGTGGATTAAATGTCAAACGACGTGCCCCAGAGTTATTCAATGAATTGCGCGACAAACCACAAGCTGCTTTACGAGACCCTTTGACCATACTTGATTGGGTTAATCTCTACGCACTAGCAGTAAGTGAGGAAAATGCCGCTGGTGGGCGTGTTGTCACTGCACCAACCAATGGAGCCGCTGGTATCATCCCGGCGGTATTGCATTACTATTACCATTTTTGCTCTCAAGCCAATATCCAAGGTATCCGAGACTTTATTCTTACCGCTGGTGCGGTTGGTATGTTGTATAAAGAAAATGCCTCAATATCTGGTGCAGAGGTTGGTTGCCAAGGTGAAGTGGGTGTGGCTTGCTCAATGGCTGCAGCAGGTCTTGGTGCTGCCTGCAACGAATCCCCAGAACACATAGAAAATGCAGCAGAAATTGCCATGGAACATAATTTAGGTCTAACCTGCGATCCTATCGGAGGATTAGTACAAATTCCGTGTATCGAACGCAATGCCATGGGGGCCGTTAAAGCCATAAATGCTTTTCGTATGGCTTCTCGTGGTGATGGTTCTCACTGGGTATCGCTTGACAAGGTTATCAAAACCATGAAAATCACTGGTCAAGACATGCAATCCAAATACAAAGAAACCTCTCGCGGAGGTTTAGCTGTTAATATTATTGAGTGTTAATCCACAAAATAAGCCTAACAAAATTACTGGGTTTGAAAAATATCCCAACGCCAGGTACTGTTGGTGA
>Ga0256834_1000228_pt1 | contig 40270 bp, 29 predicted proteins | sample 4281140metaG_FD_190536 | JGI IMG/M metagenome (GOLD analysis project Ga0256834, IMG submission 190536) | Hydrothermal vent microbial communities from East Pacific Rise, Pacific Ocean - 4281-140 | ecosystem: Environmental > Aquatic > Marine > Hydrothermal vents | place: Pacific Ocean: East...
AGAAGCTCCACCAGAAGCAACAGGCATCAAAGGCTTGAAAGCCAAGGTGCAACACGCTGCAAAATCATACCTATCAAGAGGAAATGCAGCAGTTGCAACCGATGATGAATGGGCTGAATTTTAGAACTAAGCCCTAAGGGCTGACAGTAATCATTATCATTTCAAAAAGGCACTTCAAGCGAAGTGCCTTTTTTTATTGCGTGGGTTTTACTACTGAACTAATTATAAAAATTCACTCAAACCCATGAATAAAAAGCTGTAATCTTAAAATTAAAAAGGCAAGTCTGTTTTTCCCATTAACTTTAAATCTATCGCACGAGCCGCTTGGCGACCTTCTTTTATTGCCCACACAACTAATGACTGCCCACGCCTCATATCACCCGCACTATAAACGCCACTAATTGAGGTTTCATAAGTTTTAACATCTGCTTTTAGGTTTTTCCTCGCATCAAGTTCTGCCCCTAATTCTTTTATCATTCCTTCAAAAATTGGGTGGGCAAAACCAATTGCCATAAGCACCAAATCAGCCTGAATATTAAATTCTCCTCCATCTACTGGGGTACGTTTTTCATCAACTTTTGAGCATTTAACATATTGCGCTTGACCATTTTCATTGCCGATAATCTCAAGACTTGCGGCTGAAAATTCTCGTGTTGCTCCTTCTGCCTGTGAAGAAGATGTGCGCATTTTTATTGCCCAATTTGGCCAAGAGGTTAGTTTGTCCTCGGTTTTTGGAGGCTGTGGGCGAATGTCCATTTGCGTAACAGCAATTGCACCCTGCCTAATAGCAACTCCAACACAATCAGATGCTGTGTCCCCGCCGCCAATCACCACAACATGTTTTCCTGCTGCACTTATTGGAGTATAATCTATAATGTCTTCATCGCCATTTATACGGTTTTGTAAAATAAGATATGGCATTGCAAAGTGAACCCCATCTAACTCAACTCCATCGCAACCAACCTCGCGTGGCTGCTCAGACCCACCACATAAAAGCACTGCATCATAATTTTCTTGCAGGTTTTTTAAAGGACGAGTTACGCCGATATTTTCACCATAATGAAAAACTACTCCCTCATCGATTAGATGCTTTATTCGGGTGTCAATATGGTGTTTTTCCATTTTAAAATCAGGAATTCCATAACGCAAAAGACCGCCAGCCTTTGTTTCTCTCTCAAAAACATGAACTTCATGACCAACTCGAGCAAGCTGTTGTGCAGCTGCAAGCCCCGCTGGACCCGAGCCAACAATGGCTATTTTTTTATCTGTTTTTTTATCCGATGGGCGAGCCTTTACCCAGCCATTTTCTACGGCTCTATCAGCAATTGCTTGCTCAACAGTTTTTATTGCAACGGGAATATCTTCAAGATTAAGCGTGCAAGCCTCCTCGCATGGGGCTGGGCAAATGCGGCCTGTAAATTCAGGAAAATTATTGGTTGAATAAAGTCTAAGAGCCGCTTCTCGCCATTCTCCTTTATAAACAAGATCGTTCCAATCTGGAATTTGGTTATTCAGCGGGCAGCCAGTATTGCCATGACAATAAGGAACACCGCAATCCATACAGCGTGCTGCTTGATCTATAATACGTCCCTCTGAAAGAGGAATAGTAAATTCTTTATGGTGGCGCACCCGATCAGAGGCTGGTTCATAGCGTTTTTGCTCACGATCAATTTCAAGAAAACCTGTAATTTTACCCATGGTTTGCTTTGCCCCTTTTGTTGAGTTTCTTTTCTTCCATTTGTGCAATCGCACGTGCATATTCTACGGGCATGATTTTTACAAATTTTGTGCGGCTTATTTCCCAGTCATCTAACATGGCCTTTGCAACGCTTGAGCCAGTGTAATGAAAATGATTTGAAATTAGTTGACGAAGTCGTTCATCATCATGGCGAGATAAATCGCCCGAAACATCAACTCTTCCGTGCCATTCAAGGTCACCTCCATGATGGTGCATGGAGCGCATCAGGTTTTCTTCTTCTTCTACAGGTTCAAGATCAACCATTGCTAAATTGCATCTTTCGCTAAATGTTTTATCTTCATCAAAAACATAAGCAATTCCGCCCGACATGCCTGCTGCAAAATTCCGTCCAGTTTTACCCAAAACAACAACAATCCCGCCTGTCATATATTCACAACCATGATCGCCCGTGCCTTCAACAACTGCAATTGCGCCAGAGTTGCGCACTCCAAATCTCTCGCCTGCAAAACCACGGAAATAACACTCGCCAGCAATTGCACCATAAAGAACAGTATTGCCAACAATGATAGATTGCTCAGGAATGATATTTGTATCTTTTGGCGGGCGAACAACAATCTTGCCGCCCGAAAGGCCTTTGCCAACATAATCATTGGCCTCACCAATTAAATCAAAGCTAATTCCTTTAGCCAAAAACGCACCAAAACTCTGCCCTGCTGTGCCAGTTAGCTGCACAGAAATTGTGTTTTCATCAAGCCCATCATGTCCATGGGCTTTTGCAACTTCGCCCGATAGCATTGCGCCCGTTGAGCGGTTTGATGAGCAGATTTTTGTATCAAATGTAATTGGTGTTTTTTCTTTTATTGCCTTCGTAGCTTTTTTAATTAAATCCCTATCAAGAACATCATCAATTTCATGGTCTTGAAACTCACTATGGAAAATGCTTTCACCTTTGGCCGGTTTTGGTTTGTAGAATAATTTTTTTAAGTCCAAGCCCTGCGCTTTCCAATGATCGCTTAACTTATGCTGCTCTAATAGGTCAGAGCGGCCAATTATTTCATTAAGATTTCTAACTCCCATTTGTGCCATTAAATTGCGTAATTCTTCGGCTACAAAAAAGAAATAATTTATCACATGCTCGGGTGTTCCCTTAAAGCGTTTGCGTAAAACTGGGTCTTGTGTTGCAACGCCAACGGGGCAGGTGTTGAGGTGGCATTTACGCATCATGATGCAGCCAGCCGCAATTAGTGGCGCAGTTGCAAAGCCAAATTCATCAGCTCCCAAAAGCGCACCCGCCAAAACATCACGACCAGTGCGAAGCCCACCATCAACCTGCAAAACTATCCTTGAGCGTAAGCGGTTCAATACTAAAGTTTGGTGCGTTTCAGCTAGGCCTATTTCCCAAGGCGAGCCAGCATTTTTTATTGAGGTAAGTGGAGAAGCACCCGTGCCACCATCATAACCTGAAATAGTAATGTGATCTGCTTTGGCTTTTGCAACCCCTGCCGCAACTGTGCCAACCCCGACTTCTGAAACTAATTTAACTGAAATATCAGCACTTGAGTTAACATTTTTAAGATCATAGATAAGCTGTGCTAAATCTTCTATAGAATAAATATCATGATGGGGAGGCGGAGAAATAAGCCCAACCCCCGGAGTTGAATGGCGAGTTTTTGCTATTACCCAATTTACCTTATGCCCAGGAAGCTGCCCCCCTTCACCCGGTTTTGCCCCTTGGGCTACTTTAATTTGAATCATATCGGCATTGACCAAATATTGGGTCGTAACGCCAAAACGCCCAGAGGCTACTTGTTTGATTGCGCTTCGCATTGGGTTAGATGAGCCATCTTTAAGTGGCATAAATCGCTTTGGATCTTCCCCTCCTTCGCCAGTATTTGACTTGCCGCCCAATTTATTCATCGCAATAGCAAGGGTTGAATGAGCCTCATGTGAAATTGAGCCATATGACATTGCGCCAGTTGCAAAACGTTTGATAATTTCACTTGCTGGTTCAACTTCTTCAAGTGCAATTGCCTTGCCAAGCGGTTTAATGTTAAATAGCGATCTTATAGATAATGCCCTTGAATTTTTTGAGTTTAGCTCGCCAGCAAATTCATCATAAAGAGCTTGGGCTTTATCTTTATCACCATCATGATTGCGGACTGCTAATTGCAGATTTGCTACTGCTTCGGGTGACCATGAGTGAGCTTCTCCTCGCACCCGAAATGAATATTCTCCCCCAATGCCAAGCGCACGTTGCAATACTGCATTATTACCAAATGCAAGCGAATGACGGCGCACGGTTTCTCTTGCTACTTCTTCCAAGCAAACACCCTCAATTGAAGTTGCAGTGCCAAAGAAAAACTGGTCAACAAATTTTTGACTTAGGCCAACGGCATCAAAAATTTGCGCTCCACAATAAGATTGAAAGGTTGAAATGCCCATTTTGGACATGATTTTTAATAAGCCTTTGCCAATAGCTTTTATATATCGCTCGATAACTTCATACTCATCAACTTCTGCAGGATATTCGCCATTTGCATGTAATGAGGCAAGAGTTTCAAACGCCAAATATGGGTTGATAGCTTCTGCTCCATAGCCAGCCAGCACTGCAAAATGATGAATTTCACGTGGTTCACCAGATTCAACAACAAGGCCACAAGAGGTGCGCAAGCCTTTCCTAATTAAATGATGATGCACAGCAGCAGTTGCTAAAAGGGCAGGAATTGCAATTCGATTTGACTGCACTAATCGATCGGAAAGGATAATAATATTATAGCCGTTATTAATTGCTTTTTCGGCCAAAATGCAAAGCTGTTTAAGAGCTTGTTCCATTCCAGCTTCACCCTTATTTGCATTATAGGTAATGTCTAAGGTTTCAGCTTGGAATTGATTGTCACCAATTTGCGAAATGGTGCGAATTTTTTCTAAATCATCATTGGTTAATATTGGCTGTCTAACTTCAAGCCGCTTAAGGTTTGAAAGGCCTTTAAGGTCAAAAATATTTGGACGAGGTCCAATGAATGACATTAAACTCATCACCGATTCTTCACGAATAGGATCAATAGGAGGATTTGTAACCTGTGCAAAATTTTGCTTGAAATAGGTATATAGTAATTTTGATTTATGCGAGAGAACCGAGATGGGCGTGTCTGTTCCCATCGAGCCAGTACCCTCTTGCCCAGTTGTTGCCATTGGAGCCATTAAAAGCGACAAATCTTCGTTAGTATAAGCAAAAGCCTGCTGCCTATCGAGTAACATTTCAAGAGTTTTTGGAGCTTTTGTTGGCACTTGTGGCAGATCTTCTAGCGCAATTCTGGTGCGCTCGAGCCATTTGTCATAGGGGTATTTTGTTGCAAGACTTTCTTTAATCTCATCATCAGAAATAATTCGTTGCTCTTTAAGATCAATGACTAACATTTTCCCAGGTTGCAATCGCCATTTCTCAACAATTTCGCTTTCCTCAATGTCTAAAGTTCCAGCCTCAGATGCTAGGATTAAAAGATCATCTTTGGTTCTAAAATATCTCGCAGGTCTAAGGCCATTGCGATCAAGCGTTGATACAATATAGCGACCATCACAAAGTGCCATAGCGGCAGGCCCGTCCCATGGCTCCATCATAACCGCATGATAGGCAAAAAAGTTGCGCCTTGCTTCGTCCATTAAAACATTATTTTCCCATGCTTCAGGCACAAGCATCATTGCGGCATGGGGAAGGCTATATCCGCCCCGAACCAAAAACTCTAAGGCATTATCAAAACACGCAGTGTCGGATTGGCCTTCAAAAGAAATTGGCCAAAGTTTAGTAATATCATCGCCAAAAAGCTCAGATTTAACTGAGGCCTGTCGAGCCGCCATCCAGTTCACATTTCCTCGAATTGTGTTAATTTCACCATTATGAGTTGTCATGCGATAAGGGTGGGCTAGTTTCCATGAAGGGAAGGTGTTGGTTGAAAATCTTTGATGTACAAGTGCAACCGCTGAGGTGAAATCTTTATCAGCTAAATCAAGGTAGAATTCACCCAATTGATAGGCTAAAAACATGCCTTTATAAACTATGGTACGGGCGGAGAGAGAAACAATATAAAACCCGCTATCTGAAAATGTTTCAGGCAAGGCATCATAAATTGCGTTGGAAACAACTTTGCGAGCAATGAGAAGTTTTCTCTCAAAACTATCGGTATCCATGAGTGAAGGGCGAGCGATGAAAATCTGCTCAATATTTGGCTGGCAAGCTATTACATCTTTAGCTAGTCCAGAATTATTAAACGGCACTTTACGAACGCCTAAAATATCTAAACCCTCATTCTTAAGTTTCTCTTCTAAAATAGCAAAACAGTCATTTCGCAATTTTTCATCACTTGGAAAAAACACCATAGCAATGGCATATTCACCAGATCCAAAAAGATCAAATTCTGTAACTTTTTCAAAAAACTCATGCGGAATTTGAGTTAATAGACCAGCACCATCACCCATAAGAGGGTCAGCACCAACCGCTCCACGGTGAGTAAGGTTGACTAAAATCTCCAACCCTTTTTCAACAATATCCCGTGATTTTTCATTTTTAATAGAAGCAATAAAACCAACTCCACAAGCGTCATGTTCTTTATTTGAGTTATAAAGCCCTTGAGAAGGTATTTTGTTTTTTTGCTTCAAAAACATGTTATTATTTCCCTATTAGTCATTTTAAAATCTTTATTAGAGACAACAATGCTGTCCTATTTCCTGCACAATGCCAGATTTTAAATGCTGGGGCAAGTTTGAAACTAAAAAAATAAAAAAGGCACAAGATAATATCTTATGCCTTTGCAGTTTTATTTATGATCTTTAAAAGTAAGTATTTTTTAAAATACTTTAATTTATAGCTTTTTTAGCGGGTTTTTTCTTTGTTAAATCAGCATCGCCGCCAATTGCAATTCTGCGAGTTTTCTTACTCTCAGGCACTTCTCGCTTTAGCTCAATATTTAGTAAGCCATTTACAAGGTCAGCACTTGTTACCTCGACATAATCGCCAAGCTGAAAACGCAAATCAAAGTCACGTTCAGCAATGCCACGATGCAAAAATTCACGCTCATTTTGATTGATAGTGCTAACTTTTGACCCCTTTATTTTCAAGCTGGTTTCTTTGGTTTCAATTTCAATATCTTTTATTGAAAAACCAGCAACAGCAACAGATACAAGCCAAGTATCTTCGCTTTTTCTCTCAATATTATAGGGTGGGTAGGGTTTTGTTTCTTGAGAGTTAAGATTGTCAAGATTGTTAAATAATTTATCAAAGCCAACGGTAGAGCGAAGGAATGGTGAAAAATCTAAAGTTTGCATAATTAAAGTTCTCCTTAAATAAAAGTTGTTGAGCAACTTAGTTTCTCGTAACTTTGAGCAATAAAAACCCATACATTATGGCGAGTTTATTCCTGAGCCACGTTTCCTGAATAATTTCAGCGAACAATTAAAATGTAGGTAGGTATTTTTTTGTTTCAAGGGGTAAATTTCACACCATAAAATGAACTGGGTATGAATATTACCCTTTGAGAATATTCATATTTACTCTGCTATCAATATTTTGTGCAGACAAAAAAAGGCAATGGTGCTTTTTCTTTTATGCACCGATGACCAACTAAATGCTGTAACTCCCCCCACTTCAGCATTTAGTAAATATAAAAGACCAGCTTTCCTAAATAAAAAGGAATAGCTGGTCTTTTTTGCTGTGCCTTGGTTGCAACGAGTGCCAAGAGATATTAGATTTAAGAAGTGTTAGATTTAATGTAGATTTGGTTTTCCTTTAAAAAAAAGATTTTCAAGATGAAAAAAAAGAATATTATTGTTGATCCAACAGGGCCAGAACTTTGCATTACTCCATCAAACCCAATGCCAGAGGGCGGGCGGGTTGCCTATATGCGAACCAGCGATAATGTCCAGCTTCGTTATGCTCTTTGGCGACCTCGTGGCAGACGAAACAAAGGGACGATTTGCTTGGTGCATGGGCGAACCGAATTTATTGAAAAATATTTTGAAACCATTAATGACTTTTTAGAGCGAGGGTTTGCTGTAGCTACATTTGACTGGCGAGGGCAGGGCGGATCAGATCGTCTAATAGGCAATAAAAAACTTGGCTATGTCGATCAATTTTCTGACTATTTTACTGATCTTCAATCATTCCATGCCGATATTTTATTGCCCGACTGCCCACCGCCATATTATTTGGTTGGTCATTCTATGGGCGGTTTGGTTTCGCTCAAGGCAAGCACATATGATAGAATGATGTTTGATCGAATTTTTCTCTCAGCCCCAATGGTTGAAGTTTTAGGTCATCCTTTATCTATGGCAGGTATGGCTAGATTTGCTGAAACCCTTTGCTTTTTTGGTCTAGGCCATCTAGCTGCTGCTCCAAATTCAGGCTTTTTAACCTCAAAGGAGCTTTTCCCCGGTAATACCCTAACTTCAGATTTTGAGCGATATTCTCGCTCAATCGACATTTTTAAAGAGCGTCCAGATTTAGAAATTCTTGCCCCCTCATTGAGATGGGCAGCAACGGCTTTTCGTGAAATGGCACTAGCAGCAGATCAAGATTTCCCGCAAAAAATGAAAATACCAGTTTTAATGTTAGCCGCCGCACGAGATGAGGTTGTTTCAAGTGATGCGATTGAGCAATTAGGTTTGCAAATGCGTATTGGCCATCATGCTGTAATTGGTGCAGCTCGGCATGAGTTATTTATGGAAAATGATAATATTCGTGGGCAGGTATTTGCAGCTTTTGATGCTTTTGTTACAGATCAATCTGTGGTTTAGTCTTTATTCTTATCCATAATTACTGTTATTCATTATTTTTTGGGCAGCTTCAAATAATTCAACAGTTGCGCTAGCAATTATATTACCTCCATTTTCAGCCCTCTCGCCATTCCAAGTAGAAATAACCCCGCCAGCATTTTCAACAATTGCAATTAATGGAGCAACATCACATGGTTTAAGGTCTGGCTCGATGATTAAGTCAATCTGCCCAGCAGCCAATAAAGAATAGGCATAACAATCCACCCCATAACGTGATAAAAGCACTTTTTCTTCTACTGCTTCAAAGGCCTTTACATGCTCATTTGTTGAGAATAATTTTGGCGTAGTGGTGAACATAATTGCCTTGCTTAAATCTTGAGTGTTGCGAACTTTTAACTTGGAAATATTTTTTTGATAAATAAGTTCGACCCCTCCATTCACCGCAATATATGTCTCGCCAATATATGGCTGACTCATAAGGCCGGCAATTGCTTTGCCATTTTCTTTTAAGCCAATAAGCGTTCCCCAAACTGGCAAGCCAGAAATATAGGCACGAGTGCCATCTATTGGATCAATCACCCATTCATAAGGGCTATTAGTAATTTTATCGCTTAACTCCTCCCCAACAATCGAGTGGTCAGGAAATGCTAAAGAAATGATTTCACGAATGCTTTGTTCGGCTTCTCTGTCTGCTTTTGTAACAGGGTCAAAACCAACTTCATATTTATTCTCGACCTTTAGGCTTGAGCGAAATAATGGTAAAGTTATTTCTGCAGCAGCTTTTGATGCCCTAAGCATTGTCTCTTTTATTTTTGTGTTGCTTATTTCCATTAAAATTTCCACTGAAATTGGGTTTTTGAAGTTGGGTTTATTGTGCAGCTTTTGGCTCAATATTTGTAAATCTGTTAATCTTTAATTCTATTAAAGCCATAATTAAATTATCTAATATCTTTTTTATAGCAAAAAAATTATCATTTTTTTTAAGGCTGGCCTCATTCATATATAAATGGCGAGAAATTTCAATTTGTAAAACATGAACATTATTATTTGGCCTGCCGTAAGAGTGAGTAATATATCCGCCAGCATAGGGGTGGTTTCTTATAGTTTTTAATCCCGCTCCTAGAAAAATAGTCTCTACCAAGTCAATAATTTGTGGTGAGCAAGATGTGCCATATCTATCCCCAAGAATAATATCTGGTGCTTTATTGTTCCGAGTTTTTTTAAGTGAGGGCATTGAATGAGCATCAATCAAGATGGCGTGGCCAAAGAGATCAAATGTATTGCTCAATAATTTTTGCAAGGTTAGGTGGTAGGGGCGATAAATCCCCTCAATCCGCATTTGTGCATCAGCAATATTTAGGGTTTTAGAGTAAATTGGCCTGTTATGTGCCACTATCTTAGCAATTGTTCCAAGCCCAGATTTAACCCTAGGTGAGCGCAAATTATAATGACTTGGCAGTGTTTCGCTAAACATTTTTTGGTCAAGCTCATAAGGCTCACGATTAACATCAAGATATGCTCGAGGAAAAAGCGCACGCAATAATGGCGCACCCATTTTTGGCGCATTTTCATATAATTCATCAACATAGGCATCTTCAGACTGACGAATGGCAAACTTATTAAGCCGACTCATTCCAATAAAACGTTCAGGATAATCACGCCCTGAATGAGCAGAGTTGAACACAATAGGGGCAATCTGCCTGTTTGGCCTGATAGTTTCAAATGCTATTCTATTGTGAAAGTCTGAAAGCATAAAAATCCTAATCGCTATTGTAATAATAAGAATATCAATTCATAATTGCACTCAACATGATAAAAGTCTAAATTAGATTTTAATATATTCAAGCAAATTTTATCTATAAAAAAACTTTAATTTATTATCTTAGTGCAATAATGGTTTGTAAATTGGTTTATTGCTATTATGCTTTAAATTACAAATTAAAATAACGAATAAGAGGTTAATCAAATGAATCGTATCCTATTAGCTGAAGATGACGATGATATGCGTCAATTTTTAACCCGCGCCCTTAAGGCAGCTGGTTATGAAGTTACCTCTTTTGACAACGGCAAGTCAGCCTATGAAAAACTACGTGAAGAGCCTTTTACTTTGCTTTTGTCTGATATTGTAATGCCAGAAATGGACGGAATTGAGCTTGCTCGCCGAGCTACCGAACTTGACCCAGATTTAAAAGTCATGTTCATCACGGGTTTTGCAGCAGTTGCACTAAATCCAGATAGCGAAGCTCCAAAAGATGCCTCAGTTCTTTCAAAGCCATTTCATCTAAAAGATTTAGTGAATGAAGTTGAGCGACTTTTAGCGGCTTAAAGCAATAAACGTCTATTGACTTGCGCTTTGACTTTATGGTCTATCGCTTCAAGCAAATCTGATAAATTCTATCGGTTAGGCAAAGATGGGCGTATAGCTCAGCGGGAGAGCACTACATTGACATTGTAGGGGTCACTGGTTCAATCCCAGTTACGCCCACCATCTTTTCTTTAGATTTATTTGCGCCCGCCATCTTAGGTTTGTTACAATCATTTCACTTCATATATACATTCCTCATCATTGTGGCGAATGCCGCAATCCAGAATGCTAATTGGAAAAATATTTTAACGGCTTACAAATATATTTGAGGGGAGAATTGCAAATAATTATATCCTTGGTGGGATTACTAGATTGCGTATCAATACACTAGTGTGCAAGTGAGCAATGACTATGAGGGTGGGGATTTAAAAAACCCAATGTCATGCTGAGCAATGACACAGAAATTGTGTTTGGGACGGCATTGAGAATTCAGCATGACATGGAGGTAATAAGTGCATGTTTCACAAGACTTATAAATTGATAGCTTGGCTGATACACGCTCCAACATTGCTTGCTTGATACAAAGGACGTGGAGGTCTGCTGGCTGGGTCAATTTTGCGCAAAAGCCAATCTTTTGCTTCTAGCTGTTTTAGTGATTGTGACAAAGCTCGATCGGTTATGGTCAGCAAATCATTTCTGATGTCAGTGAAATATCTCGGCTTTTGACTTACAATAAGAACGGGGATACTCCATGTTCGCCGAAGCAAAAGCTGCTCATTTGGATTGGAAACAGCCTTTTTGATCTTATCAGCAAATATTGCAATCTCCACTCCCTGCGGTGTTAGTAAAAACTCAGGTCTTAGCGGATGCCCGTGACCGGGATTTCTCTCTATTAGCCCAATATCCACCAAATGGTTTAGGCTTTGATTTAGTGCTGTTCGTCCTGCACTCGATGCTGAAAGCAGCGAAGATTGTCGCCCCATTGTGCCTGCATGCATTAATGCAAGTATATCTAACGACCAGGCTTTTGATGTCACCTTGACAATTGTTTTAATGTCCATAAAGTATAGTATATATATTTTATAACAAAAGGAAACATTATGCCAATAATATCTTTGGAAAACACAATTACCTTCGCCATATCTGTGAGTGATCGCCATGCCAGTGCTCAGTGGTATATCGAAAAACTTGGGTTTGAGCTTCTTTGTCATATTGATCAGGCGGGTTGGAGCGAGTTGCAGACAAAAACCAAAGGCGTTATTTTGGGCTTGGGCGATCAAACTAAACCTGTTCCAGGAAATGCTGTCCCTGTGTTTGGTATTGCAGACATTGTTGTGGCACGCAAATCTTTGGAAGCGGCGGGTGTCGAATTTGATGGTGAAACTCTTGTTTATGAGGGCATGGTGAGTACGGCAACATTTTATGATCCAGATAGAAATGCGCTAATGCTGGCTCAGGATCTATCAGATAAAGGTTAGTGGATATAGTTGAAGCATCACTGGATTGCGGGTCAAGCCTGCAATGACGCTGTGTTATATTTTTGAGAATATAAGATACTTATTCTCATTTCCTCTTTGTCATTCTGAACGTAAGTGAAGAGTCTAAGATGCTTTAGCTCCTCAGCATTACATTGGAGTGTTTACTTCGTTTATCATTATATAATATCTACATATGCGAGTTATAACCCAAGAGAGCAGAAAAAAATCATATTCAAGTTGAGTTGAATACTACCCAGCCAAGCCACGCTTAGTAAGCTCTTTAAGTTCAGACAACTCACTAATTGTGGTTTTAATATCTTGCATTTGCCCGTTTAGTTTTTCAAGCCGTTGATTGACTAATTCATGCAATTTTTCAACCTGCACTTTATTGCCTTTTTCAGCATCATAAAGCGATAAATATTCTTCAATTTCTTTAAGAGAAAAGCCTAATCTTTTCCCCCGTAAAATAAGAATAAGTCGCGCCCTATCTCCTCGGTAAAATACTCGAGTGCCACCCGCTCTAGCTGGACAAATTAAACCCTTGCTTTCATAAAAGCGAATAGTGCGGGTTGAGATATTAAATTCTTTGCTCAAGTCAGTGATTGAGTAAATTTCTTGAGTTTTACTGTTTTTTTGATTCAACGCACAACTATCCTTTTAGTTGAGCATATTCATCACGTAATTCTTTTTTAGATAGCTTGCCAACCAAAGTTTTTGGCAGTTCATCTTTAAAAATAATCTCACGTGGCATTTCAATTTTAGAAATATGCTCCTTGAGGAAGGTTTTCATGTCGTCTTCACTAACAGTTTTGCCAGGTAAAAGTTTAATAAATGCAATTGGAGCTTCTCCCCGATACTCGTCACTAACCCCAATAACGGTAACTTCATCAACCGCTTCATGTTTCGAAACTGCTTCTTCAATATGGCGTGGATAGACATTAAAGCCTGAACAGATTATTAAATCTTTGATGCGATCAACTAAAAAGCAATAGCCATCTTTATCAACATATCCAACATCACCAGTTCTAAACCAGCCATTTACAAAGGCATTTTTGCTTGCCTCTTCACTATTATAATAGCCAAGCATAACCTGCGCGCCTTTTACGACTAGCTCGCCTTTTTTTCCTACTTCGACAAATTTATTTTCATCTTCAAGGTCAATAAACCTAACATCTGTACCGGGTAATGGTTGCCCAATTGAAAGAGGTTTTGATGGCTCTAATAATGCCGCACAAGTCACAACGGGCGAACATTCAGTTAGTCCATATCCTTCTGCCAAAAGAACATCTGATTTTTTAGCAAATGCTTCACGGGTTTCATTGGGGAGAGCTGCTCCACCAGAAATAACTAGCTTTAAAGTTGAAAGAGCTTCTTTTGTTGCCTCAGGCGCATTTGCCAAAGCCAAAGTAAGCGTTGGCACGGCAGGTAAAATATCTGGTTTTGTGCGCTTGAGTAAAGCCACCATCATTTTCATTTCAAACCGTGGCAGCATAATAACACTAGTACCACGAGAAAGCGGCACATTCATGCAAACAGTCATTGCAAAAATATGAAAGAATGGCAACACGGCAACCAATTTTGCAGGTGGCTCAAACACGCCACAACCCCAAAGCATGATTTGACTAAGGTTGGCGGCGATATTTGCATGAGTTAGCATTGCACCCTTTGGTACACCAGTTGTACCACCAGTATATTGCTGAACCGCAATGTCTTTTTTTGCGTCAATTTTTACAGGTGTTGGAGAAATATCTAAGTCTAATAAGTCACTAAATTTAGCAATGTTTTTTGCATTATTTGATGTCTGCCATTTTGAAAGCTCTTTGCCCTTTAGCAGCTTATAAAGGATTTTTTTAGCTCCACTAAGCGTATCTGGAAAATGCCCAACAATTACTTTTTTAACATCACCACGATTAAGCAATTTGTCAGCTTTTTCAAAAACAACCTCTAAATCAACGCTGATAAGTAAATCAGCACCAGAATTGCCAATGATATGGCTCAACTCGTTTACCGTATAAAGCGGGTTGCAATTAACAACTGTACCACCACAAAGTAAAACAGCATAATATGCAACGGGAAAAAATGGCGTATTTGGTAATAAAATCGCTACCCGTGAGCCTTTTTTAATTCCATATTCGCTTTGCAAAGCTCCAGCCATGGCTCGAATTTGCTGCCCAAGACTTTCATAAGTTGTTATTGCACCCAAAAAGTCTAGCGCAATTTTTTGGCCATGTTTGTCGCAAGAAGCAAGAATTGTTTCATGCACAGGAGTAAGATCAAGAGGAGCGTCCCAAGAAATCCCTTTTGGGTAATTTTCTATCCAAGGCCTATCTTTATTTGTAATTTTGCTAGTCATTATATTGCTCCCATAATATATTATTATTGATTATTACTAAAGACTATCACATCAATTGACCTAAACGTCAATTACCTCACCTAGGGTCAATAAAAACTATTTGAATTACTTATAAATATAATCTATAAAAAAGTTGACCTAATAGTCAATTAGATAACCTAAGCGTCTACCACTATACATAAGCACTAAAAATAGGTTAGAATATAAATAAATGCTAAACATGAGTTTAGCACAATTGGAGGCCAGCAAAATGACTTTTTTAATTTTCATCATCGCAATTGTCGTATTTTTTATTCTAGCACTTAGGCAGTCACCACTTTGGCATTGGGCAGTGGCGGTTTTGGTTGTTGGGATTTTATGCATATTTAATGGCGCAGGTTGGTTGTGGGCTTTATTGCCAGCAATTGTGCTTGGCGCATTATCGCTTAAATCAATCCGAATGAAAATCCTTACAAGCTGGGTTTATGGTCTAACAAAAAAACTACTTCCAAAGGTTTCCTCCACTGAGCAAGAAGCACTAGATGCTGGCACGGTTGGTTGGGACGCTGATTTATTTTCTGGTCGCCCAAAATGGGATAACCTCCTAAATATTCGCCCCCTTACTATTTCTGATGAAGAGCAAGCGTTTCTTGATGGCCCGACCGAAGAAGCCTGTAAAATGATTGATGATTGGGACACACGCAATAACCGTGCCGATCTTTCGCCTGAGTTATGGCAATTCCTAAAAGACAAGGGTTTTTTAGGAATGTTAATTTCTAAAGACCATGGCGGCCTTGGCTTTTCTGCTCAAGCACAATCTATGATTGTTTCAAAAATTGCCTCTCGCTCGGTCGCCGCTGGCATTACTGTTATGGTGCCAAATTCATTAGGGCCGGGTGAATTGCTTGAAAAATACGGCACAGATTTACAAAAGAAAAAATACCTAAAACGTTTAGCTCAAGGTAAAGAAGTGCCTTGTTTTGCACTAACTGGGCCAACTGCTGGCTCTGATGCAGCGGGAATGCCCGATGTTGGCGTGGTGACTTATGGCATGTATAAGGGCAAAAAAACCCTTGGTGTAAGTCTGTCTTGGGATAAGCGTTACATTACTTTAGCACCAGTTGCGAGTTTGCTTGGTTTGGCGGTAAATCTGTTTGACCCTGATAATCATTTAGGCAAAGGCAAAAATGTCGGCATTACGCTTGCGCTTGTTCCTGCGGATTATAAAGGCGTTGAAATTGGCAAACGTCACTATCCATCTCGCTCTGCATTTATGAATGGTCCTACTAAGGGCAAGGATGTTTTTGTACCGATGGAATTTTTAATCGGTGGCGTAGAATATGCAGGGCAAGGCTGGCGCATGTTGATGGAATGTCTTTCAACTGGGCGGGCAATTTCGCTTCCTGCAATTGGCACAGTTTCAATTAAACATGCTCTTCGCACAACATCTGCTTATGCAAGAATTCGCCGTCAGTTTAATATTCCAATCGGGGTAATGGAAGGGGTAGCAGATCCGCTTTCTCGCCTAGTAAAAGACGCATATAAATTTGAATCTTCGCGCAGGTTAACTGCCTCTATGGTTGATGAGGGTGAAAAACCTTCAGTTATTTCTGCCCTTTTAAAATATCAAACAACCGAGGCAATGCGTGATAGATATAATGATGCGATGGATATTCATGGTGGGCGTGCTATTCAAGATGGCCCAACAAATTATCTTTTCTCAGGTTATGCCGCAACTCCTGTTGCAATTACGGTTGAGGGTGCAAATATTCTCACTAGAACGCTGATAACTTTTGCACAAGGCTCATTACGAGCGCACCCATTCCTTTATTCTGAAATTCAGGCCTTGCAAAATGAAGATAAGGAAGAGGGCTTAAATGATTTTGATAAAGCCTTTGGCGGTCATACCAAATATATGCTTGGAAATATTGCAGGTTCAATTTTCCACGCAATAACATTTGCCCGTTTTGCTTCAACTCCAGTAGATCACCGTATGGCAAAATGGTATCGTAAATTACATCGTTATAGCCAAAGTTTTGCACTTGTTGCCGATTGGACAGTGATTTATTTAGGTGGCGCAATTAAACGTAAGCAGATGATTTCTGGCCGTATGGCAGATATATTGTCAGAATTATATTTACTTTCAGCAACCTTAAAACGCTTTGAAGATGATGGGCGGCAAAAAGAAGATGCACCCATTGTTGATGCAATTGCTAAAGATTGCATTGCCACAATGGAGAAGAATTTTGTTGAAGTTTTCCGCAATTTTCCAAATATCTTTATGTCTATAATTATGCGCATTTTGGTCTTTCCACTTGGGGCGCATAGTTTTGCTGCAAGCGATAAAGAGAATGCAAGGCTTGCCCGCTCTGTTCTTAGGCCAAGTGAAATGCGTGATCGTTTAACATCTGGCACTTATTTTACTGATGATCCAGATGACAGAACAGGCATGCTTGAAGATGCCTTGAAAAAAGTTGTAGCGGCTGAAGAAATTGAAACAAAATTTTTACGAGCAATTAAAAAAGGTGTAATTTCTCGCAGGCTTGATCGTGATATTTTTGATGATGCGATTGAGGCAGGGGTATTAAACGGCAATGAAGTAGAGATAATGCGTGCTGCCGATGAGGTAACAAAAAAAGTTGTTAAAGTTGATGACTTTGAAGCTGGTGTTTTGGGGCAGAATTATACTCCGCCAGCTAAAAGAGTAGCAAAAAAATCTAAGGCAAAGCCGGTAGCAAAATCTAAGGCGGTTGTAAAAGCAACTAGTCATGCTTTAGCAAAAGTTGCTAAAAACGCCTTGGTAAAAACTAAAACTGCAACTAAAAAACCAGTTGCAAAAAAAGCACCTGCTAAAAAACCTGCAACTAAAAAAGCAGTTGCTAAAAAGCCAACAACAAAAAAATAATATTTGAATTAAAAGAGGGAATATAATCAGATGGCAAAAACGCCGCAACCAAAGATGCCAAAGACAAAATTTTGGCGTTTCAAAATTGACGTAGAAAAAATCGGCTGGTTAACAATCGATACGCCAAAATCACCCGTAAACGTGCTTTCAAGTGCTGCATTAACCGAGCTTGAAAATTTGGTTTCTCGTTTTGAGGACTTAATAGCATCTGATGAATTAATAGGTGTGATCTTATTATCAGATAAAGATAGCGGCTTTATTGCTGGTGCTGATATTAGTGAATTTGGCGAAATGATGAAAACCATGCCAACTTCGCTTGAAAGGGTGCATAAATTATTTGCTCGTATTGAAAGACTAAAAGCCCCATTTGTTTCTGGCGTGCATGGCTTTTGCCTTGGTGGCGGTTTAGAGCTTATTCTTGCAACTCACTATCGAGTAGCGGTAAATAATGACAAAACTCGTATTGGTTTTCCTGAAATTAAACTTGGCCTGTTTCCGGGTTTTGGCGGCACAGGTCGCTCGCTAAGGCAAGCAGGGCCAGTGAATGCAATGAGCATTATGCTATCAGGTAAATATTTACGCGCTGGTGCAGCACGAGGTATGAACTTAGTTGATAAACTGGTGCAAAATCGTGACCAATTACGTTGGGAATGCCGCAAAGCTGTTATTCAAAAGCGTAAAAGTAAACCAGCCCCTTTCCTAAAGGCTGTGTTAGCAAAAGCACCACTTCGTGGCTTTGTTGCTAAAAAAATGCGCCAGACGGTTGCAAAAAAAGCTAATAAAAATCACTATCCAGCTCCTTATGCATTAATTGACTTGTTCGAAAAACATGGCGATGATTGGCGGGCAATGATTAAGGGCGAGCCTGATGGTTTTTCTCCTTTAATGAGGTCTGATACTTCTGATAATCTACGCCGGTTATTTTTCCTCTCAGAGGGGCTAAAAAAACAGGGACTAAGCGGCAAAGACAAGCCAAAGTTTGCTCGAGTGCATGTTATTGGTGGTGGAGTGATGGGCGGCGATATTGCAGCTTGGTGCGCATTTCGTGGCATGGCAGTAACTTTGCAAGATTTGGATCTTGAGCGAATTGAGCCAGCATTAAAGCGGGCAAAAAAACTATTTAAAAAACGTCTTAGAAAACCTCAATTAATTTCTGCAGCAATGAGCCGAATTGAAGCAGACGTTGAGGGCAAGGGCATTAAACGTGCCGATGTTGTAATTGAAGCGGTTGTTGAAAATCTTAAAATTAAGCAAGAAATTTTCAAAGCGGCTGAAAAACAAATGAAGCCAGATGCGATAATGGCAACTAATACTTCGTCAATAGAGCTTGAGAAAATAGCTAGCGTTTTGAAAGATAAGTCACGCCTTATTGGGTTGCACTTTTTTAACCCTGTGGTGCAATTACCTTTGGTTGAAATTATTCAATCAAAATATAACAAAGAAATAGATGTCAAAAAGGGCGCAAGTTTTGCTCTAGCAATTGGCAAGTCACCCGTCATCGTAAAAAGTGCTACTGGCTTTTTGGTTAATCGGGTGCTTATGCCTTATATGCTTGGTGCGGTAAACAGAGTTGAGGCAGGTGAGAGCAAAGAGCTTATCGATGCTGCCGCAGTTGCTTTTGGCATGCCAATGGGGCCAATTGAACTTATGGATATGGTCGGATTAGACGTTGGTAAATCTGTTGCTGAGGAAGTCGGTTTTCCAGTAGCTGAAAATTCAAAATTTGCTGCATTAGTAAAAGCCAAAAAACTAGGTAAAAAAACAGGCGAAGGCTTTTATGTATGGGAAAAAGGCAAAGCGCAAAAAGGTGAAACACCAGAGCATAAAGATTTAGTTGCGCTAGGGCGTGAGCTAGTTAAACCGCTAGTTGATGAAACTGAAAAATGCGTAAAAGAAAAAATTGTAGCCAATGCGGATTTAGCAGATATTGGCGTGATATTTGGCACAGGATTTGCGCCATTCTTAGGTGGGCCGCTTAAAGCCCGCAAAGATGGCAAAGCATAAGAGGGAATTTTATATAATGGTAAAACAAATAAAAGCAAAGCAACTTAGAAGAGTTGCAATAATTGGTGGATCACGCATTCCATTTTGTCGTGCATATACTGGTTATACAAACGAAACTAACCTCTCTATGCTATCAACTGCACTTGGCGGGTTGGCAGATAAATATGGTCTTAGGGGCGCAAAAATTGACGAAGTGATGGCAGGTGCTGTTATCAATCATTCAAAAGATTTTAACCTTGCACGTGAGGCAACTCTTGACGCTGGTTTTTCTCCCTTCACTCCGGGTACAACAATTCAAATAGCTTGCGGCACTTCTCTTCAAGCCGCCCTTACATTGGGAGCAAAAATTGCCTCTGGTGAAATTGAAAGCGGCATTGCAGCAGGTGCAGATTCTATTTCAGATAGCCCCGTTGTATTTGGTAAAAAATTTGCTCATCGCATGATTAAACTTTCTCGTGCCCGCTCGTTTGGCGAAAAACTCGGCGTGTTCAAAGGATTTTCCTTTGGTGAACTAACCCCAAGCGCACCGTCGGTGAACGAGCCACGCACAAAAATGTCTATGGGTCAGCATTGCGAGCTTATGGCTCGTGAATGGGGAATAACTCGAGAGGCGCAAGATAAACTGGCCTATGAAAGTCATAAAAATGCTTCTGCGGCAATTGATGATGGCTATCATGATGATTTAATTGTGCCATGCGCTGGCATAGTGAAAGATAATAATGTGCGAGCAGACAGCACGTTAGAAAAAATGGCAAGTATGAAGCCAGCCTTTGATAAAAAATCAGGCTTTGGTACATTAACCGCCGCCAATTCAACTCCACTTACCGATGGTGCTTCAACTGTGCTTTTGGCAAGCGAAGAATGGGCAAAAGAGCGTGGGCTTCCAGTGCTTGCATATCTTACAATGGGATCAGTCGGCGCAAATAATTTTGGTGCAGGTGATGGACTGTTAATGGCTCCAACCATCGCAGTATCCGACATGTTAAAACGTGCTGATTTAACTTTTGATGATATTGATTTATTTGAAATTCACGAAGCATTTGCGGCACAAGTTTTATGCACTCTTAAAGCATGGAATGATAAATCATATTGTAAGCAAGTTCTTGGGCGTGACAAAGTAATGGGTAAAATTGATCCTAAAAAAATAAACGTAAAAGGCTCGTCTTTGGCCTATGGTCACCCGTTTGCCGCAACTGGCGCACGCATTTTAGCCAATACTGCAAAGTTGCTTAACACCGAGAATAAAAACCGTGCGCTAATTTCGGTTTGTACCGCAGGAGGAATGGGCGTAGCAGCACTGGTTGAAAAGGCATAAGAAAAACGAGGTGCTGCCAATCTAGCTAATTTTTGGGGGTAGAAGGTGGGGATCAGCTGTTTTTGATAGGGATAAAATATAAAACCCAATATGCTCTATGTCATGCTGAACGAAGAGAAGCATCTAATCAATTGTTAAAGACCTTTTGACAACGCTTGAGGTAGAAATATTTCTTAAGTTCATTTTGTCTAAAACTGTAAAAAAGTTAAAAATTTAACTTGCAGAGCTAGTCATAATGAGAGATGCAAACCCTCAAGAAGCTAAGAAAAATGTGGTATTTTCTATATATTTAACTCTAAAAAACTTTGACCTAATGGTAAATTATCTTGCCAAAAGGTTAATGGAAGTAATAAGGTGAGAATAAGGAAATTTAGCTTTCAAAGAAAAGCAAATTTCTTATAAAAATATATTTTTTTGAGTTTTAATTTAGGAGGAATAACAATGAAATCTATTACCAAAATAATGGCAGCTAGTCTGATTGGCTCGACTTTTCTAGTCGCACCAGTTGTGGCGGCAAATGTGCCAGCAGGTGTTGAGCTAGCAGCAGATCAAACTTTTACCTATCGTGTTTTAGATGAGCATAGTTCGGTTGACCCACAAATTGTAGAAGATGTATCAGGCTCAGAGCTTGTTCGTGATCTATTTGAGGGGTTGTTAAATCAAGATGCTGATGGTGTTCTAATTCCGGGTGTAGCTGAAAGCTGGGAAGCATCAAATGGCAATTTAACATATACTTTTAAACTTCGCTCTGATGCTAAATGGTCAAATGGCGACCCAGTAACTGCTGGTGATTTTGTTTATTCATGGCAACGTCTAGCTGATCCTAAAACAGCATCTCCTTATGCTTGGTTCATGGAAATCATGTCACTAGAAAATGCTAGTGAAATTGTTGCTGGTGAAAAAGAACCTAGTGAGCTTGGTGTAAGTGCTCCTGACGATCATACATTAGTAGTAAACCTAACCGCTCCATTGCCATATTTTGCAGCAATGACAACTCATGCATCAACCTTCCCTTCACCACAAAAAGTAGTTGAGGAATTTGGAACAGATTGGACAAAACCTGAAAATATTGTTTCAAACGGTGCTTATGTTTTAACCGAGCATGTGCCAAGCGAGCGTTCTGTTCGTGAGCGTAACCCAAATTATTGGAATGATAGTGAAACTGTTATCGATAAAGTTGTAGCATTAGTAATCAATGATGAAAATATCGCACTAACTCGTTATCTTGCGGGTGAGCTTGATAGAACAGAAGTTCCTGCTGGTCAATATCCTGATCTTAAAAAGAAATATCCAGACCAAGCCCTTTCATTCCCCAAACTATGTTCTTATTATTATAGCTTTAATGTATCTGATAGTGGGCCAGAAGCATTTAAGGACGTAAGAGTTCGCCAAGCACTTTCTTATGCACTTGATAGATCTGTTGTAACTGAGCAGGTTCTAAAGGGCGGCCAATTCCCAGCATTTACATTCACTCCGGGTGCTACAGCAAACTTTACAGTTCCTGATGTTGCTTTTGCCAAAATGAGCCAAGCAGAACGTGATGCAAAAGCTAAAGAACTTATGGAAGCTGCTGGTTATAATGCTGATAACCCACTTAGCTTTGAACTTCTTTACAATACTTCAGAAGCTCATAAGAAGGTTGCAACTGTTGCCGCTCAAATGTGGAAGCAAAAACTTGGTGCTGAAGTAACTCTAGCTAATCAGGAATGGAAAGTATTCCTTGAAGTTCGTGGCAAGCAAGACTTTGACCTAGCACGTGGTGGCTGGTGTGGCGATTATAACGAAGCCTCTACCTTCCTTGATCTGCTAACAACTCCATCTGGTTATAACGATGGCAAATATTCTAATGCCGAAGTTGATAAGCTAATGACAGATGCGAAAACTGCTTCTGATCCAAGTGATAATTATACAAGAGTTGAAGAAATTCTTGCTAATGAAATGCCACTAATTCCTGTTTATCATTATACTGGGGTATATATGATGGGAGCAGATATTATTGGTTCATGGCCAGTTAAAAATGTTGAACAAAACTGGTATAGCCGTGACCTTTATAAGGTTAAATAATAGATTATAAAAAATCAGCCTCGCATCAATTTTGGTGCGAGGCTTTTTCTTTGGGGTTTTAACGGCATGTTTATTTTTATTTTGAAGCGAATAGGGATTGCTATCCCTACGTTGCTTGTTTTGATAGTTTTTTCTTTTGTTATAATGAAATCAGCTCCGGGTGGGCCATTTACTTCTGAGCGTCCATTACCAGCGCAGGTTTTGTTAAATCTTGAAATAAAATATGGTCTGGATAAGCCCTATCACGAGCAGTTAATAAATTATGTGGTTGATATTGTAACAAAATTTGATTTTGGACCCTCGTTTAGATATAAAGATAGGTCGGTAAATGACATTATCGCTCAGGGCTTCCCCATTACATTAACATATGGCATTTGGTCGTTTGTTCTTGCGGTTTCGGTGGGCGTTTCGCTTGGCATTGTTGCCGCAATAAAACATAATAGCTGGATAGATTACACAGCTGTTGGCTTTTCAATTAGCGCACAAGTTTTGCCCAATTTTGTTATGGCACCAATTTTGGTGATAATATTTACACTCACGCTTGGCTGGCTACCAGGCGGAGGCTGGAACGGAGGACAGTGGCAATATCTCGTCATGCCCGTAATAGCACTTTCAACATCATATATGGCAAGCATTGCCCGCATCACCCGCTCATCAATGCTAGAAGTATTAAATTCAAATTTCATTCGCACTGCAAAGGCTAAAGGCCTATCGAACACACAAATAATTTTCAAACATGCGCTAAAGCCAGCTCTTTTACCTGTCATCACTTATTTAGGGCCAGCCTTTGTTGGCATGATAACTGGCTCAGTGGTAATTGATATGTATTTTTCAACGGGTGGCATTGGGCAGATGTTTGTATCAAGTGCCCTAAATCGAGATTATTCTGTGATTATGGGTATTACCATTTTAATGGGCTTTCTTACAATAATGTTTAATTTGGTCGTTGATATCCTATATGCTTGGATAGACCCAAAGATAAGATATTAGGGAGCGATATAATGGTATTTAAATCAAAAAAAATCGCTAAAATGGCCGATAATATGGCAGCCCAAGGCATGGGTAAAAGTCATTCGCTTTGGTCAGATGCTAGGCGCAGGTTTTTCAAAAATAAAGCTGCCGTTGTTAGTTTGATAATTCTATCTCTAATTATAATTTTTGCCTTTGCTGCTCCTTATTTTACCCCATGGAATAATGAAGAAATTGACTGGGCAATTTTGGGCTCTGTGGCACAAGATGGTAAACCATCATTTACAACAAAACATTATTTTGGTGCTGACCCTTTGGGGCGTGATTTATTTGCAAGAGTTGCTCAAGGAAGCCAAATTTCATTGATGGTTGGAATTATTGGTGCTGGCATTGCGGTAATTGTTGGCACGCTTTATGGCGCAATCGCTGGCTATTTTGGTGGTCGCCTAGATAATATCATGATGCGCTTGGTCGATATTTTAATGTCTATTCCATATATGTTTGTGCTTATTTTATTATTGGTAGTTTTTGGTCGATCCATTGAAATGTTATTTGTGGGGCTTGGGCTTATTTCATGGCTTGATATGTCACGTATTGTGCGTGGGCAAACAATGGTTTTGCGAAATAAAGAATTTATTGAAGCCGCAATTGCAGGTGGCCTAAATCGTTTTACTATTATCACTCGTCATATCATACCCAATTTGCTTGGCATTGTTATTGTTTATGCCTCGCTATTAGTTCCTTTAATGATTTTAACTGAGAGTTTTATTTCTTTTTTAGGGCTTGGTGTGCAAGAGCCAAACACCTCATGGGGTGCGCTTATCTCGGAAGGGGCTGGGCAAGTGCTTTATGGCACTTTATGGCAATTGGGCTTCCCGTTGTTTTTCTTTGTAACAGCCCTTTTTTCATTCTTTTTCATCGGCGATGGTTTGCGTGATGCACTCGATCCAAAAGATCGCTAGGAGAAGCATATGTCTATTTTTGAAGTAAAGGGTTTAAGCGTTAATTTCACCACCATAAATGGAGAGGTGAAGGCGGTTAATAATGTTAGCTTTAATATTGCTAAGGGTGAAACAGTAGCAATTGTTGGTGAAAGTGGTTCAGGCAAAAGCCAAACTGTTTTAGCAGCACTTGGCCTACTAGCTGAAAACGGTCATGCAACAGGTTCTGTTAAATTTGAAGGACAGGAGCTTTTAGGGCTTGAAATAAAAAATTTAAATAAAATCCGTGGTAATAAAATTTCAATGGTGTTCCAAGACCCCATGACCTCGCTTAATCCTTTTTTGCGCATTAGCGACCAAATGGTTGAAGTTTTAACCCTCCATAAGGGCATGAATAAAAAGGCAGCAACAGCTGAGGCAATAAGAATGTTAGATGCGGTGCGTTTGCCTGATGCTTCTCAGGTGATAACTCGCTTTCCACATGAACTATCGGGCGGAATGCGCCAAAGAGTAATGATTGCAATTGCGCTTTCATGCGAGCCGCAAATTTTAATTGCTGATGAGCCAACAACCGCACTTGATGTAACGGTGCAGGCGCAGATGCTTGAATTATTCAAAGGTCTAACAAAAGACTTTGGAACTTCGCTTATTCTCATTACCCATGACTTAGGGGTGGTAGCAGGAATTGCTGATAGAATGATGGTTATGTATGCTGGTAAGATGGTGGAAAAGGGGAATGTTGATGAAACATTCTATTCACCAAAAAACCCATATACATTTGGATTATTACACTCAACTCCGCATATTGATGACCCAGAAAAACGGCTTGAGCCAATTGATGGCCTGCCTCCAAGTTTAGAGAACTTACCAAGTGGTTGTGCCTTTCACCCTCGCTGTGCTTATTCAATGGAGCGGTGTTTGATTGAAGAGCCAAAACTTATTGTAGAAAAAAACGGCCGCTCAAATGCTTGTTTTTATAAAGGCAAACTTGGCGATAAGGAGAGTAGCGAATGAGCAATATATTGCTTGAGGTAAATGACCTTAAAAAAACTTTTCCTATCTCGGGTGGCATGTTTGTAAAAAAACAAACCCTAACCGCAATTGAAGATATTAGCTTTTCTCTCACAAAAGGAGAAACACTTGGTATTGTAGGTGAAAGCGGTTGTGGCAAATCAACTTTGGGGCGCTGTATTTTACAATTGCTTGAGCCTGACAGTGGGCAGGTAGTTTGGCTTGGTGATGATTTAACCAAACTTGGCTGGCGCAAAATGCGCCCACATAGAAAAGATTTGCAAATTATTTTTCAAGATCCTTTGGCTTCATTAAACCCACGCCTCACAGTTGGTGAGATAATTGCTGACCCTCTTAGATCTTTAATGCCACAGCTAAATCAAGCTCAGCGTCAACAAAAAGTTTTGGCGATGATGAAGTCGGTTGGCCTATTGCCCGAAATGATTTCTCGCTTCCCGCATGAATTCTCTGGTGGGCAAGCGCAACGTATTGGCATTGCAAGGGCACTGATTACCGAGCCAAAACTGATAATATGTGATGAGCCTGTTTCAGCACTTGATGTTTCGGTGCAGGCGCAAATCTTAAACCTGCTAAGAGATATTAAAGATGAGTTTGGCCTAACGCTTATTTTCATTAGCCATGATCTAAGCGTGGTGCGTCATGTCTCTGATAGAATAATGGTGTTATATTTAGGACGAATAGCTGAACTTGCATCCTCTGGTGATTTGTATGATGAGCCAAAACACCCCTATACAAAAGCCCTGCTAAAAGCAGTGCCAGTACCTGACCCAATAAAAGCACGAGAACGAACGATTGAGGGTTTAACAGGCGAAATTCCCTCCCCAATTAACCCACCATCTGGTTGTACCTTTCGCACCCGTTGCCCAATGGCTGACAAAAAATGTGCTAAAGAGCGTCCACAAATTGATGATATAGGTAGAGGTCGTTTAATTGCCTGCCATCATTGGCGCAAGGGTTGATGTAAATAAGGATAGTGCTAGATAAACTATTAATTTTTCCTCCGCATCACCCTGAACGAAAGTGAAGGGTCTAAGCTGCTTCAGCTTCGTTCAGCATGACAAACGACAGTGGGTTTCATTTCAAAAAAAGTATTTGTCATTGGAAAATATTATTCTAGGCAGCCTCTAAAATAGTTCATCAACAAGATCAGCTGCAGTTTTGTTGTTGGTGTCAATAGGATAAACTTCTTCAATTTCGCTTTCTCGTCGCTCAATTCCTTTATAAGTTGAGCTATCGTGCCGTCTTCTATCGGGGCCAATATAGCGATCAGTACGGACAAATTGACGTGGTTTTTCTATTACTTCAACAAGGCGTAAATATAAGTCATTAGCGCAAAGTGGTTTTGATAAAAATTCACTAACACCTGCATCTCGTGCCGCCTCAATTCTCCACTTCTCGGTATAGGCTGAAAGCATAATGATTGGCACAAAACGATTTGGACTATCTTCTGCTCCACGTACTAATTCTACTAATTCAACGCCATTAAGTGTTTCAAGCGCATAGTCAGCAATCACTATATCAATAAGGTGAGTATTTAATTCTTCTAAGGCAATAGCTCCATCACTTGCCTCACGAATATTAGAAATACCAAAACCTCGCAACATGGCACGAATTATTTTAAGCATATAATTATTACTGTCTGCTACTAAGATGTTTAGGCTAGTCATGTCGATTATACGCATTAGTTTACCTCTAAAAATATGAGGTAATTTTAGCAAAACATGCCTTGTTAGCGGTAAACTAGCTAGTAAGTGGGAATACTTGGCAAACAACATATTGACACAGTCACTTCAAACCACTAAATAAACGCCAACAACTTGGCTTTTGCCAATAATTTTTGACGATAAGGATATTTAAGATGAAGGTTCGTAATTCTCTAAAAGCACTGATGGGCCGTCATCGTGATAATAAATTGGTTCGTCGCAGAGGACGTGTTTATATTATTAATAAAGTGAACAAACGCTTTAAAGCACGCCAAGGCTAAGCTAATAGGCCATTGGCTAAACTAAGAGATTAAGGTTTAATCTTTTAGATTACTTATCTAGCTTGGCTTTTTTATGACTTTTAACCCGCTTATGTTTTCTAGCGGGTTTTTTGTTGTCTGCAACAAATGCAATCCGTAGCATATTTGTAGCACCTGGCGTGCCAAGTGGAACGCCAGCCGTGATAGCAATTCTATCACCAAGGCGAGCAATTCCTTCAAGAAGTGCAATTGAGGTTGCCCGCTCGACCATATTTTCAAGGCTTTTTGCGTCCTCGGTTTGCACACAATGCAAGCCCCAAACTAGTGCTAAACGTCGTGCAGTACGAAGGTTTGGTGATAGAGCAATAATAGGAGTGGCAGGACGCTCTCGTGCAGCACGAAGCCCAGTTGAGCCAGAAGAAGTATAAGTAACAATCGCTGCTAGATTAAGAGTTTCGGCAACTTGTCGAGTGGCGGCAGAAATTGCATCAGCGGCTGTTGCTTCAGGTTCGGTTGCTTGGGCTCGAATTATTGAGGTGAAATTTTTATCCCCCTCAACCGCAATTGCAACCCTATTCATCATTTCAACCGCTTTTATTGGATAATCCCCAGCGGCACTTTCAGCAGATAGCATAACTGCATCTGCCCCCTCAAATACGGCAGTTGAAACATCAGAAACTTCAGCACGAGTTGGCACTGGTGCGCTAATCATTGATTCTAACATTTGGGTTGCAACAACCACAGGTTTGCCATGTTTTCTTGCTTTGCGAATCATCTGTTTTTGCAACCCAGGGACAGATTCAATTGGCATTTCAACCCCAAGATCACCACGAGCAATCATTATGGCATCACTTAATAAAATAATTTCCTCTAGTCGCTCAACTGCTTGGGGTTTTTCAATTTTTGCTAAAATCCCAGCTTTTCCCTTGACAATTTTTCTTATGTCATAAATATCGTCAGGTCGCTGAACAAAAGAAAGTGCAATCCAATCGGCATCATTTTCAAGTGCTGCATCAAGATCAGCATAATCTTTTTTAGTAAGTGCGCCAAGCGACAATAATGTATCAGGCAGACTAACACCTTTTTTATCAGATAATTTACCGCCATGAATAACTTGGCTAGTTATTTTATTTTTTTCAACTTCTGTCACAATAAGCTGGATTTTACCATCGTCTAGCAAGAGGTTATCACCCTTTGATATTGAGTTAAAAATCTCGGGGTGTGGAAGATAGACACGAGAGTGATCGCCATCTTTTTTATCAGTATCAAATATAAAATAATCATTATGTTTGAGCGTGCAAAAACCATTTAAAAATTTACCCACTCGAAGTTTTGGACCTTGCAAATCAACCAAAATACCAATTGGATGACCAACAGATTTTTCTACTTTTCGAATGAGTTTTACGCTTGCTGCCAAAACCTCATGGCTAGCATGGCTCATGTTAATACGAAAAACATCAGCACCTGCACGCACTAATTGTTCAAGTGTTTTCTCATCATTTGAAGCGGGGCCAATAGTTGCTAGGATTTTTATGCGTCTTTGCCGCTTCATGATTTCTCTTACTTTGTTGTTTCTTTAATTCTGACTGGTTTTTTCGGTTAACTCAAGTGTCCAGTCGGCTTTATTTTGCGTATCAACCTCAAAAAATCCAGTACGCTCATATCCACGTGCAAGACAATCCTCAATTCCAAAAATTGTAAAAGTTTTATCTTTTGTACACATGTAAATTTTCCCCTCCCATGTTCCACCCCCAATATCGTCAACCGCAAATAAGTAGAAATAGCGTGCATTTAAGTCGCCATTAAAAACAATTGCACAATCATTTGGTGCAGCCAGCCACCAACCCTCAGATTGCCAGCCCCTTTCAGCTCGATAGCCCAGCGAAATATTAATTGGGTTATTGGTTTTGTTGCAAATTTGCAAATCTGCAGATGCAGGTGAAGCCATAAACCAAATTGAAAGCGTAAAAATAATTGTGCCTAAAAGGGCTTTTAGAAAAACAGGTAAAAAGGTGATTCGAAAATTTATCATATATAACTCTTTTGCTCATTCAGTATTACGAAGTCAAACATATCATGATTTATAATAATAATTTATGGCCTAAATTTGTAACAATATTATTATCACAGATAAAAAAATAATTTTGAGGAAAAAACTTGAGTTAATGAGCTTTTCTTTTTACTTATGACGTTGATAATTTCCAAGGAGAGAAAAATGTCCGAACAAGGTGTAGCAGGCGAGCAATTGCGGTCAATTATTGATAGAATTGAAAATTTAGAAGAAGAAAAAAAGACAATTTCTGATGATATTCGTGAAGTATATGCAGAGGCAAAAGGCAATGGTTTTGATGCAAAAATTTTACGCCAAGTAGTGCGTATCCGTAAAATTGATAAAGCGGATAGAATGGAGCAGGAAGCTATTTTAGATTTATATATGCACGCCCTTGGCATGGTGCCTGATGTTGGCTAAATTATTTAGCCTATAAAATCTGGCTGATTTTATTTACCTGCCCAATTGACTTGAGTGCACTTGCTACAATCCCTTTATGATCTAGACCTGCTGCTTGGTATAAGTCATCAACGCTTGCATGTTCATCAAATCGATCAGGGATCATTAGCGGGCGAAATTTTAAATTGCCATCAAGCAAGCCAGATAAAGCTAAAAATGAAGCTACATGCGAGCCAAAACCGCCAATGCTTGCGGTTTCGACACTAAGTAATGTTTCGTGGTTTTTTGCCAATTGCGTAATCAAATCTGTATCAAGTGGTTTCATAAAGCGTGCATCTGCAACAGTGGTAGAAAGACCAAGTGAAGCAAGAATTTTTGCAGCTTTTTTACATTCCTCTAATTGCGTTCCATAGCTTAAAATTGCAATTTTTGATCCCTCTTGAACAATATGACCTTTGCCAATTTCAAGTATTTTTCCAATAGTTGGAAGTTCAACGCCTATTCCTTCTCCCCGTGGATAACGAAACGCAATAGGCCCTTCATCATAAGCTGCAGCAGTAGCAACCATGTGGCGCAATTCTGCTTCGTTAGAGGCCGCCATGAGAGCCATGTTAGGAACTGCCCCAAGGAAAGCACTGTCATAATTGCCTGCATGGGTTGGACCATCTGCACCAACAAAACCAGCCCTATCAATTGCAAAGCGAACTGGTAATTTTTGAATGGCTACATCATGGACTATTTGGTCATAGCTACGCTGTAAAAAGCTCGAGTAAATTGCAACAAATGGTTTAAGTCCTTCACAAGCTAATCCAGCAGCAAAAGTAACGGCGTGCTGTTCAGCAATTCCAACATCAAAACAACGTTTAGGATAAATTTCTTCAAATTTATCCAAGCCAGTTCCACTTGGCATCGCCGCATGAATACCCACAATTTTATCGTCTTTTTTTGCCTCAGCAATAAGTGATGATGAAAAAACTGATGTATAGCTTGGTGCATTGCTTGGGGTTTTATCTTGCGCCCCAGTAACTACATTAAATTTACCAACCCCGTGATATTTATCAAGCGCATTTTCGGCAGGTTCATAGCCTTTGCCTTTTTTTGTAACAACATGAACGAGTATCGGGCCATTTTTAGCATCACGAACATTGCGTAAGACTGGGAGTAAGTGGTCTAGATTATGTCCATTAATTGGCCCAACATAATAAAAGCCCATCTCTTCAAATAAAGTTCCAGCACCTAATAAACCACGGGCAAATTCTTCGGTTTGCTTTGCTCTTTTATGAATGGCGTGCGGTAATTTTTCGGTAATGTTTTTTACCCCTTTACGCACAGAGCGATAACCCGGACTTGAAACAAGTCGAGCAAGATAAGAAGACATCGCCCCAGTTGGCTGAGCAATTGACATATCATTATCATTAAGAATAACGATTAAACGAGCGTCCATCGCTCCAGCATTATTCATCGCCTCATAGGCCATGCCAGCACTCATTGCGCCATCGCCAATCACTGCAACAACATTGCGTATTTCATTGTTTAATTCTGAACCAACCGCCATGCCCAAGCCTGCTGAAATCGAAGTAGATGAATGACCAGTGCCGAACGGGTCATATTCACTTTCTTTTCGATTTGTAAAACCACTCAATCCATCTTTTTGGCGTAAACTACGCATTTTGTCTTTTCGTCCAGTTAATATTTTATGAGGGTAGGATTGATGCCCAACGTCCCAAATTAAACGATCATCTGGAGTATTAAAAACATAATGAAGCGCAACGCTTAATTCAACCACGCCAAGCCCAGCACCCAAATGACCACCAGTTACAGAAACTGCATCAATCATTTCATTACGTACTTCACTACAGAGGTCGCTCAGCTGCGGCAAAGAAAAATTGCGCATCTCAGATGGCTTTGATATTTTATCAAGCAATGGTGTGTTGGTTTTTTGGCTCACAAAAGTTCAATCATTATTTTCATTGCTGGTTTTTTATCAGATATTCTAACGCTTGTAACTTAAAAAACTAGCTTATCGCAAAGCTATAATTAAAGGAGAAGAAGAAATAAATTTGTTCATTTTTAGACCCGAACTTGCATCATTATCAAAAGATAATTTTGATCCAAAACGACCTAATTCACTTGCGGGGTTAAAATCAGCTTCATCTGGTTCAAACATTATAGCATAACGAGAAGAACTTATTTTTGATGGGTCAGTAAATATTTCTCCAACATGGTCAAGGTCTGGTGCGAATATTGCAACTGAACGCTGACTAAAGAATGTTTGTTGGGTTTTTTCTGGCTTTAATAATTCTATTTTTTGGGGCTGAGATAACCCAGCATTTATTACAGCTCCAAAGCTACTATCGATAATATCTTGGGGTATATCTGCCAAGGTGCTATTTTGAGATATAATATTAGCTGAGGTTTCTTTTATGTTTCTTTCAATCAAATCTTTAACTGCTTGTTGAGCATCTGGAGTAGAAATCCTAATTGGCGCATAAGCTGTTAGCTCAGAATTTATCTGCCTATCATCAAGTCTAGAAAGCAATATACGAGGTGTTGGAACATTATTATCCTCATCTATTGAGGCTGTTTGAATAGCGTCATTTGTTTTCAGTGTGTCTTGAAGTTTTATATCCTGACTTTCAAAAATACTTATAGGGCGCACTGATGGAGTAGGCGCAGTTATTTGAGCAAGCTGGATAGAATTTGGTCGACTATGAGGAGTGGGTGCTTTTATTGGTTTGCGAGCAGAAATAATACTTGCTTGAACAGGGGTGGTTCTTGAAGCAACTGAGATATTTCCCTCTTCGCTTCCCTCATTATCCTCATTGTTAAAGAATAAATCAAACAGATTTTTAGGAGTTCCATCATCTGCTGGGCTATTTTTTTTCTTATTTGAATTGGCACGAGTATTTATTGTATTTGCAACTCTTGTTGTTGATCTTGGGTTGCAAGGAACAGCGCGGCATTTTTTCCATTCAACCAATGCTAATTGATAACCCTTATTAGAAAGCGGAACGCCAGTATTTGGCACATGTAAAGTCTTTCCACTTGGGAAAAGCCTTTGTAGCTGTGCTTTGGTCATGCGAGGCCAAGCACGCACATTGCCTGTATCAAGATGTATAAACGGAGAATTTGAAGTGGGGTAATATCCAACTCCGCCAACTTGTTTACGCATGGCAATTTCTCTTACCTTTGAAACCCTAACCCCTGGAATATAAAAATCAATTGCTTGGCCATGCGTATGGCGAGAGTTTTTTGCAACCCCTTTAGACTTTGTGCGCAACATATTATTTGTGGTAGGGGAGCGATAAGCAGAAACAATATGAATTGGGCCGCTTGCTCCACTTTCCTGATAAACTTCCCACAAAAGATCAAATAAAGCAGGATCCATTTTGGTTGGCTCGTTTCGTCGCCAATCACGTGTCATATGGTTAAGTTCGCTAAGGCCTTTTTTGACATAGCGGCCATTGCGTTTAAAAGTAATTTTGGCAGTTTCTTTTGTGTGAGTATAATAAAGGTAAAGCGTGCGATCACCTCTTGCACCATTTGCGCCGACAACAGCAAATGACGAAGAAATCATAAGCGAGATAATCATCATTATCATCGCTTTAAATATCTTGCTTTTATTAGAAATAATTTTCACTCTAATGCCCCAGTTAACTCAACCCTAATATAGGGATATTATTCCCCTTTTCTAGCATTTAGTGAATTTAGACTTTATTAATGCTAAAAAAATTGTTGCTTTTTATTTCATTTTTTAAATGAATGAAAAACACGGCATAACTTGGGCAAAAATACTTAAAGATAAAAATGGACTATTTATATGCCTAATAAAGCCTTAAGGCGTTTATTATGTCCGTAAATATCACTATACGAGTGGATATTTCCTTCATCGTCAATTCTAATAGTAAAATAGGTAAGATGAACAGGCACTGGAGATGATAAATTATTCCATCTCTCTTTTCCACCATCAACTCTTTGAGATTTGACACTTGCATATCGAAGTTTTGGCTCAACCTGCAAAAGTGCTTGAGCAAACTCCCATGGGTTTTTTACTCTAACGCAGCCATGGCTAAAGGCACGAGAGGAGCGAGAAAACAAAGATTTTGATGGAGTATCATGTAGATAAATTGCATGCTTATTTGGGAATAAGAATTTCACACTTCCAAGTGCATTTCTGGGTCCGGGAAGTTGACGAACTCTATAATTATTCATATTGGCAGTTGACCAGTCAATTTTTGTCGCATCAACAACACCACTTCCTGATAAAAGCTGCATATTAGAGGCAGCAAGATATGAAGGGTTTTTAAATACTTTGGGAGCAATCTCATTGTTAAGAATAGAGCGAGGAACATTCCAATAGGGATTAACAACCACATGTTTGATATTGTCAGAAAAAGCAACTGTCTTGAACTTTGTTTTACCTACTACCACACGAGTTGAATGTACAACCTTGTCATTTTTTACTACCTCAAGCCAATATTGTGGAATATTAACAAAAACATGAAAATCACCTAAATCACGTGGCATCCAACGCCAAATTTCCATATTGGCAATAATGTCTTCTTTAGAGGCGTTTTTATTTCCGTTCATGGCGGCAATTGTTGCAGGGCCAATAATTCCATCAACTTGTAAGCCAGCCGTGCTTTGGAAATTTTCAACTTCAGCTAGAAGCCCTTCATCATAAATATCACCACCAACATTTGGTAAGATAATATTAAATCTTTCACGAAGCAAAGGTACGCGGGCATCGGTTTCTCCAACCCTTAGTATTTTGCCGTTAGGAACAATGAGTACCTCTTCTTGTTTTTCTAAAAGATGAGAGGCTAAAGCGGCTTTAAGTGCAACATATTCCCTTTGTTTTGGTTCAAGTTCAAAAAGAATTTTTGTAGGATTATTAGAACTTGCTAACTTAAGAAAAAGATCATTTTCATCAATTTTATTTGGTTTATAATCCAAATTTACAGAAACAGTGCGTGGTTTGATGCGACCGCCATAAATATCAGAAGCATATTGCATTGTGGCGGCAGAAAAAGCCGTTTCAAAATGGGCTAAGTCAACGGGGTTTGAGCCAATTGTATTAAGATCAATTGCATCGCTTAGGTAATCATTTGGGTTTAGTCCACTGCTAGCACTATTTTCAAAAACCTTCAAAATTTCGAGTGCTTTTTTAGATAACTCAGGTTTTCCGCTTGCATCATTTGTAAGCCAAAGTGGCTCGAAATGTCTTGAGCCATAAAAATAATAAAGTTTTTGCTTTGCAAAATATGATTTTGATTCGAATTTAGAGGATTTATAGTCTTTATAAAGGCCATCTTTAATAATGAGGGCGATTGGGCTACGTGGCGGGGCAATTATTACTCGTGTGACTTCAACTCCGTCAATAATAAGGGTCTCTTGTGCAAAAATAGGGCTTGCAAAAATAATAAATAATGCAAAGCTAACAAAACGAGCGTAATAATTTCTCATTATTTATATGCCTAACTATATGAAAAAAATAAAATCATCTATTTCGTTTAGCTCAAACGTTTTGATTATTCAATTAAGATAGCAAAAAAGTGAAGGCTTTAAGCAGCATTCTTATCAATTGTTTGCTCAAGCCCATATTCTTTTAACTTACGGTATAGGGTTGACCTGCCAATACCAAGTTCTCTAGCAATTTTAGACATTTTACCACTATGGCGTTTTAGAGCAAAAATTATAAGTTCTTTCTCAAGTTGAGCAATTGGCGTTATGCCACCATTTTCTGTTAAAAACCGATCATTTATTTTAGTAGAAGTTTCATTTTTATTTAAAACAAGCGGCATGTCATCAATATGAATTGGCGTTCTTTGAATAAATTTGCTTTTGTCATTATTATTAATGGCCTGCTTTATAGTATTAGTTATTTGTGGAAAGTCCGATAGTTGCAACCATGCATTTTGAGCCAAAGTAACCGATCTAAAAATCGCATTTTCAAATTGCCTGATATTTTCTGGCCAATCATAACTTTTTAGCAATTGCATAGCATTGGCTTCAATTCCATGAATTCGCCGTCCTGTTTCAGCACTAAAGCGGTTTATGAAATGCTCAGCCAATGGGGCAATGTCTTCCATTCTATCACGCAAAGGGGGTATATAAATAGGAAAGACATTGAGCCGATAATAAAGATCTTCTCTAAAGATGCCGTTTTTTGCTAATGTTAAAAGCCTTTTATTAGTAGCTGAAATAAGCCGGACATCAATTTTTTTTGCCTCCATTGACCCTTCGGGTTTTATCTCACCATTTTGGATAACCTGTAATAACTTTTCTTGAGTGTCACTGGGTAGCTCGCCTATTTCATCAAGGAATAACGTGCCACCATGCGCTTCTTCAAATTTTCCTTTATGACTAGTTTTTGCATTATTAAAAGCACCTATTACATGTCCAAAAAGAACAGAATCAATTTGCTCTTTTTTAATGCTGGCGCAATTTAAACTAATAAAAGGCTTTGCACTCCTCTCACCACCGCCATAAATTGAGCGTGCAATAAGTTCTTTGCCAACCCCATTTTCTCCTTCAAGCAATACAGGAATTGTATTTTTTGCAGCTTTATTAATCAGGTAGAGAACTCGCTCCATTGCTGGGCTTTTCGTAATAATATCATCGGCATTAAACATGCCGCTTTTTCTAGCTCTTTCGTTTTTCAAACAATTCTCAAGCCCTTTAATTCTTAGGGCATTTTGCAACGATATTGTTATTCTTTCAGTTGATACAGGCTTAACAATATAGTCTATTGCACCATAGCGCATCGCAGGAATAATAGTATCTAAAGATGCCTTGCCTGTTTGAATAATAACAGGAATATTCAAACTCTCATTTCGCATAATATTTAAAACACCCATGCCATCAATTTCAGGCATAACTAGGTCTAATATCATTGCTTTTATATTTTGATCTGCCCTAAGAAGTGATAATGCCTCATTGCCACATCTAGCTGTAATTGTAGTAAACCCTGCCTTGATTGCTGTTTCTTGGGTTTGGGTAAGATGGCTTGGCTCATCATCAACTATAAGAATTTTATCCATTAAATTCCCTAATAACTCTCTTAATAACTATTCTCGCACATTTAACACGAATCATAATGTATCATTTTGAACCAGAATAACCGCTCACGCTTAACAGGGTTTTAATTATAATTATTAATGGCTTGTTATTGAGTTTTTATTTGTCCATAAAAGTTGAACCTAGCTATTTTTGCATTACTTTTTTGAAAGATTATAATGAATAACCAATTTGGCAATTTACCTCAATGGGATCTAAGCGACCTCTATCCTTCACCCAATTCAAAAGAATTTGAAACAGACCTAAAGAAAGCTCAAGCTGATGCAAAACTCTTTGAGGAAAAATATAAGGGTAATCTAGCAAATATTACTCAACAAAATAAATTAATTGAGGTAATTGCCCTTTTTGAAAAACTTAGCGACTTAATAGGACGTATTGGCTCTTTTGCATATTTGAACTATGTGCTTAACACTGCCGACCCAGAGCGGGTAAAATTTTTGGGTGACACTCAAGAAGCATTAACTAGCCTTTCATCTCACACAATATTCTTTTCATTAGAATTAAATCAAATCAAAGAAAAAACCCTGCTAGAGGCTTTTGCAAATGATAAGGCCTTGGCACGATATAAGCCTTGGTTTGATGAATTAAGAAAAGCAAAACCCTATCAGCTTGAAGAGCGGGTTGAAGAATTATTTATTGATAAATCACTTACGGGCAGAGGGGCATGGAATCGTTTATTTGACGAAACAATGGCCTCGCTAAAATTTAATGTTGCAGAGCAAGACTTAGGTCTAGAGATGACCTTGACGCTTTTAACAGACAAAAAAGAAGAAAATCGCAAAAACGCCTTTGAAGCAATTGTAAAAACTTTAAAAGAAAATCAGCGACTTTTTACTCACATTTCAAACGTGTTAGCAAAAGACAAAGAAATTTCAGATCGCTGGCGCAAGTTTGAAGATGTTGCTGACAGTCGCCATTTGGCAAATTCGGTTGAAAGAGAAGTTGTTGATGCGCTGCAAACTGCGGTGCAAAAAGCCTATCCAAAACTCTCACATCGATATTATGCAATGAAGGCAAAATGGCTTGGGAAAGACAAGCTAAACGCATGGGATAGAAATGCCCCACTGCCAACTTCAAGTGATACAATATATGAATGGGGTGAGGCGAAAAAAATTATACTTGAGGCTTATGGTAATTTTTCACCAAAATTAGCAAAAATTGCTGAACCTTTTTTTGATAGCGGCTGGATTGATGCGCCAGTTGTTCAAGGCAAAGCACCAGGGGCTTTTGCCCACCCAACTGTTCCATCTGCTCACCCATATTTAATGTTAAATTATTTGGGCAAGGCACGTGATGTAATGACACTTGCACATGAATTAGGTCATGGTGTGCATCAAGTTTTGGCCGCCCCTCAAGGTGCATTAATGGCCTCAACCCCATTAACACTAGCCGAAACAGCCTCGGTATTTGGTGAAATGCTAACCTTTCGCTCATTGCTTGATGGTGCAAAAACTCCAAAAGCTCGGTTTGCACTTTTAAGTCAAAAAGTTGAAGACATGCTCAACACAGTTGTGCGCCAGATTGCCTTTTATACTTTTGAGAGAGAATTGCACAATGCCAGACGAAAGGGCGAATTAAAGACAGAGGAAATCAACCAGATTTGGTTAGATGTTTCAAAAGAAAGCCTTGGTGATGCAGTTGAATTAAACGATGGATATGAGATTTTTTGGTCTTATATCCCCCATTTCATTCATTCACCTTTTTATGTTTATGCCTATGCTTTTGGTGACTGTCTGGTCAATTCGCTTTATGCAAAATATCAAGAAGAGCCAGAAGGTTTTGAGCAAAAATATTTTGACCTATTAAAAGCAGGTGGATCAAAACATCATTCACAATTATTAAAACCTTTTGGCCTTGATGCCAAAGATAAAGACTTCTGGTCGCTTGGCCTATCAATGATTGAAGGTATGATTGATGAATTAGAAATTTTGCAACAAGAAATAAGCTAAAATATTTCTTAAAAAAGTTGATAGATAAGTTTTAGTAGTTTTAAATAGTAAAATTGTTGACAAAAATCCTTATATTAGTATTTACTAATAAAAAAGAATAAATGGAAGATAATGATGAAAATTGCAATTTTATCTGAGCATGGACAAAGCGAAACAAGAGTAGCTGCAACTCCAGAAACAGTTGAAAAATTCAAAACTCTTGGCGCAAGCATTAGTATTGAAAAAAATGCAGGCGCAAAAGCAAAGTTTTTAGACAAGGCTTATAAGGCCGCAGGTGCAACTATTGCGGCTACTAGTGCGGCAACGGTAAAAGGCGCAGATGTTGTGCTTTGTGTTCGTCGCCCAAAAGCTGCAGCATTAAAGGGCGTAAACAAGGGTGCGCTGGTTATCGCCATTATGGATCCTTATGGCAACGAGGCTGAAATTTTAGCTTTGGCTAAAACTGGCGTAAGCGCAATCGCAATGGAATTTATGCCACGCATAACCCGAGCGCAGGTAATGGACGTTTTATCTTCACAAGCAAATCTAGCGGGCTATCAAGCAGCAATTGATGCCGCAGTTGAATTTGATCGTGCCATACCAATGATGATGACAGCCGCCGGCACAATTCGCCCCGCAAAAGCCTTTATTATTGGGGCAGGGGTTGCTGGCCTGCAAGCCATTGCAACTGCAAGACGTTTGGGGGCAATGGTTAGCGCAACTGATGTGCGCCCAGCTTCAAAAGAACAAGTAGCCTCGCTTGGTGCAAAATTTATAGCGGTTGAGGACGAGGAATTTAAACAAGCAGAAACAGCTAGTGGTTATGCCAAGCCAATGAGTGCTGCTTATCAAAAAAAGCAGGCTGAATTAACCGCATCTCACATTGCAAAACAAGATATTGTTATCACCACGGCCCTTATACCGGGGCGGCCAGCACCAAAACTCATTAGCAAAAAAATGGTAGAATCGATGGCCGCTGGCTCAATCATTGTTGATTTAGCAACTGAACGTGGCGGCAATTGTGAATTAAGCAAGCCAGAT
>Ga0256834_1000229_pt1 | contig 40264 bp, 62 predicted proteins | sample 4281140metaG_FD_190536 | JGI IMG/M metagenome (GOLD analysis project Ga0256834, IMG submission 190536) | Hydrothermal vent microbial communities from East Pacific Rise, Pacific Ocean - 4281-140 | ecosystem: Environmental > Aquatic > Marine > Hydrothermal vents | place: Pacific Ocean: East...
TCTGGAAGAATACATAGGAAAGCCGTATTACAATAAGCGTTATGGTTTTTATTCAATAATCACTACGAAAGATAGGAAAAATTATTTTACTCAGCTTTTGTGGAGGAAAATTGATGCTGATGTTATAAATTACTTTGTTGCTAAAGGGAAATTGTATTTTGCTCTTAGTAACGGTATTTACGAGTCTTTTGCTGGTACGCAATACTTCATACCTTTTCTAGTTTCCAAACAGTACGACTTTGGAGATGTTTCTATTTACAAGAATGTTAGAAAAATCAAGGTTGACACTAATTATTGGGTTAGAACGAGCGACCCGAACTTTGAGGCTTACTTTCCTGCTTACATAACGAACAGTGATTCTACTCCTCAAAAGTTAAGTTCAATGATAGACCAGTTTACAGTATTGCAGACGAGAAGTGTTTTTCTTTATTCACAGCCGTTACAGTACATAGAATTGTGCGTCGGGTTGCCTAAAGTGGGACAGTATGTTAATTTTTATACTTCTGTAGGTAGTGTTAACTGGACTACGAGTGATGGAGTTAATGCTGTTTTTACAAATACTATTTTTTATCTTGGAGAATCAAATGGTACTCCTATTTATTCAAATGAGCCTAAACTTGATACCCAAATAGAGATAAGAAGCTTTAGTGTGGAAGGAACTATAGGAGCAAGAAACAGAAACTTAAGAGGATTATAGTGTGTACATTTCAAAGCTTCCAGTCAAAGGGAAGTTTGCTTATTCAAATGTTCCAGATATTGACTTTTTGCAAAAGTACAGCGAGCAACACTTTGAAGAGCATCAGCTAATCGTAAGCGGAATCAATGCTTTACTTGATTATCTTGGAAAGCCTAAACTTAAAAATGTTGAGGAATTTGGTTTAGTTATCTGGGACAAAACTCAGTGGGAAATTTTCTTTAAAAAAAACTTTGAGCAACATCTTTTGTTTTATTCTAAACTGAACGAAATAGGTTCAAGCTTAACTGTACCTGTTTTCGTAGCTCCTAAGCTTTATCCTTCTATGAAACCTGACTTCCCTTTAGAAACTTTCTTTTTTTACGAATGGCAAATACATAACTTAACTATGAACGCAATAAACAAAATAAATCAAACATTGGGGATATAATATGTGGCTACCAAGCCAGGTTTTTGAAAAGCTCGTGTTTTTAGGTGGTGCTGAAGTGTTACAAATGTTAAACGACTTTAATTGCTTTTATATCACTCTTAAACTCATTGAATCAGGATTGTTTGCTTATTATCGTGCTGAAAAAGAATGTCTCGTTATTTACGGATTCATTGACGAATGGAATGGGAAAATAGACGAATCTCTTTATAAAGAGCTTTTGCAGTGCAAAAAGAGTGGAAGGTATGCTTTTGTTTTGTGGGTTGCTGGCAATATTGACTTTGAGCTTATGAGGTTGTTTGTTAATCGTAATTTGAAAACTTGTGAAAAAATGGTATTCTATAGACATAAGTATAATCGCTGTAGTGAAATAAATTTAAGGAGGTTTAAAAAATGAGTTGGGCAGCAGTGGCAGGTGCAGCGTTAGCAGCAGAGGTTGGATTAAGCATATACAAAGCGTTGAATCCTCCTAAAATCAAAGTTGAAACTCCACACTTGGACGAAAATCTCTTGTCTCAGTTAAAAACCAAAATTAATTCTATGAGTACTTTAAGTGATGTTGCAAGAGTCAATGTAACTGAAGCACTTGAGAAGTACAGAAAAGGAGAACTTACTCCACAGTACAAAGCTATGCTTGATAGATGGTGGAAAGAAAACTTGCAAAAGTTAGAGCAAACATTAGCAGCAAGAGGGCTTTCTCATTCTTCAGTTGCAATGTCTGCTTTACAAGACTTGTCTGCTAAGTATCAGGAGTTAGCAGGGCAGTTGTTACAAAAGCAATTGTATGACTCTTTAAGAATAGCAGGATTAACTGATGCAGACATTAGACAGATAGAGCAAACTTTAAACCTTGACTTAAGGGCACAGGCTTATAGGGCACAAACAGAGCTTGAGAAAGAAAGAATAAAGTATGGTGTACAGAACAGTGCAATGAATACTTTAGGAAGCACTTTATCTTCTTTTGCTCAGCTTTTTGGTAGGCAAAGTGGTTCTAGTAGTGGCACTGCTACTGGCATTGCTTCTTTAGGTGGTGGTGGATTAAAACAAGAATTTGACGAAAATAAGCTTACAATTGGATAAGGGAGGAAGCTATGGGTCTTTTTGATAGCATTAAGCACTTTTTCCAAAAAGTATTTGAAGACACGGAAAAGTTTTTCTTCCATAGCCACGGGTTTCCAACACCTCAAGATGTACAAAAAACTTTTCAGGAAACTCAAAAGCGTTACATAGAGAGTCGTCCTTGGATTCAAGCAATAAAGAAAATACAACAAAGTAATTACACGCTGCCTAACTGGAGCAAAATATTGAGTCTTTATAGAGCAAAAGAAGACGAGTTTAAAGGTAATCTTAACAAGATTGTGCAGGAAGAAATGAAAGCTTTGGGTGCACTTGAGTCGCAAAGAAAGCACGGAGAGATGGGACTTGCTTCTTTAATAGCTGGTGCAATAGGAAGAAGTGAAACTCCTTTAATGGGATTTTTTAGAAACAAGCTTTTTGGTTTAGAAAAAGAAGCACGAGAGAAGTACGGCAAGCAAAAGTCTATCTGGCAAAAAGACATTAGTTCAGTGCACGACGCTTTAGCTAAGCTTTCAGACAAAGACTTTCAAAACAAAATAGCAAAACAAATGCACTTAGCTAGATTATATCATACTTTACTTAAAGAAAAAAATATGGAAGCTTTAGCTAATGTTGGATTGAAATTAAAGCCTATTTATGAGTCTTACAGCAACTTTTTTAATAAGCTAAAGGAGAGCCTCTTAAATCTAGGATACAGTCAGGAAGAAGTTGACGAGTACTTAAAAGCGTTAAGTCCAGACTTACCTTACGAAGGAAACCTTGAGTCTGAAGGTGGAATAGCTCATCCTTTAACTATGGCTCAAGACATGAAGCCAGAAGATAAAGACAAGTTTATTATTCCTCACTTAGACGAAAGTTTTAAAGAAGAAGACAAAACCTTGCGTCAAGCTGGAAGCAGTCAAAAACTTGACGAAAGAAAATTTATTATTCCTAGAGTGGAAAAACAAGAGCAAACTTTCCAAACTGGTAAACAGCAGACAAAGCCTATACCAAGAGCTAAACCTGTTCCCAAGATAGATGTTGGCAAACTAGCCGTTTAAGGAGGAAACGATGAGTCTTTTAAATTTGATAGAGAAAACGGTAAAGGAGATAAGTGAGAAAGGCAAGCCTGCGTTAGAAACTCTTGCTAAAAAAGTTCCTTCTTCTGTTAAGAAAGTTGGCACTATTGCAGAGAAAGGAGCAGAGCTTGCTGAAAAAACTGGTGTTAAAAGGATTGCCAAAGGTGTAGCAAGTTTGGCAGAAAACCCATTTATCAGTTATCCTGCAGGTACTGTTTTGTGGGTCTTAACGAATCCTACTAAAACAAATGCTCCAGACGAGATGTATAAATACGATGTTAAGGAACAGAAAAAGGACATAAAGAAGCTGGCAGAGTTAGGATTTCAGCCAAAAGAGATAGCAGCAATCATTGAAGCTCAAAAGAATCTTTACGAAGATCCAGAGTATCAATTAGCTGCACAATATCCGAAAAAAGGTGGTTACGAATATCGTTTATCTCGTTATCTGGAAGAACTTTTCAAGACTGCTCAAAAGTATCACTTGAACTTTAACGAGCTTCAAAAAAAGCTTTTTGGAAAAGTTTTTTACGAATACGACGAAGTTCCTAAACCAGTAGCTTTTCCTATACCTGATGTGCCAGAGAAAAAAGCCCAAACAGTGAGAGTGACTGAAGAAGAAAATTATCCTACTGTTAAGTTGCCTGAAATAGAAGTAGTTGACACCAAGATAAAAGGCAAGAAACCAAAAGAAGTGGTAACGAAGAAAGTTGGTATTAAGCAAACTGAGCAGGAACCACAAATAGAAAAAGTTGAACATGCAGTTAAAGAAACTCCTACTATGCACGAGGAGAAAGTTCAAAAGACTGAAGCAACATTGCCTCAAAACGAATTTCAGCAGTACATAAACCAGCTTGACGCTATTAACAAGCAAAGAAAAGAAATAATGGACAGAATTGACAACTTGATTAAAGACACAGACGAAAAGTTGAGAGAGTATTACGACGAATACGAAAAAAAGATGGAAAAAGTTTTAAATCAAAAGATGCCTGATGCTCCTACTTATCAGGATGTTATGAAGGTTCACAATGGATTAGAGGCTTTAACCAGATTTATTATTCCTGCTATTGTTACGATTGTTGCTATGCTTCACCCTGGGGATTACGGTGAGAACATAGTAGCAGTTGATAAGATGTGGCAGGCTATAAGAAACAACGACCTTCAGCGTTACAAGTTTGCTTTACAGGATTGGCAGAATCAGCTAAAGAAGTTTGAATACGAAGTTGAAAAAGGAAAAGCAGAAGCTGACTTAATTTTGCAGAGAGCCAAGTTTGAAGAAGGCTTGTCTAATAGAGAATTGAAGCTTTTAGAAAACAAGCTTAAGATGTATAACGACATGCAAGAGCAGGCATTGAATCGTTTAAAGCTTTTCAATAATCTCTGGAATATGTGGTACAACATACTTTGGAAAAACCAATATTTAGATGTACTTAAAACCAATGCGTTATTAAAAGGGAAAGGGCTAGAGTTAAGAGAAAAAGAGTTAGGAATAAAAGCAGCAGATGTTGCAAGTAAAGCTAAGTACAGAGAAGAAAGATTAAAGCTTTTAGAACAACAATTAAAAGAAAGAGCAAAGTATCACGGACTAAGATTAGAGCTTGATAAGTTTAAAGCTATTTTGAGACATGCTAAAGATCCTTATCAAAGAATTGAAATTTTAACTAGAGCTTTGCACGCTTTAGAAAGTGGACAACATCCAGTAGGAAACTTCTTGCAATTTTTACAAAATATGAGTCAGCAACAACCACAGCAAAATCAGGTCAACAGTGTACCAGGTGGTACTAATCAACAAGCTGAATCAAGCGACATTAAGAATCTTTTAAAAGAGATGATTTACGGTGAACTTTTTAAAACTTTGAAAGAAATCAAAAAACAGAGGTAAGCTATGAAAAGACTTTGGGAAGAAGTTAATCCTGAAGTTTCTAAAGAAAGTACTAACATTTCTAATAGTGCTGACTTACAAGTTAGTCAAGCAAGTCAAAGTTTCAGCAAAGGAATCTTGACTGAAGATTGGCACATAGAACCAAAATCTGAAGAAAATCAGAACAAGGACTTATTGGAAGCTCAAAAGTTGCCAGAGCACTTTAGTATCTTTGGAATGTTAAAAGACTTGTCTAAAACTGCCGTAATGTTAGGATTTGGTTCTTTAGTAAAAAAAGGAGTTTCTACTGTAGGAAAGTTTTTGCCTGGGGAATGGTGGCTAAAGTACGGAATCAATCTTGCTGAAGACCTTGCTTATGTTGCTGGACTCTACGGAGCTGGAAAAGTTTTGTTTAAAGACCAAGACATTCCTGAACTCGTAGCAAGCTTTGTAGGCTGGGAGAAAGGCTTTGACATTGGTGAAAAGGTATTTAAAGGAGCAGAATTTCGTTTGTTAAAGAGTTTTGGAAAGGTTACCGCTGGAGCTATTGGTTCTGCTTTAGTAGAAACTGGATATGGTACTTTAATAGAACACAAACCTTTTAATCTTTATCAAGAAATTAAGAACGAGATTACTGCTAACTGGGTTCTTAATGGTGTAGCAGAAGTTGGTAGCCTTTACTTTAAAGGTTTGGGGAAAGCTATAAAGTTTACTGGCGAGCAAGTTGCTAAGGCTAACCCAGAATTAGCAGAAGCAATGACGAGAAAAGTAAGTGCCTTTTTCAACAAGATGACACCGAGTTTTCTTTTAAGGTTTATGGCAAAAACTTCTACTGGCTTAAACTTTTTGTCTAACTACGCTAACATTGTTATTAAAAAAGAGCTTGAAGACTTTAGAACCAAGTACGAAAAGCCGTTGATGCACTGGGCTGATGTAATGGACTTAACCAGAATAGACGAGGCTGGTGGTTCTGTAATAAACCCGAACTACTTTAAAAAACATGTAGCAAACTTCTTGTTAAAGAAAGAAGAAGGTGAAGCCGTACCTTACTTGTTTTTTGAGTTTATAAGAGACCCTGATGTTCCTAAGCATCCTTTTTACAAGAAAGTTATTCCTAAGCTGGAAAACAGGTTAGGTATTTCTTATCAGGAATTGAAGAATAGGTTAATGGAAGAATATCCTTTATTGTTTAATCATCCTGAAAATTACCTGTACAAGTTGCAGAAGCAAAGTTTTGATTACTTAAGAGAGAAAGGATTATTTGACGGCAAGGCTTATAAGTTTGTTAAAAGAGTAAGTGAAATAATGACACCAGAAGAATTTTTAAACTTCAGGAAAACTTACGAGTACTTAAACGAAATTGACAAAGTGAAAAAAGACTTACAAAAAGAAATAGACACTTTAAAAAGCCAATTAGTAACGGCAGTAACTAAAGACAACAAAAAGTTGATTGAAATTAAGTTACAGGAGCTTAAAGAAAAGGAAAGCAGATTAAACGAATTATTAAAGGAAATAAGAGAAAAAAGAAAAGACTTTATAGCAACGAGAAAAAGATTAAACGAAATAGCCAAAAAGTCTGGTTTTAAAAACATTGACGAATATCTGAACAGTGAAGTAGGCAAAAACTATGTTACACCGCACGAAGCAAAGTTAGCGTTTGACAAACAAAGAGAAGTAGTAAACGAAGCTTACCTGCCGAGAACGCTGTTAGACAAAAAGTACATTAAAGACTTTCAAAACAGGTATAACTTATCAGACACAAATTTTGCAAAAGACTTGGAAGAGTTTTACGAGTTTACTGACTACATGTTTAGAGCTACGATGCCTACAAAAGAATTAAAAAAGAGAGAGTACAGATTTTTCATTGACTATATTTTTAGCAAAGAATTTCCAGAGCACGACATTTTTCCTTTATTAAAGCCTGGGGTACACTTTGAAAATGTGGTTACGGCTAAGTACACTTATGCACCATTTTTCCACAGATTGTTGGACTTTTTAAAGAAAAATGTTGATAGCCCTGAAAGCAAAATTTTCGTAGAGGTTATGAGGAAACATTACAGAGTGCCAGCAGTAGCGAGCAAAGCTTTGACTGACGATTACCTGCAAGCTTTTCACAACATTGATAACTTGTTTGTACACAAGAATTTGTTAGATACGATAGTGCAATTGAAGTGGTTTGCTACTGGAATGGAAGGGAGAGCGTTGTACAGTCCTTATGTGCAGAAAATTTCTCCTTTAATGAAGATAAACACTTTGCTTAAGAGTACTGCATTGCTTTTTGGAATTATTCACTACAAGTCTCTTGCGTCTGCTGCTTTAGCAACGGGGTTTAGAGGAGCGTTAAAAGAAGCTGCGTCAAAGTTGTTTAAGCCTTACGAAGGAGTTCTTGAAGACCAGAAACAGCTTCTATGGAGAATATACAAAAAGCTAGAAGAAGACAAAATAGAAGTTCCGCTTACGATAGGAAACATAATAGACGAGAACAGGTTCTGGAAGACTTGGCAGGCATTAGAGGAAAGTGATAGTACTTTGAAGAAGCTAGCTGGAATTTCGTTAAAAGTGATGAATGAATGGGAAAAAAGTTTGTGGCACAAGTTTTTTACTACATTAGCATTGAAAAGTATTCACGATGTTTTGTACAATCCTGAGTTTACCAAGACGGAAAAAATAATGATGCTAGAAAAGTTGAACTCTCTTTACGGTGGTAATCCTGAGTGGTTTGTTATAACACCTGAAAGTAGAGCAATGATAAAGCTTATTGCTTTTGCACCAGATTGGTACTTGACGATATTTAAGCACTTCAAAGGATTCGTAGAAAATCATCCTTTATTTGAAGATTTTTTTAAGAAGATTTTCTTTTATCACTACTTGTGGGCTGACTACTATTCTCGTAAGCTTTACGGTGAAAGAGTAGTACAGAGGTTTATGCAGACATTGAATCCGTTGGACTTAGTGAGCGTTCCCGTTTACTCTTACAAGAATGGTAGACTAAGCGTTAAAAGGTTGTCCCCTATTGGTTTTGAGATTGAAGGAATGGAATTTGTTGGATTTTTGCCTTTATTGGATGCATTTTACAAGGCTAAAGTGTACTCTAACTGGAATCCGTTTTTTATCTTTAAGAATGTATTTTTAGAGTGGGGCAAGTTTTTAACGGGCAAGATGTCTGCATTTTTGAGAACTTTTGTTGACCTTGCTAACTTCTTTTATAGAGCTAAAGATTACGATGTGAAGTCAATAGATTCTTTAAAGGATGTGTTAGCAAGTGTACCTTGGACGGTATTGCCTGCACCTATTTTCGTTACAAAGCTGGCTTTGTTGGAAAACGAAATTATTTCTGGAACGAGAGCAAGGTTTGACCCATTAGAGATGGTTATACTTTCTTCAGTAGGAACGAAGTACTTTACTGAGGGTACGGTAGGAGATATTTTAGCAAGAAAGTTTTTGAAGCCTTTTAAAAACGATCCTGATTATGTGAAAAGGTTAAGTGCTGATTTAGAGCTGGTAGTGAGGTTGAAAAACTTAGCGTACAGTTTAGGAATGGCGCCGAAACCAGCGTCTTTGAAAGGTATTTACGAAACGCTTGCTACAGGGATAATTAATCATAAGTACTTAAGAGATCTTGACAAATTGGCAAAAACAATAATAATGTATAAGCAGGGAGGACAGCCTTTAGAAGCGGTAGAGGAGCTTTACAACGAAACTTTAAGAAAGATGTATGAGGACTTGAAGGGTACTTATTACGGAGTAGCAATGAAGGCTGATCCGAATTTGTGGAAGTACTTAGTGCAGGTATTTAACAGAAAGTTAGCAATGGAGCTTAAAAAGGAAGCTCCAAGTTTGTTAAAGTGAGGTTCAGATGCCAAAAAAGAAAAAAGCTTCAGGTACTGCCAAACCAGAAGAGATTCTCAACCAGCTTAATCTTCTCACTAATAAGGTTCTTGAAAAGGCAATTGATTCGTTAGAAAGAGGTGAACCTTTAGATAAAGACTTTTTTGCAATGTATCTTTTAACGATAGATAAGACGAAAGAAGTGGTTAAGGTTAACACCAAAGCAGACTTTGGGAAGAGTTTCTTTGACGATGTAGAGGAAGACTTAAGTTTGGTTGAGGAGAAACAGAGTCTATTAGAGAGCTTCTTGAACGAAAACAAAGACAAAAACAAAAAAGGCAAAAACAAGTAAGGAGGGGAGGAGATGAGGTTTTTAATGGTGGCGTTTCTTGAGAGTGGGATTTTGCACTTTATTTTACCGGTGTTATTTGCGTCAATTCTTTTCGTGTTAGCAATGTTTTTTAACGAGGTAGCACTTCCTTATGTACTTGGATTCTTTGGACTAGAAATAGTTCTTGCATACTTGGTTAGAAAAAAACACCTTGGAGGAAGTGTGTATGGAACCACACGAGGTAGAGATTTCGGAACTCAAAATGAAAGTGTCGAATCTGGAGGGCAAGTTGAATGGCAAGACTGAGGTCATAGACGACCTTAAAACACGAATGGCTTGTATAGAGAATAAGCTGGACAAGTTGTTTTTATTGGTACTTTCGGAGTTTATTGGCGTTATTGTTGGGCTTTTGTTTTTCGTACTGCACCACATTATTAAGTAAGGCAATGCATAAGGGGAGGGATAAATGGCATTTTCAGTGTGGGAGGCACTGGAGAACATATTGGAAAAAACAACGGAGGTTTCAGAGGAAAGAAAAGAACAGGTCGTTCGAATATATAACAGTTTACGGCTTGACCGACTCTACAGCGAAAAGCTTCAAGTATTCCTATTAGCAATCTTCTTAACTTTCGGTTCTCAAACCTTTGACGGTTGCATAGTTGCTTTCAACAAACATCCGAGCTTTAAGTGGATAAGGAAAGAGGGTAGCGAGATTGATACCTTTGTTAAGCGTGCCAATATGGTTCATCCTTATAAGGCTCTTATGATTCTCATGCACGCTTTACTCGTTCAGCTTACTCCTAAACAGCTTTACGACTTTAGAGAAATATTGACAAATCTACTAAAGGAAATAAGTTAGTAAATATATGAAGCTACTTGAAAAGTTTTTGTTATTCTTAGCTAATAGTTGGGTTGCTACTAAGGACTACGGTTTAATCAAACTGCATCCGTCTAAGCTTTTTGGTTCTCAGAAAAAACTCATAAAGGACATATTTGAAGAATTAGCTAAAGGTTCAGCAAGAAGAAACTTTGTTATTCTTAAAGCAAGGCAGTTAGGAATAACGACGATAACTGAGCTTATTGACTTGTTCTGGGCACAAATCCATAAGGGAATTAAGATTGCTTTCTTGTGTCAGGATTACACGATGAAGCTTCACTACAGAAGAGACTTAGGTGTTATTTATTCCAGCCTGCCCAAGCACTTTAAGATGCCTTTAGTAAGCGACAGCAGAGAAGCTTTGGTGTTTAAAAACGGTTCTTCTATTATGTTCTTTCACGAGCCTAAAAAAGGAGCTAAAGAAATTGTTAGAGGGCAGGCTATTACCTGTCTTCACTCTACAGAAACAGCTTTCTACGAAAACTTTGAACGAATAAAGGGTGGCTTGCTTCCTGCGTTATCAGAAGAACATCCTGCAAGGTATGTTATCTACGAGAGCACGGCTAATGGTTTTAACCACTTCTACGACTTGTGGCACACTGCTGAAAACGGTGTTACTTATAAGCCAATATTTCTTGGTTGGTGGTTAAAGGAAAGCTATCGTATTGACCCAGAAAAACAGCCTGAACTATGGGAAGTTTACTCTTATCGTCCTAATAGAGATGAGCGTCTAAGGATGCAAATGGTTAAGAAACTTTACGGTTACGAGCTTACTCTTGAGCAGCTTGCTTGGTGGAGAATGAAGCTGTTTGAAGAGTTTAACGGTGATGAGGAATTAATGCTACAGGAATATCCTTTTACCGCTGAAGATGCTTTCAGGTATACTGGTAACCAGTTTATTAAACCACAGGTGTTAATGGAGATTAAGAAAAACATACTTGAGATTAAGCCCCACTATTATCTCGTTCAGTTTCCTGACTACAACATGATGGTCGTTAGAGACGGCAATTCAAGGAAGTACAACTTAAAAATATGGGAATATCCTGTTAGAGGAGAAATTTATTTCCTTGGAGCTGATCCGAGCTATGGTGCTAATCCTGACAGCGACTTTGCCTGCGTTAGCGTATGGAGAGTTGACTGGCAGGAAGACGGAGCAAAACTAGTGCAGGTAGCAGAGTTTGGTGAAAGAGAGTGCGATGTTATTAACTTTGCTAAAGTGTGCTTGTGGCTAACGACTATTTATAACGGAGGCTATTTTAACCTTGAAGTTACTGGTCCAGGGCTTGCAGTTGTTAGAGAGATTGACAGATATAAGGCAAACAACTTCAACATTGGTGAAATAAAGGTAATGAGCAAGCGTCCTGAAGCTGAGCACTTGACCCAGTATGTCAGAATGATTAACGAGTATGTTTACTGGAGAGCTGATAGGCTTCGTCCCGGTGGTGGTGTTAGACACTTCAAAACTATAGGAGAAGAACGAGTAAAGGGGCTATTCTTGCTTAAGTCTCTTATAGAAAACAAGGTAGTCATTCCTCGTTCAGACGACCTGTTAGAGCAGCTAAAATACATGAGCATAGACGACAGCGGAGTTCCGAGAAGTTTTGGTCCCAACGACGACCTGGTCTTTGGAGCAATGCTTGCAGTAGAGTACTTCAATCAGATGCTACCTTATCTTCCTAAAAGGAAACAAAAAGAACTTTCAAGACAGGAAGCACTTCAGAACATTGCCAAGTCTGTATTGATACAATAAAAATGACAAGGCGGGCAGGATTCGAACCTGCATCTCTCGGATTTGGAATCCGAGGCTCTACCAATTGAGCTACCGCCTTAAACCCCCTCCTGTGTTTGTGAGTGGAGAGGCTGTTCTGGGTTGTAATGGGCATGCCCTTGGGTATAACACGGTGCACCGTGGGAGCTCCAGTAATAATTATACAACAATTTTATTTTTCTTCAAGTTTTTCGTCCATAATTTTGTCATACATTTTAATCCAATCGACTTTAGATTTATTTTTGTTTTTATAACAAAATTTGTAACAAAATGGGCAAAAACTCATCCAAGGTGCTAATACAGACCCACATTTTGGACAAATCCATCCTCTTTCTTTTTTTTTCATATTCGATAAAGCCACCATAAGGTTTTGTTAAATCAAACCAACACATTTTATTTCTCCTTATTAATTAATTCTTTAAATACAAGAAAAAGAATACAACTTTGTTTTTCTTTATCATACCACATACACAATTCTTTCCAACAAGGATTAAATCCAAATAAAGGGCATCTCATTACTTCCATTTCTTTTATATGCTGTTCAACTTGCTCAACAAAAGTTTTAGCCATTTTTTCTGCTTTAAAAGGATTAAGTTTTTTAAGCAGTTTTATTTTTTTCCTCCTTAATTTCTCTATAATTAACTACATCGAATCCAGTTTTTTTAGCAGCTTCCATAATAAATTGCTTAAAAGCATCTTCCATTCTTTGAGCTATTTGCCATTCATATTCGTTAGCGTCTTCTCTTTTAAGTAAATTTAAAGTCATTTTTAATTTACACATTTTTTCATCTACTTCAATGTTTAATTGTACTTGTACCATTTTTATTACCTCCTTAAAATAGTTTCGTGGATTATTTCAAAAGACCTTTTTAGCTGGTCGCTAAGATTGTACAAAAGGTCTGTATAGGCAAAGAAGAAACTTGGTCTGTTATCAATCATGTTGTCGTTTAGCGTGTCAATTATTTTTTGCAATCTTTCTATTAAAGCGTTTGCTTCTAAGAAAAGATTAAGGGACTCTTTTTGCTCCATAGCTACCTCCTTCTATTAAGAATTTTTTCAAGTTCTTCGTAGTTCTGTTTCCAGTACTTGCCAGTGTGAAGCACTTCGTTGTCTCTAATAAAGATTTTGTAATCATCAGCAGGAAGAGGAAGAAAAGACTTGCACATGGTACACTTGCTAACAATAAAGTTTTCAACTTTGTCGCTGACAAACTGAGAAACCTTGCCGTCAGGATTGCACACTTTCCTAATGAAGTTGATAACGCTTATCTGCTCGTCCATCCATAGTGACGGTTCGTAACAACGAGGACAAATAAAGTAAAGACCATCTTTAAGCATTTTTTCCTCCTTTTGTTGTTTTAGTTTTTCAATACTTATTTTTAGCCAATCTATTTACATCTCCTTTACGAATTTCCCGTCAACCATTTTGCCTTTTCTGTTTTTGATTTGTTGATAAGCGTAGTTAATGCAATCTTCTAAAGACAAACCGTGCATCTTAGCAAGAATAACAAGCGTAACAAAAACATCACCGATTCCATCTTTAATTTCATGTATATCTTCTGTATACACGCCTTTCCACAATTCTTGAGCTTCTTCAAGCATCTTGTCAGCCTGTCCTTTTTTAGTACCTTTTAAAAAAATACCACGCTGTTTAGCCCATTTTAAAATTAAGTCAACATACGCTTCAATCATAGCTCCCCTCCTTATTTTGTTTTTGTATATTGGTTAGGAGTTTCTATAACAAAATAATCAAAATTATCCATATATATTGTTTTTTTAGCTTCAATTATGTCAAAAGCAATTATTTCTTTTTCTTCATCTTTTTGCCAATTCCAGCATAGCGTTTCAATTTCTTCTACTGCTTCTTTTAAAGTAGTTGCAGGAACTAAAAAAGTTTTAACACCTAATCTTCCATCTTTTGTCCAAAATTCAACTTCAATCACATAAAAATAAGTCGCTAAAATCCATTGCTTTTTGTTAGAGATTATAGTAATCATAGCTCCCCTCCTTTTACATTATTTCTCTTATGCTTGCCTTTATTAAAGCTCTTTGTTTACATCTTGTTATAGCAACAAATGCCATTCTTCTGTTTTCTTCTAAGTAGGTCAAGTTTTTCTTGTTGCCTAAAGAGTGAACATAAACCACATTGTCAGCTTCTCTTCCCTTGAACTGATGCACCACTCCTACATAAACATTGCCTTTAACCTTATTGAAACTACCCTGCCAGATTAATAGAGGTACTTGCTTGTACTTCTTCCACAAAGATTGAATCTTTCTATTGCCTATTAATCTTAATCCTTCTAAGCCGGATTCTTTGTAAACTCTTCTAATAAAGGAAAACAAAGGGTCTTTTTGGACGATAGCTTTAGGAATTTTACCAAGAATTTTTTTACCGAGTTCTCTGTAGTATTCTGGGTCCAAACGGTTCTTGATAAAGAAAACACGGTCAATGCTGTTGGCAAAAACCGTGAATGCTTCCCAGGGCATCTCTTCTAGGTATATCACTTTCTTGGCATACTTCAAGTAAGAGTGCAAACGCTTTGAATAAAAAGGCACACCGTAGCCGTTTTTAACGACGAAACCTTCGTTAAGAAATCTCAAGCCTAAAGGCACGACTGCTTTGGAATAGTTGACGATAACGAAAGTATCACCTTCTAAAGACACTATTTCAGGAATGATTTCTTTTAAAGAGGTGAAGTACTTTATTTCGCCGCCTTCAGTTCCAGTCCAGTCATAGCTAATCCTAACGGTGTTTCTGTTAATGATTTGCTGGCTCAACCTGACGACTTCGTTTGGTACACGATAGGACTTGGTGAAAAAGACTATCTTATCGTGCTTGAAAAGGATAAACATTTTAGGGTCTGAGCCGAAGCTGGAAAATATTGCCTGATTGGGGTCTCCTATTAAAATAGCTCCTTTCCTTGCGTTAATCTTGTTAAAAGCTAAGTGCCACATAATAGGAGTTAAGTCTTGAGCTTCGTCTATTACCAGCCAGTCAACGGTCTTAGTAGGTACGATGTCTTCAACCATACGATAAAAGAGCTTGTCTACAGGAACATTTCTGATAAACATCTCAGAGGCTTGAATGAAGCGTTTAAGAAAGTCAAGGTCAATGTCCTTGTAATAAGAAGCTCTTTGAAGAAACACATCTAAAGACACGAAGCTGTTAAAGTACTGCACTAGAAACCTGAAGTAAGTATTTTCTCTAACGGCATCTCTGATGTTGTCTGGAAGCACTATTTTAAACTCAGCTTCAAGGTAGTTCTTGAGTTTAGCGTAGTCCTGAATTTTGATGTCTTTACTAAAGTATTCTCTAAAGGTGTAAGCCCTGACTTCTTCCTGATGAGCTTTAATAACGGTGCTTCTAGTCATTGATAAGAATAACACTTCGTCGTTGGGTTTGATGTTTGCTATTGGATTGGGTTCTCCTTTAAGGGCTTTTATTATCTGAGTCGTTTTTCCTGATCCAGGGCAACCAACGACTTTGATTACTTGCATTTTATAAGCTCCTTTTGAAGCTCTGCAAATTTTTCTTTCCTGATAACAACATTTTGAACGCTGTGAGTTTTCATAATAGCAAAGTTGTACTTCTCAACCTTTTCTTTTAGCTTCCTGTTAAGCCTATCAAGTTCAATGTCTGCTATTGGTACTACACCAGTTCCGTTTTTAAGAAAGTGCAAAAAAGTTTCTAAAGACATAAGCAGGTACTCGTAAGGCATAATCATATAAGCAGTATTTCTCTCAATAGGCTTGAAAAAACACAAAGGGCTTCTATACTTCTTTCCTCTAAACGCAACATCTCCTATTAACTTTTTACCGTTAGGAAGATACACTACAATATCACCTTTGAATCCTCTTGCATTACCAGAACAGGGAACTCTTTCACACTTGAAGCCAGCCTGTCTAAATAAGTCTCGAATGTGATACTCGTGGTATTTGTACTTTTTGTTAGGCATACTTCCTCCTTTAGAAAGCGTTTTTTGTAATACACTTAACACCAATGTTTGACAAAAGTTTAAGTCCTTTTAAAGGGTCGTATTTTGTACTAGTACAAATTTTGAAACACACATCAGCATTGGCTTTGCTCGTTTCTGGAGAATGCAAGATGCTGTTAAGAAACTTATAGAAGTCGTTTGCAATAAGATAACAACTTCTATCAGGTTTTAACGCTTCCCAATAACAATAACTAAACACATTGCTTAACATTACACAGTTTTGAACATTGTTTAAGTTAAGACCAGTATAAACATCGTAAGCTCTAGCATTAACGCTAAACAAAAATAACGCTAAAGCAAATACAATTAACCCAAGCCTCCTCATAGCCTCCCCTCCTTTATTAATTATTTTGCTACTTTACTTAATCAATTTATCTAGTTTCTTTTCTCATCTGCTCAAGTATTCTTCTTATCTCTTTTTCAAGGCTGATAGGAAGAATGTTTTTAAGAGGACAATCCTCAGTAGCTTGAATCTTGTTTAACACTTTCGTTACCAATGTGTCAACTTTTGCTATTTTCCACTCTGGAAAGGTTACTATCATTTGTCTTATAATTAATTCCTCGTCGTCTATCAAGCCTTTTTCGATGTCCTCTTTAGTAATTACCTCTTCCATTCTACCTTCTACTACTTCTTTTTCCTGCTCAGTTAGTGGTCGCTGATAGAAAGTGTCGTCGTTTTCTTTAACCACTTCAAAACCAAGTTTTTTAACGAGAATGTTTTTAACGATGTAGTCGTTCAAGTACTGCTTGTAAATTTTAAGTGCAGACTGGATAAGCAGGTGAATTGCAACCTCGTTTAGCTTAACCTTATCTTCCTCTACCAGCAAAGTAAATATTGCATAACGGAGATTCTCGTAAAAAACTCTTCTATCTCTAGTGAAGTTAGTGGTGCTTTTAATAACGACAAAGTTCCGAATGATGTTAACATACTCGGGTCTATCGTAGTAATTATTTAGTTTTTCTCTTAAGTTATATTTATCGTAAAGATATTGCCAAAATGCGTAAAAGTGCCCCTGCTTAAGAAGGACGCCGATGTCAATGCCAGCCCTTGAACAAAAAAGCTGTCTGAACTTAGAGTAGTTTATCATGTCTGCTGGAATTTCTATCTTGGTCTTATTCGTGTCTATCAAGAAAGTTAATCCTCTGTGAGAATAGAAGCAGGAGATGTCCCGGATGCCGAGTCGCTCTTCTATTATCTTGTAGCTATCTTCTGTTAGATCAAGGTCTTTTAGAATGTCGTGGACATAATTTTCTCTCGTGATGTCGTAGATGGAAGCAAGCTCTCTTTCAGGGTTAATGTAAACGATAAGGTAGCAACCTTCACCGTGCTTGGGACAGGTATAGAGCTTGTAGCCGTCACCCTCGTGTATCTCTGAGGAAAGTTTCTCTAATAAAGGAAGTTGAAGAAAAACCTTGTGACTGAAAACCTTTGGCTTGATTACGATGAACGGGTCAAACAGGTAGCCGTAGCGTTCGATGAGGTTGGGATAGCGTTCAAGCACATCTGAAAGGTGCATCACTTGAGGCTTCCACAATCCAAACTTTCTTGCTATGATTCTAACCATCTTTTCTGATAAAGGGAAAGAAGGAATACAAATGTAGTAGCCCCTGTTGGTCTTGTTGGTTCTTTTCTCGTAAGGCTTGATTACTTTGCTCTTGTTAGGGAAAAAGTCTGCTTTAAAGACGAAACAGGTTTTGGTAGGCAAGTCTTCGTAGTGTGCGTCCAGCATAAACACGGGTTCCTTTTTTGGTGCATTATTTTCTTGTTGCATCATTATTCCTCCTTTAAATGTCTTTCGTTGAGTTAAGCAGTTTGACTCGTTGTCTGAACCACAACGGAAAGAAGCTCTTGCGTTGCATATAGAGTTCATAAGCCCCACCGTCTAACACATAAGTGGTGCAGTAGTCGTCCTCACTTCTCGTGCCTCTACCAGAGCCCTGTACGAGGTTGATTGCCTCTAAGTAATTATACCATAACTCCCCTTTCTTACCAAATGCGTATAGCTTGGTCGAGGTGTACTTGTCAAGCCCCGGTTTTGGACTCTTGACAAAGATGATAAACCTGCAAAGGTCTCCTTTAAAGTCAAAGCCTCTCACTACAGCAGGGCTGATAAGAACAGCGTTTTTGCGTTTCTTGAACTCTCTTAGTACATCGTAAACGCTACCACCTTCGTGAAGAATAACCCTGTCTTTAAATGCCCAAGCAATTTTCTTTGCACGGTTGTAGCTAACTGAGTGAATAATTCCTCTTTCGTTTGCGTGTTTCTTGAGAATTTTTTCAATAAGGGGAAGAGTGAGTTTGTCAAAGTAGTGGCTTTCGTTTTGCTTGGTTAAGATAGGAAGGGATTCAAATAGCAGGACAGGGCTTCTTTCAGGGTCAAACACGGAAGAGATTTCTAAGGAAGCAATGGCATTTAAGGGGACATCGTAAAGAAGGCTGAACATAATTCCGTCTGGCAATGTAGCAGATGTTAAGACGAATTCTTTTCCTTTAACCCAGAAGTCTTCTGCGTAGTACTGAAACTTGAGCCAGAAGGGTTTAAAGTAGAGCTTATCGTGTTTCTCGTCATAGTAATAGAACCAGTTGTCCTCCCAGTCTTCTTCAAATGCATAAAGGTTCTCTATCTTTTTAAGCAAGCTTCTATAATAGTTGATGGTCGTAACTTTTCTCTTACCAATGTTGATTTCTTTTTCAAGCTCTGCCAAGCGTCCTTTAACGAAGTCGTATAACTTTGGAATAAAGTCAACGAAGTCTTTTATAACTGTTTTCTTAGACGGTCTTTCTTTAAGTGCTTTGGGTAGCTTGAGTTCTATGCTGAGAAACTTTTCTATCTCAGACAGAAGCTCGTCTGCCTCGTCACAGTAAATATTTCTCTGTCCGTGTTTATTGAAAAAACTTTCAGGCTTGTTTAAGAAAACCTGGTAGTTGACGCAAGATTGCTTGCTTCTAAAGACTCGTTCAACCTGTTTCCTGTAAGCACAGTCCTTGCAGTTGATACGGGGGCAATGCTCAACGCTGGGATAGTAGTTTCTAATGCATGGATAGTTAGCTTTTCCCATAAGGATAGGAATCTTGTAGTCTCGGTTAAGTTGTCTTTGAAGGTCTTTAGTAGAGCAAACATACCAGAAAGCGTCGTTATACCAAGCAATAAAAGGAACCAATGACTTGCCACATCCACAAGGAGCGTTAATTAATTTAACTGGTTTCTCGTTGTTAATAATAAAGGAAACGATTTTTTTCTGAGACTTCCTTAGCGTGTACTCTTTGTTGTTTTTTAGTATTACTTTGTCGTTAATCATTCTTGCCTCCGCTAATCTTTACTTGCTTCTACCTTTACAACATCCAACATAGCCAAGCAATTCAACACCTTCACTCTTCTTAGCTTTGCCTGGCATAGCAATGCACTTGCTGTTCCCCACTGCACCTGTCCTTCACAATTCAATGTTTTACTGAACCATTCCATTTCTTCTCGGCTCTTAGCCTGTCCCTGCCAAAACTTTGCTAAACAGTTGAACACCCAGCTCAACCATTGCGTCCCATACGGTTCATTGCATTTCCTTAACGCTGCTTTTTTTTACTCAATGCCTTTACTGCACTTGACCTCACATTACTTAACAAAACCCATTACAATACTTGGCAATTCACCACCCTTGCTCGTCTTATTGCGTTGTAACTTTTTCTAAGAAAGTAAAGCACAAAGTACTTTGCCATTACTCTATCTACAGCAAAAAAGAAGTTCCAGCCTCTTGCCATAAAAGAAATAATGGAGTTAAGCACGACCCTAAATTTTACATCGTTAATGGAATCAATAAGCAAGTCGTTAAAAGAAATACCTTCAATAAGGATAGCCTTACAAATGTAGTTTTTCCCTCTTAACAGCTCTTTTTCAAAGCGTTCTCTGTGGTTAGTAAGGCAGTTTTCAAAGTCGTTTTGTTTCTTGCGTTCTACTGTTATCAGGTTCTCAAGTCCTGCTATGGAGTAGTCACCTACATCAAGTTTTTTCCTAACGATGGATAAGTTCTTGGTAGTAGCAAACAACGGGTCGCTTTCTCTAGTGTCCACTATAAGTGTGAGTTTCTTTTCTTGCCACTTTTGAACTTCTGCTTTTAACAACGGCTCTATTTCGTTGCGTAGGCTTAAGTGCTCAATTATCATTTTTATTCCTCTTTTAGAAGTTCTGGATTGTCATAAATGTTACCTATAACTTCAAGTTCTTCACTACCAAAAGAGCATAACAAGTCTGTCCATTCTTCATCTGTTAGCCATTTTTGAGCACCATCAACATAAAAACATCCGTTAAAGAACTTAACAACTCCTGTTCCATACCAAGTTTTAAGTATGTCCCCTTCATAAATTTCTTTTCCGTTTTTGTCATACAAACCAGTAAACTGCCCTATTGTTTCTGGAATAATTTCATGCCACTCATCTTTATCAACCAATATGTAATATGTTCTCTTCCAAGCCTCTTCCTTTTCCCAATTTTTATCATCAATCAACTCACTATCTTCCAATAAAAAACCGTACTCCCACTCATTTTTATCTTTTCTTTTCCCTCTAAACTTAATTTCTCGCATTATTTCCTCCTAAGCGGGGGCACAAGCCCCCTTAGAGTTGCTTAATCGTTAAAGATGTCGTCGGCTAACTCGTCGTCATTAACTTCTGGCAATGCGTCTTCTTTCTTAGCAAAGTCAACTTGGGTTACATTTTGATAAGTCTTTCCGTCTTTTCCTTCAGAGCTTTCAAGAAGCACTCTAATAGGACGCCCAGGAAGATACTTCTCGAGTTTTGGATAAAGTTTTTCCCATCTACCGTTAGCAAGGTACTTTTCAGTAAATTCTGAGACAGTCATTTCTTTCTGAATTCCCATTTGCTTGTCTGTTCCAGTAATGCCAATAATAGTAGCTAATGCCCTCAAACCACCGTTTGTTTCAGGATTAATAAACATAGAACGCTCATAAACGAAAGCGTCTGCAATGATGCTGAAAACTACACGAATGCGTCTGCCGTACTCGTTTTCAAGAAGCTCCAAGCGTTCAATCTTGGCATCGTGCCATCCGTCTTCAAGTCTGCGTCCTCCGAGTACCTTGTCCTTGTCGTCAATAATCATAACACACCTCCTTTTAGTGGTTTTTAGTAGTTGTAGTCGTTAAAAAACTTTTCGTAACAAATGTAAGCAATAACGCCAATGCCAACTAACTTAAGCAGTTTCTTAAACATACATCACCTCCTTTCTATGTTCTCTTGTAAAGCTCTTTTACTGTTAGCTTGTAGAAAACAATGTCGCCTCTTTCGTGCATTCTTATAAGCTCGTCAAAGGTGTAAACTTTGTTTTTTGGTAGTTCAAGGTTAATTTCGATTATCAAAACTTCGTCACTATCCTCGACTTTTACAGTTTCCTTGTTGACTTCAACGGGCAATTTAGTTAAAGCTGCCACTATTTTTGCAGTAGCCTTGTTATCAATTGCAGACTTGAAGTCAATCTTGCCAAACCACTTGTGCAATGTGTCGTCAAACTCGTCAAAACCGATTTTGAACAGCTTAATCTTGCACGGGCACATAAACATACTTGGGCTTAGTGAGTTAAGTAAGTATTTCATTTTAAGCCTCCTTTGATTTATATTTTTTAGTTATAGAAACTAATACACATTGTTTACGCTTTTCGTCATACCAAGCACATGCATATTCCATACACCAAGGTTCACATTTAAATCCTTCAAAATCTTTATGTTTCCAATATGCTTCTGCAGCAATTTCCCAAGCCATCAGTCGTAAAGGACACCATTTTTTCATTACGCACCTCTTTTTTTTGTTCTTTCCAGAATTTTATAACTATGGAACATATTAGTCCAATTAGAAATTCTTCAAACTTTAAAGGAGACATTAGTCCTTTCCTTTTTGATAATATTTTTGATTCAAATTCAAAATTTTCTAAAGGGACTTCAAGCCCTAAAATTTCTTCAAATGAAAGCTCGTGTAATTCCTTATTTTCACTTTTAGAATCATTAGGATCATAAGCAAAAATGTATCCAGGATAAAGCCAAAGAATTTTGTATTTTCTTTTAGGTTCGATTTTGCTATTGAATAAAAAATTAATGACTTTTTCTCTATCCCATTGTGGAATAGGGTGCAAACATCTTGTTTCTGGGCCATTTAAATTTTCAGTTTTAATTAACCATTCTATTATGTTATCAACATAATTTTTGTTATCTTTTTTTATTTTTTCTAAAAATTCTTTCAGAATCACTTTTACCCTCCTTTTTCTTCCCACATTTTTACTAACTTAAAGAACCCGTAAGCCTTCTTAATAGCAGTTTCTTTATCCATTCCAAGACACATTCCGTAGTAAACAAGGCACTCAAAAAGAAGTTGAAGAAATATCGTTATGTCAAAGTGTTTCCCTAAGCCTTCTTCGTAAAAGGCTAAACTAAGTATAACTGCTTCTTTAATGTCGTAATCAGGTTTTTTGATGTCTTTAATCATCTGTCTTGCTACATCCAGAAGCGTCATCGTTTTCCTCTCTTATTTGCTGTGCTTTTTTAATTTCTTTTAAGAAAGGATTAACTTTTTCGTTCATTTCTTCTTGCGTTTCTGTTAAAAATTTGCAAAAATCACAGATAAGTAATCCAATTTTCCCTAACCAATCAGTACCTTTATCACTATAATGTTGCAAGGCTTCAATCATATACTTTTTAGGATTTTTGTTTAATTTTTGAACGATATAGTAAAAATTTTCAATAAAGTGGAAAAACCATCCATTATGACACATAATTCCCATCTGGTACGCTTGCATAAAGTTTTCTAACAAAGCAAAAGTAAACTTAAAATCTTCGTCTTTGCAATACTTTTCAATAATGTCTGTAGCTCTTAAATTAAAATAGCCCAATAGATTTAATAAAGCCCTGCAATAATCGTCAAAAGTTTCTTGGTGATAGTAAAGTGGATTCATTACTTACCTCCCTTTATGATTTTTATTATTTTGCTCAAATCATAAGGAAAAGCTTTTTTATCCAAGTTAGGACCCGTCCATTTGGCAACAAAAGTGCCGTCAGACTCAAAGTAAACTGCAGGTGGATAAATGACCTTGCCATCCTTAACACGAGGTCTAACCAAACCAATGCAATCAAACCAAGCAGGATAGCTCTTGTTAAACTTCTCGCCGATAAAGTTAGGAGCACAAGCAAGCTCTACATTCCACTTAGGATTGTCAGTAGCAAGAGCAATTCCTACGACATATTTGCCTTGCTTGACATAATTGCCCATAAAGGTGGTAATACGATTCATCCAAGAACCGATAGCACCGTAACCGGACAGGTCGGTTCTAACTAGGTTGACGAGTTTTCTCTTAGAAGTGTCAAACACTTTTGCTTCAGCAGTTTCTTTTTCAATTTCAGTTAAAAGCATAACATTGCACAGGTAGGTCATGCTGTCAATAACGATAGTCTGGTAATCTTTAAAGGTGCTGTAGTCTTCCATTGCACGGATAAAGTCCCAGAAGTCTTCAGGCTCAAAGATGTCAATGTTTCTGTCTTTAAGAATGCCAGCTACGAAAGAAAGGTCTCTTGGCTCAAGCATCACATAAGCTACTGGTTCCGGTGCAGTTAGCAAGGTAGTCGTGGTTTTCCCGACTCCCGTGTCTCCGTAGATTAGAAAACTTATCCCTCTGTTAACTGAAGTGATTTTACTTTTTTTCATCGCTACCTCCTTTTAAAATTTTTCTACACCCTAACAAGCAGTGCGATGCCTTTGCTCTGCTTAACCATCCTTACTTAACCTTTGCTTTACAGCATCCTACCTGTCGGCACAGTACCGTTACTTTTTTCTCACCTTTAACTTTACCTTCCCATTGCTTTTAATCGTTACCCCACCATCTATCAATTCCCACTTAAACCTTCCAAAACCACCGTTCCTAAACTGAGAGATGCCAAGCAAGAAACCATAATCAAGCATTGACTTAATTTTCTCAAAGGTAAGCTCCTTATTTTCAATAAGCACAAGCTTGATTTCGTTAGTCGTTACTGGGTTTTCTTCGCTTGCCTTGATACGCTCTGAAGCTACGAGAGTAACACGCTCACCCTGACGGGTCATACCTCTTAAAGGGCGAACATAGATGTCGTCTGGTTCTTTAATTAGCTCGCCGTTGCGATAAAAGTGGATGTGGTTAGGAAAAACGAACAGGAAACAGTCAATCTTTTTCTTGTAAGCTTTAAGCGAAAGCTGGTCTTTAAGAGCCTGAGCAGCACTCTTGAAAAAGCCCTTAACCATAAAATTAGGAATGTAAATAATTCCGTTCTTGTCTCTTCTAAAGTAGGTCATTCCAGAGATTTCTTCGTTTTCTGGTGTATCGTAATCTTCTTCGGTGTAAGATTCTTTAGCAAGTTCTTTGGCTTCCTCTAGTATGTTTTCGATTTGCTCTTTTACTTCCTCTTGTTTCTTCTGAAAAAACTCTTTTTGTAAAAGCTCTTGGCTTGGTGCTGTTCCAAGTATGTCGCTAATAAAGGTAAGTTTAATCGTGTGCTCTAAGGTTTTGAAGTTCATAACCTCCCCTCCTTTAGATATGGAATTTTATGTGCAAGCTGTTCGTTTCTTCGTTCACCCAGAGTTCTATTTTTTGCACTACTAAAGTTCCGTCAATAACGCCACCTATCCACATTCCATCCTTGTAAATTCCCGTGTATGCTTTTATGCCTCTAAAGATTTTCATAGGTAATCTCAAGTCGAGCTTTTCTAAAAATACCTCTAAGGTTTTTAAGTCTTGCTTTATGTTAAGTAGCATCTCCTCGTTAATTTCCCATAGCTTTTTCATTTTGTCTCACCTCCTTTTCAATCTTTGGTATGAGGTGCCTTAATCTCCAGACGAATCTTTTAGCCAGCTCTTCTTCGTAAAAAATCTCAGACACCTCAAAAGCGTCAATTGTAGGAGCAAGAAGGTCGTCTTTGATTTTTATAAGATACTTTCCATTGCTCGCTTTAACGACTTCTGCTATCATTATTCTCCCTCCTTGTAGTTATCTCCGTAATAATTAGCTACCATATAATCTTCATAAGTAACACCATCAACCCAACCTTCACCGTTGCAGAGGTAACACTCTGGGTCGTCTCCGTCACACTCAGGACAGCGGTGTAAAAGTATATCCTCTTCACTTCTTATTAATTCCTTTGCAAAAAACATGGTACCACCTCCTTTTTATAAGGTTGTATAACTATCCAAAATTTTTGCATAGAAAAGTTTCAAGATGCCATCTCTGTGAAGTGCGTAGTACTGAATGTCGTTTAACTCGTTTAGCTCTGGATAGTCAGGGACTTTTACGATTAAAAACTCGTCTCCCTTATTAGGAATTATTGTAGGTTCGTAATTATGCTCGCAAAGATTAACGGTTGTCAAAGCAAAAACAACCCTTTTAATAAGGGAAGAATGAATGCAGTGCTTAAAGTCGGATAAATATTCCCACTCACGGAGTCTTTTACTAAACTGAGGGATGATAAGAGAAACGATGTTACACTTATAATGACAATCCTCTAGGAACTCAAAAAACTTGCTGTCTTCTATGAGATACTTCATCTTTGCCTCCCCTCCTCTTATTTGATAAATATACCATAACTTTTCTTATTTGTCAAGTAAAATTTTAGCAAATTTTTCAAAATTTTCTTGTCTTTTTTTAAAGTGGGGATGTTCTATTTCAAAGATGTCTTCTATGGTCTGGACGGCTTGGCAGATGGGTTCGTAAAGGCAGGAACTGAAGGCACAAGCGTAAGACTTCTCAAAAAAACGGTACTTAAGACGGAGTAAGATGGTTTTATAAAGGACGGTTAGTTTTTGCTCAAGGGCTTCCTTATTAAACTCGTCACGGTGAAATCTAAAGCCCCAGAGTTCAGAGTTTTTGCGTAAGTAGGGCAAGAATTCACCAGGACGACGCTGTATTCGGTCTAAGAGTTTTTCGAAGTCTTCTTCGTTTTTGGGCTTTTTTCGGTAAACAGGCAAGAGGTAAAACCATTCAATATTGGGAAAAAGCAAGGAGTAAAACTCAAGTTGCTCTTTAGCCCAGGATTCCATGTAGATAGAGCCTAAAGACTTGGTAGTAAACTTAATTTCTCCTATCCAGCCGTCGCCGAGAATGTCGGCTTTTCCGATTAGAGTAAACCCCTCAAATTCTTTAGTAGCTTCTTGCTCGTATTTAACATTATCAGGCAAGACGGATTTAATAAGGTCTCGGTAGGCAATAATAAGACGGTTTTCGATGTAAGAGCCTTCGAGGGAACGCATAAGATCAACTCCAAATTGCATTGGATCGGGTAAGATTTGAGGCTCAAACAAGCGTGACAAGAGAAATTTCATAGGACACTTATAAAAATCTCTTATTGCTGAATAGCTTAATTGCAACATTTTTGCCTCCTTTATTCTGATGGTATTATTGCAGTAAAAATGTAGTATTTTTGTTCGTTAATAATAAGGATTTTTGTATGTACAGGTTGAAAAATTAAATAAGCTTCAAGTTTTTTGCTTTGTTTTACTTCTTTTTTGAGTTCTTCTAAATTAACAGATTCAAAAGTTTTAAAATTTCTTATGTTTTTATCAATAGACAAATTTAAAATTTTCATTACAGCTCTTTTATTAAGTTTATAAAAGCCTTCGTCAATTTTGGTTGCTGTAGTATGTGAGGCTTCTACATACAAATCAACTTTTTTCATTTTTTTACCTCCTTAAATGTGATTGCTTTATTGCTACATACCTTTAGACAATTAAGACACTTGACGCACTTATGTTTGAACCATCGAGGTGGATCGTGAAGGTTTGAAATGTGAAGAGCGTCGTGGGGACAGGAGTCAACGCAGGAAAAACAGCGTATGCATAACGAGTCTTCAATCGTGCGTGTAAAACCCTGAAACTTGTAGTCTTCTTCAGACCAGAAACACATAACGACACCTCCTTTAAAGGGATTTTAACATTTGTTCGTCTTTGTGTTTATCGTAATAATAGTCTATCAAGTCAGACATGGAGTCTTCCCTGGGTGGATTGTCTGGAATTACTTCAAATTTTATGATGTTTTCGTTACTTGTCCAGGGAATGCAGTGCTTCTTGCCACAGGTAAAACACTGGAACGGATGCAAGACTGCACCACTACGAGCACGGAAAGGCTTGCCAACGAGGACACCGATGTGAACACCGTTAAGTTTTGAGCGTCTCCAGGTTATAGTACACTTAATTTTTTGACCTGGTTTTGGATACATACACGCCTCCTTATGGCATTATTATTTTTGCTAATTTTCCGAGCAATGTAAGACCGCAAGGGTCTTTAATTAAGCTCCAGACTAAAAGCAAAAGTAAAACCAATAACACGGGTAAAATATCGTTAAAGCGCATAAAAGCCTCCTTAACTAAAGTTTAGTTTCTTCTGAAAAATATACACATAAAACACCTGTCCGTCCTCTGTTATGTCCTCGTAAAATTCTACTAAGTGGACGGGTAGGTTGATAAGTAAAGATTTTTTAATGGGATTTTTGGATTTAAAGAAGATGTAAAACCCTGATGTTGAAAGTATTTTGTTTAAAAGTTGCTTAAGCATAGTGCCACCTCCTTTTTTTATTTTTTAGAAATTTCAATGTAAGGATAGATGTAAAAACCGCCTTTTACATCCCCTCCACCGTAAATCCGAATGCACTTTTTGGTTTCTATAACATCACCGCTTCTAAAAGAAGCATACTTTCTCGATGTAAAACCGAACTTAAGTCCATGTTTTTCTGCAAATTCACAGGCTTTTTGTTTATTAAAGCCTCTACCGTCAAAAACTTCTCTTTTAATTAACTCAATTAATTGTTTTGCTTTCATTTTCTTCCCTCCTTTTTGATTTTTTTCTTTTTCATTCTACAACTAACATTAACCCAAAACTCCATTTTTGTCAAACTCTAAAATCCACCATTAACACTAATTATCCCAACAAAACCAAACCTAAGCTCTATCTTTCTAACTTTTTCGCTATTTTTCACGATTTTTACACCAGCTTCAACCCTTTGTTGACTAAGTCACTAAAGAAAAGATAGTTGAAGTCTAACCCCTCATTTATCTTTAATTTTCGTGAAACCCGCATTATTTCTGGCTTAGCAGGAATTTTTGAGGCTTAATAAAGCCACCTTTTTGTAAAAAACAAAGTTCTATTGTAAAAAGATTTCGTTTTATAATAGCAATCGCGCAAACAAGTTTTACAGTGTTTATACTACCTCAAAAATTCCGTGGAACACCGATGAATTCTAGGGTGCACGCTCACGAAAGTCGAGGTGTCTATCGTGTCACTTTTCTAAAATTCGTGTCTCCGTTCTAGCCCGCATTATTCCTAGTATTGAGTTCTAATTGTAATTAAGATTCAGTTTCAGTTTAAAGTGGGGAATTTTTACCCAATTCTAGGAAGTGCTGATTACATCTAGGGTGCACGAAAATCAAAGAAAGTAACACATAATTCTATGGTTACAGTGATTCGTGACACGCTTCCGTGGAACACCGATGGTTCCTTGGATTGAGCTTGGTAATTCTATTGTTTAGTGAAGAATTTGGTTTAGTTAATTAATGGATAAAGTAGATTTGCTGGGAGCTAGGGCTGGTGCTGGCTAGATGGGAATTTATTTTTGTCAAGAAAGGCGTGGAACATTTCTCAGTTTTTGGAGCTGGAAGCCGTTCCGTGGAACACGCATAAATGCTGGGTTTCGAGCGCTGTGCGGTCGCCGTGCCTTTTGACGCCGTGTTACGAACCAGCGTGGAACACTTCTGGTGGCACGACCCTATCATAACGGAGCGATTGAGACTCAATTGCGGTGTTACTCTTGGTCTGCTTTTATATTAATGTTGAGCTTAGTTAGTACTTACTTTCGTTTTATTGAATGGGGTTTTGGGTTTTATGGGGTTTTTGTCTTTATTATTTTTTTGTTTTTTCTTTAATGGGTCTTTCCCTTTATTAATTTTGCTTTACTAGTTTTTGCTTTAAGCGTTTCTGAAATTACCCTCTAATAGCCCCAGATTTGCCCTTATTTGCCTTTTAACTTTGCGGGCTAATGGTTTATACTTGCCTTAATCTTAAAGGGCCTTATAAGCCAAATTTGAGTCTATTTTCCCCTTTAGCCACCAGACATTTTGTTTGCACTCGAGCCTTTGATTCTCAGTCGCATTCGCAAAAGCATTCTTGCTCGCTTAAGCATTCTTACCTTGCCTTGATTGAACGCTTTTGATTCTGAGTCTGAGTCGCAGTCGCCTGGAGCAGGCGTTGGAACTTTGGCTGGCTGATGGATGTGGGCTTCACCTCTCCCCCCCCCAGGAGAATTTTAAACTATGCAAAGAGGGGTTGTTAAGGGGAGAATCCCCTTAAACTTGACTAAATAAAGAAGTAAGCTAAAATAATAAAAAAGAGCGCGGAGGGGAAGTGTATGTACATAATCAAGAATCCGAAACTGCTCAGGGCGGTTGACAGGTTGATGCAGGTAGCGAGTGGTGAAGTAAAGCCTCAGCGTGGTAGAGGTGGTTTGGGAAGTGGAAGGTTTGATGTGTGTGTGGTGGACTTGGAGAAGGGTCGAGTTGGAGTAGAGGATGTGTTGAAGGAGAGAAAAGAGAGGAAGGGGTAAGAGGGGATGGATAAGGGGAGAGAGGTGAAGGAGAAGAAGGTGCGGTTTTTGGCGGACGAGGAGGTGTTATATCTCGTTGAGCAGTGTTTGCATGGTGTTGATGAGAGGCGGAGGTTGTACGAGGGTTACTTGCGGGATTACTTAAACAATCGTGAGCAGAACATGATTTATGTGTTTCTCAATGCAGTGTTGTCGCTTATTTATTATCCTGACAATGTGGTGTTTGACATAAAGGGGAAGTACAGGTTTGCGGATGCGATGGCGGAGGAGTTGAAGACTTCGTTTTATCGTGATGGGCTTGACCTGTGGCTTTATGGTGTTATCACGCTTGGGTTAGTGCTTGGGTCTGTTATTGTTAAGAGTGTGTGGCGAGATGGTCGTGTTAAGCATATTCTCGTTATGCCTCACAACTTTGGTGTGTTATACGAGGACATGGATGAGATTGACAGTCGTTCTCAGGTAGTTTGTGAGGTTGCCTATCTCCCTTATCGTGAGGCTGTGTGGAAGTTTGGTGAAGATGTGGTGCAGGCTGGAAAGATTGAAGGCGATAAGGGTCTCATTAATGGTGAGGGTTTGCTTGGGATCGTTTTAACTAAGGCTAAGCAGGCGTACCTTGAGCGTCCTGAGATAACAGGTGAGCCGAATTACGAAGAGATATTACAGCCACATACAGGCGACTATGTAGAGGTTAAGGAACTATGGGTGTACGACTACCATTTAGAAGACTGGGTTGTTTATCAGGTAATTGGCAGTCAGGTAGTGCGTCGTTTTCGTAATCCTTACTATAAAGGTATTCTCCCTTATTCGAACTTTACTGCTAACGACATTCCGAACTATTTCTGGGGTCGTTCTGAGATTTACTACTTACGCAACCTTCAAAAGAAGATTGACGAGTACCAGAGGCTCTTTGACGAGAGCATAAACCTGCTCAAGAATCCACCTATACTCGTTAACGGGCAGGTAGCTGAAGAGGTAGCCGACGAAATCAAGCAGAAGCTTGTAACACCAGGGGAAATCGTACCACTCCCGTTAGTAACGGGAGACATTAAGCCGTACGAAAGCAGGCTTAGTCCTGACATAGTGCTTCAGATATTCCAGAGTTACAAGAACCTTTTTATGGAAACTTCTGGATTATCTGAGATACTATTGGGGTCTTCCCTTAAAAATGTTCGTTCTGCTAGTCACGCTCAGATACTTGCCAACTTTGCTTCTGCTCCTCTTAAGCAGAAGGCATTGCGAGTGGAAGCCTTTATCGAACGCTTGATGACCACGCAAGCCTACTACACGATGCTAAACGAACCTAATTTATACGACCCGGACGCAGACTTCATCGTCGAGGTTTACGCACACACTAGCTCCCCTATTACGATGATAGCCTACCAGGACATTCTATTCGAGCTAACCAAAGCAGGCTTGCTACCCGTTGATGTCCTTATTGATGTACTTCCCATTCCACAAAAAGACCGAATAAAGCAGTACATAGCAATGAAAGAAATGATGGCGATGCAACAAGCCGTCCAACAGCAACAGCAGCCTCAAACGAAAAAGGAGAAGAAGTGATTAGCCCAGGAGCCAGCCTCCCCTCCACCCTGCCTCCCTCTTCCAGGTGCCACCTCCTCTCTGGGCTTCTGGGCACCCATTTCCAACCACCAAGCCACCAACCACCCAAGCAAAGGGGGGGGGTTGATAAGGGGGTACTCCCCCTTATATTGACTTTTTCTATTTTTGTGCTATAAAACTTAATAAGATGCTTGGCAAAGAAGCGAAATGCTTGGTGACGGTAGATGGGGTTACGGCGAAAAAGCCGAATAACGAGGTTTCATGTGCCAGAGCCGTTGTTTATGAGAAGACGCAAGAAGTATAACCGAAAGAAGAAAAGCCCAGCCCAGCCGAAACTAACCAGGAGGTAGTTGAGATGGCAAGAAGGAAGCACAGGAAAAAGAAAAGAGGACGCAAGTAACTAACCTCTGATGAAAACGGCTGGGCTGGGTGTTAAAAGTTTAGATAAAAAGCTGAAAAGGAGGTTTAGCAAATGGCTCATTTTTACATTAGCGACAATCAGCCAGTTAATCCCGTTAGTGGTGATTTTTGGTTTAAGCCTAGTGATAACAAGGTTTACAAGTTTGACGGTTCAGCGTGGAACGAGTTAGCTGGATTGCCTATTGACTTCAGTACATTATTTTCTGGAACGGTTCCTATTGAAGGGTTGGTATTGGCTTATGCATTGCTTGCTGATACTGGATTGCCAAGTGCAGTGAAGGCACACTTTGTTAAGTCTGCTGCTCCTACAGTTGGAACTGGTGGAGTTTACGGTGCAGCGGTTGACATTGAGCCTGCTGCTAACAAGTCTATCTTGCCCTTACAAGTCAAGACTTCTACGGCAGGAACTTTTGGTACAGGTGAAACCGTTACTGTTCGTGTTACTGCTACTTTCAGTGATGGTACTACTGCTTCCGTTACCAAGACTCACAGTGCAGCGGGAGACATCTGGTTTGCAGAGGCAGACCTTGCTGGATTGATGAAAGACGGCGCTTACATAACGAAGCTATCTGTTGACGCAACTTCAAGTGCTGCTACTACGGCGGTAATTGCAAGCGTTGATGTGTACGGGTTGCAGGTATAATGATTGGGCGTGTATTTTGGGACATAGAGCCGTTATTTGAGAAGGCTGTACCGAAAGTAGTTAAAGAGCTTGTGTGTCCTGTTTGTGGTTTTGGCAACTTTTTCTTTAAGCACGCACACGCATTCAGGAGAGGAGCAGGGCAGTACAGGGTGGACATAGCGGTTAAGTGTGAAGCGTGTGCATTGGTGTTGCAGTTTGGGGTGCACATAAGTCAACACGAATACGAGGCTTTGGTTAAAGTTTGGGGCAAGCAAACGCTTGATTACAACGATGTTGGGCACATTAAAATTGAAACAGGAGGTTAACGATGCCTACTATAGACGACTTGAGAGCAATAGCAGGAAGTGAAGCACCAGCGGGAGCAGAAAATGCACCAGAAACACAGGCACAGGAACAGGCAGAACCAGCGCCAGCAGGAATGCAGATAGGAGCACCTGCGGGTGGCGAAGAGATGATGCAGGCTGGTGTTAACATGCTTGCCAAAACTGTCGTAGCCAATGCTATCGTTTCCTTAGAGGATGTTATTCCTCTTATTGGTTCTACTTCTGACTTAGGCAAAGCTATTGATAAGGCAATCAAGTCTCTTTCCAAGCATGTGGACAAAGACTTGATTGAAAAGATAAGAGCTACCAAAACACAAATGACTGCTCAGGCGTTAGGTGGAATAATGGGTGGAGGAGCACCTGCAGGAGCACCACCAGTTGTATAAGGGGGTGGTGTAAATGCCGTTTTATAACATTAACGACTATCTTTTAGCAAATCAAAATTCTGCACCAGTTACTATTCTTGACGATAATTTTACTTTTCTTAAAGATAGATTAATTGTTGGTTCTGGTGCACCGACGACTACTCCAGAGCAGGACATAGCGTTTTATCTTGACACGAGTACCAATCCGTGGACGCTGTATGTTTGGGACAAAGTTTCTGCAAGTTGGGAAAAAACTCAGGTTAATGATTTTACAATTCAGGGTACCGTCAATCTTGTTAGAAATGGAAATTTTTTCAGTTGGTCTAATGGTACATCTGCTGCTCCTGATGGATGGAGTTTTACGGCTACAGGTACGGCACCAAGTGTGAGCCAGGATTTAGATGGGAGCGTCAAGCTTGCTGCTGATGTTGATACTACTTCACTTGTTTTTAAACAGACTTTTGATACTGTTAATGTTTCTGATTTGATAGGAAAACAAGTTATAGCTAAAGTAATTGCAAAGACAACTTCAACCACAGCCGTAGTTAAAATTAATGATGGAATAGGAGCTACGAGTGTTGCTATTCCTTCAACTGGTGTTAAAGAAGAAGTTGTAGTAAGGCATACTGTTAACGCTGGAGCTACGACGCTTGAGTTGTCAGTAGAAGACACAACTGCAAGTGTAATAATCAATGTTTATCAAGCAAGCTTAAACTTAGGAAATTTAATTTTAACTTATCAAGAAAATCCACTCGATAGAGCTTTACAGGCTATACATTATCAAGATAGTGCTGGTACTAATCATGAATATAGAGGGTTGCGAACTGAAGCTGGTTACTATGTTTTTACTAACCCATTAGCAACTTATGTTAACACTACAATTACATTTCAAAAACCTTTTAGAAAAGTATTGGCAGTTATGGTTGCTTGTGATGGTGCTTTTCGAACAGCAAACATTGCAGGAGCAGTTGGAGTTTCTAACAGTGCTTTTGGTTTGCAAATTATTTCAGTTGATGGTAGTAATTTAAGTGCACAAACAGCTACGACTAATGCTTGGTGGATAGCGATAGGAGTTGATTAAATATAATAAGGAGTTTTTATGAAAATAAAAAAAATTATCCAGCAACCTGTTAGTTTTCTTGAATTTAACGGACAAGTTAGTTACGATGCAACTACTGGTGAAATAATAATACACGCTAATAAGTTCAAAATATTTGGACACGAAGTAGAATGGACTGAAGACGAAAAATTTGTGCCACAAGAGGACGATAGAGTTTACATTACAGACCAAGGTTTAATACTTGTTAGAGATGAAGTAGATGTTGATTTTTCTCAGTTCAAACGCTACGATTTATTCGGTTGGGTGGAGAAAGACTATCAGACAGGTGAACTTGTTTTCAAGTATATAGTACATCCACCAGTTAGTAAGGAGGAAAACAAGTGATAGTGTTTGAAAAAAAAATAGAAGACTTTAAGTTTGAAAAAATAAAGCAATTAAAAAAGATAGTTCATAAAGCGTTGCAAAAAACAGATTGGATTGTTATTAAGTGCAATGAACTTGGAATTGATCCAAAAGAAAAATATAGTGTAATAATGAAACAAAGAGAAAGTTTAAGGAATTGGTGCAATCAAAAAGAACAAGAAATTAAAAATGCAAAAACAAAAAAAGAATTGAAAAATATAGAGCTTAAAATACCAGATGAGTATTGCAAACTGGTTGCTGAAATTATGGAACAGTAAGTTGAATCCATTAGGAAACTACGATGACCCGATTCCACCTGAATGGTGTTTTCAGAAACATGGAAAGCTTGCTTATTTCTACTGGTATTTTATTCGCAACCCCTTGCACAACTTTACACATTACTGGATAGGAACGATGGGTAGTCCGTGCTGTTGGAATGTTTTTTGTCAACATAAATCTTGGAATTTGATTTTGCCTTTTTTCTCTTATAAAAATCGTTTTTTTGAGTTTTACATCGGTTGGCGTCCTAAAGGTGAAGGTGATTATAGACAAGTTTTTGGGATTGCATTTAGGATAAGAAAAAAATGAAGTTTGAACTTTTGTTAGAAGTTTTGAACAAAATTCTTGACTTTTTGCGTTCTTTTATTAAAACGCAAAAAATAAAGAACGAGGAAAAGAAGTATGAAAAGATTCACGAAAATCCTGATAGTGAGTTTGCTAAGCATTTTGGCAGTAAGTTGTATGATGACGCAAACAGTACCAACAGAGATGATGCCAGCAAAACCTAACTTGCATGTGTATAAGTGGAAAAATGGAGGAATTTGTTTAAATAGACAGGATACTGAAAATCTGTTAAAATACATAATAGAGCTTGAAAACTGTTGTAAAGCTTGTGCACAATAACTATAAGGAGGTTGAAAGATGCCAGAGCAGACGCAACAGGAAGTTAAGAAGTGGTATCAAAGCAAAACTATTTGGGCTAGCTTGATTAGCATTATTGCTATTATTTATTCATTTATTACTGGACATCACATTTCCAGTGAGACACAGCAGGCAGTTACTAATAATGTTTATCAGATTGTTTCTTACATTGTTGCTATTGCAGGTGCTATTGGTGCTATTATTGGTCGTTTAAAGGCAGACAAAATAATTAAGTAGGAGTTAAAGATGCCCTGGAAGTACTTTAAAAAAGACGAATTTAAGTGTCCTTGTTGTGGGCAAAACAAGATTAACGACTTTTTAGTGGAAAAACTTGACATTGCTAGAGATATTGCTGGAGTACCTTTTATTATTAGTTCTGGTTATCGTTGCACAAAACACAATGCAGAGGTTGGTGGCAAGAAAAATTCTGCACACTTAAAAGGACTTGCAGCAGATATTTATGTAGAAGACGACGAAACCAGGTGGAAAATACTTGATGCATTATTAAAGGTTGGTTTTAATAGAATAGGTATTGCTAAAGACTTTATACATTGTGATATAGACGAAACTAAGCCTAATCCAAGGATCTGGTTATACTGATGGCTACGAAATACTATCGTTACAAAACAGGAAAGTATGTTAGGCAAGAGTTAGCAACGAGACGGGGTTGAACGAAGCAGTTTAGAGTAGTCCCAGTGCCACACAAAAAGGGACGAAAAGTTTTAGTTTGTATAACTAGAAAGAAAGGACCGAGAGGTGGAAGAACCAAAGCAGTAGCATTACTTAGAAGCTTAAGCACAACTAAAGGCAAAAGGCTTGCTAAGAGGGCAAAGGTTAAAAGAGAGCGACGCAAAAGGAGGCGATAACGATGGCTAAAAGAGGCAGAAAAGCTAAAAGAAAAATTGCTCAAAAAATTAACAGGGAAATAGAAAAAAGAGGAACTAAAGGCAGCTTCAGGAAGTGGTGCAGACGACACGGTTTTAGTGGTGGAACTGCTGCTTGTGCAAGATATGCTTTGAAACTTTATAGACGAGGAAAAACAAGTAGAAGCATAATGAAAAAAGCAAGAACTGCTTTAGCTTTTGCTTCTATGAGAAAAGGTAGAAAGAGAAAGTAAACGGGGATCTTAAAGAGGGTGCCCCCATTAACTTGACATTTTAAATTTTTATGCTATACAATTAAATTAAGGACAAAACTTAAGGAGGTTTAGTGATGGCAAGAAAGAAAGGCGTTGGGTTAAATTGGCAACAGGGGAAAGCAGTAGAGAAGTTTGACTATGAGGTGTCTACTGATAGGTGGGGAATTGACGCTAGGGCAAAGAAGAAGTTTGAACAGAGCAAGAAAGCACCTAAGATACCTGTTATTAAAATTGAAGTACCTACCAAGTAAAAAACTTGATTGAGGAGGGGAGGTAGTGATGGAGGAGATTTTTGGAATGGAAGGACAAGAAGGAATGAACGAGTTTCAGAAGTACAAAGAAGAATACGAGAAGCTAAAAGCTGAGTACGACAAGTTACAGCAAGACATAGCTCAGCTTTATGAAGATCCTGAAACGAGACCGCTCGTTAAGAAGCTCTATCAGAAGATAGCAGGAGTTGAGCTTGAAGACCCTGCTTATGCAAAAGAGGTTGAGGCAAGATTGAAGCCGTTAAAAGAGGAGCTTAAGGAAGTTAAGCAGAAGTTGAAACAGAAAGAGGAGAATGAGAAAAAGGAACAGGTAGTTAAGTTGCTTGAGGCTAATGGACTTGATCCTGAGAAAGATGCAGAAAAATTGGCAGAGTTTATGGCTTCAAGGGGAATTACCAATCTTGAGTACGGAATTGCTGAGTACAAGAAGAACCTCGTGTTACAGAATCGGCTTTATGGGAAGCGTTTTATTGACAAGTTTAACAACGAGGAGTTTTTAAAAGACCCTGAAGGTTACACTATGAAAACGGTTTCGCAAACCTTGAATAGATTTCTTGGAAGATTTTAAAAAATAGGAGGTGTAAACGATGGCTAACTTACCTACAATTGAAGTTGGACCAGTACCTAGTTCTTTTCCGATTGATGTAGCACAGCAGCAAACTCTGGTTGAAACCATAGCAAGGCAGACTAGCCCTGCTGTGGTTTATCATCAGTATCAGACATTTAGACCGTTTTTTAAGTTTTTGATGGCTAAGGCAAAGGTTAGAGAGTGGGCGGCAAACTTTCTTGAGATTCCAGTAACCGTGCCAAAGGACTACTCTGCTAGAGTGGGAACGCTTGACTTTGCTGGAAATGTGACCATACCTGCGGTTGATGTTGGCGAGTACCAGTGGGCAAGGTATCAGCCAGTAATCAAGGACATCGGAATTACTTTTAGTGAGCCTCAGATTAAGCTCTGGAAAGAGTCTCCTTACAGAATGATTGACGACATTAAGAAACAGCTTATGGATACTTACAAAGCTCTTTTTGACACCGTTTCAGAGAACCTTTACACTTCTGGTTACGATGCTACATTGACTCCACCTGCTTGGAACAACACCAAGTTTCTTGGTTTGCAGGATGTAGTTGACGATGGAACTACTGCACCAGACTTTGGTGGTATTGATAGAAGCACTTATACTTGGTGGAGTGCGTTTGTAGTTGACGCTACTACTTTAGGAGTTGCTGCTGGGTCTGAGTATCTTATAGTGCGTTACGCAGCAGCAAAGTACCAGAAGACTATTAAAGAGCCTCATCCTACTTTAGCATTCTGTAATTTTGGAACTTTTGAAAAGTTAGCTGCATCTATGCTTGCAACCTTGCCTACTGAGAGAGTTCAGTACACTACTTCTTACGACCAGATTGCTTCTAGAGAGGCAGAAACTACTGGAATCAAGATTGCAGATGTAGTGTTCTTGGTTGACCCAAATATTGACGAGGGAACGATTTACATACTTGACCCAGAGGCAATTCAGTTTGACTTTATTGAGGGTTACGATGTTGAGATGAGACCTTTTGTAAGTCTTGAGCCAGTAGGAAAGTTTGCATTTGCAAGCTGGCTCTTGTTTGGTGGACAGCTTTATTCTCAGAGCCCATACAGACACATTAAGATAACCAATGTGCCTTATGTAACCTTATAATTTTGATTGAGGGAGGGGAGGATGCTTATTAGGAATGATTGTGATAAAGACTTGATTTTAGAGCTTGGAGAAAAGACTTGGACTATACCAGCAAAGGATGTGGCAGATGTGCCTGACATCGTGGCAAAGATGTACTTTGGCATAGGGAATGTGGATTTGTCCACGCCCTATGCCAAGTATGTTTTGCTTATGAGAATAAAAGCAAGAAATCGTTGGTTTGACGAAAAAGACTTTGCTAAGATTAGTTTGGCAAGTCCTGAGGATGTGAAGAAGAAGTAGGGGACATTAATGTGGCTACAGGGCAGGAATATCTTACTCTTGCTAAAACATACTACTCTGTTGACCTGCCTGTTGGTGATTACACTTATCTTAATCTAAACGAAGCACGGCGTTATGTAAAAAAGCAGTTTCCTGACTTTGCTGAATACTCTTTTACCTATTCAGTAACTAGCGGGCAGAAGGTCGTTGAAGAGACCTTGCCTGCTAATCTTGGTGTTCTAAAGGTCTGGTTTGACGACGGCAATGGATTCTTTTACGAGCTTAAGCGTATTCCTAGGTTACCAGATAGTCTTGGCTTATATGCAGGTTTGCCTTACTGGTACTTTATAGACAGTGCCAGACAAAAAATCAAGGTTTATGTTTCTGCCAATGTTGACGGTTCTATTTATGTTCGTTATGTGCCTGACCTGCAATTGATTTACGACAGCAGTAACCTTGACACGGAAGATACTGACATTCTTGACAAGTACAAAGAGGCTGTAGCAATTGAACTTGCTATTAAGATGGCATTGTTTGACCAGCAGTACGACTTGTCTGCTTTCCTTTACAAGCTGAGAAACCGAATCTTTTCTGAATTGGTTGAGCTTTAAAAATGGCTAGGAAGTCTAGCAACTTTAATCTTTCTAAAGGAATAGTCAAGCACTTTGCTATCAAAGAGCCTCAAATTCTTGGAATGGTTACTGCTATTAATCCTATTACGCTTCCAGATGGCTATTGTCAGTTTTGTAACGGTTTTCCTTCTTTGACTGGTGCTTTGGAAGGATATTTAGAACCCAAGCTAGTTTACACACCAGACATTACTATAGAAAAAGCAGACGCATTTAACTTTGGTGACGATTTTTATGTACTTATTTGTAACTTTTCAAGTGTTGCTACTGTTAACACGGAAGTTATTAAAAACTTTTCTACGGTTGTTGGATCTTTTAATTTTCCCTTTAATGATTTTGACCTTTACTACGATTGGTTGCTTTTGGTTGGTGATTCTAATTTAGTTGCTCTTAACTTGACGAACGGTACCGTTAGAGATTTGACTTCTGAAGGAATTTTTGGTGATACGATAACGGCTTGGAAAGGTAGAATTTTCGTTGGCAAAGACGATACCATAACATATTCTATTCCTAATCCTGACCTTAGCAACACGACTCAAACGGTATTTGACACTACGGCAGGTGCTGGGTGGATTCAGATTAATACCAAAGGTGCAAAGATTAAGAAACTTTTGCCTAAAGAGGACACGATTTACATTTTCTTATCTACTGGTATTCACGCTTTATTTGGCACTACTATTTCTAATGACCCTCAAACATGGTACTTGACTGAGCTTAATTCTCAAATCGGTTTGCTTGACACGAGAGCTTATGCTATTAGCAAGAATGGAACTATTTACTTTTTAGACCAGGAAGGGCGTTTAAACAAATTTGTTGCTACTACACCAGAAAGAATTGACGACCTCGTTTACAACATTGCTCCAAGCCACAACAAGGTCGTTTTGTTTATATACGGTCTGGAAGAATACATAGGAAAGCCGTATTACAATAAGCGTTATGGTTTTTATTCAATAATCACTACGAAAGATAGGAAAAATTATTTTACTCAGCTTTTGTGGAGGAAAATTGATGCTGATGTTATAGATTACTTTGTTGCTAAAGGGAAATTGTATTTTGCTCTTAGTAACGGTATTTACGAGTCT
>Ga0256834_1000230_pt1 | contig 40234 bp, 39 predicted proteins | sample 4281140metaG_FD_190536 | JGI IMG/M metagenome (GOLD analysis project Ga0256834, IMG submission 190536) | Hydrothermal vent microbial communities from East Pacific Rise, Pacific Ocean - 4281-140 | ecosystem: Environmental > Aquatic > Marine > Hydrothermal vents | place: Pacific Ocean: East...
TGTCAGCTGTGAATTCCTGAGCCCAATGGTGCCTGGAGAGACAATTATCAATGCGGTCTGGATACCTCGGCTGGGTGAGACGAGTATCGAATTTACCGTGACGGGTTATGATGCCAAGGGTGACCCCTGCTACGATGCACACCTTGTGGCCTGCTTCATTGATCAGGATGGGTTTAAAACGATGCGTATTCCAGAGGTGTTCCGCATGCGGATCCAAGCGTACCAGTCGGAGTGTGAGGCGATACAAGAAGGATAAGGTGGATCTGGCATAAGTGAAAGGTTACAGACAAGCCGGGAAGGGGTGGTTTTTACTGTGTCTGATAACTGCTGGGTGGGGGTGCACCCCTGATGCTGCTTCAGTTTATCCTGAAGGAACAGAGTCTCCCCGAGCGTATTCAACAAATATGAGTTTCAGGTTTGCGCAGTTCTCAGAAAGAGGTAGTAATTATGGGTTTTTATGAAAATCATGTTTTGCCGTTAATTATGGACGTGGCCCTTGCCAGGCTGAAAGAGGATCGGCGGGAATTGATCAGGCAGGCGTCTGGAAATGTCCTGGAAATAGGTATGGGTAACGGTGTCAACCTGCCATTTTATACGAATTCAACGAAGCAAATTGTAGCGCTGGAACCCTGCGAAGCCGTTGTTAAAAAAGCAAAGCGGAAACTGCGTGCTTGGGCTGATGATGGGACATTGCAACTCGGCGAGGAGAGTTATGACCTTGTTGTCGGTGGTGGCGAAAAGCTGCAGTTTGATGATAATTCATTCGACACGATCATTGCGTCTCTGGTCTTTTGTTCAATTCCTGATTCAACCACGGCTGCTAAAGAGGCCTTCCGAGTGCTCAAACCGGGAGGTAAATTACTGTTTTTCGAACATGTTAGATCACCGGATCAACTGATGAGTCGTATTCAGAGTTTTGTCAATCCCTTCTGGAAAGTCTTTGCATGCGGTTGTTCATTGACATGTGATACTGAAACAGTCTTTAAGGAGGCCGGGTTCGATTACAAGACGATCACGAAGTTTCGTAACCCTAAAATGTCCCCTCCGTTTACTGCCTGGATGATCAAGGGGCAGGCGACAAAACCGGTTTAGTTTCCATCCTGAATGGTCTGATTCAGGAAGTATGGGGACAATCCCTAAAGACTCTTGAGAGGATCACGGCACTTTGGTAGTAACCAAGTTTCTTAGCGCAATTGTTTGCAGTCCGCCAAGAGCTACATGCTCTTGGCGGTCAAAAACTGCAAAATGACAACTCAATATTCTATACTTATGAAAAAAGAGAGGCTTCCTCGGCGGAGTGGTGTTATGGGCGACAGAATAGAGACACAAGAACAGTTGATTGAACAACTGAAGGAAGAAATCGAGGTACGCAAGGCGACAGAAAAGGAGCTTCGTGAAGCGTTACGTCGGGCCAACGTGCCTTGGGAACAAGCCTTCCAGTTTATCGGTCTGCTGACTTTAGATGGAACCTTGGTGGAGGTTAACCGGGCTCCCCTGAACTTTTCGGGTATCAGCAAAACGGATGTCATAGGCAGACCTTTTTGGGAGGCTCCCTGGTTCAGTCATTCTGTCGACTTGCGGGAAAAAGTACAATCTGCTTTTGCCAGCTCGATCAAGGGCAAGTTTGTGCGCTTTGAGGAGTGTCTTCGGGAGAAGTCCGGCCATCTCAGGTGTATAGATGTCTCTATGAAACCGGTGCGGGAGGAGTCAGGAGAGATTGTCTTTATAATTGCCGAAGGACACGACATCACCGAGCGAAAATGGGCAGAAGAACGACTGCAAGAGAGTGAGGAGCGTCTCCAGGCAATCCTGGACCATTCTCCAGCCGTCATTTACCTCAAGGACCTCCGAGGCTGTTACCGGCTCATCAACCGGAAATTCGAGGAGCTTTTTCATGTGGAGGGGGCTCGCTTTCTCGGCAAGACTGACCATGATGTTTTTGATAAGGAAATAGCCGACGAGTTTCGTGAGCACGATCGAGTTGTGGCCGAGTCGGGCAGAGCCATTCAGGTCGAGGAGGCGGTGGCCCATAATGAAGGCCTCCTCCACTACCTCTCCGTGAAATTCCCACTTCGTGATGTCGATGGAAAAATCTACGCCGTCTGCGGGATATCCAGCGACATTACTGATCGTAAGAAGATGGAAAACGCGATTCGCGAGAGTGAGCGCAGGGTACGTGCTATCAATAAAGAACTTGAGGCCTTTGCATACTCCGTATCTCACGATCTCCGGGCGCCTTTACGCCTCATCGATGGTTTCAGTCAAGCTCTTCTAGAGGATTGTTTTGACGTTCTCGACGAAGCTGGCAAGGATTATCTGACTCGCATCTGGGATGGCAGCCAGAAGATGGGGCAACTCATCGACGATCTTTTGAAACTCTCGCAATTGACGCAAGGTGAGGTGCTTAAACGCAGGGTCGATTTAAGCCGTTTGGCCACGGAAATAATCGGTGAGTTGCAGGAAAGTCAATCGGAACGAGAGGTTGATATCCTCATTGCCCCGGGGTTGGTGGCCAGAGGTGACAAGGCTCTGATACGGGTGATGCTTAAAAATCTGATCGGCAATGCCTGGAAATTTACGAGTAACACCCGCTGCGCGAAGATAGAATTTGGAGTGCTGCCTTTGGTTGAAGCCGAAGCAGTAAAGGAAGCAGGTGGGACCGTATTTTTTATACGAGATAATGGCGCCGGATTTGACATGGCTTTCCAAGACAAGCTGTTCGGAACCTTTCAACGCCTGCACAGCGCAGAGGAGTTTCCCGGCACCGGTATTGGTCTTGCGACTGTGGAACGCATCATTCGGCGGCATGGTGGTCGGATTTGGGGGCAAGGGCGTGTCGGTGAGGGGGCTGCTTTTTTCTTTACCCTGAGGGCTGTGGGGGGGTCACCAGAGTCTCTTTAGGAGTTTGTCCCGACAGGCCCTTAGTGCCCTTGCCATGGATCACTAAACGTGGCATGATGCCCGCCCTTTGAAGTGTTACAGGGAGTTTAGATGGTCAAAGACAACGATTACGTTGCCATATTTCATTCAATTCACCGAGTCCTCAAGGCTGAGAAAATTCTCAAACAGGCAGAGGTGGATTTTTTGTTGATTCCGGTGCCTCGGCAGTTGACTTCAGACTGCGGTCTCGCCCTGCGATTTTCTCCTCAGACCAAAGAGACTTTACTGGGGGTTCTTGCTGATGCAGACTTGCCTCCAGCGGAGATGTATCAGCGTAGTGATGGTGCTTATATGCAGGCATCCAGTCAGTTGTAATCATATTGTCTGCATGATTGGCTAACCCCTGGTCCCTCTTGCCCGCCCCTTGATTTCTCTTGACATGGTCCGCGAGAATTCACTAACATAGATCCTTTGCTTTGCTAAGGATCCTGGCAGCAGACTGGCAACCGTATGTTTGATACCCTGACAGAGAAATTTGATAACGTTTTCAAGCAGCTGCGTGGTCGTGGACGGCTGACGGAAGAGCACATCCAGAAGGCTATGCGTGAAGTACGGCTGGCATTACTGGAAGCGGATGTCAACTTTAAGGTTGTCAAAGATTTTGTAGCTGCAGTGCGTGAGCGCGCCATTGGACATGATGTCCTGGAAAGCTTGACTCCAGGTCAGCAGGTTATCCAGATTGTTCGTGATGAACTTGGTCTGCTGATGGGGGGTGCCGAGGACAACCAGCTTGACCTGGCGGCTCGACCACCGGTGCCGATCCTGCTTTGTGGCTTACAAGGGGCTGGTAAAACTACGACCTGTGGCAAGCTGGCACTTAAACTGCGTCGTGAAAAACGTAACCCGTTGCTTGTACCGGCCGACGTCTATCGTCCGGCGGCGATAGAGCAGTTGAAAACTCTCGGTCGTCAGATCGATGTCCCGGTTTTTGATAGCAGTGCCGATCAGGATCCGGTGGAGATCTGTCGTCTGGCTCATGAGTTTGCTGACCGCCAGGGTTACGATACGCTGATATTAGATACCGCCGGTCGCCTGCATTTAGACGATACTTTGATGCAGGAGTTGGAGCGGATCTGCTCTGCAGTGGAACCGCGTGAAATTTTGCTGGTGGCGGACGCCATGACTGGTCAGGATGCGGTCAATGTAGCGAGTTCCTTCAACGAACGCCTCGGCCTGACCGGGGTTGTGTTGACCAAACTGGATGGCGATGCCCGTGGTGGTGCCGCCTTGTCGATCCGGGCGGTTACCGGCAAGCCGATCAAGTTTGTCGGTATGGGCGAGAAGCTGGATGCCCTGGAGTCCTTCCATCCCGAACGGATGGCGCAACGGATTCTCGGTATGGGAGATGTCCTCTCCCTGATCGAAAAAGCTGAAGCGGCTATTGGTCAGGATGAAGCTGCCAATATGGAAAAGCGTCTCCGCCAGGAGGGCTTTACCCTGGATACCTTTAAGGAGCAGCTTCAGTCGATCAAGAAGATGGGGTCGATGGAGTCGATGCTTGCGATGATCCCGGGAGCGGGCAAAGCTCTTAAGCAGATGAAGGGAGCGCAGCTTCCGGATAATGAGTTGAAGAAGATCGAGGCGATTATTAACTCGATGACACGCAAGGAACGGCAGAACCATAAGATTATTAACGGCTCACGGCGTTTGCGTATTGCAAATGGTAGCGGCACCCGGGTGCAGGATGTCAATCAGCTGCTCAAGCGATTTATCGAAGCCCAGAAAATGATGAAAAAGGTACAAAAGATGGGTCCCAAGGGATTGCAAGGCATGATGGGTCGTGGTGGCTTGCCAATGTAGGCAGCTTCCCCCTGGTCTCATTTATGCTGGTGGCTCATTTTGCTGACGTTACATTTATACGGATGGCGTATTAATACTGGCTTCGTGCCGGATTGAATGATAAGTAGTTAGAAACAGCAACACCTATATCAGAAATAACAACACGGGGTTCGCCCCATACCTTAAAAAGAGTTATAAGCTCAGGAGGAAAGAAGTCGATGGCAGTGAAAATCAGGCTGGCCCGTGGTGGCGCCAAGAAAAAAGCTTTTTATCAAGTCGTTGTAGCGGATGAACGGTGCCCCCGTGACGGTCGCTTTCTAGACAATCTGGGGCAGTACGATCCGCGGCAGGATCCCCCAATGTTCAACGTTGTTGAAGACCGGACCCTAGAGTGGCTGAACAAAGGTGCTCAGCCGACCGATACGGTTCGCCAGTTGCTGCGCAAGCAGGGGATCTGGGCCAAGTTCAAACAGGCTTAAGTCCTGAGCTTTTGCGGCGCTCGTGGCAGGTAAATCCTGTCGATAAAGGATGGACGCCATGAAAGAGCTCATCGAATTCATTGCCAAAGCTCTGGTGGACAATCCGGACGCGATCATCATCAGTGAAGATGAGGATGTCGACGGAACGATTCTCGTCAAGCTGGCTGCGGCCCAGGAAGATATGGGACGCATTATCGGCAAACAGGGACGCACGGCCAAGGCTATGCGAACCCTTTTAAACGCCAAAGCAATACGCGAGAATAAACGGGCAGTGCTGCAGATCCTTGAATGATGGAAGTCAAGCTGGATAATCTTCTGGAAGTAGGTGTCGTCATTGGCACTCACGGTCTTCGTGGTGATCTTAGAATTCACCCGTTGCCGACCGGGGACCTGGCCTTGCCGGGTGCCCGCGAGGTGTACCTGAAAGATAGCAAGGGTCTCCTGACCCGGTATGAAGCTGTTCGCTCTTCTCCACATAAACAAAATATTCTTTTGCGACTCGCAGGGTTGGATAACCTGGCTGCTATTGAACCACTGCTTGGTTCTTCTGTCTGGATGGCCAAAGCAGACCTGCCAGATCTGGATGATGATCAGTTCTATTGGTCTGATCTGGAGGGTTTGGAAGTCATTGATCAGCAAGAGGGTGTTCTTGGTCGAGTGGTTGGCATGTTTGCCACCCCGGCGCATGAAATTCTTGAAGTCGATGGTCCTGCTGGTGAAATTCTGATCCCTGCAGTTGAGCCTTTTCTGGTGCGCCTTGATCGGGAGAAAGGCCAATTACATGTCAATCTGCCAGCAGGGCTGGTCCCCGAGGCGGATGGTACAAGTTAACTAATCTCTATGCAATTCGATATTCTAACTCTTTTCCCCGCCATGCTGGAAGGCCCGTTAACGGCGAGTATCCTTGGTAAGGCCGTCGATAAAGGTCTGATCAGTGTTGATCTGCACAATTTACGTGACTGGGCAGAAGGCAAGCACCTGGTGACTGACGACACCCCTTACGGCGGCGGTGACGGTATGGTCATGAAGGTTGACCCGGTCGCCCGGGCACTGGCGGATCTCAAAGGGAAGAGGCCACAGTCACGTATCCTGCTCATGTCTCCTCAAGGGAAAACCTTTCAGCAGGCTGATGCCGAGCGCTTAGGTCGCGAGTCCGGTCTGATTTTTGTCTGCGGTCGTTATGAGGGTTATGATGAACGGGTTCGTTCTTTAGTAGATGAAGAGATTTCACTGGGTGATTATGTTTTGACCGGCGGCGAATTGGCTGCGGCGACAATCCTCGATGCCACGGCCCGGCTGGTGCCGGGTGTTCTCGGTGCTGTCGGAAGTGCTCTAAATGACAGCTTTAGTGATGGCTTGCTTGAGTACCCGCAATATACGCGACCGGCGGAATTCAACGGGATGTGCGTACCGGCAGTGCTTGTTTCGGGCAACCATCAGGTAATCGCCACCTGGCGACGCCACGAACAGTTACGGCGCACCCTGGCAAGACGCCCGGAACTTCTGGAGACAGCTCCTCTGACGAAAGCTGACCGTCTATTCCTTGAGGAACTTCGGGCGTCATTGAAGAAAACCACATCAGAGGACCAAGGGACGTGACGTTCAAGCCAATGGCTATTGCTCTGGTTCACCACCCGGTTCTTGATCGGCGCGGTGATGTGGTCACTTCTGCCGTCACCAATCTTGATATCCACGATCTGGCTCGCCTGGCTGCAACTTACAATCTCGCACGTTACTATTTAGTAACGCCGGCTGTTGAGCAGCAGTTGCTCGCCAGTCGCATTGTTGAGCATTGGCAGAAAGGTGCCGGTGCCAGTTACAATCCGGATCGCCGGCAGGCGTTGAATTCTCTGCGGATCATGGACAATCTAGATGCGGCGCTTGACGATTGGCGTTCTCTTGCCGGGCCGGAAAGTCTGGCGGTGCTGACCGGTGCTCGGCACCAGGATGGCATTGATTATCCGGACGCCAGAACTCTGGCCACCGAGTACCCGGTGATGCTGGTGTTTGGAACCGGTCACGGCCTGGCTCCAGAAGTTTATGCTTCTGATCGTCCCTGTCTTGCACCGGTGCGGGCCGGACAATACAATCACCTCTCGGTACGTACGGCGGCAGCCATTGTTATTGACCGTTTGATTGGTGAACATGGTTTGGTTTTGCCACTGCTTTGATATCTGAAATCTAAAAGTAAACTTTTTCAGACAAACCTTTTTAGACTTGACTCGTCAGGTGTTTTTAGGGTAAATGTCCTGTTCGATTATTTTAGGAGGAAAAACGATGAACGTTGTAGATTATATCGGCATGGAAAACATGAGAAAAGATACCCCAAAGTTCAAGGCGGGGGATACACTGCGTGTGCATGTGAAGATCACCGAAGGTGACAAACAGCGCATCCAGATTTTTCAAGGTGTCTGCATCAAACGACACAACAACGGCGTCGGTTCTTCCTTCACCGTGCGTAAGGTGTCTAATGGTATGGGCGTCGAGAGGGTTTTCCCTCTACACGGCCCCTGTGTCAACAAGGTTGAAGTTATGATGGTCGGCAAGGTACGTCGTGCCAAGCTCTACTATCTGCGCAATCTGCAAGGCAAGGCGGCACGTATCAAAGAAGTGCGCCAGCGCTAATCAGATTATACAGAAAAGTTATCAAAGCCCTGGCTGTTTTCAGCCAGGGCTTTCTTTTTGTTGAATTCCCTCTGCGATTCCGTTAATACTGTTGGCCATGTTTTCAAGTACTTTCAAGGCGTTTGTCAATGGAACTCTTCCCTGAAACAATCCAATCCACCCTTTTCTTTGAGACCATGGCAAGCAACCAGGGTTATCGGGCTGTTGCCGGCATCGATGAGGCCGGACGGGGTCCCTTGGCTGGTCCGGTGGTTGCTGCTGCAGTGATCCTGCCAGAGAACTTTGATCTGCCCGGTTTGAACGATTCCAAGCAGCTTTCAGAGAAAAAGCGCAATCAGCTTTATCCCTTGATTCATGCGCAGGCCCTAGCAGTTGGTATTGGTGTCAGTCGGGCTGATGAAATCGATCGGATTAATATTCTTCAGGCGACCCTTAAGAGCATGTCGCGTGCCATCGAAAGGCTCTCTCTTTTACCTGATTTTCTGCTTGTAGACGGCATCACCCCAATCCCGATTGAAATCGAGCAGAAAACTATCAAGAAAGGGGATTCCCGTTCTCTTTCCATTGCGGCTGCGTCTGTGATCGCCAAAGTGGTGCGTGATCGCATCATGGTTGCCTATGATCGACATTTTCCTGGATATGGTTTTGCCGGGCACAAGGGCTATGGTACGCAACAGCATCGTGATGCGGTCGCCAGCTATGGCCCATGTATCTGTCATAGACGCACCTTTGCCGGAGTTAAGGAGCATTGTGATACAGCAAGACCGGGTGATGAAGCAGGGCCTGGTGGAGAATCATGACGCAGGATAGATTGGCTCTGGGACGCCGGGGCGAAGATGCAGCCGCTCAATATCTGCAAGGCAAGGGTATGAGGATTGTTGAGCGTAATCTAAGCACACCGGTCGGTGAAATTGACCTGGTGGTCCGTGACCGGAAGATCCTGGCGTTTGTCGAGGTGAAAACCAGGCGCAGTTCAGCTTTCGGCTCACCCGCCGAGGCAGTCGGTCCACGCAAACAACGGCAGATTATCCGCACCGCTAAATGGTATTTAAACGATACCCCATGGAAAAAATTGCAACCTCGCTTCGATGTGATTGCCGTCACGGTGCACGGCGACAGTTTTCAAATTGAGCATATCACCGACGCATTTGAAGTCTGAAGCACCGTTCCGATTGCTTTTTCCCTTCCTCACCCTTACAATATAACTCTTGGTATTTACCCTGATTCTGGAACTCTTGAGGAGGTTCAAGGTGACTATGTTACTGCGGGAACTTGGCATGATTCGGGTTGCGGCGGTCTCGCCAGCACTGAAGGTGGCCGACGTCGTCTTCAACCTGGCCTCTATCGAAGAGGCGACCCTGCAGGCAGCGGATCAGGATGTGCAGCTGGTGGTTTTTCCTGAGTTGGCCATGACCGGCTATTCCTGTGGCGATTTATTCTATCAGCAAAGTCTGTTGGAGCAGGTTTGTGAAGGCCTCAAAACACTGACCACGCTGAGTGAGCAAACCGGCATGATTCTGATTGTCGGTGCGCCGGTTCGCCAGTCCGGTCGTCTTTTTAATGCTGCAGTCGTCATGAGCCACGGACGTATCTGTGGTGTTGTGCCAAAAACCTACCTGCCCAATACTCAGGAATTCTATGAAGAGCGCTGGTTTTCCAGTGCACAGGATGTGGTTGATGACCAGTTGACCTGGCTGGATGAAGCGCCGCCATTTGGTACGGATCTTCTCTTTGATGTCGATGGCATGCCCGATTGTCTCTTCGGTGTTGAGATCTGTGAAGATGCCTGGGTCGCTAATCCGCCAAGCGGTTCCATGGCGATAGCCGGTGCGACGCTGCTGATTAATCTTTCCGCAAGCCCGGAAATCCTCGGTAAGTGCGATTATCGCCGCGACTTGGTTAAATCTCAGTCTGCCCGTTGTCTGGCCGCCTACATTTACGCATCAGCCGGTCCGGGTGAATCGAGTACCGACCTGGTTTTTTCCGGCCACTCCCTGATTGCCGAATATGGCCAGATTCTTGATGAAACGCAACGCTTCCAGTTTACTTCGCAGAGCGCCATTGCCGATATCGATATCCAACGCCTGGTTCACGAACGTCTGCGCAATAACAGCTTTGCAGCCAGTCAGGCCGATCAGGAGTATCTGCTGGTGCCGGTTGAAGTCGCCGAACACCAGGCAGACAATCTGCTGCGACCGCTTGCCAAAACCCCATTTGTTCCGGTTGCTGTCGAAGAACGTCAGGCTCGTTGTGAAGAGGTTTTTGCCATCCAGACGACCGGTCTGATGAAACGCCTACTGCATACAGGCAGTCAGAAAGTTGTTCTGGGTATCTCCGGAGGTCTTGATTCCACTCTGGCTCTGTTGGTGACGGTCAAGGCTTTTGACCGGCTTAACCGGTCACGTGACGACATCCTGGCGGTCACCATGCCCGGTTTTGGTACGACCGGCAGGACACGAGGTAATGCAGAATCTATTGCTCAGGAACTTGGTGTAAGCTTGCGGACAATCAGCATCGATGCCGCGGTCCGTCAGCATTTCGCCGATATCGGTCAGGATCCCGAAAAACACGATATTACCTACGAAAATTCCCAGGCCCGTGAACGTACCCAGATTCTCATGGATCTGGCCAACCAGGTTGGCGGCCTGGTTGTCGGTACTGGAGATCTGTCTGAGCTGGCTCTCGGATGGGCAACCTACAACGGCGACCATATGTCGATGTATGGCGTCAATTCATCGGTACCCAAAACCCTGGTTCGTTACCTGATTGAATGGTGTGCGGAAGTTGAGTTCAGTGGGCGAACAGCAGAGGTCCTGCACGATATTTGCGCCACGCCGGTTTCCCCGGAACTGCTGCCGCCCGATGATGATGGTGACATCAGCCAGAAAACTGAGGAACAGGTTGGCCCCTATGAACTGCACGATTTTTTCCTCTTTCATGTCGTGCGAAACCAGTTTGCACCGCGTAAAATCCTGGATTTGGCCTGTCGTGCTTTTGACGAAGATTATTCGCAAACGGAGATACTTAAATGGTTGCAGCTCTTTTATCGCCGTTTCTTCGCCCAGCAGTTTAAACGCTCCTGTCTTCCAGATGGTCCGAAAGTCGGTAGTGTCTCTTTATCGCCGCGTGGCGACTGGCGTATGCCGAGCGATGCCAGCGCGACTCTCTGGTTAGATGAACTTAGGTTGGCTGAACTGGCGCAAGTTGCCGAGAAGGATTCCTGACCGGTATGACAGAAGCACAGGAACGGGTAGAAGAGCAGGGGGGAACCCCCGTTGGCACCCTTTACGTGGTTGCAACGCCGATCGGTAATCTCGAAGATATCACCTACCGGGCGGTGAGAATCCTTGGCGAGGTTGATCTGGTAGCTGCGGAAGACACCCGTCACAGCCGCAAGCTGTTTGCGCATTTCGGTATTAAAAAGCCACTGGTGTCTTATCACGATCATAACGAGCAGCAGCGCCAGGCTGGATTGGTTGAGAGGTTGCAGGCTGGTGAGAATATAGCTTTGATCAGTGATGCTGGCACACCCTGTATCGCCGATCCCGGTTATTGCCTGATTGCTTCCTGCCACGCTGTCGGTATCACAGTTGTACCAATTCCCGGTCCGTCGGCGTTGATTACGGCTTTAAGCGCTGCGGGAGTAAGCACCGAACGCTTCGCTTTTGAAGGCTATTTGCCGCAAAAGGCTAAGGCCCGTGCTGATCTGCTCAGAAAGCTGAATGGTGAACAGCGCACTCTGGTTTTTTATGAGACACCGCATCGCTTGGCGGCTACCCTGGCAGCTCTGGTTGAAATCCTGGGTGCTGAACGCTTTATGGTGGTTGCGCGTGAACTGACCAAACTCTATGAAGAGTTTTTCCGGGGCACAACGGCCGCCGCTGTCGTCCGCTTTGCACAAGACCCGGCGCGAGGTGAACTGGTCCTGATTATTCCGCCAGGCACGCAAGGGCCGCAGATGAATGTGCGTGACGCCCTGCGCAAGCTGCTGAACGAAAGTGATCTGTCGCGTCGTGAAGCCGTTAAGCTGATCGCCAAAGAATATGGCCTGCCGAGTAGTGATGTCTACCGTGAGAGCCTCAGTTTGACCGAGGAAGAATAGAGTTATGAGTGAACAAAAGTGAATTCTGCTGATTGACGATCATCAGACTCTCTTTCGCCTGCTTGAAGCAATTGTGCGTGTCAAGGGACACACTTTGCTTCCTGTTCCTCGGGTTATGACGAGAGAGATTTTTTAAACATCTCCGGTCATGATGAAGGTCGGCTGAAGATGGAACGACTCGTACTTGGGGCGCAGTCGCTCTGTATTATAGTATTTGTCGACGTTGACAATCTTCTTGCGTCCGGTGACCACATCGATTGGCACCGTATCGTAGCAGCCGTTGTGCAGACTGACCAGGCGTCCAGAGGTGTTGGCGAGCACCAGGTCAAATGCCAGGTTACCGAAAGCCATCGGTACGATTGAGTCCATCGCATCGGGGTCGCCGCAGCGAACCAGGTAGCCGAGGCGCTGGCTGAGGACGTTGACCCGGCGGCCATTGTTGAATTTTGGCGACAGCTCCTTAAGCTGGGTTGCCACCTGGTCGCCGATCCCTCCGAGTTTCATGTGGCCGTACTGGTCTGTCTCCTTGCTCTCGTAGAGCATGTCGTTGTGATGGGTCATGGTGGCACCCTCGGATATTAGCACCACCGAGTAGTTGCTTGGGTGCTTGCGTCGGTCATGGCTGAGCAGGTCGCAGAGATGCTCCATATCGAAGGGATACTCCGGGATAACGCAACGGTCGGCAGCCCCGGCCATGGCTGGCAGGATGGCAGAGAATCCGGCGTAGCGGCCGAACACTTCAAGGACCAGAAAGCGCTCATGGGAACCGGCACTGGTGCGTAGTCGATGGGTCAGCTCGATGGTTCGGGTGACACAGGTAGAGAAGCCGATGCAGTAGTCAGTGCCAGGGACGTCGTTGTCCATGGTCTTGGGGATGGCCACCACCTTGACTCCTTCTTCGTGCAGCCGCTGGCCGTAGCTGAGGGTGTCGTCGCCACCGATCGGGATGAGAAAGTCGAGACCGAGGAAGTCGATGTTCTTCAGGACTTCCGGAGTGACGTCGTTGATTCGATTGCTGTAGCGGTCGAGCAGGTGTGGCGGGACGTTGGTGTCCGGCAGGTGGCTCGGCCGGGTCCGCGAGGTGTGCAGGAAAGTGCCGCCGGTGCGGCCGGCACGATTGACGATCTCTTCGGTCAGTTCCTGAACGCAGCTGCTGTTGTCTGCATGTGCATCGGGAACTAGGTCGACCAGTCCGGCCCAGCCGCGTCGGATACCAAAAACCCGGTAGCCTTCCCGCAAGGCTCGTACGGTTACTGCGCGGATGGCAGGGTTGAGCCCTGGAACATCTCCACCACCGGTCAGGATGCCGATCGTTCCTTTTGTTTTTGCCATGATGAATTCTCCTGAAAAAGTGTCGTTGTTTCACAGGGAGCATGCGCCAGCAATGTAACATGTTCCCTTCATAGTCATTCTAACTCAAGATGTCTTTGTGTGCAGGCCAGGAAGTTGTCAGACTGTCCATAGCCAGGCTGTAAATACGGCTATTTTGTCGTGGGGCTGTATTGTGAGAATATGCATGCGGCTTTGATGCACGCTGTCAAAGTCAAATGGGGTATTATTTAGATGGTCGGGCAAGCATTACAATTCATGAGCAATTGGAGAGATACCATGGAAGAACTCAAACAATTTTTTTCTGCGCAGGATATTTTCGCGAAACATGTCGGAATCAAGCTTGTTGAGGTTACTCCTGGCTATGCAAAAACCAGTATGAAAATTGAACCTCACCATTTTAACGGTGCCAAAACAGTTCATGGCGGTGCCATCTTCACCTTGGCTGATTTTGCCTTTGCGGTTGCCTCCAACTCTCACGGTAATCTGGCCATGGGCATCAACACCAGTATTTCCTTTGTCAAAGCGGCAACCAGCGGGACGCTCTATGCTGAGGCCCAGGAGCAATCACTGAACCCCAAATTGGCCTCCTATTCGGTCCATGTTACCGATGATGACAAGGAAACGGTTGCTATTTTTCAGGGGATGGTATACCGCAAGCAGCAGCAGATTATGGATAACAACTCATAGAAATGAACGGTGAATATGATACTGGTTTTACTTGTAGTCGGTTAGGATTCATCTAACACCCACTGTGAGATCTGGTTGAGTTCAGCAGTAAGGAGTTGTCGCCATTTTCTTGTTTGTCAGGGTCAGTAAGGATTTTCCATTCAAGCGAATCTTGAGCCTGCAAAACAATGTGGGAGGATTTATAGTAAATCCGCGCTTTTGACCTCCGCTTCTTTTTGGAGTAGATTGAATTCTTCTTATTTGAGGATGTCATGCATTAGGGCGAGTGACCAGCAGGCAACACTGACAATCTATTCTTTACAGTAAATTCTAGGGGGTTAACATGAAGCTTTCCATTGTCCTTGAAAACCTAAACTCATTCGAAAAGAATTCGCTTGTAAAAATCATCGACAATATTGTTTCGAAAAACCCTAAAAACTCTAAAGAAATCAGTAAATTACTTTCGGAGACAGAAGGCCCAGGAATTAAAAATTTAGATAACGTTGTTATATCTAAGATTTTCGATTTAATAAATGACGAGTACCTTGACCTTGTCAAAGAAGAATTCCTGAATGTGTCTTCTCAACTTGACATAATCACTGACATCATTATTAAAGATGGAAATTGCATACTAAAACTCGATTGGTTCTCAAAATTATACACCGAGAAATTGAAAAAATTGAATGCGAAGATAAAGTCTCTTCAAAAAGAAATCGTCAACCCTAAATCCGATATTACCGAACAAAAAAAGAGGGATTATCGGATTTACAAGTCTTGTGTAGACACCGCATTTCATAATGACATTGAGAATAATCGTGACCCAAAAATCACAGACGATGAACTATCAATATTATTAAAGCTATCAAGTGAACTAGACTTGTCATTGGAAGAGGTAAAGTTAATCAACTATATGGTTCTTCCTGTAAAACAAATTGAAATTGATGAAATACTTAGTGAGTTAAAAAATATTGGCGTCATTTTCCATTCGAAGAAAACAAACACAATTTTCGTCCCAGATGAGATTGTTAGGGTTTTAAGAGATATCAGAGAGAAGGAGATTGCTGACAAGTTTTTGAGGAGGGTGTTGAGAACCTTTAGGGACCCACAAATTAACCTGATATGTAAGAGACATAATATTGATAGAAAAATGGAACTGGATGCAAAGATTAAAGAAATAATCAATGATGGCGTTTCTTTCTCTGGAATCCTGTCAAATTATGTCCATAAAGATGGGACGAGCGTTTCAGATATAAAGAAATTTCTGAATGAACTCTGGAGTAACAACCTCAACCAAAAAGGTTCCCTTGGCGGGTCAACCATTGGAGAGAAAATAGGCAATATCTGTTCATATTTTGACGAAATTGAACGTGATGAAAAGGTCCTTATTTCAATAGATGGATATGACAAACTCCTCTCTGATTTGGATGGGACGCTTCCTAAACTGAATGGACATGTGAAGAATGCGTTTGAACTACAGGAAGAGAATGTTCTTCAGAGTGATTTTCTCCTTGATTATAATATCAAACCAAGGGACATTTTGGATATTATAAGTCCAAAGGATTTAAGTTCTTTCTGTGATTCTAGAGATATAAAAACAAGAGGAGATAAGATTGAGAACATTCTTGAAACATACAAAGATTCTGAAAATCTATACCTAGAGAATTACACAAATATTGGTTTCAGAAACTTGAATTTATTGAAGGAGAATGGGATTCGAATCAAGGAATCTGATTTAGGAGTAAAGTTTGAAGACCTCACAAAAACCATTTTTAAGGGTCTTGGATTTGATGTCGATGAAAAGCTAAGGAAAGAGATAAACACAAGTAAAGATAAAATGGATATTCTAATCAATCTAGGGAATAGAGAGCTAATCCTCGTTGAATGTAAAACTGTAAAAGAAAGTGGCTACAATAAATTCAGTTCCGTATCGAGACAGATGAAATCCTATGTTGATCTTGTTAAATTGAATGGATATCAAGTCATAAAGTCGTTGTTAATTTCACCAGAATTCACTGATGATTTCATCAATGAGACTGAGTTGGAATATGATATAAACCTGTCCCTTATCACGTCTTCTTCTATGGTTAAAATCCTTGATGCTTTTAAGAAGTCAAAGAAACACAAGAAATTCCCGTATAAATTGTTGATGAGAGATGTCCTCATTCAGGAAGACAGGATAATTAAAGCTATCAGAAAATAAACTAGACCGCTGGTAGCAACTCTGAATCACGTATTGAGTTAAGTTGGCATCGTCATCTTTGATTTGCTCCGTAGGGGATGGACATGATTGGTAGATTGAGGAGCAATTTAGAAACATCCACTAACCGCTGTTGTCGGCTTAATTGCTGGCCAGCGATTTTTTGTTTATGTCTCTATTTTTCAACTGTCTTTTGTTGAGAGAATCTTAGGAAAGAAAATGACATGAAAATACTCAATCGGCTATTGAGTCGCTGCGGAGAGCTAAGCAAAGACAACACAAAAGTTACTCTTGCCTGTTCGCTGCGGTGGAAGTGGTTATGAAAATTTATCTGGGATTGGGAAGTTCTCTTGAATTGCAGGGTGACTGAGACAATAGTTAGTCATGAGAGGTGTTGGCAAAGATTGACAATTGACAAAGACTGCCATAGGATGCTTAGGTGATTAGTATGGAAAGGAGACAGTCATGGCCACAATGAATATATCTCTGCCAGGGCAGATGAAGGATTGGGTTGAAGAATGTGTACATTCAGGGCGATACGCCAACTCCTCGGACTATGTGCGGGATCTGATAAGAAGAGACCACATGAAGTTGGAACAATTACGACAAGCCTTGATAGAAGGTGAGAACTCAGGGCCCTCTACTGAGTTGGATATAGAAAGTTTCATTACAGAAAAGAAAAAGTCCTTGTCCTTATGAGGAGAATCATTTTCTCCCCCAAAGCAAAGGCGGATCTGTCACAGATTTGGGATTATACATATACTGAATGGGGTGCTGAGCAAGCCGAGAAATATATTCGTGAACTGTGGGCTGTAATTGAAGAGCAATCCTGTGATCTCACAAAATCTGTAGATATAAGTGATGTGAGAGAAGGCTACAGAAAGGTAATGTCAGGTTCTCATATGGTTTTTTTTAAAGTAACTAATGGTGGAGTTCTTGACGTAGCGAGGATATTACACCAGAAAATGGATTTTGACAGGCATCTTTAATCCATTGAGTGTGTCAGTGACACAACACTCAAGACGCGCCATATAAGCAGTGATCTACAATTCCACCTCTCATTCCAGGACACCATTTTTTCTCATAAGTCACGACCGGATCCTGAAGGTCTCAAACTCCCCCGCAAAATCTAACCAGTTCACTGCAACATCAGTAACAACCGCCGCTGGTGGCCCTTGTCGACACCATGCAATCGCCGCGTCAACAGCTTCTCTCTTTCCCTCAAAAACTGCCGTAACAGAACCATCCGAACAATTTTTCGCCCACCCGGTCAACCCCAGTCGAACAGCTGTTTTCTTTGCTGATTGACGATAAAACACGCCCTGAACCCGGCCCCTAATAATAAGTTCAACACGCACCTTGCTCATATCGTTATCCCAATTCGTTTGGTTTTAACCCGACAAGCTTGGCGAATGTCACTTCGTCAACAACCTCAACACCAAGCTTTTCAGCTTTGGCCAGTTTGCTGCCAGCATTCTCCCCAGCCAGCACATAATCAGTTTTTTGGCTAACGGAACCTGCCGTTCGGCCGCCAGCTTTTTCAACCAACTCTTCCGCTTCTTTCCGCGACCATTTCGACAGGGTGCCGGTGATAACAAAAACCTTTCCAGTCAAAGGTCCGTCTTGCTGGATCACAGCCTCTCCCTGTGGTTGGACACCGGCATGATGTAATTTATCCAATAACAGGATATTCTCAGGATTGCCGAAATAATCAACGATTGATTTAGCGACTTTATCGCCGATTTCGTGAATGGTGATCAGTTGGTCCATAGTGGCTTTAGCCAGTTCGTCGAGCGAGGCAAAATGTCGGGCCAGAATCTTTGTGGTGTTTTTGCCGGCATGACGAATCCCCAAGCCAAAGAGGAGCCTTGAGAGTGGCTGAGTTTTACTTGTCGCGATGGCTAGGAACAGCTTCTCGGCCAGGGCATCACCCATTCGTTCCATGGCAAACATGTCTTCTTTGCTCAGCAGATACAGGTCGGCAACATCCGTGATCTTGCCGCTCTTTATCAGTTGCGTCAGTTGCTTTTCGCCGAGGCCTTCGATATCCATGGCGTCGCGCGAAACGAAGTGCTTCATACGTTCAATGAGCTGGGCAGGGCAGTGTGGGTTATTACAACGCGGCACCACTTCATCTGGGTTCTTGTGGACCGGAGCGTTGCATTCCGGGCACTTCGTTGGCAGTGGAATAAGTTGCTCGTTACCGCTACGTTTCTCTGCCAGAACCTTGACCACATCAGGAATCACGTCACCGGCACGTTCTACAATCACATGATCGCCGATGCGAAGGTCGAGCCGCTCAATTTCGTCCCAGTTATGCAAGCTGGCCCTTGAGACAGTGACACCGCTGACCGTCACCGGTTTGAGGTGAGCGACCGGGGTGATGGCACCGGTTCGACCGACCTGCAGACCGACATTCTCGACAATGGTTTGCTCCTGGCGTGGTGGAAATTTGAGGGCGATAGCCCAGCGCGGCGATCGACTGACCATGCCGAGTTCCTCCTGCAGGGCGATTTCGTTGACCTTGACCACCACGCCATCAATTTCGAAGGGCAGGGTGTCACGGCGCTCTTGAAGTTGACGGAAGGTGCTGATGACCTCGTCAACCCCGGAAGCACAGGTTGTCTCTTCCAGGTTGACGCGCAAGCCAAGCGTACGAAGCAATTGCAGAGTTTCGATCTGGGTGGAAATTTTGACTCCATGCATGCGACCAACCCCGTAGCAGAATATTCTTAAGGGGCGTTGTGCTGTGATCCTGGCGTCGAGTTGGCGCAAACTGCCAGCTGCTGCGTTGCGCGGGTTGGCAAAGGTTTTGTCACCAGCATCTTCCTGCGCCCGGTTCAGGGTTTGAAAGTCAGCCAGATCGATATAGATTTCTCCACGTACATCGAGCAGCTCAGGATAGGGTGCAGTGAGTATGTGTGGTATGTCAGCAATGGTTTTAATGTTTTCAGTGATATCTTCGCCGACAAAACCGTCGCCGCGCGTACTGGCTTTGATCAACCTGCCGTCTTGGTAGGTCAGTTCAATCGCCACACCATCAAGTTTCATCTCGCAGGCATATTCGAGATCCTCTGAACGGGCCAGGAAGGTTTTTCTCAGGCTGGTGTCAAAATCGTGAAACTCTTCAGCACTCTTGGCATTTTTCAGTGAAAGCATTGGTACGGCATGCGGAGAGGGTGTAAATTTTTCTGTGGCTGGTGCACCAATTTTCTGGCTGGGTGAAGCGGGTGTGACCAGTTCCGGGAATGCCTTCTCGATCTTCTGTAGTTCACGGAAGAGGTCGTCGTACTCAGCATCGGTTATTTCCGGTTGATCCTGATTATAGTAGAGCTTGTTGTGATGATTAATCTCTTCGCAGAGTTCGGTGTGGCGTTGTTGAGTGAAAAGGTCGATCATTGATGATGCTCCGGTAGGATGCTTGTTGGAATTCTTTGATTTGCGATTCTATAACCCAAAGAAAGGTTTAACGCAGAGGCGCTAAGAACGCAGAGGAAAAGCTCTTAACTCTCAGGGAGATGGCTCAATTACAGTCATTCTTCTCTGCGTCTCCGCGTCTTTGCGTTTGAAGTATTGTTTTGCCTTTGTTTGGGTTCTAAGTCCATTGATTTAAGGGTAATATAACAGCTTTTTTGCTTTCCTCGGGAGAAATGATTTCCTGTTTGTAACGTTTCACTGATTGTGTTTCTCTCAATGGTAAGTTAATATTGCCATTGATGCATACCTTCAAAAACCTACAGGTAATTCCCCTTCGATGACATACGATCAATGGCTACATATTCTTGGGCTGTTTGTACTCTTTGTGCTGTCAGCTTTTTTCTCCGGTTCGGAAACCGCCCTGATGTCGATGGATCGACTGCGGGTCAAATACCTGGCCGAGAAAAATCGACCAGGTGCCCGCAAGTTGGCCGAACTTCTGGAGCGCCCCGAAAGTTTATTGAGTGCCATTCTGGTCGGTAATAATGTAGTGAATATCATGTTGTCGGTCTTCGCTACCACGCTCTTTATTAACTTATTTGGGGGGCAGGGCGAGTTGATGACAATCCTCATTCTGACCCCTCTCCTGCTCATTTTCTCGGAAGTTTGTCCGAAAACCTATGCTGCGAATTATCCGGAGAAACTTTCCTTTATCATTCTTCGCCCGATCCGTTTTGTTATGTGGCTGCTGCGCCCTGTGACCTGGTTGGTGAGTGGCGTCTCCAGTCTGTTGACCCGTTTCCTGCATGGTGAAGAGAAGAGGCCGCTGATCTCCGAAGATGAGATTCGTACCATTATCGAATTCGGTGAACAGGCCGGTGTTGTCGCTGAAGACAAACGGCGCATGCTGCATGGTGTCTTTGATCTCTCCAGCATCAGGGTGCGCGATGTGATGGTACCGCGAACCGAAGTGGTGGGCATAGAGGCCAGTTCGAGTTTTGCCGATATTATTAAGTTAGTGTCACAGGCTCGTCATTCGCGTTTCCCTGTCTATGCTGGCGATCTTGATCAGGTGGTTGGTGTTATCCATTCCAAGGACGTCTTGAGCTATTTCAATCGCCCTGATGAATTCTGCCTGTCTGAACTGGCCCGGCTTCCATACTTTGTCCCCGAGGCGAAACCGATTGAGGCCCTTATGCAGGCTTTTCGTCGCAAACACCTGCATCTTGCCATTGTTGTCGATGAGTATGGCGGGGTAGAGGGACTATGTACTCTGGAGGATATTGTCGAAGAGATCGTTGGCGAGATTCAGGATGAGTACGATGAGGAGGAACTCCTCATAACAAATCTTGGTGCGAACAGTTATCTGGTTGACGGCAGTGCGGCGCTTCGTTATATCAATCGCCGCTTCGACCTGGATCTCTCTGAAGAGCATGTCAATACCCTGGCTGGCTTCGTGCTGGATTCATTGGGCCGTATCCCGGAAGAAGGCGATGTCTGCGAGTCAGAAGGTGTCAGCTTTACAGTGCGTGAGGTCGAGGATCGGCGCATTGAGCAGATTGAAATGCGGCTTCCTGACCAGAAAGATCAGGGCGAGCTTTAAGGTTTCAAGGCTGTGAAGCTTTAAAACTCTAGAGCCTTACGGCCCTGAAGCTTTATGCCTGCAGTCATAATGGTTAAGGTGATTTCTTAGCTTTATTCTCTATATCGCTGAAAAATAAAACATTGTATTTGTGTCGCTCTTGTCCTTACTCTCTGCAATGCTTGAAACTGCCCCCTTGGAAGCTGTTCCCCAACATCCACAAAATGGTCTAACCCCTTAAAAAATTGAAATATTTCTTGACTCCTACCCCCTCTCTAACTATATTTGCCCAGAGGGTGGTGAATAGTGTATTTTTAGGCCAAAGAGGGCCAAATGGAATTCCAGGGCGTCTACAATAACTCGATCGATGCAAAGGGGCGGGCAAGTATTCCGGCCAGGTTTCGCGAGCAGCTGAAAGAGTTTTGCGAAGACGATGCACTGATTGTCACTCAAGACCGCAGTGGAATCGTCGCTTATCCTCCCTCTGAATGGAAGATCTTTCTTGATAAATTTGCACAACTCCCGAACGACCAGTTTCGGGAAGACCTCTATTTTACAACCGTAACCCCCGCAATGCACTGTACGTTTGATAAACAAGGCCGGATTCAGCTGCCACAATCTTTGCGTGAGTATTGCCAGCTTGATACGGATGGCGTGCGCGATGTTGTCATTGTTGGCGGTGCTAACAAAATCCAGATCTGGAACAAGACAAGGTATCAGGAAATGCTCGCTGAAGCTGAGCAGCGTCAGGTTGAGGCTCGGCAGAAGCGTATCGATCTGGGACTTTAAGGTCGTTGACTTTGGATACATTCAAACATGTGTCGGTGATGGCCGAGGAAGTGCTGAAATTCCTTGAGCCACATAACGGTGGAATCTATCTGGATGGGACCTTGGGCGGTGGCGGTCATGCCAGGTTGATTCTTGAAGCCGCGTCTCCTGACGGTGTTTTGATTGGGCTGGATCGTGATGCGGCAGCGCTTGACGCGGCGAGAAATACTCTGGCGGTCTTTGGCGACAGGGTGATTACCCGCCAGGGCAACTTCTCTGCAATGAATACTCATCTCGATCGGCTTGGGATTGACCTGCTCGACGGGATTCTTCTGGATCTGGGTGTTTCCTCTTATCAGCTCGATAGCCCGGAGCGAGGTTTTTCGTTTCGCGAAGAGGGTCCGCTTGATATGCGGATGAACCCGGCAGAGGGTGTTTCTGCTGCTACAGTGGTTGCCGAAGCTGACCCCGATGAATTGAAACGCATCTTTCGTGAATATGGGGAGGAGCGCTGGGCGGGCAAGATATCCCGGGCGATTGTTACGGACAGAGACCAGGTCCCCTTTGAGACCACCTTGCAATTGGCTGAGCTGGTCAGCCGGGTTGTTCCGAGAGGCAAAGGTCCACAACGCATTCATCCTGCAACCCGGATATTCCAAGCGTTGCGTATTCATGTCAATGGCGAGCTCGACAGTCTGCGCGCAGGGTTGGATGCAGCATGGCAGAGATTGACGGTTGGTGGCCGACTTGTGGTAATCAGTTTTCATTCTCTTGAAGACCGTATGGTCAAACAAACCTTTCGTGCTTTGGCAACTGGATGTACTTGTCCACCACGTTTAGCTGTTTGTGCCTGTGGACATAAACCGGCTGTGCGAGTACTCACCCGCAAGGCCGTGCGCGCCACAGAAAACGAAATACTGAGCAATCCGCGATCCAGAAGTGCTGTGTTGCGGGCTATAGAGAAACTTCCAGTAGAGGACGATCAGGATGTCTGACACAACTATAAGAGCTTTGCCGAAAATCAATGGCTTTACCCTGCGCCGCCCGAACCTTTGGCCGGTGCTCGGGTTTATCGCTCTGCTGCTTGGGGTCTCGCTCTTCTTTGTCTGGTCACGTGTACAGGTGACCGGCCTGGAATATGAGATCTCCAGGTTGGAAAGCTCCTTGCGCGGTTTGCGGCAGGAGACTTCTAAGCTACATTTGCAGGCAGCCAGCCTCAGCAACCCAGAGAGGATCGAAAGGGTGGCCCGAAAAGAACTGAATCTGCGCCTGCCTTCTGCCGAGCAGGTGATAACGGTGCACTGATGAAAGAACAGGAGAAAGGCGTTCGTATGCGCATCCGCTTGATCGGGGGTCTTTTTGTCCTTGGTTTTGCACTAGTGGCGTTGCGTGCCTTTGATCTTCAGGTTCTGCAGAAAAAAGAGTGGGACGAACGTGCAGAGCGTCAGCACCAGAAAACCATTCCTCTAACACCTCAGCGCGGCACAATCTTTGACAGTAACGGTGCAGAGCTTGCCGTCAGCATAGATGTCAATTCGATTTTTGTTGAGCCTCATAAACTGGAAGATCGTGCTGCGGTTGCCAAAAAACTGGCCAAAGCTCTTGATCTCTCCGTACAAACAGTCAAAGCCAAGCTGAAGAGCAACAGCAATTTCGTCTGGGTAAAGCGTCAGGTTTCCCCCAGTCAGAGTAAGCTGGTCAAGGCGATGAAAATCAAGGGTGTCGGGATGATTAAGGAACCACAGCGTTTTTATCCCAATTCAAATATTGCTGCTCATGTGCTTGGTTTTACCGGTCTTGATCCTAAGGGATTGGAGGGCTTGGAGCTCAAATACGATAGCATGATTCTCGGCCGCGGCGGGTATCTGGTTATGGAACGAGATGCTCTGGGCCGAGGTCTTAGGTCTGGTTCGCCAGAGGTTCAGGGGGCGACACGAGGTCATGATCTCTACCTGACTCTAGATAAGAATCTGCAATATATTGCAGAACGGGAATTGGCTGATGGTTTGCGTAAGACTGGTGCCAAGGCAGGTACGGTCGTTATGCTGGAGCCAACGACCGGTAAGGTGCTGGCTATGGCCAGTTATCCGGAATATAACCCGAATTCCTTCTATAAATACAAGCCTTCCCAGTGGCGGAATCGAGCTGTGTGTGACAGCTTCGAACCCGGGTCAACCTTCAAGGTCATTTTGATGGCGGCTGCTCTTAACGAAGCGGTCATCAATACGACGCAGAAGATTGATTGTGAGAACGGCAAGTTCCGGGTCGGTGGCAAGGATATCCACGACCATAAGCGGTATCAGGAATTGACAGCGGCTGAAATTATCAAATACAGCTCCAATATCGGGTCAGCAAAAATTGGCAAGCTATTGGAACGTAAAGCATTTTACCGTTATCTCCAGGCCTTCGGTTTTGGCCAGCGCACCGGTATTGATCTGCCTGGTGAGGTTGTCGGTATTTTGCGTCCACCGAATAAATGGTTTGAGGTCGATCTGGCGACAATCTCTTTTGGTCAGGGCGTCAGTGTCACGCCGATTCAGCTGACCTCAGCGATAGCGGCCATTGCCAACGGTGGCTATCTGATGGAGCCTTATCTTGTCGATCGGGTGGTTGACAGCCAGGGACAGGTGACTCAACAGAACCAGCCACGTGTGGTGCGCAAGGTGGTTGCCAGTGATGTGGCACAGGTTGTAACCCGAATGATGGAAATGACTACGGAAGATGGTGGCACGGCAACCAAAGCCCGGGTTCCGGGCTTCAGGGTCGCCGGCAAAACTGGTACGGCACAGAAGGTGGATGCAGTGACCGGTGGCTACTCGGCAGACAAGCGAGTTGCCTCTTTTGTCGGATTTCTTCCTGCTGAAGAACCGCGTCTGATCATGTTGGTTACCATTGACGAACCTAAAAAAGTTGTTTATGGCGGGCTGACTGCAGCACCGGTATTTTCAAGGATTGCAGCTCAGGCAATGCAGTATCTCAAGGTGGCACCGAATAAAGATATGCCGGTTGGCGAGAGCCTGCCGTCGTTGGATCAGATTATTGTTGAAGCAACAATGTCAAAGCGTTCGCAGTTGCAGAAAGTGGCGACATCTGGGCTTTCCACTGGGCCACAAATGCCTGATTTCTACGGTTTGAGTTATCGCCAGGTCCTTGAACTCATGGAAAAGCGGCAATTGAATATTAACTTTAGAGGTCGTGGCCGGGTGGTTGAGCAGTCACCTGCTTCCGGTGTAGCGATTCCTTACGGTGCACCTGTATGGGTGCGTATGGCACCTCCATCATAAGAAGCGTATGACTGATGGCATGATAAGAAGTTATTACTGACGGCCCTTTATGAAACTCATGTAACTATGAAACTAAGTCAACTACTTAAAAACTGTCAGGTGCAAGAGGTTCATGGAAACATGGACCTTGACGTAGTGGGCTTGCACTATGATTCGCGGCAGGTCGGACAGGGTGGTGCTTTTTTTGCGTTGCGCGGGGTTGTCAGTGATGGACACGATTTTATCTCCAGCGCGATTGCCAATGGTGCCAGGGTTGTGATTTGTGAAGAAACTCTGGAGGGGATTGAGCAAGTGACCTCGGAGAGAAGCGACCCAGTCACCCCAAAGAGAAGTGATCCAGTCATCACTGTGCAGGTCGAGAATTCGCGTCGGGTAATGGCGTTGGCAGCGGCTGAGTTCTACGGGAATCCGACACAGGACATGAAGGTTGTCGGCGTGACCGGTACTAACGGCAAGACAACAATTACCTATATGCTCGAATCAATTCTCGACCGAGCCGGTTTGGCACCAGCCGTAGTTGGTACAATCAACTATCGCTATGGCGCGGATTTACATCAAGCCCCGCACACGACCCCGGAATCTCTCGATCTGATGAAACAGATCAGCGATTTTTGGCATGCCGGTGCCCGTTCACTGGCTATAGAGGTCTCTTCACATGCGCTGGAGCAATGCCGGGCTGATGGTGTGCACTTCCATGTTGGTGTTTTCACTAACCTGACCCCTGAGCACCTTGATTATCATCGGGATATGGAGCAATACTTTACGAGTAAATATCACCTGTTCAAGGAACTGCTTCCTCGCGATAACGGTCGTGCGGTGATCAATATTGATGATGCCTACGGTCGACGTCTGGCAGGAATGATTCCCGCTGCCTTGACCTGCGGCCGTGACCAGGCAGCAGATATCTATCCTGAAAATATCGATGTTTCGCTGAATGGCATTTACGGTCGGGTGGCAACGCCTCTCGGATCAGTCGAAGTATCCAGCCCATTACTCGGCGATTTCAATGTTGAGAACCTGCTTTGTACCGTCGGTGCTGCTGTTGCTCTGGGCCTGTCACCACAGATAATCGCAGAGGGCCTGGCTGCCACCACTGGTGTGCCGGGGCGACTTGAGCAGATTGAAAATGACCGTGACGCAGTCATTCTGGTTGACTATGCGCACACCGGCGACGCTTTACGTCGGGCCATAGAAGCGATGAATGAACTTGCCCCGCGAAGAATTCTGACTGTTTTCGGCTGCGGAGGTGATCGAGATCGTAGTAAGCGTCCGATCATGGCTGAGGTCGCTGCCCGTGGTTCCGATATCACAATTGCAACATCAGATAACCCGCGTACGGAAGATCCTGAACAAATTCTTAACGATGTCCGTAGTGGCTTGATCAAAGTCCATGAGTGTGAATGGAGCAAAGCGGAAGCGGTTGTTGGCGCAGGCAGAGGATATGTTGTCATCCCGGACCGTCGGCAAGCCATTGAGTTTGCTGTCAGCTTGTTGCAGCCAGGTGACCTGTTACTGGTTGCTGGCAAGGGTCATGAGGACTATCAGATTCTTGGTACCGGGCGCATCTATTTTGATGATCGTGAAGAGCTACGTAGGGCCCTGCAGGCTGGAGGTCGACAATGATTCGCATGGACGTGCGTACTGTCGCGGAGATTACCGGAGGACATCTGATGCAGAACGGTGCCTCTGTGGAGTTACTGGGTTTTTCCACAGACAGTCGTACGCTGCAGCCCGGGGATCTTTTTATCCCGTTGCGTGGTGATAACTTTGACGGTCATGATCATATGGCACAGGCAATTCAGCGAGGTGCCGTGGCCTGCCTCAGTGAGGAAATGATAGGTGGCCTGCTCGTACCGGTCATCAAGGTCACCGACACACTCAAAGCCTTGGGTGACCTGGCTGCCGCCGTGCGTCGGCAATTTGCCGGCCCGGTCATCGGTATTACCGGTACTTCAGGAAAGACGACTTGCAAAGAGATGCTGGCCGCCATTCTTGATGATATTGGCCCGGGGCTCAAGTCGGCCGGTAACTTCAATAACCTGATTGGAGTGCCACTTACTTTGTTTGGCTTACAACCGGAACATCGTTGGGCGGTTGTCGAGATGGGGATGAGTGCTCGCGGTGAAATTGCCCGCCTGGCTGAAATTGCTACCCCAAAAATTGGCTTAATTACTAATGTAGGTGCCGGACATCTGGAGAATTTTGACGGCATTTCCGGTGTGGCCCGAGCCAAAGGAGAGCTGCTCATCCATTTACCTACAGACGGTGTCGCTTTGATCAATACAGACGATCCAGAAGTCTGTATGCTGCCTGTAGCCAATGGCGTCCGCAGGGTTCTTTTCGGTACCGGCAGTGATGCTGCTATCCGTGCAGACAGGATTTCCACCCATAATGGCTCTGTCAGTTTTGATCTGCAGATTGACAATGCTGTGCAACGGGTCCTATTGCCTCTACCTGGTCGGCATAATGTTGCCAACGCTCTGGGTGCCGCTGCCGTGGCCACTGTTCTCGGTGTTGGATTGAAAGAGGTTGTGGCTGGACTGGAAGCGTTTAAGCCCTGTCCGGGGCGCATGGAGCTGCTGGAGCTGCCAGATGACATTGTTGTCCTTGAGGACAGCTATAACGCCAACCCTCTGTCGGTACATGCCGCCCTCGACGCGCTCCATGATCTTGGTTCTCCGGGTCGTCGCATCGCGGTTCTTGCTGATATGCTCGAATTGGGTTCATCTGCAGCTGAATTGCATCATCAGATAGGCACAGTTGCTGCGGAGCGGGCCGACTGGCTCTTTACTTTCGGTCCTCTAGCAGCAGAGATAGCCCGTGGTGCTGTCGAGGCAGGATTGCCGGACGACAGGGTTTTTGTTGCTCAAAGCCGTGATGAATTAGTTGCGCGACTTCTTAAAATGCTTCAGTCCGGTGATCGGGTTTTGATCAAGGGATCACGTGGCATGCGTATGGAAAAAGTGACGGATGCCCTGCGCAAATTACAACAATTACGTGAATCAGAACAAGAGCGTGGGTCAGAACAAAAGATTGCTGCGCCCATGTTTACTGCTAGCAGTAATTGACGGAGATTAAACGTGCTCTATCATCTTCTATACCCTCTGCATACGGAATTTTCGGTCCTTTATGTCTTCCGGTTTATTACCTTCCGGACGATCTATGCAGCGATTACAGCTCTGGTTATCAGTTTTCTGCTGGGGCCCTGGCTGATCGAAAAACTTTCGGCGTTGCAGGTGGGGCAAAGCATCAGGCGAGTGGGTCCTGAGTCTCATTTCAAGAAGGAGGGCACGCCTACCATGGGAGGTGCACTGATTCTCTTCGCTATCGTTTTGCCGACGTTGCTCTGGGCCGACCTTACTAACTTGTATATCTGGCTGACACTTTTGGTGACTGTCAGCTACGGTCTTATCGGCTTTGTCGATGACTTGCTGAAGGTTCGTCACAAGAGCAGTGATGGTTTGTCGGCCCGCAAAAAAATGTTCTGGCAGATGCTGGTTGCCTTTGGTGTCGGCATGATCCTGATGGCTTACCCCGGTTTCCAGACGACACTGGCGTTCCCATTTTTCAAAAGTATCAATCCTGACCTCGGCTGGTTCTATGTGCCGTTTGCCATGTTAGTTATTATTGGTGCCAGTAACGCTGTTAACCTTACCGACGGTCTCGATGGACTGGCAATCGGTCCGGTGATTATTGCTGCGGGGACCTATCTGCTTTTTGCCTATGTGGCCGGTCATGCGACTCTATCAAACTATCTTCAGATCGATGGTGTCAAAGGTGCTGGGGAACTCTCGATTCTGTGTGGTTCCATGGTCGGAGCCGGGCTTGGCTTTCTCTGGTTCAATACATATCCAGCCCAGGTTTTTATGGGGGATACCGGTAGTCTGTCGCTTGGCGGTGCCATCGGCACTATTGCTGTTATCACCAAGCAGGAGATCGTTCTGGTTATTGTCGGTGGTATTTTCGTCATGGAAGCTCTCTCGGTGATTGTGCAGGTCACCTCCTTCCGACTCTATGGCAAACGAGTGTTCCGTATGGCACCGATTCATCATCATTTTGAGTTGAAAGGTTGGCCGGAACCGAAAATTATTGTGCGGTTCTGGATTATCAGCATCATTCTGGCGCTGATTGGTCTTTCAACCCTTAAGTTAAGATAGCTGCGTTTAGATAGATAGGTTGAAGGATATGCAGAGAGATTATCGGGACAAGAAAATCGTTATTATCGGCGCCGGTTCCACCGGGTGTAGCCTGACGCAGTTTTTCTGCGCCCAGGGTGCTCAGGTCACCTTGTCCGATAATCGTTCTGCAGATCTCCTTGGCCATCTTGATGGATTAACGCAGATCGGGGTAACGCTGGATCTTGGTGGCCACACACATACCTTGTTTATGGATGCTGACTTGATCGTGGTCAGCCCCGGTGTGCCGCTAGATATCCCGGTCCTGAATGCTTGTCGTGATCAGGGTGTCCCGGTCATGGGTGAAATTGAAATTGCCTGGCGTGAACTGGTTGGAACGGTGATCGCCATCACGGGCACCAACGGCAAGTCAACGGTAACGACTTTGATTGGCGAAATGATAAAAGCCTGGGGCCAGAAGGTTTTTGTCGGTGGCAATCTCGGCACACCGTTGGTGGACGCAGTCGGTCATGATTATGATTATAACTGGTACGTTGTTGAACTGTCGTCGTTCCAGCTTGAAACGATAAAAGCTTTCCGGCCACGTTACGCCATGCTTCTCAATATCACTGAAGACCACCTGGATCGTTATTCGGACATGGCTGACTATCAGGCGGCAAAAGCGAGAATTGTTGAAAATCTGCAAGAGGACGATGTGGCAATTCTTAACGCAGATGATCCTCTGGTCATGCAGGCAGCTGCAGAAACGCGGGCAAACAGGGTCTATTTCAGTAGCCAATCCACTCTGGATTCCGGCATGAGCTTGGTCGATAACAAGATCATCTGGCGTTGGCAGGATAGTGAACTTCTCTTTCCTGTAGACGAATTAAAGCTTCGTGGTCAGCACAATCATGAAAATGTTATGGCTGCCATGATTCCATTGCTACTGGAAGGGTGTCCCGCCGAAGTTGCCTGGAGTGCTGCCAAAAAATTTACCGGCCTGCCACATCGCATGGAATTTCTTGGTGAGCGAAATGGGGCCTGTTGGTACAACGACTCCAAAGGCACCAATATCGGCAGTGTGGTGAAAAGTCTGGCAGGGATGGTAACGCCGGTTGTTCTGCTTGCCGGCGGCAAGGACAAGCAAGGTGATCTTTCGGCTCTGGTCGAGCCAATCAAGGCAAAGGTCAGCCACCTGATTTTGATCGGAGCTGCAGCAGGGCGTATGGCAGAGGCCTTTAGCGGACTGACCGAAATCCATCGTGCCGGCAATATGCGTGAAGCTGTAGAGCTTGCTGACCGGCTGAGTTGTGCCGGGGCGACAGTGATGCTGTCACCAGGGTGCTCCAGTTTTGATATGTACAAGAGCTTTGAGGAGCGTGGCCAGATTTTCAGCCGCGAGTTTCATGTTTTGCCCCGAGAGTTTCGTGCCTTGACTGCGCACGGGGAATGTAGCAATGGAAATTAGACAGGGAACAGATCATTCCATACTGTTACTGGCGGTCTGCCTGACCTGTCTCGGTGTGGTCATGGTTTTTTCCTCCTCGTCGATCATGGCAGTGCGATCATATGGCGATAGCCTGTATTTTCTCAAACACCAGAGTGTCTATGCTCTGGTTGGCTTTGCAGTCATGGCGTTATTGATGCGTATTGATCTCGACGTTTTGCGTAAGGCCGCCTGGCCGGTGTTAGGTTTGTGCGTTCTGCTGTTGCTTGCTGTTCTGGTCCCAGGCGTTGGTAAAAAAGTTGGTGGTGCCGCTCGCTGGATCAAGGTTGCCGGTTTGACCTTTCAACCTGCGGAATTCGCCAAAATCGGCCTGGTGCTCTTTATGGCGCATTCCCTGGCTCGTAAAAAGGACAAGGACAGGGTCAAGAGCTTTCGCGGTGGTTTTCTGTCGTACATGTTAATTCTTGGCTTATTGATTGGCTTGTTGCTGGCCCAGCCGGACCTGGGTGGGGCCTTAACTTTAAGTGTTGTCGCGATTGCCATGCTGCTGGTGGCTGGTACTCGCGTGAGGTACCTGGCCAGTGTCGGTTTGCTGGCCTTGCCGTTTCTATACTTTATGGTTATGAACGTCGATTACCGACGGCGGCGGATTATGGCGTTCCTTAATCCCTGGGAAGATCCTGGTAACACTGGTTTCCAGATTATCCAAAGCTGGATTGCCTTCGGTTCCGGTGGTGCTGTTGGTAAGGGGCTGGGCGAGAGCAAACAGAAGCTGTTTTATCTACCTGAGGCGCATACTGATTTTATCTTCTCAGTGATCGGTGAGGAACTTGGTTTTGTCGGGGTGATTGTGATCGCCTCAATGTTTATGCTTTTGATTGTTAGAGGATTGCGGACGGCACTCAATGCCCCGGATGAATTCAGTTGTTTTCTGGCTTTCGGTCTTACTTTTCTGATTGGCATGCAGGCCTTTGTCAATATGGCCGTAGTTCTGGGGATGGTCCCCACCAAGGGACTGGCGTTACCGTTTCTTTCCTACGGAGGAACGAGTCTGGTGACAACCCTGGCAGCGATTGGTCTCCTCCTGAATGTTTCACGGCACTCACCAGGAGAGTTGCGATGAGGCTTCTATTGGCTGGTGGCGGCACTGGTGGACACCTTTTCCCGGCAATTGCCCTGGCCGAGCAGCTTAAGCATGAAGACCCGCAGAGTGAAATACTTTTTGTAGGAACTGAAAGAGGGCTTGAAGCTCGTATGTTGCCAGAGCTCGGCTGGAATTTGCAAACGATTGAGATGAGTGGCTGGGCAGGCCTTGGCTTTGTTGTCCGTCTGAAAGTCCTCGGAAAATTGGTGAAGAGTTTCAGGCAGTCCAGAACGATTCTACGGCAATTTCGACCGGATGTCGTTGTTGGTGTCGGTGGTTATGCTTCAGTTCCTGTTCTATTGGCGGCCAAAACGTTAAAGATTCCGTACCTGGTTCATGAGCAGAATGCCTGGCCCGGCTTGGCTAACCGCTTGCTTGGCCGCTGGGCAAAAAGAGTTTGTCTCTCCTTTAGCGAGGCGGACCGGGCGTTTCATCAAAGTGCAACGGTATTGACCGGTAATCCGGTCCGCGTAGCAATGGAGAACTGTCCGCAGATCAAGAAAGACAAGAGCTGTTTGTTGGTATTCGGGGGCAGTCAAGGGGCGCGGGCGATTAACCGGGCCGTTGTTGCCGCTCTACCGCATCTGAAAGAGTGGCGGGAGAAACTTGAAATCGTGCACCAGTCCGGAACATTGGATTATGAAGAAACCCTGCGTGGTTACCAGGAGAATGGTTGGCCGAATGTCGATGTCCAACCGTTTATTAACGATATGGCACAGGCCTATGAAAAGGCAACCTTGATTGTCTGCAGAGCCGGGGCGACGACTCTTGCAGAATTGACTGCTTGTGGACGTCCGGCTGTACTGGTGCCTTACCCCCACGCTGCTGCCGGGCATCAGGCTGTCAATGCCCAGGCTATGGCGGCTAAGGGTGCTGCGCTGATGATGGAAGAAACTGATTTGACACCAAAGCGTTTGGCCAAGCTGCTCAGTGGCCTGCTTCATGACCGTGTCAGCCTCATGTCGATGGCTGCGGCGGCAAAAGGCCTGGCACGACGCGGTGCCGCTGCACGCCTGCTGCGGGAATGTCGCGCCGTTTTGTCAGAAGCGGTTTAAAGCGAAGGGAAGATTATGTACGGCAAGATTCAAAAAATTCATTTCGTCGGTATCGGCGGCATCGGTATGAGTGGTATTGCTGAAGTCCTTATCAATCTTGGCTATCAGGTGTCCGGGTCGGATCTCAAAGAGAGTGATATTACTCGACGGCTGGCAGTTCTGGGTGGGACGATCGCCTATGGTCATCGTGCCGAAAACCTCTCTGAAGTGGATGTTGTGGTGACCTCAACAGCAGTTAAGGAGGATAACCCAGAGGTGCAGGAAGCACATAATCGCAAGGTTCCTGTGATTCCCCGGGCCGAAATGCTGGCTGAACTGATGCGCATGAAGCATGGCATCGCCATTGCCGGAACTCATGGCAAGACGACAACCACCAGCATGGTGGCAACAGTTCTCTCCCACGGTGGCATCGACCCGACCGTAGTTATAGGCGGACGTCTCGACTCCATAGGTTCCAATGCCAAGCTGGGCCAGGGTGAATTTCTGGTGGCCGAAGCCGATGAATCGGATGGTTCGTTTCTGAAGTTGTCGCCGACCATTGCAGTGGTGACCAATGTCGATGAGGATCACCTCGATTATTACAGTGATTTGGATGAGATTCGCGCAACGTTTATTAATTTCATCAACAAAGTTCCCTTCTATGGTCTGGTTGTTCTCTGCCTGGACGATGAAAACTTGCAGGGGATGATCCCCGAAGTCAAAAAACGCCTGGTCACTTATGGGCTAACCAGTCAGGCGGATTTCCAGGCTTCTGAAATTGAGCATCAAGCCGATCGTACCAGCTTCATGGTTCAGTATCGTGGCGAAGCTCTCGGCCGAGTGAATATCCGCATGCCGGGTCGCCACAATGTTCTGAATGCCCTGGCCGCTGTCGCTGTCGGTATGGAACTCGAGATGCCTTTTGCTTCAATCGCCGAAGGTTTCCAGGATTTTGGTGGCGTACAGCGTCGTTTCCAGGTCAAAGGTGAAGCTCAGGAGATCATGGTGGTGGATGATTACGGCCATCATCCGGTGGAAATCAAGGCAACCCTGGCGGCGGCACGTTCAGGTTGGGACCGGCGGGTGGTTGCGGTATTTCAACCGCACAGGTACAGTCGCACTGAAGCTCTCTTTGATGATTTTGTGACGGCTTTCTATCAGGCTGATCACATTGCCGTGATGGATGTCTATGCGGCCGGTGAAGAGCCGCGTCCGCAGGTTTCCGCAGAAAAATTGGCAGCTGGTATCGTTGAGCATGGTCATAAATCGTGTTGTTATACCGGCAATGTGGAGGCGACAGTCGAGCATCTTCAGGCGGTTCTGCAGCCTGGCGATATCGTTATCACACTTGGTGCTGGCAACGTCTGGCAGGTAGGCGTGAGTTTGTTGGATCTTTTGCAAAAGAAGGGTTGAGCGACAGGTTGCATGACTGGAATGGGAGTTATGGCAAATCGTAATGATCTGAAAAAAAGAACGATTGCGGTGTTGATGGGAGGCCTTTCTGCTGAACGGAATATCTCTTTTAAAACCGGTCGTGCTGTACTGAAGTCATTGCTGGAAAGCGGTTACGATGCAGTGGCTGTAGATGTCGGTCATGATTTGCCGAGACAACTACTAGCCGCTGAAACTGAGTTGGCTTTTATCTGTCTGCATGGGCGTTACGGTGAAGACGGAACAGTTCAGGGGCTGCTCGAGATGATGAAGATTCCTTACTCCGGCAGTGGTGTGATGTCTTCGAGCATGGCCATGGACAAGGTGATTACCAAACAGATTCTGCTCTATCACGAAATATCGACTCCCGGATTTGTGGTCTACCGTGCCGGTGATGATTGGGCTGCAGTACTTGAGCGGTGTCGGCATTTTCCGCTGGTTGTTAAGCCGGCCAGGGAAGGCTCAACCATCGGTGTCAGCATTGTCCATGACATTATAGCGCTCGAGGCAGGCCTTACGGAGGCGTTACGTCATGATGACTTGATCCTGATCGAAGATTTTATTCAAGGTGCTGAAGTCACGGTCAGTGTCTTAAATGGCGAACCCTTGCCGATCATCGAGATTGTTCCAAAAAGCGGTTTTTACGATTATGAATCGAAATACACGCCCGGACAAACTGAGTATCTGCTGCCGGCACCACTGGATGCGGTTATTTACAATCGTCTCCAGGAGGTTTCCGTGGCTGCATGCCGGGCTCTGTCCTGTAGGGGGGCTGCCAGAGTCGATTTTATGGTACGGGAGCGTGAGTTCTTCTGCCTTGAGGTCAACACCATACCAGGTATGACCGAAACCAGTTTGCTCCCCAAAGCTGCAGCTGAGGCCGGTGTGTGCTTCAATGAACTGGTCATACAGATTTTGGAAGATGCAGGATTAAACAAGTAGTCATCGATTGGCGTCTCAAAACCGAGTGAAACAATGCGCGATTTGAAGTCTCAAAAACAGAAGAAGACCAAGACCAACCGGCGTAAGCAGACAAAGCAGCCGCGCGACTGGAAAAAGCTGTTCCATTGCATGCTACGCATCTGTATTGCCTCCGGTAGTGGTTTTCTGCTTGCAAGTGGTGCGCTGTTGACAGCTCAGATGCTGCTGGAGTCGGGATATTTCGGAACACATAATATTCGTGTAGAGCATCAGGTGAGAGTGAGTGAGGACGATATCCTCGCTGCCTCCGATATTAAGATTGGTGACAGTCTGTTCGATCTTGAATTGGATATGATCGGTCTCAAAATTGAAGAGCATCCATGGATTGCCAAAGCCGAGGTGGAGCGTTCTTTTCCGGATCAGGTGGTCATCCGGGTGGTGGAACGTGAAGCCAGGGCCGTGATTGATCTGGATTATCTCTACTACGTGGATAAGGGTGGAGTTGTTTTTAAGATGCTTGAATCTGGCGATCAGCTCAATTATCCGGTGATTACCGGGATAGATCGTCAGTACTTACTCGACAATCCGGATCAGACGCAGGACTCGTTAAATTTGGCTTTACGGCTTATGGATGAATTGGATAAGCGCAGTACCTTCAACCTGGACGATGTTTCCGAGATTCACTATGACCAGTTAGAAGGCTTGATATTATATACCATGGTCGGCGGTGTCCCGGTTCGAATGGGCAAGCAGGGTTTTAACGACAAACTAAATCGCCTGGAGACAATTTACAACGACCTGGAACCACGTCTTCTGGCTTTAAAGTATATCGACTTAAACGTGACTGACCGCGTTATCGTCAAGGTGGATGTGAAACGTAAGGTCGGCAGAGGTTAGTTTTTACATAGGTTAGTTTTAAGCACAGGCCAGTTCTGTTAAAGGTGAGAAGGGGAGAAATATGAATAGTAAACGGGAAAATCTGGTCGTTGGACTGGATATCGGCACAACCAAGATTTGTGCCATTGTGGGGGCAATGACTGAGGAGGGCCTTGATGTCGTTGGCATTGGCACCAGTCCGTCGCGCGGTATGCGCAAAGGCGTAGTTATTAATATTGAAAGTACAGTTACTGCGATTCGCAAGGCGATCCAGGAAGCGGAGTTGATGGCCGGTTGTGAAATCAAGTCGGTCTTTGCCGGGATCGCTGGAGGTCACATCAAAGGGATGAATTCCCAGGGAGTGATCGCCATCAAGAACCGTGAGGTCACCAATGAAGATGTGCGCCGTGTCATTGATGCGGCCAAAGCCTTGGCGATCCCGATGGATCGAGAGGTGATTCATATCCTTCCTCAGGAATTCATTATTGATGATCAGGATGGTATCAAAGAGCCTCTGGGCATGAGTGGTGTGCGTCTGGAGGCACGGGTGCATATCGTTACCGGCGCTGTGGCCAGCGCGCAGAACATTATCAAGAGCTGCAACAAGGCTGGCGTAGATGTCGGCGATATCGTCCTGGAGCAACTGGCTTCTTCGGAAGCCGTATTGACTCCGGATGAAAAGGAGCTCGGGGTTGCTCTTGTCGATATTGGTGGCGGTACGACGGATATCGCCATTTTTGTTGACGGAGCGATCAAGCATACTTCGGTTCTGTCCCTCGGTGGCAACCATTTGACCAACGATATTGCTGTTGGTTTGCGGACACCGAGCGCCGAGGCAGAAAAGATCAAGCAGATATCAGGGTGCTGTCTTTCCTCGATGGTCGGCAAGGACGAAACCATCGAAGTGCCATCGGTGGGTGGTCGTGACCCGCGCATTTTGTCACGTCAACTGCTGGCAGAAATACTTGAGCCAAGAGTCGAGGAGATCTTTACTCTGGTGAATCGTGAGATTGTCAAGAGTGGTTATGAGGACTTGATCGCGTCCGGGGTGGTGCTGACTGGTGGCTCGGCGATTCTGCCGGGAATGCCGGAGCTGGCGGAGCAGATTTTTGACCTGCCGGTCAGGCGCGGAAAGCCAACTGATATCGGTGGGCTGACTGATGTGGTCAACTCACCAATTTATGCCACAGGTGTCGGCCTTGTGAAGTATGGCAGCCGCAATATGCAGACGCGCAACTTCGTGATTGGGCAAGAGAACCTGTTTGATCGTGTAACGCGACGCATGAAAGAGTGGTTTGGAGAATTTTTCTGAAAAACACATAGGAATTAAGATTTGTATCTTAAAACGACCGGAGCAACGGAGAAGCAACGGTCACAACAATGGCGGAGGGAGTCATTATGTTTGAATTCGACGAAAGCGTAGACCAGGTAGCAAAAATCAAGGTTATTGGTGTTGGGGGTGGTGGCAGCAATGCTGTCAATACGATGATTGCCTCCAAGATCGACGGTGTAGATTTTATGGTGGCGAATACTGATGCCCAGGCCCTGCGGGCCAGTCTGGCATCACTGCGTGTACAGCTTGGCCCAAAGTTGACCAAGGGGCTTGGCGCTGGTGCAAATCCAGAAGTCGGTCGTGAGGCTGCCGAGGAAGACCGGGCCAGACTTGCGGAGCTACTGGAGGGTGCAGATATGGTCTTCATTGCGGTTGGTCTTGGTGGCGGTACAGGTACTGGTGCAGCACCGGTGATCGCCGAAGTTGCCAAAGAGATTGGTGCGTTGACCGTGGCTGTAGTCACCAAGCCGTTCGCTTTTGAAGGTAAGCAGCGTATGGCAAAGGCGGTGCAGGGTGTCGAGGAACTTAAACAGGTCGTAGACTCTTTAATCATGATCCCTAATGATCGTTTAAGTGGTCTCGCCGATAAGAATATGGGCATCCTTGATGCGTTCAAGCCCGCCGATGATGTTTTGCGTCAGGCTGTTCAGGGGATTTCGGACCTGATTACCACTCACGGTATGATCAATGTTGACTTTGCCGATGTCAAATCAGCAATGAGTGAACGTGGTATGGCAATGATGGGAATTGGGGTTAGCGAGGGCGAAAACCGCGCTGTCACAGCGGCCCAACAGGCGATCTGTAGCCCGTTGCTCGAAGAAATTGATATCTCCGGGGCCAAGGGTGTGCTGGTCAATGTTACTGGCTCTTCAAGTTTGACCATGAACGATTATCAGGAAGTGGCTAATATCATCCACGAGAAAGTTCATGAAGATGCCAATATCTTTATCGGACTGGTCATCAATGAGGAAATGGGTGAGAAGATTCAGGTGACGGCGATTGCTACAGGCTTTGGCTGCTCTTTTGATACTAACAAAGGAAATAATAGGGAGCTGGGAATACCGAATACACCAGTTCAGACCAAGATTGACCGTGACATTCCGGCGTTCATTCGCAACCAGAACCAGGATAAGCCACGCGCCAGTATGCGTATTGGTGCCTACAACGAAGACGAGGAATATGATATCCCGACTTTTTTGCGTAAACGTGTCGACTAAGAGTAATTATGAATTCCTGAAGGGCTGTTTAAGTCAGTCCTGACGGCCAACTGCTGGTATTTAATTTTGTGCTTGTCAAAGGGTGAGTAGCCGTGCCGGTTCTCCGCCCGGTGTCTGACGGCTTGCTCGATACTCTGCGCTTGCCTGTAATATGACTCCCTTTATATCTTGGGCCGCCTTGTGCGGCCCTTTTTTTGTCGCAGAGTTGCGAGGATTTTGCTTTCCTCGTCTCGCGCAACTTGTTTTAAGGTCAAAATCTAAGAGTAGAACCGTCGGTCCCGGCCGACAGCCGGGTAACTTTCTTTCCAAAGCCAAAGAAAGTAACCAAAGAACGCTTTGCGCGGCGCTGGGCATTTCTTGCTCGGGGTGGTCGGTGGGTAAACCGGCAACGGCTCTTGATGAACAAAGTTACATGCTGTTTCGTTTTTGCTGCTGAGCTTTTGTGGTTCGCCAGGTTCTCAGCAGGGCTGTTGTAGCGACAGGCAGGAGGGTTGAAAATCAAACAATGAACCCGGAATGTTCTCGTGGCCTGTCATACTGAATACAACCGCTCTTTCGTTTAGCGGGTTCAAAAAAGCAGGGGTTGGTCTTCGGTGCCACGCAGCACAAACGTATTCATTTATCTTTGTCGCTGAACAAAACACCGACCACTGGCGAAAGAAGTGCCCTCCGCAGGAGAAAAGCCTTTTTGCATACTTTTTTGGCGTTGTAAAAAGTATGGCGTCTGTCGGGACGCGACCCGACGGTCTTGATTTTAAGTATCTGGCACTCGCTGCCTGACACAGCCTTTGTGCTGCTAAGCAACTGTGGCTCGCCAGCTTATCAGCAGGGCGGTTACAGTAACGGTCTACACGAACCGTAACAGAATGATTCCGATAACTCCTGTTGATTTACAGGCGTCCAACTGCTACCTTGACATAAATCTTCGGGGGGAGACCATGTTCGTAGTGCTATCAGCAATCATGTAGACCGTCGAAACCTGTGCAATCAGGTTTGGCGGTCTTTTTTGTTTTTATCGAATTATTTATTTGTATGGCAGGAATGGAGGGGATAGATGGGATACAAGGCAGAGGTTGGTACAACCTTGTCACCGGGACAAAACGGCACCAAACGATTATTACGTCAATATGGTGACCAACTGGTTTGTGTTCGTTATCGCTACGACAAGCTTAGTGGTAAGCGTCTTAAAACTGTGGAATTGATTGTCGACGAGCAGGACTGGGTGCCAGGTGTGAACATAGCTCCGGATCGGCTGGTTTCGATTCGGGTTGAATTCGGTGAAAGTGAGTTGCGTGAGCAGGTGTAGATGGCTGGTGGTTACTGGAATCCCGCTAAAAAGGCATGGCAGTTGAGCTTTCAGAGAGTTCTGGAACTTGGGCTTGAGCGTAGACTTTTAGATGAGGAGTTGGGTTTCTAGTTTCTATATTTACGAACTATGAACCTATATTTGTAAACTGTGTATCTGCATGTGGGAATTGTTTCTGGATGTAGGTGTGTAGGATAATCATAAGTTAGGGCTCAAAATAAGGAGGGAAGAATGAAAAA
>Ga0256834_1000231_pt1 | contig 40221 bp, 46 predicted proteins | sample 4281140metaG_FD_190536 | JGI IMG/M metagenome (GOLD analysis project Ga0256834, IMG submission 190536) | Hydrothermal vent microbial communities from East Pacific Rise, Pacific Ocean - 4281-140 | ecosystem: Environmental > Aquatic > Marine > Hydrothermal vents | place: Pacific Ocean: East...
GATTTACAGATAAAGAGTCTACATTAAAATATAGTGCTATTGATGAAAATTCAAAAGTACCACCTTCTATAAGTGTCATGCTAAATATTGCAAAACAATGTCAAGAAGATACAATTAATATTATAGAGGTTAATTTATGAATTTACCTCATGGAGAATATTTACTTTTTGCAAAAGAGTGTGTTGAGAGGAGAGGAGACTATGTTGTTGTACATTGTATTTTCCCGACCAATCCAACTTTGGCAATGTTTTTGGAGGCAGCTGCACAAAGTACTGCTGGATTTAATAAAAAGGAAGATCTAAAGAGGGGCTTTTTAACCATTGGGAAAGATATAAAAATATTAAATAATATAGTTTCAAAAGAGTATTTAATTCATGTATCAAAAGATATCTACTTAGGACGGTATCATCAATTTAATTTTGAAGTATTTGATAAAGAGACTGAGCTTAAAGTTGTGAATGGTGCGTTGACATTACAAATAGAAGTATAAGGTGAGATATGAAAGTATATGATGTGGTTATTATTGGTGGTGGACCGGCTGGCTCAATTGCGGCTATACAGTTACGAAATGCGGGTTATAGTGTGAAAGTACTGGAAAAAATAAAGTTTCCACGTTTTGTTATAGGAGAATCTTTGCTTCCTAGATGTAATGAATTACTTGAAGAAGTAGGTATATTAGCTGATGTAGAGGCGGAAGGTTTTCAACTAAAAGGGGGTGTGACCTTTGAAAATGAACAAAATGATTGTAAAATTATACATTTTACAGAGAATTTAGGACAAAAACATAACAGTTCTTTTCAAGTACGTCGAGAGATTTTTGATAACTTATTATTAGACAATGCGAAGAAACTTGGTGCAAGTATTAGTATGGAAACAGAAGTCATTGCTTACGATGAAAGTGAAAATATTGTGAGAGTTGTGGACAAAGAGGGGAAAGAAGATAGTTATCAGGCTAAAAAAGTGATTGATGCTTCTGGATATGGTCGTGTTTTACCGAGATTGTTAAACCTTGAATCAAATTCCTCTTTATCATCAAGACGGGCTGTTTTTTGTAGGGTAGAAAATGATATACGTACGCAAGATGGAACGGATGGATATATCACAGTTTATATCGTTGGGGATAATGATGCTTGGATATGGAATATTCCTTTAAGTGCTACTGAGACTTCTGTTGGAATTGTTTGTTCTGATGAATATTTTCAAGCATTTAATGGAGAAGTAGATACTTTTTGGAATTATGTAATTGAAAATAATTCCCATACAAAAGTACGTTATGCAAATGCCAATAAAATAAATGAAGTAGGCATGATTGGGGGGTATTCCTCAGATGTAAAAAGAATGTTTGGGAAAAACTTTGTGTTGGTTGGTAATGCAACGGAGTTTTTAGACCCTATTTTTTCTTCAGGTGTGACACTTGCTTTAGAGTCTGGTGTAAAAGCAGCAAATTTGACTATAGAAGAGTTTGAAGGAAAAGAGGTAGATTGGCAACGTGAGTATCAAGAGTATATGATGATAGGTATTGATGTATTTAGGGAATATGTGAATGCCTGGTATGATGGGCGTTTGCAAACAATACTTTTTTCAGATAAATTAACCGTAGATAAGATAGAACGTAAAGTTGTTTCTGTGTTAAGTGGCTATGTATGGGATGAGACAAATATGTTTGTACATTCACCTAAAGAAGCTCTTGAAAGTATCTATAATATTTTAAAGTAGTGTAGTCTATTTACAGATAATAATACTTTGGCAAATACCAATATTATCTATCTCCTCAATCACTTCAAGTCCTGCTTGATGGATATACTCTAGCATATCTGTAGCATTGAACATTTTACTGTAGCCGTTTGCCATAGCTGTAAAATAGGGTGAAGTGTTGATAATACAATAGGCAGATGTCTCAAATCGTTGCTTATCCCACAAAGGCTCCATGATATAAATCAAGGTGTCTTTTTGTAAACTTTGTTTAATACGTTTAAGTATAGTAACAATATCTTCTTCTTTAAAGCAGTCAAGAAATTGACTCATCCAAATAATATCATAGCCAAGAGGGATAGCTTTTGTGTCATCTAGTATATCTTGTGCTATTAAATTGATTCTTTCAGTTAATCTAGCATTTTTAATAGTTTCTTTGGCAAGTTGAATTTGCTCTGGTAGGTCACATATCGTTACTGAGATATTTGGGTCTGTTTGTGCAAGTTGCATAGAAAACTTGCCGGTATTTCCACCTATATCTAAAAGTTTTTTTGGCTTATTTTTAAGAACTATCTGTATTGCTTCTTCAAATGAACTGTCAGAATAATAATGGTCAAATGTAAACCAACTTTCTTGTACTTTGTGAGGTAAAGAAGACAAGGCAGGGTAGATGGTATCCCAAGTGCCAAATACTTTTAAGCCTAATGCTTTTTCTTCTTTTATAGATTCCTCTAAGTAATAAAGACCTTGATAGTTGACATAATGATTATAATTCATGTTAATATTGGTCATCTTATCTTTAAGTAGGAAATAACCTGTTTTTGTAATGTGGTATTTTTGTTTAGAAAGTTTTACAATATCAGCACTTAATGAGGTCTCAAGTAATGTTTTCACACCATATTTTGATATGTTTACTAGTGCACTAATCTCATCGATACTAAGACCCTCTTTATCATGGGTATATAAGACTTCTAAAACACCTAAATTTCTCATTGATTTTGCAACCTGAAAGATAATAGGTGCAAATGCAATTTTTTGAGCAGCGTATTGTGCATCTAAGGCACTTTTTGTATCATTGTCTTGAAAAAAGTTTTGCATATGTATTCTCATTAGTTTCATTGGGTTAAGTATATAAAGTATACTATTGTATAGTAGTTTTATTTAGTTTAGGATAAAATTATAGTACTTAAATAGGAAAGGGGTAAGGGATTGATACGAGCATTATATACTAGTATAGTTCAAGACAATGGGAATATTGTGATTCAGTTGTCAGGAAAATCTCATCCGTTATTCAAGGCTCATTTTCCTAATAATCCTATATTACCAGGGTTTGCACTCATTGATATAATTGGAGAGGCATTGCTTGATGAGGTTGTGAGTATACATAAAAGTAAATTTATAAGAAATATTTTTCCTAATGACATGCTAGAATGTGAAGTAACTATCAATGAAAAAAGAAGAACAGTAAAAATATTTAGAGATAAAGAAAAAGTAAGTGAAGTAGTTTATGAAACAAAATAAAGTGATTATTGTTGTCCCTACCTATAATAATGTTGAGAGTATTAAAAAAGTTGTAGAGGATATTTTAGAGCATCACTATGAAGTGATTGTTGTAGATGATGGTTCTGATACAAATATACAAGATTTGTTTTCACTAGAAGAACAAAAAAACATACACTTTGTTCGACATGATGAAAATCAAGGCAAAGGGCAGGCTATTATAAGTGGGACACAAAGAGCCAAAGAATTAGGATACCTGTATGTGCTAAGCATGGATGGTGATGGACAGCATTTAGCATCACAAGCACATTTACTCATAGATGAATGTCATCAAGATGAAATAATTATAGGAGCTCGAAACTTTAATTTGGAAAATGTACCTTTAGGATCTAAGTTTGGAAGATGGTTTAGTAATATTTGGGCTAAACTTAATACAAAAAAACTGATTACAGATTCTCTTTCTGGTTATAGAATATATCCTATTTCAATTTTAGAACTTCCAATACAAACAAAAAAATTTGATTGGGAAATGGAAGTGCTTATACGACATACTCAAGAAGGAAAAAATATTAAAGAAGTAGTCATAGAGTGTTATTATCCTTTAGCAGAAGAGCGTGTGAGTCACTTTAGAAATTTTGAAGATACTATGTCTATTGTATGGGTACATTTACAAATATTATTTCATAGATTTTTAGACAAAATACAAAAAATATTTAGAGTGAAATAATACATTAATGCATCAGACAAAACAACGAGGCAGTAAGCAAAGTATTCAATTGGTATTGCACTTATATCATTTTTTTGGTTATAAATTTATATATTATTTTATGTATCCTGTAACATTTTTTTATTTTTTAATAGCCTCTAATGTCAAAAAATCATTACAAAATTATTATAAACATTTAAATGTTGAATTTACTTCTCAAGTCTACTATGAACATTTAAGAATGTTTGCAGTTTCTATGGTAGATAGATTTATATCTAAAATACATCCAGAACATTATGACTTTAGATATGAAAACAAAGAAGTACCAGTGAAGACTTTGCTATCAGGGGGTGTGTTAGTTTATTCACATTTTGGTGGTTGGGCAGCTTCAACAACAGGCTCTCATGTTAAAAATAAAATAAATATAGTGATGCAAGAAGCGATGCTTACAGATATAAAAGGTTTGGAAAAAAAGCTTGAGATAGAGTCAGAAGTGAATATTATAGATCTTGATAAAGGTATGATAGCAGTCTCTGTTGAAATTGCCAATGCTTTATTGAATGATGAGATTGTTGCTATTATGGCAGATAGAGTTGCCAATGAAAAAGCAGAGTTAGAAGTTTTATTTTTAGGTGAAAAGGCAAAATTTAATAAAAATCCATTTCAAGTTGCTTATAAAGTAGATAAGCCACTTTTGGCATATTTTATTATTTGGATAGATGTGCAACAGTATAAAGTAGAATATATCCATATCGTTATGGATAAAAATAAAACTGAGGCTGATGCAGTGATGGAAGCATTAGAAACTTATGTGAAAAAATTTGAAGAAATTGTAAGATTATATCCTAGTCAATGGTTTAATTTATATAATTTTTGGGAGAAAAAATGATCTTAACTATAGATACACGATATATAAGCTTAGAAGAAATTATACAGGCAAAAAATATTAAGATTTCAGAAGATAAAGCATTTAAAGAGACGATAACAGAAGCACATGATTTTTTAATGGAACAGATTAAGACCAAACCTATTTATGGCATTACTACGGGCTATGGGGCAAGTGGTAAAAATTATGTTTCATATGAGGATAGCCAAACCTTACAAAAAAACTTATTTAGATTTCATGGTTGTGGGGTAGGTGTCAATCTTAGTATAAAAGTATGTCGTTATGCCGTGATAATGCGTACAATCTCTTTGAGTAAAGGACGTTCTGCTGTAAGTATGGAATTATTACATCGTTTAGCGCTTTTAGTTCAGGAAGATATTATACCTGTTATACCCTCGCAAGGTTCAGTTGGAGCCAGTGGTGATTTAACACCATTGTCATATATTGCTGCAGTCATAGCAGGAGAACGTGAAGTCTATTACAAAGATGAAGTTTGTGATGTAGCTGAGGTATATACTGAGTTAGGTATAGAACCTTATGTATTTAAGCCAAAAGAAGCATTAGCAATTATGAATGGTACGACTATTATGAGTGCTATTGCACTTGATGGGTTAGAAGCATTTGAGGTAATTTTAGATTCTATGGAGTCTTACGTGGCGGGTATGTTTGAAGTTTTATTGGGTGATGATACACCAGTATCAGATTTTGTCCATAACTCAAAACCTTTTTCAGGACAAATGTCATCTGCTAAAAATATTCAGTATAAAATATCTGGCTCAAAATTAACCCATGGTAGAGATGATAGATATACAAAGTTTTTTGAAGACAATGATTTAAATATACAAGATAATTATTCCATGCGATGTGCACCACAGGTATTAGGTGTGATTAGAGATAATCTAGTTTTTGCCAAAAACTGGATAGAGACAGAGATTAATTCTGTAAATGATAATCCTTTAATAGATGGAAAGAACAAAAAGATATATACATCAGGTAATTTCTATGGAGGGTATGTTGCACATGCAATGGATACTATGAAAATTTGTGCAGCAAACTTAGCTGATTTATTAGATAAAGAATTTGCTTTACTTGTTGACCATAAGTTTAATAGGGGATTAGGTGAGAATTTAAAACTTGCACCTGAATCTTACTATCATGGTTTTAAAGCCATGCAAATTACGCTTAGTTCATTGAGTGCAGATGTCATTAAAAATACTACGGCTGCTTCTATTCATTCACGTCCTACAGAGTCATTGAATCAAGATAAGGTCTCTATGGGAACCACTGCTGCAAATGATTTTGCTAAAATGATACCCGAACTACATAATATGCTTTCCATTGCATTTATAGGTATGGCTCAGGCAGTAGATATACGAGGAGAAGGGAAAGTTTCACAGCATCTTAAATCTATTTATGATGATATTAGGAAAATTGTAGAACCTTTACGTGAGGATAGAAGAATGGATATTGATATCCAAAATATTAAATTATTATTAATATCGGCAAAGTTTAACTAAAATGAAAGAACTAAAAGTTTTAGTTACGGGAGCAACAGGGTCTATTGGGGCAGCTATTGTAAAAGAGTTTTCAAAGCAAGGGTATTTCGTTTATATTCATTACTATCAAAATAAATCTAAAGCAATAGCTCTCTTAGAAGATATAGATAAAGGGGAAATTATCCAGTTTGATATGCAAAATAAAAAAGAGTTAAAGCATACACTAGAAAATATGGAAGTAGATGTCCTTATCAATAATGCTGGTATTATTAGAGATAGTTTATTTTTTTTCATGGAAGAAAAAGATTGGGAAGAAGTAATTAATACGAATTTAAATGCACCTTTTTATATTATAAAACTTATAAGTAAACAGATGATTCGTAATAAAAAGGGAAGTATTGTTAATGTGGCATCTATCTCAGGTATTGTAGGTAATGCGGGGCAAGCAAACTATTCAGCATCAAAGGGAGGGGTTATTGCACTTACAAAGACGTTAGCAATAGAACTTGGTCGCTATAATATTCGTGTTAATGTATTAGCTCCAGGTATCATTGAATCTGAAATGATAGAAAATATTCCTAACAAAGAAGAGTTGAAAAAAATGATTCCATTAGGACGTTTTGGCCGTGCAGAAGAGGTAGCAAAATGTGCTTATTTCATAGGGCATGATGCAACGTATGTGAGTGGAGAAGTTCTGAATATTTCTGGAGCAATGGTAAGATAGGAAAAATGAATTTTATTTTTTCACTTATTTATGCACCTTTTGTTTTTATCTTGTTACAATATTATAATATTAAAATAGTTTCAGTTGTGATTTTCACTATAAGTCTATTATGGTTATTTGTACTTAAAAATAAAAAAGATGCTTCGGTATTATTCCCGATATTTTATTTATTTATTTCCATTTTTGCTTTTTTCTCTGAAGCTTTTTTAGTTTTAAAAACGATACCACTTTTGATAGCATTGTTTTTTTTATGTGTAATATTTATATCTTATTTTCAGAAAAAATCAATGATTTTATCTTTTGCTGAAAAAATGGCTAAAGAACCTATTGGAGAAAATGAAAAAGTGTATATACATCAATCTACTATTTTTTGGTTTTTTGTGAGTCTGATAAACGTAGGTATACATTTTTCTTTTTATATACATACAAATCTTGACTATTGGTTATTTTATAGCTCTATTGGTTGGTATTTTTTATTTGTCTTTGCTGGTGCTATTCAATTTTTGCATAGACGATTTATTTTTTTAAGGAGAGAAAATGTTTAAGTATTTTTTTGCTTTAGTTGTATTTACTTTTTTCTTATGTGCCCAAACTATACACTTTTCTGAAGAAAAATATTTTGAATCACTAGAGATGTCATTTAATAAAAAGGGAAAGATTAGTTTTTTTAAAGACAAAATAGTCATTGTCTATGCCAATGACAAAACAATATTGACCTATAGTGATAATCTTCTCATTAAAGAAAAAAGGTCTGATAAAGTAGAGTTAGATTTACGTAAAAAACCAGCTGTTAAAATGTTTTTTATTTTATTTGAAGCTATTTATTTTGATAAAAAAGAGATACTTCAAGCCTATTTTACATTAAAGACAATAAATGGAATAACAAAGTTAATACCACATAAAAGTATTGCTACGTATATAAAGGGTGTAGCGTATCAAAAGAAGGGAAAGCACTTAGATTTTTTGAAAATTAATATGAGTAATAATGATAGGATATTGATTGAAGAAAACTATTAAATATCTTAATTTCTTGCTTTTTATTGTTTCTCTTTTTCTTTTTCTTTCATTACAGAGTTATACACATTTTTCGACTTCATTATTTTCTGTTTTAGCTGACAATGATATAAAAAAGATGATTGAAGGGTTTCAAAAGACCCAAAGCTCTCATACATTATTGGTCGCAGTCAAAGGTTTTGATGACAAAGCCTTAAAAAAAATGAACGAAATAGAAAAAGAATTAGATGCTTTAGTATTAGTGTCTCTTAAAAAAAACCATACAAATGATGCTTTGAAAGCACATCAAAAAACATACAAACTTTTGATACAGGATGTGAATGAAACAAAACTTTCAATATTGGATGTAACAAAAACATTGAAACGTCTCTATCTTGAGATGACAACTTCCTTTTTCCCTATTACTATAGATAAAATTGATCCTTTTGAAGTTTTAATTTCTAAACATCCTATAGACATACAAATAAAAAATGGACATCTCACCTTAGGTAAATATGGCTATATTAGTTACTTTACACTTGAAAGCAAAGACCTAAAAAGACATGAAAATGTATATGATAATATTCATACAATAATGAGTGGAAAAAAAGATGTAGTGTTCTTTAGTCCGATTTTTTATTATGTAGAAAATTCACAGGCCATACGAGAGGATGTTCAGAATATTATATATATTGCATTTACTATTTTACTTTTGTTGTATGTTATTATTTTAAAAGACATTCTCTTACTTACACATACCTTTATTACCTTAGCAACTTCGGCAATGCTTGCTACTGTGGTACTAACTCAGGTGTATGAGCAGATTTCTATTTTTGTCTTTGTCTTTGGTATATCTATAAGTACAGTTGCTATTGACTATATGTTCCATCATTATTTCCATGGTTACTATAGCGAAAAGATGAGAGAAAATAAGATGTTTAACAAAGAGGTGTTATTTGGTTTTTTAACAACGTTCTTTGCTTTTTTCATTTTAAGTTTTACTTCATTCCTTCTTATTAAACAAATTGCATTTTTTACTATGGTCTCACTTTTTATTTCATATATACATTTTGCATTTCTTTATCCACGGATAGATTTTAAGGTATTTAGTGTGGAAGGAAAGAAAAAAAACAAAGTATTTTGTTCGATGTCTTCTAAACTCTATTTAATAATTTCTCTAGCCTTGATATTGGCTTCAAGCATGTGGGTTCATTTTGACTTTAATTTGAAGAATTTAGATTATAACAATCAATCTTTAAAAAAAATAGAGCATTTTTTTAAGTCTCAAAATGCTTCACATCAGACTATCTCATTTGTTGTTAAGGGCAATACTATTGATGCTTTAATTACGCATAGTAAAGAGATACAGAGTAAGATCCCCACTGCTTATGTAGCTTTATCTTCACTTATGAGTCAGTCGTCTTATATTAAAAATAAAGATGTGTTTATGCATTTTAAAGTACTTAAATTACAGTTAGATAAAGAAGCAAAAAAACTAGGTTTTAAAAAAGAATATTTTGATGATGCCTATGACGTAGAAAAAGCATGTATTACTTACACGGAAGAGGAAGTTGGAAAATATGGCTTAGAAATAATGAAAATTGATGACTATTATATCACTTTTGGAATGGTGGACAAAAAGTTTTATACAAAAGTTTTACAATATGACTTTATCAAAAGTTTAAGTATTAAAGAACATTTTGAACTACTGATGCAAAAGTCTACACATAGGCTTGTATTATTAGGTCTATTGGTTATTTTCTTCATCATTGTGACACTTTTGATTATTGCACGAAGAAAAATTATTTATGCCATTGTATTTTTATTGTTTCCTATTGCCATGATGAGTCTTTATGCATTTTTCTATAGTATAAATATATTACATATTTTTATGCTTTTTATTATTTTAGCAATAGGTATAGACTATGCTATATATATGGTAACAGATAATGATATACATACTAAAAAAGCTATAAGTTATTCTTTAGTTAGTACCTTTGCAGGTTTTGGTGTACTTGTGTTTAGTCAAATAAGTGCACTGTATTCACTGGGTGTAATAGCAATTATAGGCATAGGTGCTATATCTATGTTATTATTATGTATGAAGGAAAGATAAACATGTATTTAAGTGTTTTAGCTGATAATGAAGAAGTAACAAAATACCCTATTAGTAAAGACTTATTTATTGATAGCGAATTTTATGGACATGTGGGCTATATAGGTACACAATCTAAAGAGTCAAATGCATTAAATCTCTTAAAAGCATATTTTTCTGAAGCAAAAGCTATTTTACTGGATGAAACAAATAAGGCGATAGTCGAACATCTGAAAGTACTCAATGTATCAGAGTTTTCTAAAAAAATAAAAGGAAAAACTATTTTTGATACAAAAGATTTTTTTCTTATGTATTACACGAGTGGAAGTACAGGTAAGCCTGTTGGAGCCTTAAAATCAAAGAAAAATATAGAATCAGAAGTACATGCCTTGACACAATTATTGGAGCCATATAGTATTAAAAAAGTCATTGTTACTGTGCCTTTTATCCATCTTTATGGCACATTATTTGGTTTGTTTTATCCCCTGTTAAATAATATTGATATACTCTTTAAAGAGCATTTTTTACTCCATGATTTACTTGATTTAATAGAGCCCCATACTATGATAGTGACAACGCCTCTTTATATTAAAGCACTGAACAAGATACAAGAAAGAAAAGACCTTACAGACTCACTTTTTATTTCTTCAACAGCACTTTTGGATGAGGCAAGTGTTGAGTATTTTACTAAAAAGTACCATACAGATATTATGCAAATATTTGGTTCCACTGAAACAGGAGGTATTGCATATAAATTGAATAAACAGGATTTATGGCAACCTTTTGATAGGGTGATTTTAAGTGTAAATAAGGAAGAGGAGTTAATGGTTCAATCACCTTTTGTATCTAGTAACTTGTATAAAGAAGATTTTATTGAAACCAATGATAAGATACAAACATTTGATTATGTACAATTAGAAAAATCAGGGTTTAAACTTTTAGGGCGAAGTTCTAAAATCTTTAAATTAGCAGGAAAACGTTACTCGACGGTACAAATAGAGAATATATTAGAAGATATTGAAGGCATTCATAAAGCATTGGTTTTTGTTGTTTTAGCAAAAGATTCATTACGTGGGGAATATATAGATATTACACTAGAGAGTAGAATAACATTTTCTGTAAAAGAAATTAAGAAAATATTACAAGAGAATTTGTCAAATTTAAAATTTTCTATTCAATTAAATATTGTTGATAAAATAGCAGTAAATCAAATAGGGAAGAAATTACGCATAAAATAGGCTTGCTATTTTATGCATGATATAATTAAAGGCGTGTGTCTATAGCTCTTTCTAGGTTCTGTACCCAGCTATTGTAGTTTTTATGTATAGTTTTCTTTTGTGCATTGTATTTTAGATTTCTACTGTTTACATAGCGGATACTATATGACCTACTATTATAATAGATATCTACCACTGCTAAATGTTTACGTAAATAAAGTTTACCTCTGGCAATGCCTGGTCTAATCTTAGTGATTTTCCATCCTAGAGAACGTCCAGCTTTTCTAATGGCGGCATAGACTCTTTTGCTTGATTTAGGATGATCAATTTTATGCTTATGTACATTATATACATGCGATGACTTACATGCTGACATCATGAAAGATGTTAAAAGTAGGGCTATACTAAGTTTAAGTAATTTTTTCATTCTTTTTCCTTTTATAAATGATTAAAAATTTTATACTTTTAATGTTTGTAGATTGCTTAAAGGGTAAGATGTATCAAACGATTGCTTTTTCTATACCCATTAAAATAAGAGAAGCTAAAAGCCCACCAGCAAACCCTGCTAATACATCATCAAACATGACGCCCATACCACCTTTTAACTCTCGGTCTATCCATCCAATTGTGGAAGGTTTCCAAATATCAAATAATCTAAATGTGGCAAAGCTAAAAATAATAGCAAGTATTTCTGAAAAATTATAGGACATTGTAGTTGCGGTAGCATAGGTAATCATTAAACTTAGCCACATACCAACTGCTTCATCAATAACAATATGCTGTTGATCATGTAAACCTGTATTTTTTTCATATTTATTAATTTCAAATATACCTATGATAGTAATGGCTATAGTAAGTGTAAAAAGTGTTTCCATACCAAGATAGTAGAGTATGGCTAATCCAATAGGTAGAGAGGCTAAAGTACCTACTGTGCCAGGTGCTTTTGGACTTAGACCCGCACCAAAAAAAGTTAGAAAAAGTTTTTGTAAAGTCACGTGTATTCCTTTTATATTTCTATGTCAATGATGAAGTTTGGTAGAGCCCAATAAGTTTAAGGTAAAATTGTTCTTCACTCAGTTTTTCAAGTAATCCCGTATTGGGCATAAGAGAGTCATGGATTTGTTGTAAACTTTCAAACCTTTCAGGGAAGAGGTCTGCCAATATACTAGCTGAGACTTCTTTCCTTACTAATATTGGAGGAGGAACAAGCCCTGATTGTATCAGTTTCATAATAGACTCAGAATGGTAGTGTATATGATGGTGTTGTCCATGCGGGCAATTTGCAGTACTTACTAAAGTTTTACAAGTATTACAGTATACATACTCATCTACGGTTTTAATATCAATATCAATACTTTTACAGTGGTCAAAAATAGAAGAGAGTCTATTTTCATCATAATATAAACCTAGACCTTCATGGTTTTTTCCAACAACAAGTTGATGACATCCATAATTTTTTACTAAATTTGCATCTAGTATAAGTTCATTTTGTCCTGCAAAAATATATGTATTTTCAAAAGGAATAATAAGAATTTTGTTTCTAGGAATATAGTTATCTATAAAGGTATTCAGTGCATTGTAACGTATATCATATTGTAGCGTATCTAGTGAAAATGGTTTTCTTAAAAAGATAATTAATAAGTCAGAGTCAGATATAGCTTGACGAATCATTCTCTCATGTGCACGGTTTAGAGGGTTTGCTGTTAGCATCATAGAAGATACAAATTTAGCACCTGTTTTCTGGATCATTTCCTTTATACGTCTTTTATTGTCTTCTAATATAGGATATTTGACATGATATTGTCCACATACTGCAAGACTGCCTAGTCGTGCAAGTATATTTTTTACACCTGGATGTGAAGGGTCTGTAGTCCCATAAATATTGTGAAGACGTTTCTCAAAGTTAATAGGGAAAGTTTCATCTACGATGATTTCACCTACTTTATTACCTTCACAAAAAAGGTCAACAGTTTCACCTTTTTTAAGTGTTTTGAGGACAGTATCATTTTTCTTACCATTAGGAGCCAAGACAAAGGCAAAAGGAAAAGGAATACCTTTATATAATTTTTTTTCGTTAACCTCTTTGGCTTCTAGTTTATTCATTAAACGGGTAATGGGGGTCATAAGACCTGCTTGTACCAAGGCCAATGTTGAGAGTGCTTCTGTATCGATATAAAGTGCTTTTCTTGTAGACATTTCTAAATCCTTGTAGTAAACAGGTTATTTCTTCTTAAATAGATCAAATTTTCTTCTTTTTTCCCAGAGACTTTTTCTGGAAATACCTAGTTTTTTAGAAAGCTCTGTATCTGGAAACTTGTATTGAAAAGCATTTACAATAAATTTAACATAATCATCAATAGTTAAAATTTCATTTTGATCATAAAGTTTTGAATCAGTGTTGAGGGTAATAGTTGTAAATTCACATTCTAATTCAGAAGTACAACAGAGTATAAAATCATACTCTTTAATTAGGTTCAATATATACTCTTTATCTGCTTTTTTGAGGGTGTGTATTTCTGTAATATAAAGTAATGAGTCATTAGGACTATTTAAAATTTTTTCTTTCCATGTATTTTCACTGAGGGGAACAAAAGTGAGAAGTTTATTGTTTTCTTTGGCATATTCAAAAACAATCTTATCAATCAATCTTTGATAATTTGTTTCTATGACTAAAGGTGTTTGTATGTTATCCATAGGGATATCTACTATAATCTCTTTGAGAAGGTTATCCATATATTCTTGATACAGTTGGGTTTGTTTTTTTAAGTGTTGAAACTCTTGGTAGTGTGCAATTTTACGTATAAGCTCTTCTATCATAAAGGGCTTTACAATGTAATCTTTAGCACCAAGTTTTAGGGGGATACTTACTGTATCATTATTGATATAGTTGACCATCAAGATAATAATTTTATCCTTACAATTCTTAATTAACTGATCAGTATTTTGCCCTGGCATATTGGTGGAGAGTAAGTAGACATCGCCATTTGTTTTCATAGCCTCTTTAGTTGAGCTATAAATTTCAGTTTCAAAGTTGTGTTCACTTAATTTTGAAGCAATACTTTGTGCCAGATGAAGTTCATTTTCTACGATTATAATTTTCATAATGTTTTCCAATTTGTGTAAGTTAAATTTGCTATGGTATGTACAGTCACACCTTCTTTTCGTCCGATAAACCCTAATTCTTCAGAAGTACTTGCCTTAATATTGATAAAATTACCCCTTATATTTAAAAGTGAGCAGAGTGATTCTCTCATCTTTTGTTTATAAGGAGAAAGTTTTGGGGTCTCTGCCATGATAGTCATGTCAATGTTACCAATACTAAAGCCAAAAGCATTAATACGTTTTACAGTATCGCTAAGTAGTACCTTTGAATCTACTCCAGCATAGGTATCATCATTATCAGGGTAAAGTTCACCAATGTCACCCATGCCAGCAGCACCTAACAGTGCATCTATAAGAGAGTGAATTGCAACATCTCCATCACTATGGGCTTTAAATCCATAATCAACATCTATAGGTACACCACATAGAAACATTGGTTTATCTGTTTCAAAAGGGTGTGTGTCTATACCAAATCCCGTAAGTGTTCTGTTACTAGGTTCTTTTAAACAAGTTATTTTTTGTAAATCTTCGAGTGTTGTGAGTTTATGTGCTTTTGTTGAACCTTCGACAAAGTGTATTTTTTCACCCAAAGAAGCAATTGCAGAAGAATCATCACTAAAGAGTGTTTCTGTTTGTAATGCTTTGTTAAGTAAATGTGTACGAGAGAGCTGAGGGGTTTGAATTATGCGTGTTTTGTCTCTATCAATGGGGGTATCATTCAAGTAGAGTGTATCGGTTATAGGAAGTGTAGGAACGATGCACGAGGCCTTGTCTTGTGCGGCTAGTATGCGTTGTATCATATCACTAGGAACACAACATCGTGCTATGTCAGAGACAAGGACATACTCCGTATTTACATGCTTAAGTGCATTTGCGAGTGAGGTTTGTCTACTGTTACCACCTTGCACATATGTATAGTTTGCAAATTTTTTCATTTCTTTTATCTCATCGGGTGTTGAGACAATAATAATGTTATCAAATGTAGCAGATTGTTCAAACTGTACTGCTACATGTAACCATAATGGGGACTCTTGGGTATAAATCCATTGCTTTTTAACGGTTGTTTTAAAGCGTGATGAACTTCCAGCACTCAAAAGTATCAAAGTGATATTTGACAAGTTAGCCCCTATAATATATTTTAACTGTAACAATTAGTAACGAATTCTATCGTAAAAAGCTTTGAATCTGCTGTAATCAGGCTATATTACTCTTATTTGTAACATATTGGCAAAATTTAAACCTCATTTAAGATATTGGTGGTATAACTCCTTATAACTAAAAATGAAGGATATACATGACAGAACAAAATGTATTAGACGCATTAAAAAATGTCACATACCCAGGATTTACGAAAGATATCGTAACTTTTGGATTTGTAAAAGATGTTGTTGTGGAAAACACAACGGTAGGACTTATGCTTGATATTACATCATCAGCAGAAGAAGTAAAAAATGAACTTATTGAAAATGCTACAAAAGAGCTTGAAAAAGCAGGATTCGAAGAAATTCATGTAAACATTAACGCACCTCAAGTACCAAAGCAAATGTCAAATTCAGTAAGTGGCAAAAATATTGCTCCTCATATTAAAAACTTTGTAATGGTAAGTTCTGGTAAAGGTGGGGTTGGTAAATCTACTACTTCGGTGAATATTGCTATCTCTTTGGCTATGCAAGGTAAAAAAGTTGGACTTCTTGATGCAGATATTTATGGTCCAAACATTCCTCGTATGATGGGTGTTGATGGTCAAAAACCAGAAGTACAAGGTAATAAACTAGAACCACTTAAAGCGTATGGTGTTGAAATCATGTCTATGGGGTCTATTATGGAAGATGGTAAAGCACTTATCTGGAGAGGTTCTATGATTATGAAAGCCATAGAACAATTTTTAAGAGACATTTTATGGTCTGAGCTAGATGTTCTTGTGATAGACATGCCTCCAGGAACGGGTGATGCACAGCTTTCATTGGCTCAATCAGTGCCGATAACAGCAGGTATCACAGTGACTACACCTCAAGAAGTATCTCTTGATGACAGTAGACGTTCACTTAACATGTTTAAGAAACTAGATATCCCAACAGCGGGTATCATCGAAAATATGTCAGGATTCATCTGTCCATCATGTGACGAAGAGTCAGATATCTTTGGTATGGGAACATCTGCAGCGGTTGCAGAAGAGTTTGAAACTGAACTCATCACACGTATACCGATAGAGCCTGCCATTAGAATAGGTGGAGATACAGGTATGCCAATAGCGTACCACAAACCAGACTCTGAGACAGGTAAGCGTTACCAAGAAGCAGCTACTAAACTATGGGAATTCATAGAAAAAGTAAATGCTGAAGGAACTGCTGGTAATGCAGGAGTTCAACCTACAACGCCTCCAGGTGTAAGTGCTTGTAGTACAGGTGGAGCAGCTGCGGCAGCTCCTGCTAAGGCAGAAGAGCCAGCGAAAAGTGATGAGAGTTGTGGAACAGGCTGCGGCTGCCACTAAATCACCTCATTTCACTGCATATTTGACCGAATTGCTTCGCTGCGTTCGGTCATGTACTATTCGTACACTTCCTTACTCCACTCACACAATTCAATCAAATCTACAGCAAACTGAGAAGATTTAGCATTTTATATCTTAATATGTTTGTACACCAAACTTTAAAAGCATCCTTGGTAACACATCATCTAAATTAAACACTTCGTTATCAGTTAGTTCTATAAGTTTAAAGCCATATTTTTTATAAATATCTTTCTTAATTTGTTTTCTTTTGGCATATTTAGGTTCATTTTCTAAGCCCCAAAATTCAATATATATTTTCCCTGTTGGTATATAAAAGTCACAATAGACTTCTTCTTCTATAGGTAATTTTCTTTCATAGGCATGTACAATTTCTGCCATGTATAGCCAGTTATCAATAAGCATTTCAGCTTTACTTCTAACCATATGACCATCTGTTGCCCTGTGTTTAGCTATAAATTTCTCTCTAAATCCAGTATCTTTTGAATTTTCTATATTCTTTTGTGTAATTTCTCCCGCGTCACCTTTTACTTCTTTGATAATAGAAGAGAATGCAGATGTGTTAAAGATTCTTTCGTCCCATTCTACATAAGGAATACCATTTTTAGAGTTTTCTTTTTCAACACCACCATTTTGTGTACCTAATGAGGTGATTGTCCAGCCCTTGAGATATTTTTCAATCAATCCAATCTCAGATAAAATCATATTGACTTTACGTGCAGATAATTTGTACTTTTCTGCAATTTTTGTAGCAGAATAAAACTTTTTACCTTGGGTAATAAGTTTATTAGGGATTTCAATATCTTCATCCCAAGCAATATATTCACCATACTTAGCATGTTTTTTTATTTCACCACTATTTTCTTTGCCTAAAGTAGTTAAGCAATAACCACTATCTAGTTTTTCAATGTATTTACAGGCTATAAGCATTTCGTCAAGTTGATATTTAGGTAATGATATTTTTTTAGCTAGTGCAGAAGTTGATATTTTTTTAATTGTTGGCATAGAAATTCTTTTTTGATAAATTGTAGCAAAGTTATATTAGAGTACATTTATCATAATTACACTCACTGTGACAAGAAGAGATCTAGAGATATTAGTGAGTGTATAAAACTAAAATTTATTTCTTCTCTTGACTCTTCTTTGCCTCAGTAATAAACTGTTCAAAATTCTCTACATAGTTGTCAAAGTTTTCTTCAAGCATGAGTTTGTATTGTGTGGTGAAGAAAGCGATGACCTCTTCTTTTTCTGATTTCATTGTTTGGGCATCTTGAAATCCCATGGCAGTTATCCATGCATTAAAACGTGATGATGCGAACATCAGTGAGTTAGTAGCATCTGCTGGAGGTGTTTGCTCGTTGATGTGGCTATTGGCTAGTTGTATGTGTGCATCTGCACGTTTGTAGAAGTTTCCATCTATAGGTGTTTTGTTTGAGTCAGACATAGTGTCTCCTTGTTTTTTGTCGTATTGTACATTTTTTTGGCTATAATTGCGACTATATTAATATCAGGAACACACTATGACAAACGCAGAGAAACTTAAAAACCTTTTAGAACTTGAAATCATCCCAGACTTAGAAGCAGCCATTGACGAACTGTTTTCTGCCATAGACAAAGCCAAAATGGCTTCCATCGCTCAAAAAGAAGACCTCGAAGAGATGCGTGAGATGCGTACAGAGTGTTTTGCCATAGTGGAAGAACTTGGACGTAATGAACTAGAAGAGGATGAGATAGACGAACTTCTTGCAGAACTCGTCGATGTGAAGACTGAAGAGGGTTAATCTCTTCACTTTACGCACTTAAATATACTTCTTTTTTCTCTCTTTAAGACTCTTTTTATCTTCTTTACACTATATTGCGATATCAAACCTCTCGGGGTGCACTATTGAAATATAGTGCTGAGATAGCAGATAATGCTTGACCCGCTGAACTTGAACTGGTTAGAACCAGCGTAAGGAAGAGAATAGTGTTACTACATAGACTTTTAGAGTCTAGTCAATGGATAATTGGAATACTTTTAAGTATTTAACTTATCCATTGAAACCCACTTCATTCTCTCTTTTCGTATTTTATTTATGAAAGAGATATCTATGACAAAAGCATTTAAAGACAAATTTTCAACTTCAAACGATGAACTCACACGTGAGCCATTTCCTGCATCTACTAAAGTCTATTTAGAAGGTAACATTCATAAAGATATTCGTGTTCCTGTAAGAGAAATCTTATTAGGTAATGAAACGAAGTTACGTGTCTATGACACTTCTGGCCCTTACACCGACCCTACAGTAGAGATAAATGTAGATGAGGGTATTCCTGCTATTCGTAAAGAGTGGATAGTTGGGCGTGGTGATGTAGAGGAGTATGAAGGTCGCATCATGGCACCTTCAGATAATGGTCACTCAACAGACGAGCAATTAGAATATGTTACAGCTGGGGCAAAAGGGCTTGTACGTACGCCATTAAGAGCTAAAAAGGGCAAAAATGTATCTCAAATGTGGTATGCACGTCAAGGTATCATTACCCCTGAGATGGAGTTCATCGCATTAAGAGAAACACAAGATGCAGCGATGAAAGAAGAGTACCTTCAAGACGCAGAGCGTGAAGCCAGACTCAAAGGTGAAAATTTTGGTGCAAACCTTCCTGAGACTATTACACCTGAGTTTGTACGTAAAGAAGTAGCAGAGGGTAGAGCAGTCATACCTTGTAACATTAACCACCCAGAAGTAGAACCTATGATTATTGGGCGTAACTTTTTGGTAAAAGTTAATGCAAACATCGGTAACTCAGCGACTACTTCTAGCATCGCTGAAGAGGTAGAGAAGATGGTATGGTCTACACGTTGGGGTGGAGATACGGTGATGGATTTGAGTACTGGTAAGAACATTCACACCACGCGTGACTGGATACTTCGTAACTCTCCTGTGCCTATAGGGACTGTGCCTATCTACCAAGCGTTGGAGAAAGTAAACGGGATTGCAGAAGACCTTACTTGGGAAGTGTTCAGAGACACGCTTATAGAACAAGCAGAGCAAGGGGTAGATTACTTCACCATTCATGCAGGGCTTTTGCTTCACCATGTACCGATGACAGCGAAACGTGTAACGGGTATCGTCTCACGTGGTGGGGCTATTATGGCAAAGTGGATGATTCATCACCATCAAGAGAACTTCTTAAACACACACTTTGAAGATATTTGTGAGATTATGAAGACGTATGATGTTACTTTTTCACTTGGTGATGGTTTGCGTCCAGGGTCTGGAGCAGATGCAAACGATGAAGCACAGTTTGGTGAGCTTGAAGAGCTTGGGCGTTTAACAAAAATCGCATGGAAACATGATGTACAAACCATCATTGAAGGGCCAGGTCATGTGCCAATGCACATGATAAAAGAGAACATGGACAAACAACTTGAAGTCTGTCATGAAGCACCATTCTATACACTGGGACCCTTAACTACTGACATAGCTCCAGGGTACGACCACTTTACATCAGGTATTGGTGCTGCGATGATAGGTTGGTACGGATGTGCCATGCTTTGCTATGTGACACCAAAAGAGCACCTTGGTCTTCCAAACAGAGAAGATGTTAAAGAGGGACTTATTACCTACAAAATAGCAGCACACGCAGCAGATGTGGCTAAAGGTCACCCAGGGGCTAGAGCTAGGGATGACGCAATGTCATTGGCTCGTTTTGAGTTTAGATGGGTTGACCAGTTTAACATCGGTCTTGACCCTGAACGTGCACGTGAATATCACGATGCAACACTACCAATGGAAGCTGCAAAAGTAGCACACTTCTGTTCTATGTGTGGACCAAAGTTTTGTTCTATGAAAATCTCTGCTGAGGTACGTGAGTACGCAGATGAACTGGGAACAGATGTAGAGTCTGCAAAACAAGCAGGAATGGATGAGATGTCTGAGAAGTTTAAAGAGATGGGTTCAGAGGTTTATGTTTCTGAAGCAAAACTGGAAACGAGTAGTTAGGTAGGGTAGGTGCGACCATGTCGCACGTCAAATCTCAGATGTGATTACATGGCAGTTTATATTGTTTGCCTGTTTTAGTGTATCGTGTGACATGGTCACACCTACAGGTATAAAAATTACAGAATATGAATAAAGGTTTTAAAAATGCATATAGCTATAGCAGGTGTAGGTTTAGTAGGAAGAGTTTTAGCATTAAATCTCTTACGATTAGGACATACCCTCACACTTTTTGATGAAGACACAGCCTATGGTGATAAAGCTGCAGGGATGACAGCTGCAGGGATGTTAGCCGTATTTGCTGAGTTGGAGAGTGCCGAATCTGTCATTTTTGACCATGGCAATCGTTCTATCATGCTTTGGCCTGATTTGTTAACACAAGTGGGGATTGCTGATGCTTATAGCCAAGAGGGTAGTATTATTACGGCACACCCCCAAGACTATAATGAATTGGAACACTTTATAGAAACACTAAAGTTTAAAGTCCCTGAAGCATCTAAAATCAAACTCTTAGACCAAAAAGAACTCACCGCACTCGAACCAGACTTATCACAACATGCAAAAGCCTTTTTTATCCCGCAAGAGGGACAGGTAGATGCACAGCGTTTTATGAAAGCATCGAGTGATTATCTGTTAGCACATGCAAATGTAACATGGTATCAAGAGCAAAAAGTAACAGATGTATCAGAAGATGGTATAGAGGTTAAGGGTAAATTAAATACATTTGACTGGGTATTTGATGCAAGAGGTTTGGGTGCAAATGCACAAATAGAAAACTTACGAGGAGTGCGTGGTGAGGTAATCTGGTTAGATGCCCCAGAAGTACACATTACTAGACCTACACGTATGTTACATCCACGGTATAAAATCTATATTGTACCTCGTGAGAATAACCGATATGTTATAGGCGCTACAGAAATAGAGAGTGAAGATAAATCACCCGTGTCTGTACGCTCATCTTTAGAGTTGATGTCTGCGGTATATAGTATGCACTCAGGTTTTGGGGAAGCCCGTATCGTAAAAATGCTTACTAATTGTCGTCCGACATTAAGGGATAATTTACCAAATATTGAACAAAAAAATACATTAACAAGAATTAATGGACTCTATAGACATGGATATTTATTAGCTCCTGCTATAGTAGAAAAAGCATTGAATCAAGGGATAAATAAATGATAGAAGTTGTAGTAAATGGGGTTAGAACAAAAGTAAGTAAAGAGTTGAATGTAAAACAAATTATAAAAGAGTTAAATTATACGGGGGAAGGTTTTGCCTTAGCCCTTAATGGTACATTTGTAGCTATATCTAGCTATAAAGAAACTATTATAAGAGACAATGACAGCATAGAAATATTGGCACCGGTTCAAGGTGGATAAGATGAGTGAGGAATTAGGAATGAGGAATGAGGAGTGGACGATAGGTGGAAAAACGTTACGTTCACGGCTATTGATAGGGTCTGCACTCTATCCAAGCCCTGCGAATATGGAAGATGCTATTAAGATATCTGCTGCACAGATAGTGACAGTTTCTTTGCGTCGTCAAGCAGCAGGCGGAAATGACAGTAGGGGAGGTAATCAGTTTTGGGATATTATAAAGTCATTAGGCATTGAAGTATTACCAAATACTGCAGGCTCTCACTCTGCTAAAGAGGCGATAACTACTGCGGAGATGGCAAGAGAGGTTTTTGGTACAAATTGGGTAAAGTTAGAAGTAATAGGCGACCAGTATAACCTACAACCTGACCCTTTTGAGACAGTAAAAGCTGCTGAGGTTCTCATAAAAGAGGGGTTTGAAGTTTTTCCTTATACTATTGATGATTTAGTTGTAGCCAAGCGTTTAGCTGATGTTGGGTGTAATATTATTATGCCATGGGGTTCCATGATAGGTTCAGGTAAGGGGCTTATGAATCCCGATAACCTTATAGCCATTCGTAAACAATTCCCAGACTTACAACTAGTCGTTGATGCAGGTATAGGTAAACCATCACATGCTACACAAGCGATGGAACTAGGATATGACGGTGTACTATTAAATTCAGCCATAGCTCTTGCTCAAGACCCTGTCAAAATGGCAGATGCTTTTAGGGTAGCCGTGGAAGCAGGACGTTTGGGGTATGAGGCTGGGACTATGAAGCAAAGAGAATTTGCTTCTCCTTCTACGCCTACTGTGGGTACGCCGTTTTGGCATCAGTTTGACTAGGTTTACGACCTGTCGTATGTTTAATCACGCATAGCGTGTCTTTGTCGCCCCGAACACCCTTGAAAGCGGAGCGATTTGAGAGGGGCGACGTTTTTTTGTTTCGTTTTTTCTAAAAAAATGAAAAGAAGAACAACGCCACAAGTTATACAATAGGGAATTTAATAAAAGATAAAATAATGAAATTCAAAGATTGTGGAGATACTCACTTAGGTATCTACCCAGTAGTAGACCGTGCTTACAAACTAAGACCACTTTATGAAGTGGGCATTACCACTGCTCAACTACGTACTAAAGATGCATTCTCAGGTCAAGAGCTAGAAGATGAAGTTATAGAGGCTATCAAAATATCTGAAGAGTTCAACGCAAGATTTTTTCTCAATGACTTTTGGGAACTTGGTATCAAACATAAGGCTTATGGCATACACTTAGGACAAGAAGACATTCAAGAAGCAAATGTGCAAGTTATATTGGACGCAGGGATACGTCTAGGAATTAGTACACATACACCTAAAGAGATAGATATTGCTTTAGGATTTGAACCTAGTTATTTGGCCATAGGCCCTATCTATGAGCCTATATCAAAAAAACTTGTTTATGATACAGTGGGTCCTGAAGATTTAAAACATTGGGCTAAAAAAGTAGACTATCCCATAGTGGCTATAGGTGGTATAACGATAAAAAATATAAAAAATGTTGTACAAACCAATGCCGCTTCTGGCATAGCGATGATATCAGATGTCCTAGAAAAGGGTGAGGTATCAAAGGTGCGTACATTGGCGTTGATAAAGGCTTTTGAGAACAAATAGCCCTTTTGCATTTAAGCATAATTATAGGTTATTTAAAGTATAAGTCCTTATCAATCTCTCGGGGTGCGAAATTTTTAATAGAATTTGGCTGAGATAAACAAACCCGTCGAACTTGAACTGGATAATTCCAGCGTAGGGAAGAGAAGTAGTAGATATGCAATTACTTTTCTCCTTAATATACTTTAAGGAAACAATATGAAATCCAAAATATTAACACTTTCACTTATCACGACTTACGCATTATTGAGCACAGCTTCTTTTGCAGAAGAAGTGACACTTGACCCTATTGTAGTTAGTTCTGACTTTAGAGCAAAAACACTTTCTCAAACCACCAATGCAGTCACTGTGCTATCTGAAGACAAATTAGCAGATAAAGCTTTTTCAAATTTTGAAGATGTGATGGGGCAAGTACCAAATGTAAACTTTACTTCAGGGGCGTCAAGAGCACACTATGTACAAATACGTGGTATAGGAGAAAGGTCTCAGTTTAAATCACCAGTGAATCCTTCCGTTGGTTTGGTTGTAGATGGTATCGATGTATCGGACTCTGCGTTAGCACTTACGATGTTTGATGTGAAGCAAATAGAGGTTTTAAAAGGCCCACAAGGTACAACCTTTGGAGCGAATGGTATGGCAGGTGTTATTTCTTTACAAAGTAATGAACCTACTGAAGAGACAGAAGGGCACTTAGAAGCTACAATAGGGAACTATAATACCAAAGCCTTTGGTGCAGCTATAGGTGGTTCGCTTGTAGATGATGTACTTTTAGGACGTTTTTCTATCTATAAAAATACTTCAGATGGTTTTATGAAAAATACATTTCTAAATCGTGAAGATACACAAAATATAGATGAATTGACAGCTAAAGCACAACTTCGTTGGTTGGCTTCAGATAAGCATACGGTAGACTTTAACTTTATGCATGTGAATGTAGACAATGGCTATGATGCATTTACTTTTGATAACTCTCGTAACTCTCATGCAGATGAGCCAGGAAGTGATACCCAAACAATAAATGCTGTAGCCTTAAAATCAACATACCAAATAAATGATAGTATGCACTTGATAAGTAAAGTTTCTTTTTCTAAATCAGATATAGAGTATTCTTATGATGAAGACTGGTCATATGTAGGAGAGTTTTCAGATACTTTATTTCCATATTCATCATTTGATCAGTATGATAGAGAAAGAAAAAAACTTGATATCGATGTACGTTTAGTATCTGATGAATCTGGGCGTATTTTTAATGCAACTACAGACTGGACTGTAGGTGTATATTATAAAAATCAAAATGAAGATTTAGTGAGAACATATACCTATCTTAATGCACCATATACAAGTACATTTGATACTGAAAATATTGCACTATATGGACAATTTGATTCTATATTAACAGAAAAAATTACATTGACTACGGGACTTAGAATAGAAAAATGGGAAGCAGAATTTTCTGATTCTGATTTACTTAATATAAATACTGACGAGGTACTTATAGGTGGAAAAGTTGGACTTTCTTATCAGCAAGATGAGAATTGTCTACGTTATATAACACTTTCAAAAGGTTACAAGCCTGGAGGTGTCAATGCAGATAACTCTTTAGCACTTAATCAAAGAGAGTTTAAGACAGAGCATTTATGGAACTTAGACATAGGAAGTATTGGATCCTTTATGGATGGTGCATTAAAAACACGTATGAATATTTTTTATGGTTTAAGACGCGATCAACAAGTGAAGTCTTCTGTTGTACAAGTACGTACTGATGGTAGTACAGATTTTACGGATTACTTAGCAAATGCAGCGAAAAGTAACTATTATGGGCTTGAATCTGAAGTAAATTACCGTGCAAATGACAACCTAAGTATATTTGCAAGTCTTGGCCTACTTAAATCAGAATTTGACGAATATACAGACCCAAATCCTAGTTCAGTAGATGTTAATGGTAGAGCACCAGCACAGTCACCAAATTACCAATATACAATTGGTTTTAATTATATGGCAACAGAGAATCTTAGTTTCAAAGCAAGTATAGAGGGGAAAGATGAATTTTATTTTTCAAATAGACATAATGAAAAATCAGAGTCATACAACTTACTTAACGCAAGTGTTACATACTTCGCGGGAGATTTTACAGCAACACTATGGGGTAGAAACTTGAGTGATGCCTCTTATCAGACAAGAGGTTTTGGTAGTTTTGGAAATAATCCAGGCAATGGATATACAACAGAACTTTATACACAGCAAGGGGCACCAAGAACATTTGGGTTCACTTTAGGGTATGACTTTTAATGGAAATTTCTATAGATATAAGTATGTACCCACTTCAAGCAGAATATGAAACAGCAATTGCTGCTTTTATAGACTTACTAGAAAAAGAAACACGTGTTGAAGTGGTACGTAATGAATTGAGCACACAAGTACATGGAGAATATAAAGTTATTATGTCTCTACTAGAAACAGAAATGTTTTCTGTATTTACAGAAATTCCACATTCTATTTTTGTTATCAAGTTTATTGGTAATAATAGAAGAGGGATATATTAATAGGTGTGTTATTAAATGCCCTACATTTAGGTATAATTTTCTATGTTTAAAATAATTACATTATTACTACTTTTAACACTCACAATCTTTTCAAATGAAAAACCAACGCTTACTATTTACACCTATGATGCATTTTCTGCCTCATGGGGTGCCGCACCAAAGATAAAAAAAGCTTTTGAAAAAGAGCATGATGTTACAGTCAAGTTTGTAGGGCTTTCTTCTTCTATAGTAGCCTTACGTAAGATACAGCTAGAGGGTAAAAAAACTAAAGCAGATATACTTTTAGGTATAGATACCAATATTGCTCAAGTGGCAAAGAAAACAGGTTTGTTTGTGCCACATGAGTTAAATACTTCTCAACTAATACTCCCCTTTACTTACATTGATGAGATCTTTGCACCTTTTGACTACTCTTATTGTGCATTTGTTTATGATGAGAATAGGGTGAAAAATATACCACATTCTTTTGAAGAATTATCATCCATGCCCAAAGATTTTAAAATAGTCATACAAGATCCACGTTCCTCTACAGCAGGACTTGCCTTACTGTTATGGGTGAAGTCTGTGTATGGTGACAAAGCAGGGGCGTACTGGAAGCGTTTGGCTCCTCATATACTTACTATCACTAAAGGATGGTCAGAAGCGTATAGTTTATTTCTAAAGGGCGAGGCAGATATGGTACTAAGTTACACTACGTCTCCTGCTTATCATATAGTTGATGAAAATAGAACTAACATAAAATCTGCACCTTTTAAAGAGGGGCATTATGGGCAGATAGAAGTAGCAGGTATGTTGAAGAGTTCATCACAAAAAGTATTGGCTAAAAAGTTTTTAGCTTTTATGCATACTGAAACCTTTGCGGACATCATTCCTACTGGTAATTGGGGTTACCCTGTAGTGAAAGGTTCTAAGCCTTTACATCCAGCATTTAAAATGTTACATATGCCTAAAAAAATGCTTTTGATGGATGGTAAAGTGGTGGAAAGTCAGAGAAAAGCGATTATAAATGAGTGGTTAAAAGCCATACAAAAGTAATGATGTTTCAAGGATTACTTCGATTTAAAGCTGCACTATTTCCTGGAATTTTTGTATCTGTATCTTTACTCTTTTTTGCATTTCTTCTTTTTAGCACCCTCTATATTTCCCAAGATGGAAGTCTGTTTACATCACTAGACAAGCGTATTTATGGACTATTAAAATTTACTTTTTATCAAGCATTTTTATCTACTATACTTTCACTACTTGTTGGTGTACTCTTGGCATGGTCATTGGCACATCAGAGTAGGTTTAAGGGAAGAGAAGTATTGGTAGCACTCTTTTCCTCATCTTTGGTGTTACCTACACTTATTGTGGTCTTGGGACTTATAGGTATCTTTGGAAGAAATGGTTATTTCAATCAATTAAGTTTATTTTTCTTTGACCACTCTTTAGGTGCTTATCTTTATGGACTTGGAGGTATACTTTTAGCCCATGTCTACCTTAATGCATCGTTTGCTTCTCGTGCCTTGCTTCATAGTTTTGAATCTATTTCTAAAGAAAAGTATAAATTGGCTAAAAGTCTAAATTTTTCAGTCTTTAAACGTTTTTTGTATGTTGAGTATCCTGCTATTAAATCTACGCTACTTAGCATAGGTTCTACCATTTTTCTACTTTGTTTTACTTCTTTTGCAGTAGTGCTTTTATTGGGTGGAAACCCTAGTTCTAATACGTTAGAAGTAGCTATATATGAAGCAGTAAAACTTGATTTTGACATTGCCTTGGCACTTAAATTGGCACTCATTCAGTTAAGTATATCTGCTGTGTTGGTTGTGCTTTCTTCTGGGTTTAGAGTGGGACTTAGTAATCTAAAAACAAGTGCTACTATTATCCCATGGAAAGAGACTAGATTATTGAGAGTCTTACAGTGGGGTATTATTGGGTTATTTACATTGTTTTTTATTTTACCCCTAGTTGTTATATTGGTAGAAGGTATAGGTGCAGATTTTTCTCGTATTTTGAGTGATACTTTGTTTATTAAGTCATTTGTTACTTCTGTATCTTTAGCGACAGTGTCTAGTATATTAACGGTTGTTATCTCCTTAGTACTTAGCAATGCTAGAAAAAACTTTACACTTAAAACACGGTTAGGTACGCAGCCCTTTGCTAAAATATTTGAGGCTATTATCGCATTTTCTGGAAATCTTTATTTGGCTATTCCCTCACTGGTTATGGGGCTTGGTTTTTTTCTTATGTACCAAAGATATGATGGTTCACAGATTGTATGGTCAACAGCGGCACTACTCACTGCTAATGTCTTGATGTCTTTACCTTTTGCACTCTCTGTGCTTAGCCCAGCCATGCATAAAACAGCACAGCGTTATGATAAATTGGCTTTCTCTTTAGGATTAAGAGGATTTACACGTTGGAAATATGTTGAATATCCGTATATAAAATCATCGTTAGGGTATGTATTTGCCTTGGCATTTTGTTTTTCTCTAGGAGATTTAGGTATCATAGCACTCTTTGGATCTGATGATTTTAGTACCTTACCTTGGTACTTGTATCAGCTTATGGGGTCATACCGTACAACAGATGCAGCAGGGGTGGCTTTGGTGTTGTTAGTTTTGGTGGTGGGTGTGTTTATTTTGATACCACGATTATTTAAGGGAAAATGGTAGGGTGTTGTACCCTTACAACACCACTAATGCGAATGTAATAAAAATGAAGAAGGTGTTGTCATGGGACAACACCCTACGGAGAGAAAATTGCTAAAAATAGACAACCTACAATACCAATACAAAAATGCCAATGATACCTATACTTATGACCTAGAAGTACAACCATCTCAGATAGTAGCCATACTAGGACAAAGCGGTTCAGGTAAATCAACACTGCTAGACATCGTTGCGGGCTTCATAGAGCCTAATTTTGGTTCTATCAAATTAGATGCAGACGAACTCTTAGGGCTAAGTGTAGAAAAACGTCCCATCACCATACTCTTTCAAAGCTATAACCTTTTCGAGCACCTTAGTGTGCAAAAGAACATCTTACTAGGGATAAATATTGCACATAAAGAGGGCATCGATGAAATTAATAGAGTAAAAGACATACTAAGAGAAGTAGGACTAGAAGCCCATGAGCATAAACTTGCATCCCAACTTTCAGGTGGACAGCAACAGCGTGTGGCTTTGGCTCGTGTACTCATACGAAGAGAGCCTATTTTGTTACTAGATGAACCCTTTACAGGCTTAGATGAGACAACACGCTTGGAGATGCTAGACTTAGTTCAAAAGATAACAGTTGAATACAAGCTCCATACCATTATGATAACCCATGATGTGGAAGATGCAGAGCGTATAGCTAACCATGTTTACAAAATGCAAAACCATACACTAATCAAACAATGATAGACGTACTCAAAACCCATCCCCTTTTTGCCCATAAACAGATAGAGTCATATCAACTTTTACAAAATCAAGGACACTGTAATGAAAACTATCTGCTTGTGGCTGATGGGCTAAAGTATATCGTCCGTAAGCTTTTACGAGATGACATAGACAGAACATTTGAATGGAAAATCCATGCCTTGGTGTATGAGCAAGGACTAACAGCAAAGCCACTGGTTTTTGATAGAGAAAATGGCTTTATGGTATTTGAGTTTTTAGAGGGTATGCATAAAAATGAGCTTGATGAAAGTGAATTAAAACTTTTGGCTCGTACTTTACAAAAATTACATAGTATCAACATAGATGCAAAACCCATAGAACTACAAACAGATACAAGTATAATAGAGTGCTACCCCAAAGAGTATGTCCTTTGTCATAATGATTTAAACCCACAAAATATCTTTTTTTCAAATGAAGTAAAACTCATAGACTTTGAGTATGTAGGAGTAAATGATAGGTATTTTGATGTGGCTTGTGTTTGTGTTGAGTTTTCATTAAATAATGTTATGCAAAAGGTATTTTTAGATACTTATTTTAAAGATAAGGGGTTTGTAGTGGAGAAGTTGGAAGCCTACAAAGTACTTTATGCTGTCTTGTGTAAGGAGTGGTTTTCTTCTGGTGTATAAGCAAATAAATGCTATAAATTTTAATATCTCATAAATAAGTGATAGTCTTGGCTTGACTAATATCAAGAACAGTTATATTATAGTATGTTATAATTATTAAAATATAAATAATATACCAAAGGACTCGGATGCTAGATATGGAGAAGGTTTTTGTAGATATTGCATCTCTTAATTCTGAAAATAAGCTAGAATTGGTAGATAAAATATTGGCATCTATATATCCTACTAATAAGGGTGTAGAAGCAGTATGGCAAGAAGAAGCAGAAGAAAGAATAACAGCCTATAGTGAGGGACGTGTCTCTACTATAGATGAGCAAGATATACTTCAAAAGTATAGTAAATAATGATGTTTTCTATTAAGTTCTTAGAGTTGGCTCAGAGTGAGTTAGATGATATTTTTGAATCATATGAATATAAAGAAAAAAATTTAGGATATAATTTTATCTATGAAGTTATGGAAACAGTTAAACTTATAAAAAAATACCCTGATAGTTGGTCAAAAAGTACTACACATACACAAAGATGTTTTATAAAGGGTTTCCCTTATGCTATTTTATATCAAAAAGTTGAAGCTAGTATTTTGATAATAGCATTAGTGAATTTACGTAAAAAGCCAATCCACTGGGTATCAAAGAGTGTTTCTGAATATTCAACATGTCGTATAGCTCTTTTACCTGAAACAATGTACATACGGTAATCTAATACACTAAGTATTATATCGAAATGTTAGTAAGGTTGTTGTACCTTACTCTACTGTCACAGACTTAGCCAAGTTTCTAGGCATATCTACGTCATTTCCAAGTCTTACTGACACTTCAAGAGCTAGAAGTTGTGTGACTACCATCATCTCAAAAAATTCAAGCATAGGATGTGAGTCGTATTTTGTTTGTATAAAGTCATCAGCCAAATCAAATGGTTCTGGAGAAATTGCAAGTATTGTTGCATCTCGTGCACTCAGCTCTTCTACGTTTGATTTTATTTTGTCATAATGCATTGATTTTGGCATAAGTGCAATGGTGAAAAGCTCACTATCAGCAAGTGCGATAGGACCATGTTTCATTTCTCCAGCAGGGTAACCTTCAGCATGCATATATGAAATTTCTTTTAGTTTAAGTGCACCTTCAAGTGCAAGAGGGAAGAAAATATCTCGCCCGATAAAGAAGAATCCATGTCCATGTAAATAACGTTTAGAGAGTCTATGAATTCTTTCGTGGAGTACATCATCTACAAGTACTGCTTTTGGTGCATGTATCATAGCATCGATTTCTCTTTTGATAATTTCTTTTGAAATAGTTTCTCTAATTTGACCGACATATAATGCTAACATCCAGAGTGTCATACTTTGTGTAGCAAATGCTTTTGTACTAGCCACTCCCTTTTCTATCCCCGCACGGGTTAAGATAGCTGCATCACTTTCACGTACGATGGAAGAGTTGTCAACATTACAAATACTTAGCGTTTTCATGCCAGCAGCTTTAGCCATTTTAAGTGCTTCAAGAGTATCGGCAGTTTCACCACTTTGAGAGATGGTGATAAAAAGTGTTTTTTGTGTTAAAAAAGGCTCTTTGTATCTAAATTCTGAGGCTATTTCTACATCACATCTCATTTTACCTAGTCGTTCAAAAAGGTAAGAACTAGCGAGTGCAGAATTATAAGATGTACCACAGGCACAAATAGTAATGGCATGAATACCATCAAAAAAGTCTTTAGATAGTTCTTCAAAATTGATACTGTCATCTAAAACACGTCCCATCATAGTGTCAGTCATGACGGTACTTTGTTCATAAATTTCTTTTTCCATAAAGAAACGATAACCATCTTTTTGTGCAGAAACTTTATCTGCTGTGAGTGCTTGTTTTGTGAAGCTTTTTTCCCCATCAGCGTTAAATAGTTTTACGACACCTTCTTTTGCATAGCCATATTCGCCATCTTCTAGATAGTATACTTCAGTGGCTTTACCAATAATAGGTGTATCAGATGAAGCAAAATAAACATCATCTCCATTAAAGCCTATAAGCATAGGAGAACCATTTTTAGCAAAGTAGATCGTCTCAGCATCTGCCTCTGTTATGAGTAGTGTTGCATAGGCTCCTTCAAGTTTATCGAGGGTCTCTTCAAATGCAGAAAATACATTCGTATTGGTTTTATGGTATTTTTCAAAAAGGTGAACAATGGTTTCTGTGTCAGTTTGGCTTAAAAAGGTCACACCTTCTGATTGAAGTTCAGCTTTTAATTCTTGGTAGTTTTCTATAATACCATTATGCACAACATAAGAGTAATCTCCAAGGTGAGGGTGGGCATTAAGTTCAGTTGGTTTACCATGTGTCGCCCAACGTGTATGGCCAATGGATATACCAAAATTTTCGCTTGTATAGTTTTTTGTTTTCTCTCTAAGGTTTTCAAGTTTACCTATAGCCTTAAATTGATTAAGCTTTTCACCTTCTATAATAGCTATGCCCGCTGAATCATATCCACGATACTCTAACTCTTGTAATCCATCAAGTAAAATTTCTTTTTTTTCATTTTTACCTAAATATCCAACTATTCCACACATGTTTTTCCCTTACTTCTTAAAATTATATAAGCATATTATCGTTTAAAAATGTCAAAAAATGTCAACCTCATGATTTCCGTGTTAACTTTTCAATAATTTTGTCTGTATTATGACAAAAGTTTCCATTCTTTTCGATGAGAAACATATCTCTTACTCTGCTCTTAATTGTGTGTACCTTTGCAGTTACAATATCTATACCCATTGAATCAAACATATAAATGATATAGGAGAGTAAACCTTTTTGGTTTTTTGTATTGACATGCATTATGGCATAGGTTTTAGAGTGTTCACAGTCTATATCTATTTCTTTTTTTTCTAAGTTCGCATAAAAAGGATTATCTTCAGTCTTTTTTATAAAAGAATCACTTATTATTTCTTCTAAAAAACCTTCTTCTTCTTTGCTAATAGTCTCTGAAAAGTCAATTTTAAAATATTTTAAACCATTAAAGAGCTTACATATATCCATATTGACTACATCAAGGGAAGAGAGTTTATTGAGTAAATAGCTAAGGCTGAATGACTCTTTACGTATGATTTCTATGGTGAGGTATTTTTCGTTAGAAATAGTATAGGTATATGATTTTGTATTAAATGCTTTTTGAGTAACAGCAAGTATATGTTTAGGTGAGTAGCGTAAAAAAAGTAAGTTTGATGGGATAGAAAGTATTTTATTTTGTTGTGCTCTGCTGAGTGATTTAAAAAGTTTTGTACGTTTGAGAGAAGTTATTTTTTTACTACGTTTGGCCGCTTCACCCAGTCTTTTGGTTTTTCCTAGTACTTCTATAGATTGTTTGTAGAGTGTACGTATAAGTTTTGCAGAGAAAGAGTTGTAAGTGCCATGTCCTACACCAGACATATCGGCATAACTTAAGATATATATCATGTCTAAGAGTTTTTGTGTTTTAAAATGTGAAGCAAAAGCTAAAATGACACTCTCTGAATACAAGTCCTCACGTTGTGCTACTTTAGACATAAGGGTATGGTAATGAATCAGCGTCTCACCCATTTTAATAAGGGGGGAATCTATATGTAGTCTACTCGCAAAGATTTTAAACAATGTTGCACCTACATAGTGATGATCACGTTTCCGTCCTTTACCTGCATCATGAAGGAAAGTTACAAGTTTTAGCATAGCTTTTTCATCTGCTGTGAGATCTTCCCAAAGAGCCTTGATAAAGTTGTCTTCTATATGTTCTATGTGACAAACACAACGAAGAGAATGCGTATCTACTGCATATTGATGATAGCCATCAAACTGAGGTAAATCTACGACTTGTTTGATAGGAGGCATGGTATAGCGTAAAAGTTTTGCATAAGACAAAGCTACCAAGATACTATAGCAATGAGGCTTATAAAATACAGCTGCTATCGTTTTATACAGTGTATCATCAAGGCGTTCAGGCTTTGGTATATTGGTAAGTTGTTGTAAAAGTGTAGGGTGAGCGGTAAAAGGTTGAGATGCCTTGTTGTTAAGTTGTGTCAGTACTTCATTGAGTGATTGTGTATGGTCTTGAGGATATAGATAATTTTTACTGATATCTTCTTCTTTGTATTTGTGGGTGAGTGTATCGAGCCATATCATACTGTAAAGCCTAATAGTTTTTAGGCTACCTATGACTTTTGAGGCAAAACGCATATGGGCTTTTTTGTCCATCTCATATCCCAAGAGAAATGCGGTATCTGGTAAAAGGTCAAGACGAAGTTGGTCTTCTTTCTTGTTGGCTACTAGATGTAAAGCAGAACGTACACGAAATAAAAATTCTAAGGCAATACGAAATTCCTTATATTCTTTTTGGTCTACAATATCATACGGAAGTGATTTTATATTGTCTGTGTTGTAGAGTACTTTACCTACCCAATAGACAAGGTTCGCATCTCTAAAACCACCTGCACCGTCTTTGAGGTTTGGCTCCATGGTAATGGGGTATTTGTGATGTTTTTTCTCTTGTTCTTCAAGTTTTTGATGTATAAAACCCTCTATATCATCATGGCGTATTTGAGTAAGGGCATTTTGTGTTTCTATCCATATAAAATGAGAGCCTTCTATAAAACGAGACTCGATAAGTGCTGTTTTTATAGTGATGTCTGTTTTTGAGACTTCAAAAAGTTCTTCTACTGTATGTACGCGGTGTCCTAGTTTTAGTCCTGTGTCCCACAAGATATAGAGTATCTTCTCTAGCATCTCTTTCGTGTTGTACCCTGGTACATCTTTGTAAACTAGCATCAAGTCAATGTCAGAGTGTACGCAAAGCTGTTCACGCCCATAAGACCCTAAAGCTACAAGTGCTATGGGTATGGAGTTTTTCATAGGAGCATAGTCCCCAAACATGGATCTATGGGCGACTTTGTAGACAAGCTTTAAGATGCTGTCTATTTTTTTTGTATGCTTGACGAGGAAGTCTTTTCCTCCTGAGGTGGTAAAGGTATTCTCAAGTGTGTCGAAGTAAAGACTTATATCTTTCTTGAGTACTTTTGCTATCTCAAAGTCTGCTGCATTTTCGTACAGTAGTTCTTCTATTTGTGCTTTTACTTTATCCACTATACTCTCCATAATGTTATATTGGTATAATAGCAAAAATAACTAAGATGGGCAAAACAGATGGATTTAGCAGAAAAAGCATTAATCGAAAAAGTACGTGCCAAAGTAAGACTCACCCAAGAAGAGGGTGAAGCACTTTATACGCTTGACCTCTACACTTTAGGTGAACTAGCCGATGAGATACGCAAAGAAAAGTTTGCTAACAAGTCCTACTTCAACATCAACCGTCACATCAACCCTACCAATGTATGTGCAGACATCTGTAAGTTTTGTGCTTACTCCGCCACACGTAAAAACCCAAACCAATACACGCTCACCCATGATCAAATACTAGACATCGCCACAAAATCCATAGAAAATGGTGCAAAAGAATTACACATCGTTTCTGCACATAACCCAAAAGATGGGGTAGAGTGGTATATGGGAGCATTTAGAAAGATACGTGCGAAGTTCCCCGGTGTCCACATCAAGTCTATGACCGCAGCCGAAGTTGACTTCATCACACGTGAGTACGGACACACTTATGATGAAGTACTAGATATGATGATAGAAAATGGTGTAGACTCCATGCCTGGTGGTGGTGCAGAAATTTTTGATGAAGACGTACGTGAGTACCTCTGTAAAGGTAAAGTTACCTCAGAACAATGGCTTGACATCCATGAAAAGTGGCACAACAGAGGCAAAGAGTCTAATGCCACCATGCTTTTTGGACACATAGAAACAAGAGCTCACCGTATAGACCATATGATACGCTTGCGTGATGTACAAGACCGTACAGGAGGCTTTAATGCTTTCATCCCACTTGTCTATCAAAAAGAAAATAACTACATGAAAAACTGTAACTACCCCTCAGGACAAGAAGTACTTAAAACTTATGCCATAGCACGTATAATGCTGGACAACATCCCCCACATCAAAGCCTACTGGGCAACTAGCACCATAAACCTAGCACTCATAGCCCAAGAGTTCGGAGCCAACGACCTAGACGGCACCATAGAAAAAGAAGCTATCCAGTCTGCAGCAGGAGCTAAAAGTGCCAATGGTATGGAGTTAGATGATTTTATAGCTCTCATTAAAAACTCTGGGTTTACACCTGTAGAGAGAGATAGTTTATATAATGAATTGAAAGTGTATGACTGAAAAAATATACTACCCCTATGAAGAATACAAACAAGACTTAAAAACCCTAATAAGTAGAATAGACCAACCCTTTGATGCTATACTAGGCATAGCAAGAGGTGGGCTAAGTATGGCTCAGATGTTGGGAGAGTATTATGATTTACGTAAAGTCTATGCTATTAATACTATAGGGTATGAGGGTACAGAAAAAAAAGACTCTGTTGAGGTATTTAACATACCTGATTTAAAATTATCTAAACACGTACTTATAGTAGATGACATTGTAGACAGTGGAGATACTTTGGTGGTAGTTTTAAAAGTCTTAAAGCAAAAATACCCAAAAATTACATTTCTCACCGCATCACTCTTCTATAAAAAAACTGCAAGCATTAAGCCTACTTGGTATGTAAAAGAACCAAAGGGCTGGATAAACTTCTTTTGGTCAGAAGACTTAAAAATATAGGCTTTTTGACAAAATTTGACATTTCTTGACTACACTTTTAGCATATAAGAGAATAAAGGGAAAAAGATGTTCTTAGAAAATAGAGAGTTAGTAGGTTATGGTAACGTAGCGATAAACAGTCCGCTATATCCAAAAAATAGTTTAATGAAAACACTTTTAAATGGTGACCTTGGTCTTGCCAAAACATTTTTCATGTATCTCATTTTAGTAGCTTTTTTTGTAAATATAGGTGTCGTCATGGTACCTACTATATCTGCAGAAGTGCTTACATTTCTTTTGTTGATGGTTGGTAGTGTATTTTCTATCCCATTACATATAGGTATATACAGAGCGGCAAATAAATATAGAGGTCCAAAAATTTGGGCAGTATTGGCAAAATTAAATGTAAAAGTACATTTATTTTCATTTATATGGGCAGTGATATTCTCTGGACTATTTGTCTATATAGATGGATATTTGAGTCATGTTTAATAAAGTAGTATTTGTACTATTGGTGTCAAGTTTATCATTATGTTCATTTGAGTGCAGACATATGTAAGTGCTCAAATTGTGATTTATTCACACAAGCAAGTGAGCGTTACATAAGATATAAAAATATATAGGAAAAAAATATGAAAAAAAATACAATGATAGTTTTGTTACTTATGGGATTAGGTACAAACCTGAATGCAGATATAAGTACAGTACAAGGGGCACAAAATGCCTGTGATAATGAAAATGCAACAGGATGTTTTAATCTTGCATTCATGTATGATTTTGGTGAAGGTGTAGAACAAGATGGGGTGAAAGCAACAGAATTATATACCAAAGCATGCGATACTGGATATGCGGGAGGATGTCTGGTACTTGGTGCTATTTATCACGTGGGTGAAGGTGTAAAAAAAGATGTCTTAAGAGCAAAAAGACTCTACAGTAAGGCGTGTGATGGTGGAAATGATAGAGGGTGTAAAGAGTATTCTGTCCTAAAAGTAAATGATAAGATAGTGTCTAAGTAGCTAGGTTCTTTATTTTACTTCAAGTAGCTTATCATTTGCAAACTGGTGTATGACAGAGTTTATGAGCGTCTGATAAGGGATACCTTTTGACAGAGCTTTACTTTTTATCTTGATGATATCTGCTTCTAGGGCTCTAATATTGATGGCTTTTTTCTGCTTGACATTGGCTATAACATTGGCTTTAAAGTCTGCGATTTCTGTTTCTTGATTGTCTAAAGCCATATACTCTACAGCTTCGTACTCAGCCTGTTCTTCTTTTAGCTCTTGTAATATTTTGTCTTTATTCATGGTAATCCTTTCTAAAAATCTTAGTTATTTTATTTTCTGCCAAGTATCAACTTAGTGTCTTTTCTGCTAGGGTAGATAGTCTTGAAAAATATCTCATCTTCATTCTCTACAAAGGGGACAACATAGATATAATCGTCTATCTCTACAAAGAGTTTTTTCTGATTGGGATACTTTACTTGGTCAGGGTGCATTTCTATGCGATGCAAACGGTCATTGAGTATAGCTTCTTCTATATCTTCAAAAGATACACCTCTTGCTAGTCTCAATTTTATGTTTTTCTCTTCATTCCACCTGATGATTTTCATCGATACCCTTTGATATACAATTCATACTAATTGAGTATTAGTAGTATACCTAAAATATTATTGGATAGCAAGAGGTTGTATTAGTCCAAAACGTATAGTACTCGTGGTATTTATAAAGTGTATTTAAGTAGCCTGTCACCTTTTTTTCGATTTCTGTTTCTTGATGATCTAAAGCCATCTTTTTTAAAGATTTGACCATATTAATCTATAAAGTAGGTTTTATCTTTTGCGTAACATACTGGTGTATAAGAGATGAAAGAATAGTTTGATAGGGTATATTTAGCTCTGCACTCTTTCTTTTGAGCATCAACATATCAAATTCAGGTATGCGTATATTGATATTTTTAGTTTTATTCAAAAAATTTTTAGCAGCCTGCTTTGCCTCCAAAAGTTCATCTTCAAAATTCTCTACACGCTCAAATGTACTTGCATCTTCTACAGCTTCGAGTAAATCAAGTTCATATTCATCCATTTTCATTCTCTGCTCCTCTATATAATTTATTCATTTTTCTACTAGGTACAATAGTTTTTAAAAAAATCTCATCATTGTTTTTTACAAATGGTACCATGTGTACATAGTTTTGTAGTGCAACAATATAGATATATTGATGAGGGTATTTTTCTTGATTGGGATGCTTAATAATGTCCAATACCTTATCATCATTTATCAAAGCGACAACATCTTCAAAGCAAACATTGCGTTCATCTTTAAGTTGCTGATTTTTTGCACTATCCCATTTGAAATTCATAGTTCATTATATTACAATAGATATTAAATGTCAATACTATGTATTAGTCCCACAATATATTTGCTCTTTGACAATAATTGACATTTTTTGATTATACTTTTGTCATCTAATGTGATGGGAGTTAACGATGTTTGGTAAAATAGTTTTATTGGTAGTGTCACTCACGATGACACTGTCATCAGCAGAATACACAGCACATATGGCACAAAATCACATTGGTGAAAAAGCCACAGTATGTGGCGAGGTAGTGAGTGCTCACTACGCAAGTACAAGTAGGGGAGAACCCACATTTTTAAATCTTGATGAGGCATACCCAAATGGTGTTTTCACCGTAGTTATCTGGGGTGATAATAGAGAACAGTTTGATGAGCCAGAGATACAGTATCTTAGTAAGAGTATTTGTGTTACGGGGAAGATAAAGAGTTATCGTGGGGTTGCTCGGATTATTCTTTATTCGCAGTCGCAAGTTAGAGTTAAATAATAGTTTATAGGAGATAAAATGAAAAAATATATGATGGTACTATGGTTGATGATGGGTTTAAGTCTGCATGTGAACGCAGATACAACTACACTACAAGGAGCTAAAAAAGCTTGTAATAGTGGAGATGCTAAAGGATGTGGTGTTCTTGGTGTGATGCGCCCATTCAAAAAATAAGTGCAATTAAAATTCAATAAAAAAAGAGGTTAAGGCTGATAAAGTAAAGTTAAATCAA
>Ga0256834_1000232_pt1 | contig 40162 bp, 32 predicted proteins | sample 4281140metaG_FD_190536 | JGI IMG/M metagenome (GOLD analysis project Ga0256834, IMG submission 190536) | Hydrothermal vent microbial communities from East Pacific Rise, Pacific Ocean - 4281-140 | ecosystem: Environmental > Aquatic > Marine > Hydrothermal vents | place: Pacific Ocean: East...
AATATCTTTGATATATCCGTCTTCAAAGAAACTCTGTTTTATCTTTTTGGCACCGTTGAGGAGCGCCTGTATATCTACACCACACAAGAGTAGAGGTACAAGACCTACATTGGAGAGTACAGAAAATCTGCCTCCGACATTATCTGCCAGGTGGAGTACTGTTGTATTGAGTTCCTGGGCATATTTCTCTAAAGGAGATCCGGGATCAGTGATAAAGGTATAGGCTGAGGCATCACTTTGAATAGAATAAATATATTTGTACAGTGCAAAAGTCTCTACGGTTGTTCCCGATTTTGAAATAATGAGAAAGTGGGTCTTTTTCATGTTGAGATGAGAAAGAAGATCACTGATCTCAATGGGGTCGGTACTTTCAAAGAAATAAAGTTTTCGTTGAAGTTCTTTGACCGGTTTGAGGAAATTGTAAACAGCTTTGGCTCCCAAAGAACTTCCTCCTATCCCTATGACTGCAATTGTATCGATTTCATCTGGTATTGAGTCGCAATACTTCAGTATCTCTGTGATGTCCTGATCGGGAAGAGCATAATAGCCAATATTGTCCTGCTCCTTTTGAATGGCATCAAAAGCTTTTTTCTGGACAGTTTTGTTGCTTGAGTTAAAATAGAGTTTGTTTATCATACTAATCCTTTTGCAGTTTTAATTAAAGCATTGACTTTTTCTTCATACTCTTTTGCCAGGGCTTCATCTGTTGATTCGAATCGTGTCACAAGTACCGGTGTGGTGTTACTGGCTCTCACCAGTCCCCAGCCTTTTTCAAAGTTGATACGTACACCATCCACATCGATGATATTGATGATCTTTGGAAAATCACTTGGAGGATCTTTCAGAAGTTTTTTGACTTTGTCAATAATGGCAAATTTTTCCTCTTCCGTGGTCTCCACTTTTAGCTCTTCTGTGGAAAAGACTTGTGGAAGCGCATCGATCTCTGCATCCAGGTCAATGCCGTCTGCAATGAGTTCCAGCATTCTCAGCGTGGCATAAATAGCATCATCATAACCGAAATAACGGTTCTTGAAGAAGATATGGCCGGAGACTTCACAGGCAAGATCTGCATTTGTCTCTTTCATTTTGACCTTCAGGTTGGAGTGCCCGGTCTTGTACATAATGGCTTTGGCGCCACGGCGTTCCAATTCATCATACATCACTTGTGAACACTTGACCTCTCCGATGACCGTAGGGTTTTCCATCTTCATGGCATAAAGCAGCGCCATTTGGTCACCTTTAATGTTATGCTTGTGTGTCAGTACAGCAATACGGTCTGCATCTCCGTCATAGGCAAAAGCAATATCTCCCTCTTTCTCCAAAGCCACTTTAACATCGGCAAGGTTTTTTTCTACGGAAGGGTCTGGATGGTGGTTGGGAAAGGTACCATCCGGTTCACAGTAAAGTCCGATATAGTTAAATTCCAAAGCATCAAAGATATCGGTGATCACCGTATCGGCCACACCGTTTCCACAGTCTATGACGATCTTTTTATCGAGACCCTTTAATGGAGCAAACTGTTTGGTCATGTAGTCAATATAGGGTGTTTTCACATCAATGTCAGTTTTTTCTGTATTGTCAGGGATGACTCTGTTCTGATTGGTAATGATCTCGTCACCGAGAGCATAGATGTCGTCTCCGAAAAATGGACTTTGACCCACTGTGATCTTGAAGCCATTATACTCTGAGGGATTGTGTGAGCCTGTGATCATAATAGAAGCGTCAGTGGTTAAGCCGTTAAAATCAATATAATTGCTGTAGTAGTTGACCGGTGTTGCGACCATACCCATATCCAGGACTTTGCAGCCTGCTGCATTCAGTCCGGATGTAAGATAATCTCTTAAAACAGGAGAGTGGGATCTTGCATCATAACCGATGGAGACGACATTGCCTTCACCTATTTGTTGACCAAGATAATAGCCTATGAGTTTAACTGACTGTTCATTGAGCTCTTTTTCATAAATGCCCCGGATATCGTATTCTCTGAAAATGGAAGATGGTATTGCCATTAATTTCACCCCTTTATATTGTATATAATATATTATAACATAAGAGGTGCAGGTGTAACAAATGAGTTTGATATTTGTTTAATAAACTTTGATACCTATATCAAATCATCCCACTATTAACTGTGCTTATATCCGTTTGGATTGTTACTTTGCCATCTCCAGGTGTCTTCACACATCTCTTTGATACTTCTTTGTGCTTTCCAGCCAAGGATCGTTTTGGCATAAGAGGGGTCGGCATAACAGGTGGCAATGTCCCCGGGACGTCTGGGTGCAATGCAGTAGGGTACTTCCTGACCTGATGCTTTTTCAAAGGCTTTGACCATATCAAGCACAGAGTATCCGGTACCGGTACCGAGATTGATGGTCATGACTTCGGTAAAATCCTTTATTCTATCTAAAGCTTTAACATGGCCGTCTGCCAGATCCATCACATGGATGTAGTCTCGTACGCCGGTACCATCATGGGTATCATAATCATCACCGAATACAGAAAGACAGGCACGTTTTCCCACGGCAGTCTGTGCAATGAAGGGCATGAGATTGTTGGGGATCCCGTTGGGGTCTTCCCCTATCGTTCCTGAGGCATGTGCGCCTACAGGATTGAAATAGCGAAGCAGGACGATCTTCCAGTCATGGTCTGAAACATACAGATCCCTGAGTATCTCTTCCACAAAAAGTTTGGATCTTCCGTAAGGATTGGTTGCTGAAAGAGGGAAGTTTTCCAGGATTGGTGTGGTATGCGGATCTCCATAGACCGTTGCGGAAGAGGAAAAAACAATGGATTTGCATTCGTGTGCTGCCATGACTTCACACAGAACGACAGTACCATTGACATTGTTGTCATAATATCTTAAAGGTTGTTCTACGGATTCTCCAACTGCTTTCAATCCTGCAAAGTGGATGACTGCATCGATCTTATGGGTGTTGAATACGGCATGAAGGTCATCTCTGTTACGGACATCCCCTTCAACAGCTACAAGTGTCTGACCTACGATCTTTTCGACACGTTTAATGGCTTCTTTGGAACTGTTACAGAAGTTGTCAAAAATAACCACTTCATATCCTGATTTGATCAACAGTACGATCGTATGGGAACCAATATAGCCGGCACCGCCAGTGACTAGAATTTTCATAAGGGATCCTTTATTTAGAAACTGAGTTTCAATCCGCCATACCAACTGTCATTAAGTGTATAGTCATAGGTATCATAGTTGGTTTCAATATTTCGATATCCGCCAAAAACATGGATATTTGAGATCACTTCCATGTCGGCTTCAGCCCTAAATTCAGAATAGGTGTCTCCGTCGGAGAATGTGAGTACAGAAGGTGCATAGGCAAAACTTGCAAAGAGTGAAGTGGTCGGAATGTCAGAGTCAAAAGGCAGAATATATCTGACCTTTCCAAGAAGTGGAAAGGCTATAAAGTTTTCTGCGAATGCTGATTTAAGACCAAAACCGAAAATAAGCCCGGGTGCAGCCTCTAAAGCGTTCTCTCCGCTTAAGCCCAGGGTAAAGAGGTCGTCAGTGTCATTATGGAGATAGCTTGCATCAACCAGATAGGTTGTTCCTCCGGTGTAGCCAATGGTTTCGTTAAGATTGTATGCCCCTAGTAGTTCCACATCGTCACTGTTGATGTCTAAGCCTATGCTGCTTTGCGCAGTTGCGATACCTGTACACAGCAGTGTACCCAATAATAGTTTTTTGATCATGATGGAGATTCCTTGTTGTGTTCCTTGATATTTATTCATATAATAGCATAGGAATGATTAATCTGCGGGCATATAGTTCTTTTTCTTTTTTTCTTCTTCCTCTTTCTTTTTCTGTGCTTTCTTCTTTTGCATTTTTTTGTTTTGCATTTCTTGTTTCTTCTGCATCATCACTGCATCTCTGAGTTCTTCTTCTCCATCATATCTGGCAGCATCAATGAATTTTGACTGATCATCAAATTGTCCTGTCTTGACACCCCATAGTAAAGCAATAAGCCCTAAAGCTCCAAGAAAGGTGGAGACACCGATCATTAAGATAACAATATTTTCACTCATGTGATAGATCCTTGAATTTTAAAAGTTTGATTCGCATGGAGTTGCCTACCACGATCAATGAACTCAAAGACATGGAGAGTGCAGCAATAAGTGGATTGACAAAGCCTGCAACAGCAAGCGGAACAGCAATGACATTATACAACAATGAAAAACCAAGGTTCTCTTTGACCGCGCTGAAGGTTCTTCGGGAGAGAGTGTAAGCATCTAAAATACTTTGAGGTCTTTCATCTAAGAGAACAACATCACTCACTGAAATGGCAACATCCGCTCCCTGACCCATGGCAATGGCAATGTTGGACTGGGCAAGGGCAATGGCATCGTTGATCCCGTCTCCAACCATCACGACCACTTCACCTTTCTTTTGAAAGTCTTGGATCAGGGCTGATTTTTCCTGTGGAAGCAGTTTTGCATGGATGGTTTGAATGCCAACGGCATTGGCGACCTTCAGTGCACTCTGCTCATGGTCTCCCGTAAGCATGACAATCTTTATACCCATCTTCTGTATGGCTGAAATGGCTTCTTTTGCCCCTTCACGAATGGTATCGGTAAGTTCGAAACGGGCTGCCACTGTACCGTCAACAGCAAAAAGAAAAAGTGTATTTTCCGATACGGTGTCTACTTTAATACCTCTTTCCTGAAGTAGACTTGCATTTCCACCAAGCAGTTTTTTGCTATCGACTTCTGCTTCTATTCCTTTGGCTTCAATGCTTTTGATCGCCGTGATGTGTACAGGCTCCAGGGTATCATTTTCCTGTATCAGGTAACGTGCGATCCCTTTTGAGACAGGGTGGTTTGAAGTGTTGACCAGTGCAAGAAGCAGTGCCGGGTCAAAATCCCCGTAAAACTCTGCTTTGATCACAGAAGGTTTTCCCTCAGTGATCGTACCGGTCTTGTCGAGTGCCAGGAGTCTGCTTTTTGCCATGGTTTCCAAAAAGGTAGCTTCTTTAAAGAGGATGCCCCGTTTGGCAGCGATGGAAATACCTACCAGAGTTGCCATAGGCGTCGCAAGTCCGAGGGCGCAGGGACAGGCGATGACGATCACTGAAATACCTATGATCAGTGCGGTTTCAAAATTCCCGCTCCAGTAATACCATCCGGCAAAGGAGAGGAGAGCAATAAGCAGGATGATATTTGAAAAATAGCCTGAAATCGTGTTTGCAAGCTGCTCGATATGGGGTTTTTTGGTAATGGATTCTTCGAGTAGGCTCACGATGGAGGTCAGGAGAGAACCGGAGACATCCTTACTGGCTTCATAATGTATAACGGAGTCCAGACAGATGGATCCGCTGAGAACCGTATCACCGTTTTGTTTGAAAACGGGTTCATTTTCTCCAGTGAGTGACGACTCGTCAAAAGAGCCTTGACCTGAGGTGACTTGACCGTCAATGACCACTTTTTCCCCGGGTTTCAACTCGATGAGATCCCCCACCTGGATATTCTCAACGCTGACGAGGGATTTGATACTGTTCTTGACTGTGGTCACTTCCGTCGGAGTAGACCCCATAATACTGTCAAGGGTGTCAACCGCATGTTTCTTGCTGAGTACTTCAAGGTATTTACCGACCAGAACAAAGGTGATGATCATCACGACCGAATCGAAATAGACCTCTCCGTGTTGTGTGGTCATGGCGTAAATAGAGTAGATGTATGCAGAGAGGGCACCGGAGGCAACCAGGGTATCCATATTGACGATGTGGTTCTTAAACCCGTAATAGGCGCCTCTAAAAAAGATCCAGCCGGAGTAGAAGAGTACCGGGGTTGCCAGTATGAATTCTGCCACATTCAGAATGTCTTTAAAGTTCTGCTGCATTCCCGTAAAGTAACCGGCATAGTGTGCAATCGCGATCCACATGATATTCATGCTCCCGAATACGGCTACAAGAATACGTGAATAGTACTCTTTTTTGGTTTTGTTCGCACGTTCTTCCTGTAAAGAAGGATCATAAGGGTAGGCATTGTAGCCGATGGAACGGATGGTTTCTATGATCTGTGAAAGTTTTACCTCTTCAGGATCCCAGACTACTTTGGCTTTGTTGTTGGTGTAGTTGATGCTGGCTTCTATAATACCATTTGTTTTGTGCAGGACTTTTTCATTGAGCCAGACACAGGCGGAACAGTGTATCCCCTCAATGATGAGGTGGATTTCAGAAAGACCGTCTTCGGTACTTTTAATATATTTGTTCTTAAAGCCTTCAAGATCAAACTTTTCAAGATCTGCAGAGATCTGTGTACTGGCAGGCTGAAGGGTGGTATTGCCAAGTTTGTCGTAAAAGGTATCTAGCCCTTCGCTCTCAAGCAGATGGTAGACACCCTGGCATCCTTTACAGCAGAAGTTGAGCTCTTTGTCATTTTGCTTCTCTGTGATCATGACAGATTCATCAAACGTAAGATTACAATGGGTACATGCTATTTCTGCCAAAAGATCCCTCTTCCGTAGGGTCGGTTCACCGACCCTACGTGTATTGAATGATGGATTTTACCTAAATATGGGTAAAATCCTGCATGGAAAATATTCTCACTTTTGTAGCTATTTTAGTTGTTCTGGAACTTTTTGAAGCTTATATGCAGAAAGCAGATACACTCTACGGTGTGGTGGAAAGGCTCTATGTCTGGTACAGGAAGAGTATCTTTGCTTTCTTCCTGATGCACCCCTCTTTTTATTTTGTACTGTTTGTGGTAGTGGTCACGGATATGTTGAATCTCTATATGATACTCATACTGACATTTAAGGTCTTTGATCTTTTTTACAAGATCGAATTGATCAAAAGTATTTTCATTAGACAAAACGTACCTGCAGACCTTTCTGCAATGCTTGAGTGGAAGATCCCTTCATGGTTTTTTCTGATGGGTGTGGGGCTCTACCCGCCATTACTTTTTTATGCTTTGCTGTAAGCAGAGCACTTCTGGTTGACTTTTCAGTTTAAAAGGAATATAATAGCACCACTACACGGTAGAACGTTATCGTATATCTACAATTCAATACCTGATTAGGTTTAAATTCAACCCCAAAATAAGAGGACTTATGAGCGACACAAAAAAATCTTCTAATGGCAACGGTGCCAACAGAAAAAACAGAACCCACGTACCTGTACAAGGCTACAAGATCGAAGATCTCCAGCAAAAACCACTTGATGACCTTGTGACCATAGCCAAAGAGGTTAAAGTTGAAAATCCTAATGAATTTCAGCGTAAAGACCTTATTTTTGAAATTTTAAAATCACAGGTCAGCCAGGGTGGGTTCATCCTTTATACCGGGATCCTTGAAGTAATGAATGACGGGTATGGATTCCTTCGTTCGATAGACGGGAACTTCGCGAACTCAAGTAACGATACCTACGTAAGTTCTACTCAGATCAAACGTTTTGCATTGAGAAACGGAGATATCGTCACAGGACAGGTTCGTCCTCCGAAAGATCAGGAGAAGTATTATGCCTTGCTCAAGATCGAAGCGATCAACTATCTGGCTCCTGAAAAATCTAAACAGAGACCGCTTTTTGACAACTTAACACCTCTATATGCCTCTGAACAACTTAAAATGGAATACAACCCAATGAAAATGACAGGACGTGTTCTTGATCTTTTCTCTCCTATTGGTAAAGGGCAGAGAGCACTTATTGTTGCACCGCCAAGAACAGGTAAAACAGAATTGCTTAAAGAGTTGGCACATGGTGTAACGTACAACAACCCGGATGCTTCTTTAATGGTATTGCTGGTTGATGAAAGACCTGAAGAGGTGACAGATATGCAGCGTTCGGTCAAAGGTGAAGTGTATGCTTCAACATTCGATCTTCCTGCACAGAACCATGTACGAACTGCCGAAATGGTCATAGAAAAAGCAAAAAGACGTGTGGAGATGGGAAAAGATGTGGTCATTTTGCTTGACTCCATCACCAGACTGGCACGTGCCTACAACACCGTGACACCAAGTTCAGGTAAAGTACTTTCGGGTGGTGTGGATGCTAATGCTCTGCATAAACCAAAACGTTTCTTTGGTGCGGCAAGAAATATAGAAGAGGGTGGTTCTCTGACCATCATTGCCACTGCGCTGATAGACACGGGATCACGTATGGATGAAGTGATCTTTGAAGAATTCAAAGGGACAGGTAACTCTGAAGTCGTTCTCAGCCGTCATGTTTCTGAAAGACGTATCTACCCTGCGATCGATGTGACGAAATCCGGTACAAGAAAAGAGGAGTTGATGGTAGATCCTGAAACCCTTCAGAAAGTCTGGGCACTTAGAAATGCGATGCAGAATATGGAAGAGGTGGAAGGTCTTAAGTTCCTCTTCTCTAAAATGATGAAAACAAAATCAAACGAAGAGTTTTTGTCAATGATGAACGAGTAGCGAAAAGCCGTTTGACTTTTCGGATGGAAGATTGAAGATGGAGGATTGATGATGAAAGAGCGGGAAAATGAGATTCTTGAGCTTTCTTTTCAATTTGCTGTTCGCATTGTCAATCTTTATAAATATTTAAGTAATGAAAAGAAAGAATTTGTTTTATCTAAACAGCTTTTGCGTTCAGGTACTTCTATTGGTGCAAATGTAACTGAATCACAAGATGCACAAAGTAAAAAAGATTTCATCTCTAAATTATCAATTTCACTTAAAGAAGCAAAAGAGACAAGATACTGGATTCTGTTGTTGATTGAAACGGATTATTTAGATAAAACCAGTATACATGTACAATCATTGCAACATGAATTAACCTCCATTATCAAACTTTTAACTGCTATTCTGATTTCTACCAAAAGTATGACACAATGAAAAAAAAATCATCAATTATCAATCATCAATTATCAATCCGTATGCTCCGAGTAGGAGTATTCGACTCTGGTTTGGGTGGTTTGACGATTGTCAAGGCACTGACCGAAGTGATCAAAGGGGCAGAGATCTTTTATGTTGCTGACACTAAAAATGCACCTTACGGTGAAAAAACCCCCGAACAAATCCTCCAATACAGCCTTGATGTTACCCGATACCTTGTAGAACAACACCAAATAGACGGACTTATTATTGCCTGTAATACAGCGACATCTGCTGCCGTCAAGCAGATACGCGAAGCTTACTCCTCCTTGGTGGTCATAGGAACAGAGCCGGGGATAAAGCCGGCATTTGAACAGACGCAAACAGGAAAAGTAGGCGTGTTGGCAACACCGGCTACGTTAAAGGGTGAGAAATACCAGAAGCTTGCAAGTGATCTGTCTAAAAAGCAAGAAGTGACACTTTTTGAACAGGCTTGTCCCGGTTTGGTAGAGCAGATAGAAAAGGGTGAGATAGATACAGAAGAAACCAGAACAATGCTTGAAAACTGGCTGCGTCCTATGAGGGAATCTGATGTAGATACTATTGTACTTGGCTGTACGCATTACCCTCTTGTATCAGAGGTCATAGAACATGTGATGCAAAGAAGGTTAAATTTGATTCATACCGGAGATGCCATTGCACAGTATTCTTTGGCCTTGAGTCAGGAATATGGACATTTAAATGAGGGAGATCTTGATCTGAAGCTTTATGCAACGGGTGAGATCTCCAAAGAGAGTGTAAAACATATCTTTGGAAAAGTATTGAAGGTGGAGACTATAGTCCTATAGCCGCTCTTACCTTTTCCATTTTCGCATCTGCAATGCTTTTGGCTTTTTTCGCACCAAAAGCCAAAATATCATTGACTTCATCCAAATGGCTGAGGTAGTATTCTCTTTTTTCACGTGCTTCAGCCAGCTCTTCCCAGATGAGCTCTTTGAGGTACTTTTTAAAGTGCCCATATCCTTCTTTACCGCTCTTATACCGTTCCTGCAGTTCCAGTTTTTCTTCGTCATTCAGGAACAGTGCAGCAATATCATAAATATTACACCCCTCCCAATCTAACGGTTCCCCAAGTGGTGTTGAGGAGGAGAGGATCTTGTTACATCTTTTCTGAAGGGGTTTCTCAGGCATAAAAAGGTCAATGGCATTGTCATAAGACTTGGACATTTTTTGTCCGTCGATCCCCGGAATGGTTGCCACTTCTTCCTGGACCACATGCTCCGGCAGAACAAAGATCTCACCATATTCGTTATTGAATTTTATGGCGATGTCACGAGTCATCTCTACGTGCTGGATCTGATCTTTTCCTACTGGTACTTTCTGCGTGTCGTAAAGCAGAATATCGGCTGCCATCAGTACAGGATAGGAGAAAAGTGCATGGTTCGCCGAGATCCCTTTGGCAACCTTGTCTTTGTAGGAGTGGGCTCGTTCAAGCAGTCCCATAGGGGTAAATTTGGAGAGTATCCAGTAGAGTTCAAGGACTTCTGGTACATGACTCTGTACCCAGAAAGTTGTTTTTTTCGGATCAAGACCGACAGAGAGGTAGTCTACCGCTGCATCTATTGTATATTGTCTCAGTGTTTCTGCATCTTTGGAAGTGGTAAGAGAGTGGTAGTTGGCTATAAAAGTAAAGAGTTCATTCTCTTCCTGAAGCTCGATCATCGGCTTCATGGCACCAAAATAGTTTCCTATATGGAGTTTTCCCGAAGCCTGAATTCCTGTGAGTACGCGCATTTTTAATTCCTAACTATGAAGTTTTTCAAAATTATAGCAGGAAAGCGTTAAGCGTTAAGCGTTAAGCGTTAAGAAAAGAAAAATTAATACAATAGATCCTCATCGTCATCCACACGCTGACCACGTTTACGCGCGACAATGTCCAAAGGTACACCTTCAAAGTCAAATTTTGACCTGAAGAAGTTTGAGAGGTAACGTTTGTATGAGAAATGTATGAACTCCGGTCTGTTGGAGATGAGTGCGATCTTCGGTGGTTTTGTTTCGTATTGCGTGGCAAATTTAATATTGACAACAGCACCGTTATGTGCAGGTACATGGTGTCTTCTGATGGCTTGACGCAGAGTCTCATTGAGTTCAGAAGTTGGGATACGCTGTTGGTAACGTTTGTAAATATCTGTGATCTGGTCGAGTATTTTGTGCACACGCAGACCCGTTTTTGCGGAGATCGTAATAAAAGGTGCGTAGTGCAGGAATTTGAGCTCATCACGGAAGTCATCAACGACCTCTTCATAGCTGCGGTCTTCATTGATGTCCCATTTGTTCAGGACAATAAGACAGGCAAGACGGTACTCTTCAATAAGACCTGCGACTCTTTCATCCAACTCAGAGATCTGTGTGGTGGAATCCAGCATGAGAAGAACAAGATCCGCTTTTTTAAGCATTTCAGTCGTTCGTGCGAGTGCATATTTTTCTATGCCTACGATCTTGCTCCTTTTTCGTATACCCGCAGTGTCTATAAAAGTGATCTCATGATCATTATGTTCGATCATTTCATCAATAGGGTCAATGGTAGTTCCGGCAACATCAGAGACCACAGAGCGTTCTTCTCCCAGGAGTGCATTGAGCAATGAAGATTTACCGGTATTGACACGTCCGATGATGGCAACACGGATCTTATTGTCAACTTCTTCAGGTTCTGCATTGATATCACGTACGATCTCATCAAAAGGGTCGATTTCTGTATCTTCTTCAAGTACAAGATCCGCTTCCGCTTCTTCTAGAGCAGGAATATGCTCTTCCATCCAGACATAAAAGTCATTGAAATAACGGTTGTGGCTGACAGACATAGGAAAAGTGGCATCTGCACCGAATTCCAAAAATTCCCAGTAACGTTCTTCTTCTTTGTCGTTGTCTATTTTGTTGACCACAAGTGCCAGTGGTTTGTTTTGTGCCTGCAACTTATAGAAGAGTTCTCTATCCTCATCTGAAGGCAGAGTTTTCCCGTCTACCATGTAGATGATAATGTCGGCCTGCTCTGCAGCACGCAGTGAAAACTCGGCTACCTTGGAAAAAAGCTCAGAGGAATAATCGATACCGCCGGTATCAATGACTTCAAAATCACGGTTTCCCGAAATAGTCACCACACGTTTTTTAATGTCCCTGGTCGTTCCGGACATATCTGAAGTAATGGCATCTCTTTGTCGTGCCAGACGGTTGAAAAGGGAAGATTTCCCGACATTTGGACGACCGACGATGGCTACTTTCTTGAGTGTTTGTTCTTGCATAATAATATTCTTTCTATGATAATTAATGGAATTATAGCGAAATTTTATTTTTCCATTTTGTCTGGCATCTGCTCCACATAAATACTTTGCGAAGGAAAGGCAAAACCTGATCCGTTCTTTTCAACGATCCCCATGATCTTGAAATGAATATCTTCCCGAATTCCTAAGTACTTTGCCCAGTTGGCCGTTTTGGTAAAGGTATAGATGAAAATATTCAGTGATGAGTCTCCAAAGGTGTCAAAATTAACCATTAAAGAGTCCCCTTGTGAAATACCTTCATGTTCCTGCAACATGGTTTTAATATCTTTAATGATCTGCATGATCTGTTCAGAGTTCGTTGCATAGGTCAGACCAATATGCATTTTGATACGTCTAATACCCCTACGTGAAAAATTTTCTATGGGATGGTTTGCAACAATAGAGTTTGGTACCGTGATGAGAGATTTTTGAAATGAACGTATCTTTGTTGTTCGCATACCTACATCTTCAACCACACCTTCTACACCGTCTACTTTGATCCACTCCCCAATACGGATGGATTTGTCAGCCAGCAGTGCAAAAGAACCAAAAAGATTGGATGCCGTATCTTTGGCTGCGAGTGCGAATGCCAATCCTCCAAGTCCCAAAGAAGCGACTACAGCAGTGACATTAATACCCCAGACCATAAGCATTCCTGCCAGACCTGCACCTCCGACAAGAATTTTGATCATTGTAATAATAAAATTCCCCATTTCTTTGGAGAGGTCTTTGTTGAATTTTGCTGTGGCTTCATAAACAAGACCGCGAAGTGCTTCAATGACAGCCAAAATTGCCCAGAAAAGCGCATAGACCAACAGTGTATCCAAAATATTTTTAATGATTTTGGGTTCCGAAAATGTTAATAAAAAGAAAAGATGTATAGCAACGATGACAAAAACAAAACGTATAGGCCCTTTTAGTGCAGAAATAATACGGTCATCATAGTATGTTTTGGTATTTTTTGCCAAATTTTGTAAAAAGACTAAAATGATCTTTGTAAAGATTTTTCTTAGCCCCAGCATAATGAAAAAGATCAACGTAGCAGCAAGAATATTGGCAAGAGGTACACCAAAATAATCGGTTGCAAGAAGAGGAAATCTGTCATACAGTGGTGCAAGCTGTGTTTGTACGGTGGTAATGATATCGGTATCCAAGGTATCGATGACTTTTAGGGATTGTGTGGCATTTTGTTCGGCTATCGGCATATTTCTTTCCTTACACATTTATACACGATATTATAGTAGAATTACTTTCAATTATACAGGAGAAACGGAATGAAAAAAACAATACTGTTTGTCATCATGCTGCTGAGCTGTACAAGCTATGCAGCAGTAAAGAATCTTGACGCGACCTACAGTGTCAGTTACGGGATATTCGGTAAACTGGGTGTGAGTAAGGCGCATCTTGAAACAAACGGCAATACATATACTATTAAAGTAAGTGCCAAAACAACTGGTATCGTGAAACGTTTAAGTCAAAATCGGCAGGAGTACTATATCAGTAAGGGGCATGTGGTGGATGGGATACTTGTATCCGACAGTCTGGAAGTGCGTAGGAGTCATGGCAGCAAAGCAGATGTCAAACGCTATGTCATTGATCATAAAAACAAAAAGGTGACAAAATTCTACATCAAAAAAAGAGCGGGAAAAGTCTACCAGAATGATAGCAAAGTACTTGACTTTTACAGCAAGGATGATCTGCTTACACTCTATTTCAATCTTTCAAAGATCATAGATTTCAATAAGGCAGGAAGCTATGAACTCAGTGCTGTAGGTGCGGAAAAACAGAATGGGAAAGTCAGCATCGTAGTTCCCGATGCCAAACAGCATGCTGCCTATGAAAAAGCACTTGGCAAAGGAGAGTTTGATTATTTGACCGCGATCGTCTATCAAAAGCTTTTTCAGAGTAACAGAGGTGAATTGATGATTGCGATAGGCAAAGACGGTATTGCAGAGAAAGCTGTACTGAAAGATCTAATACTGTATGGAGACTTGACGGCAAAAAGAATTAGATGACCTGTGCATGTAAGACGAAATCGATCACTTTTTCATCGCTCATCTCACAGGGTTTCAACATGCCGTTTTTCATCGTAGGGTAGTAATTGCCACTGACAATATCTTTAGACGAAAGATCTTCTGCGTAGATCTTGATGAGTTTTCCGTCAAGCAATGCCTCTTTTCTCAAAAGATAACGTTTCCCCTGATACAAAACATCATTGGCACCGTTTGGAAAAGTAAGCAGTTTCCTATAAAATTCGCTTTTATCCATAAAGAAATTGTAGCCAAAGACCTCTTAACATGCCTGACCGAAGGGACAAATACCCTTGGGTGCTGAATGCTTAGCATTGCAGAGTGATTTTATGCTACACTTCCGAAAAAATTAGCAAAAAAAGGGTTGTTTTGAAACACTATATTAAAAACATGGACAGAGGTATTCTGTTTATGCTGCTTGCTTCACTCTCTTTTGCTGCGATGGGTGGTTTTGCAAAAGTCGTTTCGCAGGTATTGCCTCCTGTGGAAGTAACCTTTTTCAGAAATATCTTTGGTGTGATTCTGGTAGGTCTGGCTATCTATAAAGTACCGTTAAAACAAAAAGGGGGAAAACCTTTTTTACTTCTTTTTCGCGGTTCTATAGGCTTTGCGGCACTCTTGGCCTATTTTTACATCATGGCGCATATACCTCTGGGAACAGCAGTCACCTACAATAAAACCTCACCGATCTTTGTGGCGATCTTTGCCTATCTATTTCTCAATGAAAAGTTGCCCAGGAGTGCACTCCTTGCCATTGTCATTGGTTTTGTCGGTATTCTTCTGGTTGCACAGCCAGAAGGCGGTACTTTTACCAAGTATGATATTCTGGGTATCTTCTCAGGTATCGGTGCAGCTTTGGCCTACACTTCCATCAGAGAACTCAGAACCTATTATGATACGCGTGCCATCGTGATGTCTTTTATGGGTGTCGGTACCATTGCGCCGCTTTTTTTGATGCTTGCCACTCCTTATGTGACGGTGTCGGAAGAATTTGACTGGATGTTTGCTGAGTTTGTGATGCCTCAGGGGATCGAATGGATGTATGTAACGGCGGTAGGAGTTTTTGCAACTGCTTCACAGCTGCTGATGACCAAGGCGTATGAGTTGACAAAAGCGGGTATTGTCGGGACGATCTCATACAGTAATATTGTCTTTGCCGTTATAATTGGTGTAATGCTTGGTGATCCTATACCTGATTTTTGGACAGTTTTGGGTATAATCCTGGTTATATTGTCAGGGCTGCTTGTAGCCCTTCCTAAAGGATCAAAATGATACTTATCGCGGGCCCTTGTGTTTTGGAGAGTAGAGACAACGTAATGCGCATTGCCGAATCTCTGAATAAATATCATGAAGACTGTACCAAGGATTTTTATTTCAAAGCCAGTTTTGACAAAGCCAACCGTACGAGCCTTGACTCCTTTAGGGGGCCGGGTTTGGATGAAGGTCTCAAGATGCTTCAGGAAGTCAAAAATATATTCGGATACAAGATCCTGACCGATGTACATGACTATACACAGCCGGCTGCTGTTTCTGAAGTCGCGGATGTATTGCAGATCCCGGCATTTCTTTCACGTCAGACAGACCTGCTTGTTGCCGCGGCACAAACGCCGGCAGTGGTGAATATTAAAAAAGGCCAGTTTCTGGCACCTGCTGCGATGGAGCACTCCGTAGCTAAAGTACTGAAGACCAGAGGCTTTGATGGTGATGTAACGTATGAGAATGCAGAGAAGTACAAGGTATGGCTGACTGAACGAGGTTCCAGTTTTGGTTACGGAAATCTAGTCGTTGATATGCGTGGTCTGAAGACCATGAGAGAGTTTGCACCGGTTATTTTTGATGCTACACATTCTGTACAGATGCCGGCTTCCGGGGGAGCAAGCTCAGGCGGAGATGCATCATTTGTACCATATCTGTCCCGTGCAGCCGCAGCGGTCGGTGTAGATGGTTTCTTTTTTGAAACACATTTTGACCCAAGCATCGCTTTGAGTGACGGGCCAAATATGATAGAATTGACAAAACTGGATGCGCTGATCAAAGAGATCGATGCGATTCGTACCATCGTGGAATAAAACAAAAAATCGGTTTACCGACCCATGATATACTATAAAAATATAAAGGATAATGAATGAAAATAATAGAAGGAAATCTTCAAGTAGACAAAAGTAAGAAAGTAGCGATCATCAATGCAAGATTCAACCACTTTATCACAGACAGACTGGTAGAAGGCGCACAAGATGCCTATGCAAGACATGGCGGAAATGCTGACGATCTTGATCTTATTTTGGTACCGGGCGCATTTGAAGTACCGTTTGCACTGGATAAAGCACTGGCTTCAGGAAAATATGATGCTGTCTGTTGTCTGGGTGCTGTGATCAGAGGTGCTACACCGCATTTTGACTATGTATCGGCAGAAGCGACCAAAGGAGTGGCCTCTGTGACTCTTAAATACGGGAAACCGGCGACTTTCGGTGTATTGACCGTTGACAGCATTGAACAGGCGATCGAAAGAGCAGGAACCAAAGCAGGAAACAAAGGTGCGGAAGCCATGGTAGGTTTGATCGAGCTTATAAATTTATATGGGGAATTAGATTAATATGGCAACAAGACACCAAGCTAGAACAGCAGTTGTAGGACTCTTATATGCCTATGATCTCGGAAATGAAAACATTGCAAATTTTTCAGATGAGATCTTGGAAGAAGACAAGATCCGTAATAAGCAAAGAGAGTTCTCGCATACTCTTTTTGACGGTACCATTGAAAACCTCATTATGCTTGATGCAGAGATCGATAAACATTTGACAGACTGGGATTATGATGGCATTGGTAAAGTAGAAAAAGCAATTTTGAGACTGGGTGCCTATGAAATATTGGTAGCCAAGACAGATAAAGCCATCATCATTAATGAAGCAGTTGAATTGGCAAAAAAATTGGCAGATGAAAAGTCTCCGCAGTTCATTAACGGGGTATTGGATGCTTTGGGTAAACCGGTAGCAAAAGTTGAAGCTGAAGTTGAACCGGAAGCAGGAGAAACACCTGTAACAGAAGAGAAAGAATAGTTTTGACTACCACGATGCAGAAACGTATGACCATCGACGAAGCTGTTGAACTCATTGAAAAAGCAGATCTGAAAACTTTGGGAAAAATGGCACTGGCACGTAAACAAGAGATGCATCCCAAGGGTGTCACTACTTTTGTGGTCGACAGAAACATTAATTACACGAATATCTGCTGGGTTGACTGTAAATTTTGTGCTTTTTATACACATGAGAAAAAAGAAGATGCGTATATTCTGAGTTTTGATGAGATCGACCAGAAGATCGATGAATTGATTGCTATCGGAGGCACACAGATCCTGTTTCAGGGCGGTGTACATCCAAAGCTTGAGATCGACTGGTATGAAGATCTTGTAGAGCATATCTCAAATAAATATCCGCAAGTGACGATCCACGGTTTCTCTTCGATCGAGATCGATTACATTGCCAACCGTTCAAAGATCAGTATTGCAGAAGTGCTGCGTCGGCTAAAAGCCAAAGGGCTCTCTTCTATCCCGGGTGCAGGTGCAGAGATCTTAAGTGACAGGGTGAGAGATATCATTGCGCCTAAAAAGCATGACAAGGATCAGTGGCTTGAAGTACACCGTCAGGCGCATAAACAAGGTATTAAATCTACAGCCACGATGATGTACGGTACAGTTGAGACCACACGTGAGATCGTAGAGCACTGGGATTATGTACGACAGTTGCAGGATGAAACAGGCGGATTCAGGGCTTTCATCATGTGGTCGTATCAGAGTGATCATACACAGTTGAAACGTGAACTCCCGACGATCACCAAGACGACTTCAAACCAGTATTTACGTTATTTGGCAGTGGCAAGACTGTTTCTGGACAATGTACCGAATATCCAGAGTTCCTGGGTAACGCAAGGATCGTACATTGGTCAAATGGCACTTCTTTTTGGTGCGAACGACCTGGGCTCGACCATGATGGAAGAGAATGTTGTCTCTGCCGCAGGTGCGGCAAACTCTATGAATCAGGAAGAAATGATAGCGCTTATACGTGATGTCGGTGAGAATCCTGCGAAGCGTAATACTGCTTATGAAATTTTAGAGAGATTTTAATAATTTTATTGAATTTCCTCTTATTTGGCTTGTAGTATTGTGTCTCTCTTCATTTTTTTAAAAAAAACGAAGCAAAAAAACGTTGTGACTCTCGAATCGCATTGCTTACAAGGGCGTTCGTCACGACAAAGCACACTTTCGTGTGATTAATTAGGAAGAGCAAATGAAAAAGATAATAATAATTTTAATTATGCTACAAGGAGTGTTAATGGCCGAAATGGTAAAAGAGATCAAAATAAAAGATGTGTCCGTTCCTGTTGTATTTGAAGAGGGAAAATACATTCCTATCGTGACAATACAGCTGGTATTTGAAAATGCAGGACATTTGAGTAATCCTCAAGGCAAAGATGGTTTGGCAGATATGGCATCCAAACTCTTGAATGAAGGCACAGAAAAAGACGGATCTGTCGGTTTCGCTACGAAACTGGATGACCATGCCGTGACCATTGGTTCCCATGTAGGACGAGAAAGTTTTGTCATTGAAGTCTCTTCTTTGAAAAGCGAATTCCCTTATGCGGTAGAGAGACTTAAAGAGTTGCTGAAAGACCCGAACTATACAGAAGAGGCTACGGAACATATAAAACGTCAGAAGATCGGCTGGTTGACACAGAAGCAGAGTGATTTTGACTACATTGCCGGATCCAAACTGAGAGAAACACTTTTTAAAGGTTCTGCTTTGGCAAGACCCTACAACGGTACACTTGCATCAGTAAAAGATATGTCTTTGGAAGATCTTAAAACTTTTATCCGTTCACATCTTGGATATAACAATGCCATTGCTGTCGTGGGTGGCGATCTTTCGTTGAATGAAGCAGAATATTATACAAAAGAGATCCTGGATCTTTTACCTAAAGTAGAAAAAGGCTCCATTGAAAAAGTCAAGGCTTCAGACAAAAATGAGACGGTACTCATCCCGGAAGATACACAGCAGGCTTATATCTATTTTGGCGCACCGTTTGACTATTCTTACAAAGAAAAAGACCAGTATAAAGCCAAGATCGCAGAATACCTGCTTGGCGGAGCAGGATTCGGTTCCCGCCTGATGGAAGAGATCAGAGTCAAAAGAGGTTTGACCTACGGTGCCTATGCAGCACTCAGACGTACCAAATCAGCTTCTTATTTGAGCGGATATCTGCAAACCAAACTCTCTACGCAGAATGAAGCCAAAGCACTGGTACAAAAAGTGGTAGATGACTTTGTGACCAAAGGTATTACTGCCGAGGAACTCAAAGCGGCAAAAGAGTTCCTGGTCGGGTCTGAACCTTTGCGTACAGAAACACTTTCCCAGAGACTTGGCAGAGCCTACGATGAATACTATTATGGCAGACCGCTTGGTTTTTCAAAAGAACAGTTAAAAAAGATAGAAACCGTGACATTGGATGAAATGAATGCATTTATTACTTCTCATAAAGAGCTATCAGATCTGACTTTCTCGATCGTGACTAAAAAGTAGGGAGCGTTAGGAAACGTACCCTACAAAATATGACAATTTGACATGTTTTTTATTCTTTCCTCCAAAGCTTCGTTATAATCTACTACATGAAATGACAGAATATGAATTCTGAACGGAGTAAAGTGTGGAAGAAGCAAAGCAGCTATTTAAAAAACTCAAGATCTATTCTCTGCTTGATCTTGCACTCATCATCCCCAGTGCCTACAATGATACAACCCTTTCAACAACATTGGAACTCGGTAAAGTACATACCCTCGAAGCCAAAGTCATTGAAAGCTCTGTTTATTCCGGAAAACTGCGTGTCACTTTTCTCTTAACCCAGTCAGGCAGACGTCTCTCCTCTACTTTTTTTCGAGTCACACCTTATCACCATAAGCTTTTTGAAGTCGGCTCTTCGCATGTGATACAGGGAAAATTGGAAGAGTACAAAGGGTACCTGCAAATGTCTCAGCCCAAGTCCATCAAGCAGATAGGCAGGATCACACCCAAATATAAAACCGTACTCAAAGAGAGTGAGATCACTTCGCTTATGGAAGTCTATATGACGGAACAAAACCTTTATAATGAAGGTCTTGACTCTAAAGAAGTAGCCACACTGATGCATATACATTTTCCAAAAAGTATGGAAGAGGTTTATGAGAACGGAAATTTCAAAGCTGAATTTGTGGAAGTGCTTAAATTTGTGGAAGCATTCAATCATTTAAAAAAACTGCGTGGGAAAAGAGCAGACTTTCCTGCATTAAGGGCATTGAATGGAAGCATAGAAGCTTTCATATCTGCTTTACCGTTCACATTGACAGCAGAACAGCAAAGCGTCATTGGGCATATACAGCTTGATCTGGCAAGAGAAGACAAAGCAGCCAAGCGTATGGTCGTGGGAGATGTCGGTTCAGGAAAGACCATGGTCATACTGGCTTCGGTTATGATGGCACTGCCGCATAAAAGCATTTTGATGGCACCGACATCCCTGTTGGCGTTACAGCTGTATGAAGAGGCGTGTAAACATTTACCAAAGTCTGTCAAGATAGCTTTGGTGATGCAGGGGAAAGATGAGGGAGACTATCCTCAAGCGGATTTCATTATCGGCACACATGCTTTGCTTTACAAAGAAGATCTTCCAGAAGCTTCATTGGTGATGGTAGATGAACAGCACCGTTTTGGAACCAAACAGCGGGCAAGTTTAGAGGCTTTGGTTTCAAAAGGAGAGAAAAAACCCCATTTCATTCAATTCTCTGCCACACCGATCCCCCGAACACAGGCAATGATGGAGTCCGAACTTCTGGATGTTTCACTCATCACCACTACGCCTTTTGAAAGAGAAGTGCTGACCCAGACTATTTCAAAACCGGATTTTCCGGATCTCCTGGGACATATCAAAGAAGAGATTTCCCAAAAGCATCAAGTATTGATCATTTATCCTCTGGTAGAGGAGAGTACTGAAATTCCTTACCAGTCACTGGAAGAGAGTAGAGGATTTTGGGAAAACAAATTTGACAATGTTTATGTGACCCATGGCAAAGACAAGCAGAAGGAAGAGGTCTTGCTGGAATTCAGAGAAAAAGGCAACATTTTACTGGCTACCACAGTGGTGGAAGTGGGTATCTCTCTGCCAAAACTCACACTCATTGTCATCGTAGGTGCAGAACGGCTTGGACTGGCGACGTTACATCAACTCAGGGGAAGAGTAGGGCGTAACGGTTTGAAGAGCTGGTGCTACCTTTACAGCAACCATACGGACAATTTCAGGCTTGAACAGTTCACCCAAACGACCAACGGCTTTGATATCGCAAAACTTGATCTGAAATTCAGGGACAGCGGTGATATTTTGGACGGTACCATTCAAAGTGGGCAGCGATTCAAATGGCTGGATATGGCAGAAGATGAAGAGATCGTTGCGTATGCCAAGATCAGAGTGAAAAATATTTCTCTTATTTAAATTTGTATTTTAAAGAGATAGTCGATCTGATATCGGTCTTTTCTACTGCATGGTAGGGTGTGGCATTGAATTTATGCATGATGTCAAATGAAAGTGCTGTATGGTCAGTAATGGTCGTCGTTAACTGCAATGTCTGGAAAATTCTATAATCTGAGAAATCCTCTACGTTAGGCTGGTAATAGCCAAGATAGGTGACAGAAAAATGCTCATTGACTTTTTTGAGAAGTGAAATATAAGTGTTCATTTTGACACGTTCATAAACAGGGTCTATCTCTGAAACAGTGTCTGGTTCCATATAAGAATAAAAGAGACCAATACCAATGTAGAGTTTGTCAAAGAAGTCATTGCTGAAGTCTCTACGGATGTTCGCTCCGGCAAGATCTCTTGATTTGATAGCCTGAAATTCATTAAACTCTGTCTGCATAAAGAGTTCATAATCGTAGGGGGTATCGGCTATCTCATGTACATAACGCAAGTGAAGCAAGCCATCATTGTTGTCTCTGATCTCATTTGACTCCCCATAGGCATAGGTCGCAATGAGGTAGGTGAGCCATGTTTTTTCATTATATTGCCCTTTTGCCGAAAAGTTCGCAGCGATGGAGTCAGTGTTTCCAGAATTATAAATAGCCCCCAATGCCACTTCTGTTTCGAGTCCCTCTTTTTCACCAATAACCGGTGGCTCGAGATTGATATAGGCTTGAGAGAATGTATTGAATAGTAGTATAATGAAGAGAAGTTTTTTAAACATTGGGATGACCTTGTGAAAATATAGTGTAATCTTACAGAAAGAATAGTAAGTAATGGATAAAAAATTATGTGGGAAGGAAAGTTCTTGCTGGACGCTCAGCGCTGAACGCTGAACGCTTAATTTTAATAGAGTCCGAAGTTCCCGTCTGCTCTTTTGTACATGACTCTCATGAGCCCTTCTGCGTCATTAAAGACAATGAATTGTCTTTTTTTCTCAGCACGGAGTGCTTCTATTGCTTCATCAAAATCCATCGGCTTATGAAGTTCAAGATCCATAGGGATGATCTCCGGTTCATTTGCATCAAAATCGGTCACCGCTTCCGCTTCTGCACCCAGATCTTTAAATGAGGTGATCCTGTGACCTTTGATCTTGTCAGAATGACGTCTTAATGATTTTTTAACTCTTTCGATCGCAAGGTCGATGGCCGCATAGACATCTTTATCATTTTGTGTAATAACAATAGTATTTTTGTCTTTCAGGTTAACAATGAATTCTACAGTAAACCCTTTCTTCTCAGAGGATGAAATAACTGTGTTCGCTGTGGTAATGTCAAGGTTATATTTGTCCAATACATCCACGGCTGCATCCGCATAATTTTTGATAGCTTCAGTCAGTTCAAAATGTCTTCCTGTAATACTTCGTTTCATGATAAATCCTTTAGTTATAAGATATGAGTAGTTCAATACTCATACTTAATTGTAACTTAATAGCCTTAATGATGGGTAAATGATATCGGGATCAGGATTCATCATTCCCTACTATACTGGCATAGCCTGTCTCTTTCTTGATATTAATGACAATATCGTTGATGGAAGTATTTATAAATTTAAAACGGATCGAACAATCATTGGTCATGATGGTCCGATAGTCATTTGTAGCAGTGTTATAAACCCCTTTGTGCGGTCTGCCTTTGTAATCAAATGCGATATGATTAGAAGTGTTCGGACCATATTTCGTACTGGTACATGCAGTAAAATCAACCGTATCTATCCCATATTTCTTCAGTAAAAAAATATTTGGACTTTCGTTACTGTCTATAACAGCATCATTGGAATACATAAGCTTCCCGTTGGCCGGATCTATCGTAGATTCATTCTGGTCGACATTGGTATCATAATCTATATTTGATGAAACCGTATAAAATGAGCCATCTACCTGAAAACGTATGGTCCAAAAGCTTTTTTGCCATACTGCGCTGTTAAATGTATGTCGGTTGTCCAGTAGAGCCAGGTGCTGCGTATAGCGTATGGCAGAGAGGATGTTGTCTGCTGCTTCCTGTCTTGTATCTCTGTCAAGTCTGGGTATGGCAAGTGCGGCCAGTATACCAAGTACAACAATGACAAAGACCAGTTCCAGCATGGTAAAAGCAGAATGGTGTGTAAATATATTTTTTCTCTTCATTTTATATCTTTTGTAGGGTTCGTTTGTGGTATGTCAACCATGCAGCAGTTGCATTGTCAATGTCTTTATAGTCGATATAGGTATCAACAATGATAGAAAGTGGTGACTTGGCATTAATGACACTGTTGCTCAAGGTTCTGCCTCCGCAATTACCCACTTCCTGGGCATTTCCAATGTAATTTATCTGAACCGTTGCACGATAGCCATTTCCTGACTTAGGATCATCACCGATGGTTCCATGAATGGTATACAGACAGGTTCCTGTACCGTTACGGTCATTTGACATGACAGCCAAAACAGCATATTCGGTATAACTTTTTGCCAGAAGCATGGCTTGTTCTCTTTGGTACTGTGCTGTAGTTGATTTAATTATTTTCCCGGACAGACTGAGGACGAATGCTGCGACCGTAGCCATCATAATGACCATAAAGATCGCGGTGATCATTGAAAAACCTGAACGTAGTTTCATTAGAATACCGCCTTTTCTTTACATGCTGTGATGCTCACATCAGAACTTATATTTTCATCTCTGCATATTTTAAATCGAATGGTATTTTCCGTACCTGTAAATTTGAAAGTGGAGATATTTTTTAACAGCAGACTTCTACTTGCTCCGGCCAGTGAAGCTGCATGTGTAGGAGAAAAATTATAAAACAGGTACAGGTCGCACAGTTTATCGGTGGCAGGACAGATAGTACCACTTCCGTCATTTTTTAAGGCAACCAATGCATAAGAGGTCCATGCAAGTTTATAGTGTTCAGAAAGTCTTCGGGGGACACTGCTGTGCGATAGCGTTATTGTATTTCCAGAAACGCCAGAAATGTTATTGTCTATAGAAGTATTAGTTTCATTTGCAAAGATAATGGAACTACCAATGATGTTTCCTCCCAGGTTTGAAATGATTGTTTGTGCCATTGCAAGATTTGATCCTGGGGTTACGATGGAATCTCTGCTTGAAGCATTGAGGTCGCAAAAACCGCTCCATCCCGGTTTTCTAGGCGTAGTTGAAGCTGAAGCAGTCGCATTGAAGCCTTCTCCGTCATAGGCGATCCATTGCAAACCTCTGTAAATATCTCCAGAGGTAGTAAGTGCTGAGGCAAAGGGTTCTGTGCTTCCATCGTCTTTGATCCTGTAAACTGTACCGGGAATGGCATACCGCAAGCGATTGGCTATTTCCAATGCTGAGAGTTCCGTTTTAAAAGAAGCTTTGTACTGCGCACGTTGTACGATATACTGTTCATATACTTTTACAATGATCTCGGAGCCGATGGAAGCGACTATTCCCAAAATAGCAATGGCAAAGGTCAACTCCAAAAGCGTATAGGCAGCCCGCATTTTTCTTTTCATCAATAGACCCTCTCTTCAAGTTCATATCCACCTATGTTGGCAGAAAAAGCATTAAAAGTAATGTTTTTGTCCAATTCACTCAAAGAAGATGAACTGGTCAGGCTGACAGTAATAAATTTTATATTGGTTGTAGGTGTCGCTGCCGAGTCAAAATCAGGAGAATATGAAATTTGTGTATCTCCGCCCAAGTTACTGTAAGGACCGGTTGACCCGGCAGGTGCATCTGAACCATAGCGGACAGTGGTTGTAATATTTGTAGTGTTGGTTTCAATATAGTCGGAACCGGAGCTTTCTACAAGTACAAGAGTTCTAGGTATGGGATTATTAAAATCATCCATATCATCATTAAAAGTATCTCCTGTATCGGTACCGATTGCAGTGGCATTAAAATCTGCACCGTCTGCTCTGTAAAAGCTTCTGTAACTTTGTGCAGGAGTACCGGCACGCCTTCCGCTTGTCCCTATTTCTTTTAAGCCAGCATCGCCATTTGTTACTCTTAAAACAGAAGGTAGATAGATCTCGTTGGTATTTTCCTCATCCCAACTGTATCCCAAGATCATATTGACCTGTGATGCAGCTTCGTTGATGGCTTCCTGCTGTACCGCAACATAACCACTTTCTGTAGAAGTGCTTATGAGTTGTGGTGCCGAGAGCAGAACGATTGCCATAATGACAATGGCAAAAATGAGTTCTATCATCGCAATGGCAGGACGTAAAATTTGTCTATGCATTTACCATCCTAAACGCTGATTTTTCTTTTTGTTGACGGTACCGCCGACAACATGCCCTGTATCACCATGACCGGCCCAGTTACCTATTCCTATGAATCTGACGCGATAGAATGGTAATGGCAGTGTGCTTGATGCATTTAAAGGATCGTAAATAAGCCATTTGTTGGTACCTGTATCTAAATCTATGACTGTTGTCATTGGTACGGCAGCACCACTATTTTTTGTGACTGTCACGGCATTGTTGATCCCACTTCCTGTAATGCCTACATTGGCAGGAGACACTGTGGCGGCACCGGAACCTATTTTGATAGAGATATTACCATCATTGTCTGCTGTGCGGTGGTCTGTTACGAGCCACCAGTTGGCTTCACTGGTCTGTGCATTCAAGAGAGGGAAACCTCTGTTCTGACAGTTTGTACGGCCAAGGCTACAATGAGCAACAACCGAAATAGGGGTTTGAACTAAATTTGCAGTCACATTGTCATACAATGTTTTTGAAGGCTTGGCTCTTCCGTAGAGGAAAGTAACATTTTTGTTTAAAGGTTTATTCCCTCGTACAATATAGTTACTTGTCCCTTCCGCATAAAGGTTTGATGGATTGGTTACATATGTCACATTAAAGTCATGGAATGTAATATATCTTGGTTCAAGCGGCAGGTTATTCTGACGATTAAAGTTGTACCCAAGATCCATGGTTATGGCACCGGCCATTTCTGTTTTGTAGAATGGTTTTTCCTGGTTAATACTGAAAGCTGTACTAATGCTGTTATGACTACCGGTTACCAGACCAAAACCTGAACTAGGTTTGTAAACAGTGGCAGTGTTGGAGGTGTTGACATCCTGCAGACTGTAACTCAGATATGGTGTATTGGTATTGGCAGGTTGGGCATGGTTGTACGTAAAGGAGAGTTTCATTTCAGTGTTATCTGCCCAGCAGCCTTCTGTAAAGTTTGACAATTGTCCACCTGCATAGTCAGCGGCAAAATAGGTTCCGTTCATATTGTAACTCATATTCGTATTTTCACTTTGCAGTATGGACGGCGAGTCAATGTAAACGAATGCCTTGTTTGTTGGTCCGGAAGTTGCATTCAAACCTGTCAAATTGAATGTATACGGATAAAGATGTGCTGTGAGATCAGTATAGGTACCGTCTGATGTCAGGTCAGATGCAATTTCACAACCGTTCACACTGCTAAGGTCAGGAGAGGAAATACCCGTTGCAGTACCTTCAGGCAATGAGACTGAACTATTGTTTGTACAGTCAATACCTTGGAGGAAATGGGCTTTAAGCTGGTGTTTCATATAGTCCGGATTCCAGTCTACCTGTGTATACATTTTGTCCATGATGGCAAATTTGTAAATACCTATCTGGTTATGGGCAATATCAAGACCTGCGGTACCGTTAAAGAAGTGTGTGGTACTGTTTTCATCTGAAGTGTCAAGACAGTTGGTGGTGTGTGCGTCATTACTTGGTTTATCCCAAGTATACCCGATGCTTCTGTTTCCATCTTCTCCACTTGCATCAAAATACCCAAAATAGCCGGGTACTGATGCATCAGAGGTGAAGCTGGTGGCATTAATATCCATATGGTAAGTATATCCGGCTGCAAGATTCCAGGGGTTGGTGTTATCATTATTGGTGACAAAACTTCTTTGCGAACTTAGGTCTGTCTGATTTTGGTCAGAAAGAGCGATCCTGAATGATTTTGGACGTATGGCAAAGTTGTCACGGGAACAAACAAGACGGGTATTTAAACCATATAAGCATTCCAAGCATTGAGCAACTTCTGTAAGTGTACCACTTGTTTTACATGCGCTACTACATTGTGGATATTTGGCTTTTGTTTCAGATAAAGTATCGATTTCCCAGCCACCACCATTTTGTTTAATTTGCATAAGGCTATTATTTGCATCATCCAAAATGGGATAGGAGATCCTAAAGGCAACATTTTTTCTTGCTTTGTTATATATCTCTTCAGGGAGGAAAGAGGATCCCCCGGCAATCATACTTTGTGTTCTTCCATTCGTGATAGCATTTTCAATAGCCTTGCGGTCAAACAGCGTTTTGGAATGATTAATAATAGGTATCCATATTCTTTCAGAGAGGGTATTGTCAGGTTCAAAACATGATGCATTGATATCATGGTATTTACCTGCATCAATAAGCTCTACAGCAACCATAGTTGTTACATCTTTACGTGCATCCAAGTTAGGTTCATTATTGTATGAAATAATGGCATAATCTCCAACACGTCTGACTATTTGTGTAGGTAGATCATAGATACTTTGATCAGATAGTGCTTTATCTTCAATATTAAAGATATCATACTGTGGGAAGTAGGCATAACGGTCATTACCACATACTGTCATACTTTCCAAATAGATAGAAAGGTCATAACTGATTCCTCCAAGAAGATCCAGTGTAAAGTTCACTCTCCCATCCAATGGTATGTCAATGTTATTATTTTTCGGATCAATATCATAATCAATATAGAGTGCATCCTTGGAACCGATCTCTCCCAATGGAATATCTTTAACAAAAGAAGGAGAAGTGGTCATAGCACTGTCATCAATATGTGTTCTCACATATTTTTTGGCATATGTTACATACGTACTTTCTGAAATGTAAGTGGCCTGTGTCGTATTAATATCGTAAATATCAAATTTCACATCCTGCAGTGTTGCATCAGAGGCTTCTTCATTTCTTAAATAGAGCTCGACAGTGATAGGCTTACCTATTTGCAGCCTTTCTCCTCTAATATATGGCTTTTCAGTACCGTTATTGTCTTCCGAGAAGGTGATGCCGTTTTGTTTGTAAGAGTAGTCATAACAGAGTTTTGGTACATACAATTCTGCTGCAAATACCATCATGGATGGGTTCACTGTATCCAGGTTTGTTTCCCACTTGATGTTGACTGAACTGATATTGGCATCATCATTTCTATAGTCTGTCATAAGACTTGAAATATTGAAGAGATCCACATCCAGACCGGCATTGTTATTGATAAGCTTATTGTTCCCTATATCCGCACGTTTGATATTGGTTAGTTTTGCATCAAAACTGTTATCAAGAGGGTCAAGGTAGTTTGCATTGTTCGGTATGCGTCCATCAGTATATTTATAGTTGGATCCATCATCACTGAGTAACACTCTGTCGAAACGGTCAGCTTGTTGTCCCAGCGGATACTCACCTTCCCCGGAAAAGAGTGCCAAAGTTGAGTTAATGTTCCCTGCTGCAGGTAATTTAAAGCCACTGATCGTTAGTTCGGTATCATCAACATTGGAATTTGCATAATCTCCCTCAATTTGGTCATACCCGCTATAGACAGAAACATTACGCACTTTCCCTTTAAAGTCTTCAGCATAGATGACTACAAGAGACCAGCCACCATAAAGACCCGGATCCCGTTCCCAGCCTTCTGCAGTCGGAAGGTTGGCAACCGTAAAGGTATGGCGACCCTCTGCAGTAATATTATTTTTTACAAAATCTGTGATATCGGCATAGGCTGCATAACTGACTCCTCCATAATTTCGATTACTGTAGAGTGTCAGTGCTGTCACATCATTATAGGAGCCTGTGTCAATTTTAAGTTTGATCTTATTGGCATTAAAAGCAGCAATATCTTGTGTATTGATATTTGGTTCAAGCGTATAGCTATTGCCATTAGTTTTACCATAACGTATGAGGCGTTCTGTCCCGGCTTCATTAAATTGGGCATCGGTAGTGTATCTACCCTGCCAGAAGAGTCCAGCCCACAATATACCTTTGTCTGCCTTGTCAAAACTATTTGGCAATGTAATGTAGGATGAGCTTGAATTCCATGTAGAATCATCTCCGTCAATGTCAATATATTTTGTGACCCTGTCATTGGAAATAAGATTGGCATTGTCTTCACAGACACCATCAAAGTTGAGGTCTGTACTGCTAATGCATTCAATGGTATTACCGGCGATCACGTAATTTCCTAAAACGTTTCTGGTATTTTCAGGATTGATCAGTTCAAATGGCTGGAAACCGTCTTCGAAATCCGTACTGACCGAGATCGTAATTGTACCGGTATCCTTTACACCACGGCTGTCTTCTATGGTATAGTCAAACTGAGTCTGTCCAAGGAATGTTCTGTCCGGTGTAAACGTAAAGGCACCTGTTGTGTTATTTATGGTCAAAGTTCCTCCCGGAACATTGACCGGATTTACATTTACTACCTTTATTTTATATCCTCTGTCTCTTCCGTTACCGGTATTGTCTGTCATTACATTTCCGGACAGAGAAGAATTGGTTTCTATCTGGTAACTGTTGTTCGTGGCTCTTACCGGTGGGTATTCTACCTTCAGGTTAAATGTTTGAGATGCTGATGCCGGAGGGTAGCCATTCGCAGGATGGTCTGTGACGGTTACTGTGACAGGATACGTCTGGTTTGCACCATCTTCGGTAGGTCGTTTTTTAATAATACCGTTTACGATCTCAATTCCCGGTGGTAAAGGTGCAGCGGCATAGGTCAGAGGATCACCGTCTTGATCATGCCCATAACGTGTGAGGTTGTACCAGAAATATTCACCGATGTAGGCCGTTTTATCTGGGATAGGATCAAGGGTCGGAGGGTAGCTTCCGTATACATCCATGCAAACAGTATCGGCATCTTTCCAATGCCAATAGTATTGATATCCATGTGCAGTATTACAAATATGGTTGTTTCGGATTACTTTTGCCCGAATACGAACAGTTAAGGATTGATCATTGCCATATTTCTTATGGGTATCACAGTAAACATAGGGATTGTTGTTACTTGTACGCATTTCACAGGTAGCGGAACTTTTGGGGTCATTGATGATCGTGTAGGAAATATCGGTGAATGCATTTCCTGTTGTACTCCAATCATCAGCATTGGAAATGGGGAATTTATCTCTGAGCTCCAAACGCCTGTTGAATCCACGATTGGTTACTGTAACTGTAAAGTTCACATAATCAAATAAGTCAGGTGTATTGTTGTCGACTGTTTTAGTTATAAAAACACCATTAACCCCGCCTTGTACTACAGTTACCCATCGTCTGGCTGTGTTGTTACCTGTATTGATTGTGTCAGCATGACCATTTTTATCTGTAATGACAGCAACATTTTTATAGCTTCCCTGTTTGCTGGCTTTTGCAGTAACGGTGATCCATACTTTTTGATTTTTTTTAAAAATATGACTTCCTTTACAACTTTTTGTTGCAGTTGAGCACGAAAAGTTATTTGTTACATCAGCTGTAATATTTACAAGTGTTAGACCCGCAGGTAAAGTATCGACAACTTTTATGGTGGAATCAGCAGGACCTTTATTTTTCGCTCTTATTCTAAAGGTGATGACTTCTCCTAGATCATATACATAATCTCCATCACCACTTTTATTTAAATATTTTCTTACTTCAAGATCAGCCCCTTGGTTTTGATCATCATTTTTAATGGTAATTTTTGTTTCAAGATCGTTATTTTTCCATATAAAATCCTGATTTGGGTTGGTGCCATTGTTGGTAAAGTCTAAATAAAATTTTTCATTTCCTTCAACTTTTGTATCACCGTTGATCTTTACCGTGATGCTTTTAGATTTGGAACATGAACCTTTTGTAAAGGTGATATTGCCGCTTTTGGCAATGTAGTCTTTGCTTGTTCCTGCTTTGGCACTACTATTTCTGGTAGCATAGTGAATTTTGATATCAGCATTGATGGGACATTTGTCAATTTTAACAGTCAGTGTGACATTTTTTGTTCCGGAATTACCTTCCGTGACTGTTTTATCTGCTGGAACAGTGATCGTTACAATCTGCTCATCTACTTCTCCTGCCTGGAGATAAGAGATAGAGATAAACGTTAAAAAAAGTACGGGAATGAGCAATGAATTCAAAACAACTTTTAAATGTTTCATAATAACACCTTTTATGCGTAAGCGGCAAAATTTTAGTAAGTACATTTAAAGAAGATGACATAAGCGATCAAGGCTTATGGTTAGGCAGCTCGACTGTCTGATTCAGATTCGTTGCTTTCCGTCCCTGCTTCGCAACAGGTTTGGCTTTTCTCCATACACTATACACTACTTTACTAAATATAGCATATCTAAGATAAAATTGATATGAAATAATTATTTTTTATATCTATATGATAAAAAAATTGATAAATAGGCTTAAATGAGAACGATTTTTATCGTGAGAACTATAATTTGGCACTATTAATAGAGTTTTTACATACTTTGAGATATCATAAAGCTAATTATATATAATAGTATGAGGATAAGTATGAATTTTACGAAGAGTATTTTACTAAGTGTTGTAGTGGCTTTTTTATTTGTTGGTTGTTTGGGAAGCAAAGATGAAGTAACGGAGTTCAACAAGCCGGCACTTTACTGGTATAAAAAAATTGCACACAGCATCAGCAAGAACAACATGGATAAAGCAGATGAGTATTATATTTCACTGAAAAGTGAACACATGCGTTCTCCGCTTATGCCTACTGCGATGATGATGCTGGCACATGCGCATATGAATCAAGAAGAATACCTGTTGGCAAATTACTATCTTGATGAATATAACAAACGTTATGGTGCAGAACATACAAGAGAATATACAGACTTCATGAAACTCGAAGCATCTTTCCTTGGCGTGAAAGATGTCAATAAAGACCAGAAATTGATCATGGACAGTATTAATGATGCAAATACATATTTGGCACGTTATCCTGGTTCCGAGTATACACCGCTTGTCAATACCATACTGATAAGACTGCATATGAGCCAGTATCTTCTGAACGAAAATATTGCAGCACTGTATGATCGTACAGGAAAAGAAGAAGCTGCCAAGATATACAGAGCGAAGAATAAAGGTTCTCTTGTGGATCTCGCAGACATCACTCCGCCTGAAAAAGGCATTATCGGGATGGTATTTGATTAAAAGCACCTGTTTTTAATCTCTAAACTATGAATCTATGCAGGGTTGGTTTACCGACCGTTAAAAGAGATAGACTATAGTATATATTTCCAATTGGTCGGTATACCCCAAGGGCATTTCCGTTGGGAGACCGATCCTACGAGTATAAAATCAAATAATGTATTAAATGAAGGATTTACCATGCAACTCAGTGATTATGATGCATTTCCCACCACTTTGCCTATTGTCGTAGAAGATGAACTTTTTCTTTACCCTTTTATGATCAGCCCGATCTTTTTGACCAATCAGAAAGATATTGATGCGGCCACAGATGCCATGGAGAATAATTCGCTACTTTTCGTGACCTCTTCCATACCGGGTAAAGAAGGAAGTCGGGATTTTGACGCCATGTATAAAGTAGGGGTTGTTGGATCCATTATGCGTAAGGTACACATACCTGATGGACGAGTGAAGATACTTTTTCAAGGATTGGCGCGTGGTGAGATCATTGATCCGGTGCAGGGTGAATTCAATCGTGCACTGATCGATATTGTAGAGCTGCAGAGCTACGATACCCTCAAAGTAGACGCCTTAATGGGTATACTGCGCGACAAAGTAAAATTACTCTCTTCTTTGAACACCCATTTCCCTGCGGATCTCGTCCGGACCATAGAAGAGAATGATGAGCCCAGCCGTATCTCAGATCTGGTCTCTTCCATGTTAAAGCTTGACAAAGAGATTGCCTATGCACTTTATATTGAATCGGACATTGAAAAGCGTCTTTTGGGACTTATTGATGTTGTGACTTCTGAAATGGAGGCAGCTAAAGTACAAAGAGAGATCCGTACCAAAGTACACTCCAAGATCGAACAGACCAATAAAGAGTATTTTCTCAAAGAACAAATGAAAGAGATCCAGCAGGAGTTAGGTATGGATACGCAGCGGGAAGAAGAGATCGCTGCCTTTAGAGAAAAAATAGAAGCACTTAAGCCGCATATGAATGAAGATGCTTTTAAAGAGATAAGCAAACAACTGGATCGTTTTGCCCGTATGCATCCTGAAAGTGCGGAAGCCCAGACGGTACAGAGTTACCTTGAATGGGTGCTTGAACTTCCTTTTGGGAAAGTAAGTAAAAAAAGTCTCTCGGTACACGATGTTTCTTCCGAACTTGACAAAGATCACTACTCTCTGGATAAACCCAAAGAGCGTATTGTAGAATTTTTCTCTGTCAGGGAACTGGCAATGCTCAGAGGTATCAAAGCCAAAGAAACAGGCGGAGTCATTCTCTGTTTTGCGGGACCTCCGGGTGTAGGGAAAACTTCACTGGCAAACTCTATTGCGACTGCTCTGGGAAGACCGCTTGTGCGTATGGCCTTGGGTGGACTGGAAGATGTCAATGAACTGAGAGGACACAGAAGAACCTATGTCGGCGCTATGCCCGGCAGAGTGGTTCAGGGACTGATAGAAGCCAAGAGTATGGATCCTGTCATTGTACTAGATGAGATCGACAAAGTAGGGCGAAGCATGCGTGGGGACCCTACAGCAGCACTGCTTGAGATCCTTGACCCGGAACAGAACAGCAGATACCGTGACTATTATCTGAATTTCAATATAGATCTGAGTAAAGCGATCTTCATCGCCACTGCCAATGATGTGGGACGCATACCTGCACCCTTGCGGGACAGAATGGAATTCATAGGCTTAAACTCTTATACGCCCAAAGAGAAATTTGAAATAGCCAAACGTTACCTTATTCCTCAGGAGCTCAAAAAACATGCTTTGAAAAGACGGGAATTTTCCATTTCTGACAAAGCCCTGAAAATTCTGATAGATGAGTATACCAGAGAAGCGGGGGTACGTAATTTGCGTAGAAGAATTGCACAGCTTATGCGTAAAAGTGCAAGAAAACTTTTGGAAGACAGTTCAAGAGATACGATCCGCATCAGCAGAAAGAATCTGAATAAATTCGTAGATAAAAAAGTTTTTGAAATTTCCAGAGTGGATGCCAAACCACAAATCGGTGTGGTTTCGGGGCTTGCCTGGACCGCAGTAGGTGGGGATGTTTTGACCATTGAAGCCATCAAGATAAAAGGTAAAGGAACCTTGCAGCTTACAGGAAGTCTGGGTGAGGTGATGAAAGAATCTGTACGTATTGCCCACTCGGTGGTCAAGATACTGATTGACCAGAAGAAACTGCATATTGATGCTTCGGTTATTCCTAAAACCCTTAAAGAGAGAGAAGAGAAGATCAATGTAGATCCTTCTGAGGTTTATAAGCGTTATGACCTGCATATTCACGTTCCTGAAGGTGCTACCCCCAAAGACGGACCAAGTGCAGGGATCACAATGGTCTCAGCCATAGCATCGATTCTGAGCAATAAGAAAGTAGACAATAAGGTAGCTATGACCGGAGAAGTGACATTGACCGGAAAGGTACTGCCTATTGGCGGGTTGAAAGAGAAATTAATCGCAGCATATAAAGCTGGTGTCAGTAAAGCATTGATTCCGGTAAAGAATTATGAACGTGACCTGGATGATATACCAGATGAAGTAAAAGACAATATTAAGATTATTGGGGTTTCAAATGTGGATGAGGTTTTAAGCGAGGTCTTTATAAAATAAGACAGTTAATTGACAAAGTTTAAAAACTTTGTCAAAATTTTTAAGACCACTGCGCCATTTTGGCAAAAAGATCACCTTCTTTAATAGGCTTTCTCATAAAGTCATTTGCTCCGTTGTCAAACACTTCCGTTTTTCTTGAGTCATCTGTAGAAAGTACGATAACAGGTATATGTGCGGTTGACATATCGGAACGGAATATTTTCAAAAACTCAATACCATCAACAATAGGCATCATGATATCCAGGAGAATAAGATTGATATCGGCATCTTTTTTGAGTTTATCCAAAGCATCAGAGCCATTTTCGGCTTCAAGGATCTCTGAAACTTCCGGATTTTTTTTCAGGAGGGTCTGCAATAATTTTCTGTTGATGAAATCATCATCTACGATGAGTACTTTAAGTGCCATTTAGATTATCCTCTATATTTTTTTATGAGAGTGTTGATCTCATCTTTAGAATTTGATGCAGTGATTATAGCTAGATTACTATAAGATTGACTGATATCATCGGAAATTAGATCCTCATCAGCAAATAGAATGTCATATTTTCCTGTGTCGAGTTCTTCTCTAAGTTGTTCAGTATTATCCATAGTCGTATAGTTATAATGAAGATTCTCAAGTACTTTCTCAAGTACTCTTTTCTCTATCAGAAATTTTTTAGCGATGAGTATGTGCTTTTCTGTTGGAATATTCATATCTATCGATATCGTATTCTCCTCCTGAATATCTATAGAATCAGGAGCTGTTTCGACAGCTATTTCTTTCTCTTCAATGATAACTTCCTGTTTCTGATCAGCTTGCTTTGGCTCTGGTTTCTCTTGATCAATATCCACAGCTTTGTTGGCAAGGAATTTGTTGAGGATATAGAGAAGCTCAGAAGTTTCGATCGGTTTAGTGATATACTCATCCATACCTTCACCCATAAATCTTTCTCTATCGCCTTTGAGAGCATTGGCTGTCAAGGCAACGATCGGTACATGAGGGACATCTTCATCCTCTTCGTAGTCGAGAATTTCATGTGTTGCTTCAATACCATCCATGACCGGCATTTGAATATCCATAAAAAGCAGATCATAATCATTGTGTCTTCTCTTCTCAAATGACTCAAGACCGTTATTTGCAAGATCGACGGTAATACCGTGTTCCTCAAGGATACGCATGATCAGTTTCTGGTTGATGATATTGTCTTCTGTGACAAGGACCTTCGCATCAAACCTTGTTGCTTTTTTGACCTCTGCCTCTTCAATGATCTGAGGTGTTGTATCGGCTGTTTTTGTAAGGATACTCTTTAATTTAGTGAGTGTGATCGGTTTGTAGATCACATTTTCCTGATCAATAGCGAGTTCTTCGATCTTATTACGGCTTGTTACATTTGCAATAACCACAAGTTTGTATTTTTCAATATTACTGATCGCATCCAGAATATTCTGTTTTGCTTTATCAATATCGATCCAGTAATTCTTACAGACATCATTGTCATTCAACTCTTTGAGATCACCGACAGATTCAAAATGTTTCACTGCAGGGCCAAAGTATTCAATGTATTTTTCAAGATAGCTGTCTAGCTTGGTTGGGATATCCTGCTCATATTTACCAATGGTAATGTCCGTAAATGCATGGGTATAGTTCGCTTCCGTTGACGTTACTGCTTCAAGTGGAAGAGTAAAGTAGAAGGTTGTTCCATGGTCTTTTGCAGATTCAAGTTCAAGTTCTCCACCCATGAGTTCAACGAATTGGCTCGAGATCGTAAGACCAAGACCGGTACCACCGTACTTTCTGGTTACAGAGGCATCGGCCTGGGAGAAGGCATCAAAGATACGTGATTGCTGATCTTTTGACATACCGATACCGTTATCCTGGACAGAAAAATAAATCAGGTTCTCATCACTCTCATCACTCTTGTCTACAGACTGGATCTCAAGATTGATCTCTCCCCCGTAAGAGGTGAATTTGATGGCATTGGAAAGAAGGTTAATAAGGATCTCTTTAAGCTTTGTTGGATCACCTTTCAGTTTATTGCTGATCGTAGGATCCATATAGTAGTTAAGGTCAATATTCTTTTCTGCAGCTGCAACAGCATAGGTCTCAATGGCACTTTCAAATTCTTCAGCAGCATCAAATACGATATTTTCAATCTCGATCTTATTACTTTCAATTTTGGAAAGGTCAAGAATGTTGTTGATAATGCTCAGAAGGTTTTCCGAACTTTTGTCAATAATAGAAAGGAATTCGTCCTGCTCATCTGTAAGATCTGTACTTCTAAGGATCTCGGTAAACCCGACAATACCATTAAGGGGTGTACGTATTTCATGAGACATGTTCGCAAGGAACAGTGATTTTGCTTCATTGGCCTGGAGTGCTGTAAGCTTATCTTCTTTTGCAGTTTCAACCAGTGTTTCCAGAAACTTATAGGCTTCTTTGGTACCTTCATGGGTATCCAGCTCAATATTCTCAATATTGGCAGTATCCGATGCCAGATACTGCTCAGAACTCTTCATGTCTTCAACTGCTTTGTTCAGCACATCTTCAAGTTCTTTAATATTTCTTGAAATATCTCTGGTCGTATGGTACCCGAGGACAGCAAGAATAAGTGATAGAAGCAGAATAACGGATGCAATAGAAAGTAAAATGATCTGATCTTTAAGATAGGAATCACTTTTTTCCCATAGTGTATTGGATGTGACCAATTCAGCTTTTGAAAGCAGGGCGATCTTTTTTGTCTGCAACGTGAACCAGTCTATAGGATTTTCAGCATAATCACCGTTATCGACGTCAGTTTGGATTGCTGAAGATGTTTCTCCCAGCTCTGTGAATACTTCTTTTGCCTTAGGGTTGTTTAAAATCTGCTCCAGTTTTGCATGAAGTACAGGATCTTCCACCTGATTGATGTCAAACCCGTTCGCTTTTGTTTTGAAATGATCCCATAGTGCGATCTCTTCAAATGACATGGAAGATTTTTTGCTCATGTAGTAAGAGATGAAACCTCTTTCCAAACCGGCATTTTCTTTGGCAGTCGAGAGCTGCAGAAGAGACGAGATGAGAGATGAGATCTCCGTATTGAGGGCAAAGTTCTTGATCTCTGATATCGTATCAAGTGTTGGGGTAGCAAGTTTTTTAGTGTATCCGTCAAAAAAGATCTTTTTAAATGGTTCACTTCGAGTATCTACACTTTTTCTGATTGATGAAATTTCTTTCAGATTGTTCAGCAGGGTACTGTATTTTGCATCATCAACATAATCCTCTTCTCCAAGCAGTTTAAGTAATGGCGGGATGAAACTTGTATTTTTATAGACAAGCTTCTCTTTAAGTGTTGCAAATGACTTGTCTGTATTTACTCTTTGTTTTTTGAGTGTTTCATTGAATTCTTTCCCGTCGCTACCCAGATAAAGAGAGGTTAGACCACGTTCTTTACCGATGTTGACGAGCGCTTTACTTAAACTTGCATTGTTGTTAAGAATGATTTTTAGTGCATTCGCTTTTTCATAGTTCAAATATGAAGTTACAAAGAAATAACCTGATAGAAGAATAAGAAACATAATTGGCACAACACCAACCATTTTAAGTCTAGTTCGAATAGTCATACTTTATTTCCTTTTTATTTTGAGATGATATTGATCTGATGTTCAAAAGAGAGGAAATGTGCCCAATACTCTTTGATGAGATCTTCTAATTGACTGCTGTCTTCACAGAACTGTATTTTGTAAAGTGTATCTGCAAGCGGGTTGATACGGAGATTACTGGCTGTCCCTTTTAAGAGATGTCCTATTTTTTGGATCGCATCGAGATCAGCATTTTCATAAGCGCTTAACATATTTTCAGTTTCCACATGGGCCTGATCAATGAAATCGATAACAAATTCTTCGATCAATTCCTTAGGAAGACTGAGATCGTTGGCTGCTTCTTCAAGCTGGAAATCAAAATGGATCGGTTGGACATGACTGAGGTCAATGGTACCAAAGCTTTCGCTAGGTGTTTCCTTTTCCGGCTTTTCCTTAATTTGGTCTGGCGTTTCCTCTGTATCATTGCTATTCTGGTCATTTGTAGTCAATCTGGCCAAAGTATCGTAGAAAGAGCGAATCAATGTATCTTGCTCATTTTCATTGGAGTTTTCAATATCTGAGATGATCTGCTTGATGAGTGGAAGATGTAGGACATTTGAAAGGTGTGACAAAGTAGTGATGGCATGAGATCTTTTTTTAGACTGTGTACTTCTTAGATCTTCTTCAAGTGTCAATGCCGTATCGATATATTCATTGAGGAAAGCATTATAGTCTTCTTCCGAGATCCCGATCTTTTGGCTTATTTCCGAAACATTGATGACGATAGGTGAACTGTCTTCAGTTTCTGTCTTTTTCTCTACTACAGATTCGGTTATTTCGTCTATAAAGAATGGTTCGTCATCCATGATGATAGGTGAACTGTCTTCAGTTTCTGTATCCATACTACTTTCGGTTTCAGCTTCTTCTGGATGTTTTTCTTTGTCAGGTTTTGTCTCTTTCTCTACTACAGATTCATCTATTTCATCTATAAGGAATGGTTCGTCATCCATGATGAGATCAAAGGGTTTATCCTCTTCTAAAATAGAGATCGTCTCTTCTTTCTCTTTTTCAGTTTCGGGAGGAAGAGTAACAGGACTGTCATTGAAGGTAATAGGTTCATCATCTAGCAGGGAAAAATCATTCTTCTCTGTGGTGAATGTTTCCAACTCACTTTCATCACTTTCTGCTTTGGATTCATTGATCACGATGAGGGTCATGTCCCCGAGTA
>Ga0256834_1000234_pt1 | contig 40072 bp, 42 predicted proteins | sample 4281140metaG_FD_190536 | JGI IMG/M metagenome (GOLD analysis project Ga0256834, IMG submission 190536) | Hydrothermal vent microbial communities from East Pacific Rise, Pacific Ocean - 4281-140 | ecosystem: Environmental > Aquatic > Marine > Hydrothermal vents | place: Pacific Ocean: East...
CACCGATATCAATAACCCCTGCATTTTCACCTGGTCCTTGTATCACCCATGGTGCTGTAGTAGGAAACCCTCTAAGATATTTTGTACTTGACTTGTATGAACAATGTTCAGACCACATTGCAGAGAAGATACCAATTTCAACTATATTTGGATGACGTCCTTCTAAAATACCTAGGATATCTTGATACTCAGAGGAGCTCAGTTTATGGTTTTTTAAAACTTCTTCTAAATCTTCAACAGGTTTTGACATGTATCGTGTCCTTTGGGGTATTTATTAAGAGTAGTATTTTACTAAAAAAGTGCTAAATAAGGCTTGAAAAGGTAAAATATGAGAGAATGATTTAAAGGATAAAAATGGATAAAATTTTGCAAATGTTAGAGTTGCAACAAGAACTCAACGATGCTACAAATGGTCTAGGTTGGGAAAATGGTTTGACTAAAAATGGTAAAGTAATTGACTGGAGACGATGTACCTATCTCGAATGTGCAGAACTTATAGAATCTTATCCCTGGAAACACTGGAAAAATATAGATGCAAAGCCTGATTATGACAATATCAAAATAGAAGCTGTAGATATTTGGCACTTTATTATGTCTCAAGCCTTGGAAGACTACAAAAAAGGAGACTTAGGAAGTATTGATACCCTTGCAAATAATATTACCTCTTTAGCAAATTTCTCTACATTTTCTGGAGATATTGTAGAACATTTTAAAGACTATTATGAACAAATTGCTGTGGTCGAAGTACTTATGACAACCCTATTTTGTGGTGGTTCAACAGAGAAACTTATAGAAGTATTTATAGACGTGGCATCTATCTGCAAACTTAATTTAGATACACTTTACACACTCTATATTGGCAAAAATATATTAAATCAGTTTAGACAAGATCATGGATATAAAGAAGGTACTTATATTAAAATATGGAATGGGAAAGAAGACAATGTTATTATGCAACGTTATTTAGAGACATATCCTGATACAAGTCCTAAAGTACTTTATGATGCTTTAAAAAAGGCATACCCAAAATCATAAACTGACTACCATGCCTCTTTTTTAACTTTTAGAGGCTGCTTAATCCACTTGACGGGTTAGATCTCTTACTAGTACTTGATTCCCATGCACACTTACATGTACTGCAATACGGATACTCTTTGGCACTTCATATCCACATTCTAGTCCACACTTCACAGTTCCAATTAAATAATAACTTCCCGAAGGTACTCCATAAAAAGCAAATTCCCCATTCGCATTAGATGCGGTAAATCTTAAATAATTAAATAGTCTACTATCTGCTTTTTCCATTTTATTACCATCAAGATAACTTTCGTTATACCATTGTTCAGAATAAGAAGTTACAGGATTCAAATAAAGTCTAGTATTTTTTCCAACTATACGCTCACCTGAACTATTTTTAACAAATATGCTACCTTTTACAGTACCTTTCCCTGTTCTTGACAGTTGCGTATACTCAGATACTGGAAAAGCTATACGTGGCATTTTTTGTGGTGTGATATCTTCTGTTATATCTGTTTCTTTTATCGTATCACTTGTTTCAGCATCAAGATCTGAAGTATCAACATCATCTTCTTGATTTGTTTGTTCAGCCCAAGTATTTTCTTGCGTATGACTCACATCATGCTTATCAAGTATTAGTTCTCTCTGTACACATCCAGAAAAGATAAAAAGCATACCAATTAAAAGACTAAGGGAAAATATTATATTTTTCATTCAATTTCCTATTATTATATCGTAGATTATACACTATTATTTCTTTTGGTTTGTATTTTGACTTAAAACATCAGATAGTGTATCTTTTACTAATTTTTCTTCTGAAAAAGATGCCTTTTGATACCAAAAAGCTGCTTTTTGGGTGTCTTTTTTTACCATCTTACCTTTTTCATAATGTTTTGCTAAGTGATATTGGGCATCCTTTTCACCTTCTTTTGCAAAACGATGTAGGTTTTTTACTTTACGTTTCTCGCCTTTGTAATAGGTAAAGGTATTCAAAAGAAGACCTATTAATACGACGATGAATATAACAATCAAATAAAGCTCAAAGTTTTCCATTTATTATTCCTATTTTATTTACCTAAACAAAATTCACCAAACATTTTATCAAGTATTTCTTCACTATCATATGGTTTAGAAATAGAAGATAGTGCCTTAACAGCTTCTAGTAAATGATAAGAAAAGAACTCTAACTCCTCATTTAACAAGGGCTTCCTTGCCTTTTCAATTTCACTTTTTGCTTTTTTTACCGCTTCAATTTGACGCGTAGAAATAAGCATAAGCTCCTCACCTTCCCCTATACTATCTAATAAAGATTCAAGTCTATCTGTTAACTTTAAAAATGATTTCTTTGCACTGACTTCAAGAGGATTATAATGCTTTAAAATCTTTATATCAAATGCATTACTAAGATCAGATTTATTAAGTGCCACGATAATATGTTTATCTTTTACATTTTTAAGTAATGACATTATTGTTTCATCTTCTTCATCACAAAGACGAGCATAATCAAACAGTGCTATGATAATATCTGCATCTTCTATAGAAGAAAGTGAACGTTCAATACCTATTTTTTCAATAGTATCTTCTGAATCACGAATTCCTGCAGTATCTACTAACCTAATAATATGTGTACCAATACGTACTTGTTCTTCTATGGTATCTCTCGTTGTACCTGGAATTTCAGAGACTATAGCTCTATCATAATTAAGTAGTGCATTGAGTAAAGATGACTTACCCACATTTGGCTTACCGATAATTGCTACTTTAAAGCCATCTATAAGTCCTCGTCTTCTATAACTTGCATCTACAATCGTCTCTATTTTTAAACTTAAATCATCCAATTGTGTTACTATACTTTGCATAATATCCTCAGGGATATCTTCTTCTGCATAATCAATCATTACTTCTGAGTATGCTAAAGATTTAAGTAATGCTTCTCTATTGTCCTCTACAAAAGTTTTGAGTTCACCTTTCAGTTGTCTTGCAAGAATTTTTGCAGCATCTACACTTTTTGCTTCAATAAGTTTAGATATAGCTTCTGCTTCTGTAAGATCTATTTTACCATTAAGAAAAGCCCGTTTCGAAAATTCACCAGGTTCTGCAAGTCTCACACCATAACTTAAAACTGTATCAAGTACTTCTTGTGAGACTATCATACCCCCATGACATTGAAACTCTACTATTTCCTCACCTGTAAAACTATAAGGTGCAGCAAAATAAATCATTATTGCTTTATCAATGGGCTGATTATCTGTCGTATACAGTGAAGTAAGATGTGCATTTCTAGGTATTATTTTATCTAAATGTGAAAGTTTATATGCGATGTCTAAAGCAGCATCTCCACTAATTCTAATAATAGAAATAGAGGAAATACCTTGTGCTGTTGCAATAGCAACTATGGTATTATGAAGAGATACTTGTTGATTACCCATTATGCTTTGTATTGAAATCATTAATAACAACAAATTTTTTGCCATCTTTACTTGTTTTCACAGCTACATACTTATTTGGGAAATGTTCACGTAACTGTTCTAATGCAATTTGTACCAAAATACCATCTAAGAAACGTGTTTTAGCGCGCCCCGTCTTTTCTACCGTTTCAATTACTGGTTTAATATAAGATTTAATCATCTTTTGTTGGGTAGTAAGAAACTCAGCAATTTCTAATTTGATAAAAAGCTCATATTTTGTATGCAGCCATGAAAAAAGCATATACGATAATGCATTATACCTATAGCCTTCTTTACCTATAAGTAAAGCTGCATCTTCACCATCTATGAAAATAAGAGCTGTATTGTCTCTTACATCTACTTCTATCACATCTATATCAAAACAGGCATGAGAAAAGAGTTCTTTAAGTTGGTTTTCTATAAGTAAACCTAACTCATCATAGACAATATTTTCTTCTTCAAAGTTTTCTTCATTAGTATCAGGAATATATTCTGTTAAGTCATCTTCTACCATATATTCTTCTTTTACTACAGATAGTATTTCAGTAGCAACATTTTCTTCTTCAGTTATTTCATTGAGCAAAGTATCACTGTATGGAGTACTTTCTAATACTTGACTATTTGTATTTTCATTTTTACATCTTGCAATAATTATTGCATTCTTTTTCAAAAATCCTAAAATTCCATTGGAGGGGTGTTGCACAACTTCACAATGAAGTTCAGAAATAGAACATTCTAAGACTTTTGAAGCTTTTGTATATGCTTCTTCTAGTGTCGGTGCCTCGACCTTTTTCATATATTATTGTCCTTTATTATTTATGAGAAGCAATCGCTGCTTCTTTTTGTTTAGCATACATATGATTGATAAAGTATTGTTGTGCAATGGTAAATAAGTTATTCACTAACCAATATAATACTAAGCCTGATGGGAAGTAGATAAAGAATACCGTCATAATTACAGGGAACCACTTAAAAATTTTCTCTTGTAATGGATCTTGCATAGTGGTAGGAGTAATTCTTTGTTGAAACCACATAGAAGCACCCATTAAAATAGGAAGTACAAAATACGGATCCATTGCTGCAAGATTTTCTATCCAGAGTATCCATGGTGCACCTTGCAGTTCATCGGCATTTAATAGTACACGGTAGAGTGCAAAAAATACAGGAATTTGTAAAAGTAATGGTAAACATCCTCCCATAGGATTTGCACCATGTTTTTTATACATTTCCATCATTTTCACATTCATTTTTGCAGAATCACCTTTATACTTTTCTTTAAGTTCTTTCATCTTAGGTGCTAAGTCTTTAAGTTTTTGCATAGACATCATGCCTTTGTATGAAAGAGGAAAAAGAATAAGTTTTACTAAAAGTGTAAAAATAATAATTGCCCAACCCCAGTTACCTACATAATCATTAATCCAAAGTAGTACTTTGAAAAATGGTTTTGATAAGAAAGTAAACCAACCAAATTCAATTGCATCCGTGAGCTCTGGATGAATAGCCTCTAATATATCATTTTCTTTAGGACCGATATATGCACCAAGTTTAATAGCATTATCCCCTTGTACAAAAATCAATGGATCATTAGTAGCTTCTTTTAAAATAGAAACATTTAAACCTTTTTCAAAATCAAAAAAGAGTGATGTAACATATCTGTCAAATGATGAAGCTATTTTAGCATTAGGAAATTTTTCATATCCCTCCGCATCACCATCTTCAATTGTAGTAATAATGTCATCTCCACCTTTAATCAATGCCCCACGTACAAGCATATACATAGATGTATCTGCCATAGGTCTATGGCCAGGTGTTATAAAAAATTGTGATGGGCTTGAAGTACTAACACTCACTTCATATTCACCTGTTGGTTTTACAGTAATATTTTTTGTCACTATCATATTATTGGAAAGTGTTTGTGTTAAGGTTAGTGTTTCTACACTATTTGAAACATCAATCACTTTTGTTCCAGTGTTTACATAGGGTGTTTTAAATGTTTCATCATTGAGTTTTACATCTGAAAATCTTACTTCCAATGGTTTTACCTGATTCTCACCAATAAGCTTAAGTGTATTGCCATTCTCATCTTTATATTTATCTTCTAAAAGTTCAAATTGAGCTATACGCCCAAGTTCATCAATAGTCATAATGAAATGTGTAGCTTTAATTGTCGCAAGTACAGTGACTGCAGTTTGAACTGGTGCTTTATTTTCCACTACATTTTCTATCTTAGAAGGGGTAGGTGCTGTGGTGTTCGTCACAGTAGGTGTTTGCTGATTTGTCGTTGTTATACTCTTCTGTGTTTCTTGCACGGGTTTAGCTGCGGGAAAGAAATACGCATATCCTATAAATACAAAAAAAGAGAGCACAAGTGCCAATAATAGTCGTTTATTTAAATCTTGTTGTTCCAAAGTATTACCTTTTAGTTAATAGTTCGATAGTATAGTATTTTTTATGTTAATGTAGAGCACTTTTTAAGTGCATGTAGATACGATTTTTTAATTTCTAGGTAGTTCTTACTTAAGAGTTTTGGCTTTGCAACCAAAACATAAGATCCAGAAGAAATAAGATCTATATTTTCAATGAAATGTGCACGAAGTAGACGTTTAGCTCTATTCCTATACACTGCATTTCCAATTTTTTTTGAGGCAACAAATCCAACCTTATCCTCTGTACCTTTTTTATAAAAAAGAACAAAATAAGGGGTATGCATCGTATTTTTAGAGCTTTTATAAATACTATTAAATTCTTTTGTGGTTTTAATCCTAGTAAAATGTTTAATTTTGCTAATAATACTACACCACTAAAAGATTATACAGCTAATCTTTTTCTACCTTTTGCACGTCTTGCAGTAATCACTTTTCTACCATTTTTTGTTTTCATTCTTGTTCTAAATCCGTGTGTTCTCTTTCTTGGTGTACTATGGGGCTGGTATGTTCTTTTCATTTTGAATCATCCTTCTATGTATTTTACTTAATTTCTAACTCTACAAAAGTAAATAATTAATTGGACGCGATTTTACCTTAAAATGACTTAAAAGATAGCAAGAATAGCATTATTCTTACGATAAAGTTTTAAAAATAATCTCACCCTCTTTATTCTCTTTTTTTGCAATAATATAACTCTCTATAGCTTTAAAGATAATATCCTTAATTTCATACCTTGTTGTACGTATTTCCATCTGAGTACAATAGATTTTATTTGCATTTTCAGCCTTTAAGGTGCGAAGTATCCTCTCTGCAAACCTATATGCACCATCTACCTTAGTTTCTTGACAAATAATTGCACATAACTTGCAACTCTTATCTATTCCAAAAAGTAAATCTGTATCACGTTTTTCTTTTTCTAGTATACTTTCCAATTCAATATCTTCTGCAGATATAAATATAATTACAAATGGGTTTTCATTTTCACGTTTCCATAGATAGTACATCAACTCTATAGGTTTTTGCATTTGATCCATCACGTGCAATGAAAGTTTAATTTCTGACTCTTTAAATCTTAAAATTGGTCTTCGTACAGCTTTATCATTCATTGTTTTGCCTAATAGTTATGATTAATTTGTATAATTCAAAATATCTGTTATACTTTTACAATGTATATAATAACGGACAGCTCCTTACCTTCTCCTTGTTGGGTATTAGAAGAGCAAAAACTCATTCAAAACCTTGAAATTATTAAGACTATCAAAAAAGAAAGTGCTGCAAAAGTACTACTTGCACTTAAAGGTTATGCACTTTGGAAAAGTTTTCCGATTATAAAACCTTATTTAGAGGGATGTTGTGCCTCAGGATTACATGAGGCAAAGTTAGCCTCAGAACTATTTAATAAAGAGGTGCATTGCTACTCCCCTGCTTTTAAAAAAGAAGAGATACAAGAGCTTGCATCTATCTCTCATCATATGGTTTTTAATTCTCCTCTACAGTTTAAACAGTTTGCTAATCAATGTAAACAAGTTAATCCAAATCTTTCACTAGGACTTAGGGTTAATCCAGAATACTCTGAATCACCCAAAGAAATATATAACCCTTGTGGAATCTACTCTCGATTGGGAACGAGTATTGGAAATTTTGATGAATCTCTTCTATCCTCACTTGATGGTTTACATTTTCATGCCTTGTGTGAACAAAGTGCCGAGGCATTAGAGAGTGTATTAGTGCACTTTGAAGCAAAATTCGGAAAATATATTTCTACTATGAAATGGATAAATTTTGGTGGTGGACACCACATCACACGAAAAGGTTATGATGTAAAAAAACTCATACAACTTATCAAAGATTTTAAAAAAAAGTATGATGTAGAAGTCTATTTAGAGCCTGGTGAAGCCATTGGGTGGGAAACAGGTACATTACATTCAACCGTAATTGATATTGTGCATAATGGTATAGATATTGCCATTTTAGATACTTCCGCAGAAGCACATATGCCAGATACTATCATTATGCCTTACCGTGCAGAAGTTTTAGGTGCAGCAAAAGCAGGAGAAAAAAAGTATACCTATCGTCTTGCAGGAAATACTTGCTTAGCAGGAGATATTATGGGTGATTATAGTTTCGATAAACCTTTACATGTAGGTGATAAAATCATATTTCTAGATCAAATGCATTATACTATGGTAAAAGCCACAACATTCAATGGAATTAAACTTCCAAGTATTGCACTTCAAAAAATGGATGGGAGCATTGAACTTTTACGTAAGTTTGGTTATGAAGACTTTAAAAATAGGCTCTCATAATCAATCTACTAAACTCTCTAACATAAAAGTTAGTAGAATCTAAGGGTCACTTCATTTAAAAATTATATTGACCCTTAATTTATTTTAGGGTCTAGTAAACTTTAGAGGTTATTGTGCCCCATACTCAACAGATTCAATTTCTTCAATAAACTGTTCAATATAAAAAGTAACTAAGTTGGCTATATCTTGGGATGACTTTTTAAGATAAATTTTCTTAATAGGTATCTTTTGATTTTGCGTATGTGTTTCATTCACTACGTATTTCAGTACAATATAGGGATCACCTGATACATCTGCATTTTTTCCTGTCATTGCAACACTAGGTATTTCATAATCTAACTCTATATTGGGGTCAACTAACATTTTACTAACAAGATTTACAACATCTTCTAGTTTTTCTTGGCGTTCTTCAAGTTCTTTATTCATTTTACGCTCCTTATGCTATGTATTTACTACAACTTTATAACTCTATGTAAAGACAAATGAATTTTAATTTATCTGTCCAGCATCAATCTCAGATTTAAACTCTTCTATAGAAGACGTAGTCATATTAGATATATCTTCAACAGAATTAAGTAGAGCAGTTCTACCTAATCGAATTTTACGTGTTTTAACATTATATTCACTAAGCACATATTTTACCAAGATATAGGGGTCTCCCGATACATCACATGTATCTGATGTTGTTACAACTTCAGGTATACAATACTCTATGTCTATTTCAGGATCAACCATTGCATTATTTACAAGTTCTACAACTTTTTCAAGTTTTTCTTTTACTTCTTTTTCCATTATGATATTCCTTTAAAGTATTTTACACACCATTAAAACTGTGTGGAAGAAATATATGAGAAAAGCTAAAAAATAACTATTTCCCATTCATATATCTTCTAAGTATATTATATCAAAAAATTTGTACTTAGAGAACAGTTATATTGATATATTTCTTAAAAATCATCTTTATATATAATGTCATACGACTGTGACTCTTCACTCATTTGAATCACGCTATCTGTTCTTTGACTATGCTTGTATTTGAGCTTAACACGTGAAACTTCACCATCAACATAAATAATAGTGATTTTATTGGTTAATTTCTTTCCTACTTCAATACTATTTCCCTCACCTAAAACCAAATGGTCCAATTTAACGCCCATATCTGCAAGTGCAGATTTTGCCATAGCACCACCCATCATTTTCATCATTTCATCACCACTATGTCCATCTCCACTTGCTTCTGAGTCAAAGAGTAAGACTGAAAGTATTTGCTCTTTTGTCAAAGAAGGGTTAGAAGAGAAGTTGATTATGGGTGCATTAGGTGTACCTGAGACAAGGATAGTAATCATGTGATTTAAAGAACGATACTTTACTTTAATCTCAAGTAGTGGTGTATTAGGATTACCTGTAAAGTGAATGGCACTTTTATCCAATACAAATTTTTTACCCTCAAAAATATAGGTACCTCCTTTAAGTACTTCAACTGTACCCAAAACCATTAAATCTGAATTTTGTACCTTATTTATACCTAGTTCTGGTTTTAGTTTTATATTGATAGCCCCTTGTTTAAGAACCAATGGTTCTTTACTTACAATAAGAATATTAGTACTTAAATTCTTCATAAATGAATTTGTACTCTTTTTCTTTATATCTTTTGTAAATACAATATCACTATCACTTGCAAAGGTTTTTTTTGATATGTCATATTTAATTTTACCACCAAGTAATGTTATCTTTCCATCTATAGCTGTATCTTCCCCATCAATCCTGGTTTGAATATCAACCATGGCATTCATATCTACATATTCATGTTCTATAGGGAAATCTGCCGCTTTTACATAAATACTTCCTTTTTTCATTTTTATATTATATTGCCCTGTAACATCCAATGCATCATTCAACCAAATTGACTCAAGTGTGATCAAGTCTCCTTCTATCTTTACCTTTGAAGGCTTAGTCGAGAAGAACTTCTGATTATTGAATGTGACACTATAAGTATCAAGTACAATTTCTAAATCTTCTATGCTTGCTGTAGCCTTAACATCATTTAAAATATATTTTGTTTTACGGTCTGCTTTATACATAAGTTTTGGTGAAGCTAGTGCTAAGTCAACACGTTTCATCTTTGTGATATTTGTAGTAAGTATTGCTGATCCTTCTAAAGGGGGAAATTCTTCTAACGTATACAGTGTAGCAATACTTTTTTTTAAAGACTTCATAGATATAATTTTTGTTTTTATACTAATTTTTTTCTCACTATTGCCTTTGACTGTAGTAATCAGTCCAGATAATTTAATTTTACCTTCTACATTGTGCTGCTTTAAGTGATACTTTGCATTACCTTGTATGGCTCTACTCTTTAGATTTATTAGCATATCATCTTGTTTCATCATAACATCTAGTGACATAGGTGTTAGAGCATTCCATTTTATTTCTTTATTAAAGTCTCTTAAAAGAGAATGCTTAGGTATAACTGCTTTAGCTAAAATTTTTAATTTTTTATCATAAATAACATCTGCATCCATATTGACTATATTTGAGGTAATATTTACTTTTCCTTTCAAAAGACCAGCATACTCAAAATTTACAGGAATGTCTATCTTTACATTTACTTTAGATGCATTAAGCTCTACAGGTAACTGCACAAACTCATTTAGTTCAAGAGCGTCTAGCGTTTCTAAAAGTAATCGACCTTTTTTCATATCACTAGAGTTGAAGCTCCCCTTAAGTTGCTTTGACTGAAGCTGTACATTCACCCCTTTAATGTTTCCTGTATATTGAATATCTAAATTTTTAAGAGGTTCAATTATTTTTTCTTCTAACCCACTTAGTTTTGTTGCCTTCACATTACCTTTATAACTTATAGTATCATCCATCACAAAAACATTAGTCATTGCTATATCTTTGGCATAGGGGGTACTGACCATTGCCTTACTCTTTGCATGAAGTTTATTCGTTTCAATATCATAGATAACATAAGAATTAAGACTGTCTATATCTAAATTAAATTCACCTTTTTTTGCTTTTAATAACTCTTTTGCTTTTGCCCTAATATCTGCGGTAATACGTTCTTTTGAAGCATTTAAATCTACAATAATCGTATCTATTGATCTATCTCTTATAGGTAATTTATAAAGTTCAAAAAGTTCTTTTTTCGGTATAAGGGAAAGTCTTCCTTCTAATTGATTGCCTTTGACCTCTCCTAACAAGCTTATGTCACTTAAGTTTGTGATGCCCTTAAGTTCAAGTTTCCCTTCCTCTGCCATAAGTTTATCTACATTAAACCCTATCTTTGTACCTAAAATACTTAAACTTTCTATTTCTACTGGTGCATATTTTCTCGCAAGTACATTGGCTTTGAGTTCATCAATACTTATATGTTTAGGTATCCAAATACTAGGTTCATCTGTTTTATTCTCTTCAGGTATTTTACTCTCATTACTTTCACGCATAAAAAGATTTTGAAGTGCTAGTGTATCCACATCCTTCAAAGTCAGATACTTAAAATATACTTTCTCATGTGTTAAAGACACCTTCATATTCAACGATGTTATATTCGTATCCATCCTAAGTTCAAGATTTCCTATATATATATTATCTCTTTGATTTTCAAGAATTTTATCTACATCAACATCTAAGTCATCCACTTGAATATCGAAAGTTTTAATACTTGTTGACATATACACTCTAGGTAACAAAGAAGCAGTAAAATGTTTTACTTTTAGCTTAGTTGGGATAGATACATTTTCTGACACTTTTTTTGTATTTGCTTTACTTGTTGGGGCTGCATTGTTTTTACTAAAAGAATTAATCAAGGTTTCTAACATTTTCGAATCAAAGGTATAAATGTCTAATGACTCTACTAAAAGTTCACGCTCTTTTAGCGTACCTTTAAACGTGAATTTAGTTAAATTAGAATCTATATCTAACAACAAATTATCTACATCTATACGCCCATCACTATAATAGCTAAGATTATCTGCAGTCAAAACAGTTTTTTGTACAGCAATTCCTTCTTCAATAAAAGGATCAATACTTATATCTATATTGCCCACAGCAATATCGAAATCGAAGGAGGATGAACTGTTGTCATCACTCTTATTTACATCAAATGAAGCTATTAACTCTTTGACTACAGCTATATTTGCATTTTTTATTATTATTTCATTTACAGAAATTCTTTTTTGAAGTAAAGTCAGGGGGTTCCATTTATAAATGATATTATTCGAGATTATTTGATCAGCATATTTTAGATTATCTATCTGAATACCTGTAAAAATATTACCTGATATCTTCTCATAACTTATATTATAATCTGATGCATATTCGTGTGCAATTTTATCAATAACATAAGAAGAATTCACTGCACTAATTAGACCAATTATCAATAATACCAATAAAATCAATAATGTATACAATACCTTTTTATACATCGACATTTAGTATCCCCACCTAGAGTAGCTATGATTTTTTATCAAAATGACTGTCCTATCTGGAATGAAATTCCATATTGTGAAGTATCATGGACATTCCATCCCACATCTACCTTAAAAGGGCCAATAGGGGTCATATAACGAATCCCTAGACCTGCAGAGTTTATATATTGACCTGTAAAATCATAACTTTTATCTGTGAGCATTGTATTGTCACTAAATATTGCACCATACAAATCTCCCCAAACAGGATAATTTGCTTCAAAAGAAAAGTTTAGCATACTTAATCCCCCTTGTATACTATCCTCTGTAGAAGAACGTATCACCCCTATCTCTCTATAGCCATAAGCCCTGTTAAAGAATGAGCCCCCCGCAAAAAGGAGTTTAGATTCAGGTATAGCATTCGCCCCTATATCTACTACGCCATATTTTGCAACACTTGAAAGTGTAAGATCAGAAAATGTATGAATAAGTCTTCCTTCTAAAAGTGTTTTTATATAGGTACTTGCACTCTCACTATACGGCAAACCATACTCTAAGTAGGCAGAAAGGTAATAACCATACTTGGGATTAAGTTTAGAATCTCTCGCATCATAAACTGCACTTAAATAAGGATAAAATAGTAAAAAGTTTCCCTCTCTCACTGCTTGTACTAAGCTTTGATTTTTTTTAAAATTATCTATAAGAGAAATATCTATATTTTCAAGAGCTATACCTGCTCTTAAATTTAACCGTCCTTCTTGACTCTCCAAATACGCTTTTATAAATGACTTTTTCTCTCTAAATCCAATATATTCCAAATTACTATAACCAATATTTGCTCCAAAATCAACTCCATACTCAAAAAATGTAAATAACACTGGTTTAAAATAATCCAGCGTAATGAGTTGCTCTCTTTCAGACCATGAAGTACGTAGAGTTATTTGTTGCGCATTACCTAAAAAGTTTCGTTTAGTAATCATACCATGAACTCTTGCCCCCACAAAAGTATCATATCCAGCACCAATCTCATAATGATACGGTTTACTCAATTCCGTTACTGTAATATCTACAGGAACTTCATTATAAAATTTACGATCTGTACTTACTATAATACTATCAAAAGCATCTAATCCAAATACCCTTGCATAACTCTCTTTAATTTTCTTAGGATCATAACGTTCACCTTTTTTTGCGACTACCCGTGATTTAATAATATTTGAATCTATACTCTTCAATCCTTTTGTTGTTGTCTCTCCAAAAGTACAAAATTCACCTTTTTTTAATTTATACACTACCTCTACACTATATTTTTCCATATCAACATATGCTTTAGTGTCTAAGTCATAAGAACAATACCCTTCATTGAGTAATGCCTTGATAATATTACGTTTAATCTTCACAAATTCTTTTGCCCTAAATACATTATCTTTTTTTAATGTCACAAGTTCTTTAATCAAAAAATCACTAAAAATATCTATCTTTGTAATTTTAACAGGTCTGTTTTCTGTGATTGTAATATCTACTGTAGTATTATTTTCTTTAATCTTAAATGCCGCTTCATAAAATCCTTCTGAATCATAAAAACTTTCTAAAGTATCCTCTAGAGAAGGAATTAATTTATCTTTTATATGCGGTATATTTTCTTTCCAAAAAGCAAAAATACTTCTTGTATCTACATTTAATATATCATAAAGGACTGCTATATCAAACTGTTTTTCTCCTTTTATATGTATGACATGTGTGGAAAGTTCTAGATCTTTTTTTGTTTCTTCTGCATATAGAAAATTCAACATAAAAATAATAATAAATATGATCCATTTAATATGCAAACATGACTCCTTTTATTAAGGTATCATATCAAAATAACTCTAATAGTTTTTAACTATCTCAACTTTTCAATACATTTTTAGATATGATACACTTATACAATTATTAAGGAATGTTGTGAGGCATTATAGATCTTCATTTTTTATCATTATAACTGCATTATTCATTGTCGTATTTTCTAATTTATCATTTTTTGAACATGTTATAGAAATATACCCTTTAAAAATGTCAAACATAGGGTTTTTATTTTCTCTTGCCCTACTACTTTATGCACTACTAGTGATTATGTTCTCCTTAGTTACCTTCAAATATACAAGTAAACCCATACTTATATTTGCACTAGTACTCTCTGCTTCTGTGCAGTATTTTATGCAAAGCTATAATATTATCATGGACAAAACTATGATTGAGAATACGCTACAAACAGATATGAAAGAGAGCTTTGACTTATTAAGTCCAAAACTATTTCTCTCACTTTTCTTACTAGGAATCATACCCTCTTATATACTTTATAAGATTCCTTTACACTATAGAAACTTTAAAACTGAACTGTGGAGTAAATTTAAACTTATCATGCTACATATTACTTTAATTGCTGTGCTGCTTTTTAGTTTTTCAAAGTTTTATACTTCATTCTTTAGGGAACATAAAACCTTACGTTTATATACCAATCCTATAGCTAGTATTTATAACACTGTTGCATATACCTATGAACAATTAAAAGACAGAAATATTCCCATGAAAATTATAGGAAAAGATGCAAAAATTAATGCACCTGCTAACAGAAAAAGAAAAATTGTTATCATGGTGGTAGGGGAAGCAGCAAGAGCAGACCATTTCTCACTCAATGGCTATCATAAAGAAACCAACCCTCTTCTCAAAAAAGAAGATATCATCAATTTTCCCAATATGTACTCTTGTGGTACAACCACAGCAGTCTCTGTACCTTGTATGTTTTCAGTCTATGACAGAGATGAATATAACACTAACAAAGGCTACAACACACACAATGCACTAGATATTCTCTCTCACGCAGGTGTACAAGTTTTATGGCGTGATAATAACTCAGATTCAAAAGGAGTTGCAGTAAGACTTAAGTATGAACACTATAAAACTGCTGCTCTAAATACCCTTTGTGAAAATGATGAATGCCGTGATGAAGGAATGCTTATAGGATTAAATAATTTACTTCATACAAGCAAGAAAGATATTATCATTGTTTTACACCAAATGGGAAACCATGGACCAGCATACTATCTTCGTTATCCGAAAACATATAAAAAGTTTACTCCCGTATGTCAAACCAATCAACTTGAAGCGTGTACGAAAGAAGAGATTAGCAATGCCTATGATAATGCTATACTCTATACTGACTATTTCCTCTCTAAGGTTATCACCCTTTTAAAACAACATACACAAGCATCTCATACAGCTATGATTTATATGGCAGATCACGGTGAATCTTTAGGAGAAAATGGATTCTATTTACATGGACTTCCCTACTTTATGGCACCCGATCATCAAAAACATGTAGCTTCTCTTATGTGGTTTTCCAAGAACTTCCCTGTTGATAGAGATATGTTAATAAATAAGTCCAATAATAAATTTACGCATGATAATCTTTTCTCAACACTGCTTGGTCTTTTTAATGTAGAAACTAAGGTATATGAAAAAGAAATGGATATCTTAAGTTATTAGGAGAGTAAGTCTTTTACACTCTCTAATGGATCTTTTCCTTCTTCAATCATTGCATACACTTCAGCTGCAATAGGTAAATAAATATTTTTATCTTGGGCTATCTTATGCAGTGCTTTTGCAGTGGGAACTCCCTCTGCTACTTCACCTAGCTCTTCAAGAATAATTTTCATACTCTTTCCTTTTGAAAGTCCTAATCCCACTCTATAGTTACGTGAAAGCGTTGAAGAAGCAGTTAAAAATAAATCTCCTGCACCGCCTAAAGAAAGAAATGTTTCTGTTTTAGCCCCAAAAGCTTCACCAAAGCGTGTCATCTCTACAAGTCCTCTCGAGATGAGTGCAGCTCTTGCATTGTTACCAAGACCTAAGCCTTCACACACACCACTTGCAATGGCAATGACATTCTTATACGCTCCTGATACTTCTGCTCCCACAACATCATCACTTACATACCCTTTGATAAAATCAGGGAGTGCCTCCGCATACGTTTGTGCTAAACGTTCATTGGTAGAAGAGATTTTTAGGGCGGTAGGTAAAGACTGTTGTACTTCAGAGGCAAAAGAGGGTCCAGATATAAATGCCAACCTATCTGCAGATATAAACGTTCCATATACTTCATTTAAAAAAGCACCTGTACTCGTTTCTATCCCTTTAGTTGCAACCAATATATTTTGTCCATTGTCAACAAAGTTTTCCTGCATCCAAGCACGTACAAACTGTGCAGGAATAGCAATAACCAAATACTCATAGGCTAATGCCTCTTGAATACTTACAAAGTTTTCTAATTTTTTTTCACTACGAGAAGTAATTACAGTTTTATTATTTTGACTATAGGCATGGTAAAGTGCTTGTCCCCATTTACCTGCTCCAATAATTGCTATTTTCATCTTGCTAATTATACTTTTTTCTAAGCATATAAATTTGTGCTATTCATAAATATTTCTGCATCTTTTAATTTAGGTTGTTTGATATCTTTGTCTGAGAGTAAGACTTTTTCAATATCAATATCCCAGTCAATACCTATCTCAGCATCATTATATAAAACACCTCTGTCATGCTCAGGAGAATAGTAATTATCTACCTGATATGAAAAAAGTGCAGTAGGGGAAGTAACCAAAAAGCCATGTGCAAACCCTCTTGGTATAAGCAGTTGCTTTTTATTTTCTTCTGAAAGTTCTACTGCTATGTATTGTCCAAAGGTTTTAGAGTCTTTACGTATATCCACTGCTACATCTAATACAGAGCCTTCTATTACCCTAACAAGTTTTGTTTGAGAAAATGGAGGAAGCTGATAATGTAAGCCTCGTAATACACCATAAGTTGATTTAGATTCATTATTTTGTACAAAATCTAAAGGGTGCCCCACTGTTTCTTCTAAAATGTCTTTTCTATATGACTCAAAAAAATAACCTCTATCATCATTCCAAACTTTAGGTTCAACAATAAGAACCCCTTCTAATTTTGTTTTACTAATTTTCATACTATTTAATTTTCCAATACACTTTTTTCTATACTTTTCCATGCCGAAATTGCTAAACTATCAGGTATTTCAATATCATCAAACGTCACAACATTTCCTGCAACTACATCTCTTTTTAAGACTACATTTTTCATAAGCCCAATAGGCACATGATTGATATGCTCTTTGATTTTTACAGCAATGCCACGTACATCAAAACTACCAATTCCTTTTCCTATTTTTTCCCCAATACTTAAATCTCTCTTGGCTATAGTTGCTGTACTGATTGTAGGGTTTGCACTGTTATCCAACAATACTCCACCTCCTTTAAATACTCTATCAATCGTTTTAAACATCTCTAGGTGGCATAAATGATATGGCTTTACGAGTGTATAAAAAGGACCTTCACCCATTTTATAATATCGTAAACTTTCAGCTTGGTTTGCATGATGTTCTACCGTAAGAAAGACACCTGCTGGAAGTTTAGGTGAAAGTAAATAATCACTAATCGGTGCACCCAAATCTTTTGCCATCTCAGCCAAGATACTCCCACCTTCTTCTGCATTGTCATTTTCTAAACCTACCAATCCATCTTGTACAATTGTTGTAGCAAAACCATTTGCTACTAATGTCTGTTCAATTTGAACCTTAGTACCATCCGTAAAAGATGTGACCATATCTAAGCTAATGCCTGATTTATTTCCCCAATATGTCATATCTTCTAGTGTAGGTGTATGGTTTAAAAAGCCTTTTATATTTCCATAGACAAGTGGTTTAAAACCCATTGCAATTGCTTCTTCATGCAACTGTGCTAAGACACCTGGTTGATCACCTTCGGCTTCAGTTACTAATCCTTTATCTATAAAATAAGAACCCACAGTGACATGAAACTCTGAGTTCATTGTGACCACAGGTATGTTTGCTTTTAAAATCTTATCAATGCTATCACATGCATAAATAGCATCTCCACTACACTCTACGATTAAATCTGACTTTTCTATAAGATCATCAATATTATTTGTCATATTTTCGCTAGATGGAAAATCACTTCTCTCGTCGATTGTTGAGCGTGTAAGAATTTTTTCTATTTGATATGCAGGATGATTCAATAGAGCATTAACAAACCCCTTAGCAATAAATCCCGTGCCAATCACACTTATTTTTTTCATTTAAATCCCCTATTTAATTAGTATAATATTAAAATATTAGCTTAAAATTATCAAATATTTTTGACTTATATCAATAATTATAATTATTTAATTTTTAATCAACTACCTAATACTCTTTTTTCAATACTCTTCCATGCAGTAAATGCTAAGCTATTAGGTATTTTAATATCATCAAAAGTAACAACACTTCCCTCAGAAATATCTCTTGTTAACACTACATCTTTCATAAGTCCAATAGGTACATGATTAATATTTTCTTTTATTTTTACAGCAATACCACGTACATCAAAACTACCAATCCCTTTTCCTATTTTTTTCCCAATACTTAAATCTCTCTTGGCTATAGTTGCTGTACTGATTGTAGGTATTTCATTATTATCAAGTAAAATGCCTCTTCCTTCTAGTACTCTATCAATTGTTTTTAAAATTTCAAAATAACATAAATGGTAAGGACGATCTAAAACAAAAAATGGACCATTACCCATTTTATAATTACTCAACCCTATATGATGTTCACTGCTGTGTTCTGCAACAATAAATACTCCTGGTTTAATTGCTGGAGAAATGAGATAATCACTAATAGGTCGTCCTAATTCTTTTGCTTTTTGAGCTAGTACAGCTCCACCTTCCCAAGTATCGTCATTATCCGGACCTATAAGCCCATCTTGTGCAATATCGACACCCAGTCCATTGGCTACTAAAGTTTGCTCTATTTGTACCTTTGTTCCATCTGTGAATGATGTAGTCATATCCACGCTAAAACCTTGTTTATCTGCCCAAAAAATCATGTCTTTTTCACTTGGGTTATGTGCTAGAAAACCTTTCATATTGGCATAGACTAATGGCTTAAATCCCATGGATAAGGCTTCTTCATTTAACATTGCAAGAACACCTGGCTGGTCACCTTCTGCCTCAGTTAACATACCCTTACCTACAAAATATGAACCACACGTTACATGAAATTCTGCATTCATAGTAACAACAGGTAGAGATGCTTTTAATATTTTATCTATTGAATCCGCCGCATAAATAGCATCACCAGTACACTCAACAATTAAATCTGAATTTTCAATCAAATCATCAAGTTTGTTGGTTAATTTTTCATTACATGGAAAATCATTTCTTCCTTCTATATTTGAGCGAGTCAAAATCTTCTCTAAACTATACTTTTCATTACTTTCTAAAAGCTGAACCACACCTTTTGCTATAAATCCACTTCCAATGACACTAATCTTTTTCATAAATTACCCTTAATATACAATATAATACATTATAGCAACTATTAATAAAAAAGTAAGGTCTTTAACTACCTATTTACCTATCAAACTCTCAAAACTATCTAATTTCTTTGCTTCCCCTATACAGACAATAGTATCGCCACTATCGAGTTTATGATTAATCCCTGCGGTAATAAAACTAAAGTGATTTCCCAGTTCTTCATCTATCATACCTACAAGCAATACCCCATACTTTGATAAATCAATATCATCTGTCATTAACCCATGCAAAAACGATTCATTTGGTATAATATATTCTCTAAATCCTATACCATTCTTATGTGTAACAAACTCTTCTAAAAGTTGTGTAGCTACTGGTCTATTAAGAATATTATGAATTTTATTGGCACTTACTTCATACATATCTATGACCTTATTTGCTCCTGCCATTTGAAGTTTTTTTGTTGTATGCATCGAATCTGAGATAGCAAGGATATAGCTCTCTTTAAAAAGGGATCGTAAAGAAAGTGTCAAAAATACATTTAGATGTTCATTATCCATTACACAAACCAACTGCGTATACAATTCTGGATGAAGTGCTTCTAAGTCTTCATCTTTTGTGACATCTACTTTCAATGTTTGTTCAAATCCATCTTCAATAGCTTGGGTATAAAAAGTCTCATTACTCTCTATTATGCTGACTTCAAATCCGTCATCTACAAGTCCCTTTGCTATAAACTTACCATGATTCCCATACCCAAAGAGTAATATACTTTTATTTGACATTAACCCTTCTCCTTATATAAAGACTTAAAATAATCCAAACTAATCTTTCTTCCCATCACTAAAAGTATATCCTCCGCTTGTATTATTTCTGAGTGTAACGGATTAAACATAAATTTACCACTGCGTTGCACTCCCATAAAAAGAAGCTTTGATTGTTTAAAAGCTAATGATTCAATACTCTTACCTACAATTGCTTTACACTCATACGCCCTTATTTCATCTATCCGTGCTACACTCTTTCCTGTAAGTATGGCATGAATAGCTTTATACATAGTAGGCTGAGTGATTGCAGTGTGTATCATACTATTTGCCACTTTATTTGGCATAATTACATGATCTGCACCCGCATGTTTAAATTTACTCAACATAGTACTATCATTTGCTCTAGCAATAACTTTAATACTCTTTGAAATACTCTTTGCATTGAGTGTAATATAGATATTTTCTATATCATTTGAAGTCAAACATAAGATAGTAATATCACAATGGTCTGTATTGAACTTATTTAATGTCTCATAGCGACTGGCATCTTCATGGATGGCCTCATAACCATCTTTTCGTGCTTGATCCATACGTTCTAATAAACTTTCTAAGATAATATAATTGTTATACTCTCCACCATAATGTCTAAAAAACATTTTTGTCATTTGCCCATAACCACAAACCAACAAAAAGGACTTACTTTTATTGACCTGTTCTATGATACGGTTCTCTTTAAGTTCACTAAGTTTTTCAGAAAATGCCGATACTATCACTGATGTAGCAAATGAAATCATGGCAATTCCAGAAATAATTACAAGTATAGAGATAGTTCTACCCTCAGTAGTCACAGGTGAAATATCACCATACCCTACGGTAGATATGGTCACCAATGCCCAATAAAGTGCATCAAAAAGTGAATTTATATGTGGGTTAGTATGTTCCTCCATCACATAAATAGCAATCCCTGCGGTCATTACTACAAAAAAGAGTAGAAAAAGTAAGGTAAGTAGTTCAAACCTTTTACTTGCTAAAACTTCTGTAAATTGATTAATACTTTTTGTGTAACGCAGTAGTTTGAGTACCCTAAACAGTACAAATATCCGTAGGACTCTTAAGGGTCTATACGCAGGGAAAATTGCCAAAAGGTCAATGAGTGCTGAGGGCGTAAACATATACCTTACTTTTTCACGTAAACCTTCTTTTAGTACACCCATAGGCAAAAAATCCCTTTGTAAAAAAAGTGATTCTTTATATTCTTTCACAATAGGTTCAGAAATATCATTATGTACCCATAAACGTAAAAGATACTCTATAGAAAATACCAGAGAAACAAAATAGATATCATAGGTGTCTAGCCATTCAGGTACAGAATGTTTCACCTCATATATTAAAATAAATACTGAGGTTATAATAAGAAATATAATTGTAATATCGACATATTTTTTATAGGGGTTATTGGCATCAGTAAGTACATTGTGCACAAACTTTTTAAAGTTTTTATATCGATTAGAGCTATAAAGAAAAAGAGCAATAGATAAAAGTAGCTTATTCATATTGCCCTCCTTTTAAAGACTAACTAAGTCTCTGCTTAAGTAACGCATTGACCTTGCCAGGATTTGCAGTTCCTTTTGATGCTTTCATGGTTTGACCTACAAAGAAACCAAAGAGCTTGTCTTTTCCAGACTTGTATTGTTCAACCTTATCTTGATTTGCTGTTAAAATTTCATCGATAATAGCTAAAATAGCACCATCATCACTTACCTGAGCAAGCCCAAGTTCTTCTATAAGTGCTTCCACATCGCGACTCTCATTTTCCATCATATGGTCAAGTATCTCTTTCCCACCTTTTCCAGAAATGCTATCATCTGATATTTTTGCTACTAAAGACCCAAGTGTCTTTGCATCTATAGGTGAATCTTCAATAGAGTGCCCTGCCTTATTTAAACGTCCAAGAAGTTCAGAGGTAAGCCATGTCACTGCTGTTTTAGCATTTGCTCCTTGCTCTAACATCTCTTCATAGAAGTATGCCATCTCTTTGTCTGAAGTAATGACATGTGCATCATCTGACTTAATCCCTAATTCTTCCACATAACGCTTTACTTTTGCATCTGGAAGCTCTGGCATGATTTTTGCCTCGTCAATCATCTCTTGGGTGACCACAAGTGGACGTAAATCGGGGTCAGGAAAGTAACGATAATCTGCTGCTGCTTCTTTACCTCTCATTGACTTAGTTACTCCTTCTGCGACATTCCATAAACGTGTTTCTTGGTTAACTTCCTGCGCATAAATACCATCTTCATATGCTTCACTTTGGCGTTGTACTTCATAGGCTATAGCATCAGCAACAAAACGAAATGAGTTGATGTTTTTTATCTCTACTCTTGTACCAAACTCTTCTTGCCCCTTAGGACGGATAGAAACATTCACATCACATCTAAACGAACCTTCTTGCATATTGGCATCGGAGATGTCTAGGTAACGCACTGTAGAATGAAGCTTTTTCAAAAATGCCACAGCTTCTTCAGAACTTCTCATATCAGGATCTGATACAATCTCTAATAATGGTGTGCCTGCACGGTTCAAATCTACTTTAGAGTGATTACCCTCATGCATGTTTTTACCTGCATCCGCTTCCAAGTGTGCTTGGGTCATCCCTATACGTTTTGTCGACCCATCTTTTAGGTCTATAAATACTTCGCCTTTTTGTACAATGGCACGCGTGAGTTGTGTTATCTGATATGCCGAAGGGCTGTCTGGGTAAAAGTATGATTTTCTGTCAAAATTAGATGTATGATTGACATTTGCATTGATAGCATATCCAAGTCTCATAGCTTTAATAGCTGCTTCTTTATTTACTACGGGTAAAGCGCCAGGAAGTGCTAAACATGTAGGACAAGTATTTGTATTTTGATGTTCTGCAAAAGAGGTAGGGCAAGCACAAAAAAGTTTTGTTTTAGTGTTAAGTTGTACGTGAACTTCAAGACCGATAACGGTTTCAAACATAGGGTAAATCCTCAATAATATATTGAAGATATTATAGCGTTTTGCTTATTTAATGTAGGTTATCATTTGCTTCTTTTTCCCGTTGCAGTTGTTGAAGAATTTTAGTTTGTTTTTTAAGTTCTTCAAGTTTTTCTTTGCTCGTAATAAAGTATTCAAGTGCCAATACGGAAACAATACCAGGAAGTGCAGCAATAAATGCTGAGACTAAGGCATAAAAGAAAGTCTCTTCATAAAAAGTTAAAAAAGAAGTGATTGCCCCGAGAAAAACAGATGCCCAAGCGACACCCAAAAGAAAACTGACTAGAAAACCTAGGGGTTTATTTCCTAATCTCATACTCGTTTTATCTTAGTGACCTTCGTCTACGGCAATGGCACCAGCAAGGTATACATACGTAAGTATCATAAATACAAAAGTCTGTAAAAAAGCCATAAATGTTAAAAGTACCAATGGTGTAATAGGTATAATCCATGGCACTAACATAAGAAGTACCCATAAAAATAAGTCATCCCCTTTGATATTACCAAAAAGTCTAAAAGAAAGAGAAACGATACGAGAAAGATGAGATACAAATTCAATCGGATACATAAGTAATGACATTGCAAACTTTGCAATAGGGTTCATCTCACCAAGGTGTACAAAGCTTTTAACATAATTAAATGCACCTTGAGCTTTAATCCCTTCATAGTTATAATAGATAAATACAACAAGTGCTAAAACAAGTGTTACGTTAATATTAGATGTTGGAGATTCAAATCCGGGGATAATACCTATCAAGTTGTTAATCAGCACAAAAAGACCTATAGTTGCCACTAAAGGCAAATATTTACGTGCATGTTCTTCACCTATGACATCTTTACCCATAGCTATCACACCACCAAGATATGCCTCAACAACATTTTGTGTACCATCTGGCACAGCTCTAAGACTTTTTGTTGCCATTTTTGCAATCAATACAATAATCACTGTTGTTAAAATCAAGTGCGAGACAAATAGCATCTGCCCATGACCAAAAATTGCACCTAGATAAGTAAAAATACCTTCCATAAAACATCCTCATGTGTAAAATTATTGTGGAGATTATAGCTTTTTTGTACTTAATATCCTCCAAGAATTACTGTAATTTCTCTTGTCCTAATCTATAAAGTGCAAAATCGTATTTAATAGGGTCTAATTTATCAAACCTTCGTAATCTTTGTGTAATCTCCATCGTTGCTTTCATATCATAGGTTTTACGTTTTAAAAGCCCCAAACGTCCAGAGACCTTAAAAGTATGTGTATCCAACGGTAAAAGCAAGTCTTTTTTGTCTATTTTTGTCCATAATCCTAAATCAAGATTGTCCTTACGCACCATCCATCGTAAGTACATCATATAACGCTTATACGTTCCCATACCACTTGTCTTTTTAGGAACAGAGCCTACTAGAAAACTATATCCCCTACCTTCATGAGGATGTATAGATTTTAAAGTATCTATAAATTTCCATAATCCCTCTAAAATATTTTCCTCTTTTTTATAGCCTTCATAAAATATATTTTCTATGCTATCTACCTGTTTAAGGCGTTTAAGTGCTATGAAAATGCCAGCCACATCTTCTGCATTTTGAAATCTATAATAGTGAGAAGAAAGGGATTTTCTAATGTCATCATCTGAAACTTCAAGTAAACCAAAGTCTAGACTTTGTAAAAACTTTACAATAAGTCTAGCATTACCATAGGCAAAGAGTGCACAAATAAGGGCAATAGTCTCATCATTATATTTTGTAGCAATAAGAAGGGGATCTGGTTTATCTTCAGAGATTTCAGAACTACAATTTCGTGTTTCAACCTCTTTGTCTAAAAGTAATTTTACTTTTTTGTCTGTCATCAAAATTTGAAATTTTCGCCTAAATAATATTTACGAACATTTTCATCATTGGCTATTTCATCAGAAGTACCTGTGGCTAACATCTCCCCAGACCTCATCACATATGCCCTGTCACATATGCCCAGTGTTTCACGTACATTGTGATCTGTGATAAGTATACCCATATCAAGTTCAACCAATTGTCTTATGATGTTTTGTATATCTATCACAGCAATAGGATCAACTCCAGCAAATGGTTCATCTAGAAGTAAAAATTTAGGCTCACCCACTAAGGCTCTGGCTATTTCAACCCTTCTTCGTTCTCCTCCACTTAGCCGTATACCTAAACGAGCACGAATAGGCTCTATGTTAAAAATTTCAAGAAGTTTTTCAATACGTGGTTGCACTGTCTTTTTAGGTAAGTTTAGAGCTTCTGCTGCAATAAGAAGATTTTCCTCTACACTTAAATCTTTAAATATACTAGATTCTTGTGCCAAATACCCTATGCCCATTTGTGCACGTGTACTAAGAGGTAATTTGGTAATATCTTCCCCATCTAAAAAAACTTTACCTTCACTTGCATGTGTGAGTCCACACACCATATAAAAAGATGTGGTTTTCCCCGCACCATTAGGTCCTAAAAGTCCAATAATCTCTTTGCTTTTTACAAGAAGAGATATATCGTGTACTATTTTTGTTTTTTTAATGGTTTTTGCAAGATTTTTAGCTTCTAATATATGCATTACTGTATTGTGTACTTTCTTTTGTTTTCATAAGGTTCTATATCAATCATGGTTACATTATAGCCAACGCTCTCTAAAAAAGATTTAAGTGCATCACTCCCCCACTCTACCATATGCCACCCATCTTTCTCAAACTCTTCAAAAAGCCCCATCTGCATGAACTCTTCATGTTCTAAACGGTATAAGTCATAATGGTAAAGGTTTCCATTTTCAGCCTCGTAGCACTGCTGTAAAGAAAAAGTAGGAGAAGTCACAACACCTTCTATACCTTTGGCTTTTGCTATAACTTGTGTGAGCGTGGTTTTCCCTGCTGCTAAGTTGCCACGTAAGAAGATGATAGCATTTGGAGATAATATTTCTTGCAAGTAATCTGATACCTTATTTAATTCTGTTAGTGAAGCTTTTATTTCTTTCAATTCTCTTCCTCTAGGGTGTTTATCAGGGCAACACCTTACATTGTTCTATGCCAATTTTTGTGAAACTTCTGCCATAAGATTTAGATGTTCTCTAGCCTTAGCACTATTTAGTTGTGTACTTACCATCTCTATAGCTTCTTTTAAATCTCGTACATTGCCATCTACAAAAAGAGCAAAAGCTGCATTAAGTACCACAATATCTCTTTTGGCTCCAGATTCCTCACCTGAAAATATATCTCTAGTAATTTGTGCATTAAACATAGCATCACCACCAAGTATAGCTTCTCGTGGAGCCAATTTAAAACCAAAAGTCTCTGGGTTTATCTCACCTTCGCTTATGCGTTTATGTTCCACATAGGCAAAAGCTGTGTTGGTACTAATACCTATCTCATCCATACCATCTAAGCTAGAAACCACATAGGCTCTTTTAGTATCTAACTCTAACAGAGCTTGTGCCATACGTTTAACATAAGAAGGATCAAATACACCAAGCAAATATTTTTGAGCCCCTGCAGGGTTAGTGAGTGGACCTAATAGATTAAAAATAGTCCTATGCTCTATGCTTTTACGTAGTGGCATGATGTGCTTCATAGCAGGATGATGGTCAGTAGCAGGAAAAAAACAAAATCCTGTCTCTTCAAGCATCTTTATTTTGTTTTCACTATTTAAGTCTAAGTTTAGACCCAACGCTTCTAACACATCGGTAGAACCTGAGTTAGAAGTAATGCTTCTGTTTCCGTGTTTGGCTACCACAAGCCCCATGGAAGCTAATAATAATGATACAGTAGTAGAAATGTTGAAACTTCCACTTTTATCTCCACCCGTTCCCACTATATCTATAGCTTTTTCACGAAGCGCATCAGAGAGCTTAAGCTTTATAGAGTGCTCACGCATCACCGAAGCAGCGGCTGCAATGTCTGCTCCCGTTTCCCCTTTTTCATAAAGGTCTATGAGAAACCCACGTGCCTCATCTGTTGGCATTTCGTTGTTAAATAGTTTTTCAAATTGGTCTTTGATGCTCATTTACAGCTCCTTAACATACTCTTCTTTTTGAGACTTGGGAATGGTCTTAGTCTTAGGTATCTGAAGTACCTCATAATGCTTTGCACCTTTTAAGTATTCTATGGTTATCTTGTCACCTATCTTCACATCTTTAGACGCTTTGGCTTTCATATCATTGATATTTACTACTCCAGATTTCAGCATATCTGTAGCTACTGTACGACGCTTTACTACATTGACTGCACTTAACCATTTATCTACTCGCACAAAACTCCTTTATGGTCGGCTAAAGCCAACACTACATTTTTAATGTAAATCAGCATTTAGTGTAACTTCACGTGTACTTCTTCGTACTATCACCTCACCCGTAGTAGAGTCTTGTCTAAAGTGAAGTCCGTTTAGACCTTGAAACTCATCTGCTCTAAATGTCGTCTTAGAATCAAATGTTGTAGAGGGATTTGCAGATGCTATTTTAGCTAGCTCATCTGGATTTACTTTTATTTTTGTTCCTGCAAATATAGCTACCCCACCATCAATAATACACGCATCCCCAAGAGGAATACCACAAGTCGAATTAGCCCCAAGAAGTGTGTTTTCACCAATGCTGATAGGGTTACCATCTGTACCAGATAGAACACCTAAAATACTCGCTCCACCACCTACATCTGAACCAGCCCCTACGATAGCTGAACTTGAGATACGCCCCTCAACCATCACTGGTCCAAGTGTTCCTGCATTAAAGTTGATGTATGACGCACCTGGCATGACTGTAGTTCCAGCTGCAAGTTGTGCACCCATACGTACTTTAGATGCTTCTAGGATACGTGTATTATCTGCAGGGATGATGTGTTGTAAGAAACGTGGGAACTTGTCTACGGAGTCTACCGTTGGGTATGTTCCACTTAGTTTCATCTCTATTTCGTTATCTCTTAAGTAGTCTAGCTCGTAAGGAGTGTTCCCTACCCATGCCACGTTAGACAAGATTCCAAAGGCACCATTAAGGTTCACTTTTCTTAATTCACCTTTTCCAAGAGAAAGTGCATAAAGCTTAAGATATACGGCTTCTACTGACTTAGCATTTGCATCTTCAAACAAGAATACTATGCGAAAGTTTTTTCCAATATCTTTCATGTTTGCCAATGCTTTAATGACTTGTACATTTTTATGTGCATCACCTGTTGCCTCTGCAAGGTATGGAGCAAATGCTACCATAGCATTTTGCACAAAGTTGTCATTAATAGTTGTGACATACTCCGTACCAGAAAAATCTACCTCTATCTTCGCTTCTTTCAATGCTTCTATAAACACTGCAGCTGACCCAAAGTTCTCTTTCCAATTGATGAGTCCAAAGTTCGCTTGAAGAATCTTCTCTGCATTCTTTTGACCACGGTCAACCCTAGCAATACCAAATCCTATAGGCTCTTTATACCCTGCTTGTGAAGTAACTTTTGTTACCAATGTTTTAAATGCGTCTGTTGATTGTACTGTCTCTATTGCCATGAAATATCCTAATTTGTAATTAAGCAAATAATACTTTAATTTATGTAAAATTCCACTTATGAAGAAATATCTACGTGGTCATAATAAACAGTACTTTTCACTAGCAGTCATTGCGATGTACTCTACTTTACATAAGTTGTGTAGACTTGACAGCAATTTTCAGTACTTTAAACTTGCATTTTCTCCACTACCACATAAGACTGCTCCACCTAGTAAAACTGCCTAACCGTAGGGTGCGTTTGCCAACGTCCCTTTGACATTTAAATTTTAAATTCATACCATATTTATAGGTACATTAATAAATGTACCCCACCCAGAACAGGAACCACATATATGACAACAAAAACACTCAGCCTCATAACGGCTACACTACTTTTAAGCACGCAAACTTTTGCACAAGAAACACTAGAAGACATCACAGTTACAACCGCTACTAAAACGGCACAGAGCATCAAAGATGTTACCTCAAATATTGAAGTCATTACGGCTAAAGATATAGAAGAAAGAGGCTATACCACAGTGGTTCAAGCACTTAATTCACTTGTAGGTATCTCTTTTACTCAAAATGGAGGCTTAGGGACAACAAGTTCTGTGTATTTAAGAGGTATGGACTCTAAAAGAACCCTTGTACTCATAAATGGCATACGCTATAACGACCTTACAGGACTTGGTGGTGCCCCACTTGAACATCTCATGGTAGATAATATTTCACAAATAGAAGTCGTTAAAGGGGCACAGTCAGGTATTTGGGGAGCAGATGCTAGTGCTGGAGTGATTAACATCATTACCAAAGAAGCCAAAAGTGGTACACATGGCTCTATTCATGCAGAAAAAGGTAGCTTTAATACAGAAAAGTATGGCGTAACACTTTCTAAAAATATGGAAAACTTTTATGTAAAACTCGCACATAATGTTGTACAAACTGATGGTTTTTCAGCACAAAAACCTGCGGATATTGCACTCGATACACTCGAAGATGATGGCTATAAAAACACAACAACCGTACTTGAATTTGGGTATGCATTTAATGAAAATAATAAAATAGACTTTTCTCATACCATCTTAGATGCTAAAGGTGACTATGATACTTTTGGAAATCCAGACGGCATTGCTACACACTCTACCAATGACACATTTTCTGCTATAAACTTTAACCATGTCGACAGCTTTAATACCCTTAATGTTTATGCGAAACGTTCTACATTTGACAGAACCTATACGGCTCCTGACTTTTCAGGTATTGTTAAAACCACTCCTTATAAAGGTAAGGTAGAAGAGTTTGGACTTAACTCCAAGATACCGTATGCCAGTACCGACTTTATACTTGTAGGTGCTGATTATAAAAAGTTTAAACAAGCAGATACCATAGAAAAAGACTTTGACAATAAAGGGTTTTTTATTACCAACAGCAATACATTTAAAGGACTTTTAGGTGGAGAGACCATTTTAAGTGAGTCTGTACGTCACGATACCTATAGTAGTTTTGATAACAAAACAACTTTCAAAATAGGACTTAAACATATCCATGCTGCCATTGAAGGACTTACGTCTTCTATCAACTATGGTACTGCTTACAATGTACCTTCTCTCTATCAACTTTACTCCCCTTATGGTTTAGATACTCTAAATCCTGAATCTACAACATCTTTTGATGTCACTCTTGCGTATAAAGATTTAAAAATAAGTTATTTTAATACAAAAATAGAAGATATGATAGACTTTGATTCTGCTACATACAAATATGCAAATATCTTAGGTACATCTAAACTATCTGGTATTGAAGCCAGTTACCAAAAAGAATTTTTTACAGACTTTTTACTCTCAGTCAACTATACACGATTACTCAAAGCAGAAGACCAAGAAGGAAATGATTTAAAAAGACGTATCGCTGATAATGTCAAACTCGCTATTGACTACTATGGGATTACAGATCTTCACTTAGGCTTAGATGCAGAATATGTAGGGAGTAGAACAGATATTAAATTTAATCCAGACTTTTCTAAGTCTGATGTGGAGACAGGTAAATACACAGTATTAAATGTAAATGCGAATTATATGCTCAATGATGAGGTAGAGGTTTATGGTAGAATTGTAAATCTTACAGATGAAGCGTACCAGACTGTGTATGGGTATGCTACATCTCCTAGAGCATTTTATGCGGGTGTACGAGCTAAGTTTTAATTTGTTTATTCTGAAATAATTGCCTCATTAATTTAATCGTGGCGTTGTTTTCTCCTTACTTTTCTAGAAAAGTAAGCAAAAGTCGTCGTGGCTCTCAAATCGCTCTGCTTGCAAGGGTGTTCGCCACGACATTATTTAATGGAAGGTAGAGCGTGAAAGTTTTATTATTTTTACTTCTCAGTATTTTTTCTTATGCACAAGAACGTATAATCACCCTTTCCCCTGCTGTCAACGAGATAGTCTATGCTTTAGGCTCTGGTGAGGATGTGGTGGGTAATACACAGTACTGTTCTTTTCCTAAGGCTTCTCAGTCTGTGACAAAAGTAGGAGGGTACTTTTCTCCTAACTTGGAGAAGATACTCTCACTTAAACCTAGCATCGTCATACTCCAACAAAACAACAAAAAACTGGCTCTACGACTAGACAAACTAAATGTTAAAACCAAGATTATACAAATAGACAGACTGCCTCACATCAGAAATGCCATCTTGGAACTAGGTACACTCTTACATAAAGAGGCAAAAGCAACAAGTATCGTCACAGACATAGACAAAGCTTTGGTTGACATCAAAGGCATAGTCAAAGACAAAAAGATACTCATTGTCATAGGGCATAACACGGCTTTAGTCAAGCAAATATTTGTCGTGGGGCAAAACCTTTACTTAGATGACATCATCAATGCTTCTGGCAATACCAATGCCCTACAGTCCAAGCGTAAAGGACAGCCTATACTTAACCAAGAAAACATTATCGCTACCAACCCTGACATCGTCATACTTCTAGCTCATTCTATGCACCAAAGGGGACTCTCTCGTGCTGACCTCATCGACCCCTGGAAAGAGCTACCTATCAATGCTGGAAAAAGTGGAGATATTTATATCATAGATAAAGAGTATTCAGGAATTCCATCAGACAGGCTCGTACTGTTCTTACAAGACTTTAAAAAGATTTTAAATGCCACTACTCATAGATAGATACTCTTCTAATATATTAAATAATATTAGTTTTACTTTAGAAGCAAGAGAGCACCTCATCATCCTTGGCTCAAATGGTGTGGGTAAAACCACATTGGCAAAAGTGCTGTGTGGTATGACTCCCTCAACCTCTGTAAGCATAGACGACATAAACCCTTCTGATATCTACGGTAAAAAGCGTGCTAAGTTGATTAACTATATCCCTCCTAAGTTGGATGTATTTGATGAGTTTATAAGCGTTCGTGAGTTTTTGGAACTTTGGTTTATAAGTGGTGTTGTGGGGGCACAACACCCTACGGGGATTGATGAGGTATTGAAGAAATTACATATCACGCACTTATCAGAAAAAAACTGTAAAGCCCTCAGTTCGGGAGAGTCACAGTTACTTCTCATAGCCTCTGCTCTTTTACACGATGCTCGCTACACTATATTTGACGAGCCTACTGCAAACCTAGACCCTCAAAAGATGCAACTTCTTTTTACTCTACTTAAAGATGAAACAACACTACAAAGTAAAGTCATCATCACCCATAACCTTGACCTTGCCTACAAGCTAGGCTACAACATTCTCTTTTTAGAAGAGGGAGCTGTGAAGTTTCACGGCACATCTTCTGACTTTTTCACTCAAGAGCATTTAGATGCACTCTATGAGGGTTCGGTAAAGAAACGTGAAAATAACATCGTGGTGAAGTTATGAAAAAAGTTATTTTACTCTTTGCTCTTATACTTATAGCCATAGCTCCCTTCTTTGGGCAAATAGACTTACCCATCTCCGAATTATTTAATAGTGAGAGCATGGAATACAAAGTCTTTTTTGACATTCGACTCCCTCGTGTACTCTTAGCCTTTTTAGTCGGTGGCATACTGGCTCTGGGTGGGCTCATCTTCCAAACAGTATTTAGAAACCCTATGTCTACACCATTTACACTAGGTGTGGCAAGTGGGGCTACACTCTTTACTGCCATCGCCATAGTGCTTGGCTTCTCTACCCTCTCTCCACTCTTTGCCTTTGTAGGGGCTATGATGACCGTACTCATACTCTTTGGAGTAGCCTCTCGTTTTGAACGGTATGACTCTTCATCTTTGTTGCTAGTGGGTATAGCCTTAAGTTTCTTCTATGCGGCTGCTCTTATAGTGATGTTCTACATATCAAGCTTACAAGAGAGTTATGAAATCATGCGTTTTACTATGGGGAGTTTAGACATCGTAGGGTTTGAAAACATCATCATCTTGGCACTTACCTCTGCCTTTTTGCTGGCTGTTATTTTCAAGTACCATTATGAGCTAAAGCTTCTACTTACCTCTTATGAGTTTGCTTATCTTAAAGGTATAGATGTTAAAAAGACCAACTACATCTTACTCTTTGCTGTCTCTGTGGCAGTAGGTGTTGCAGTAAGCTTCACTGGTCCCATAGGTTTTGTAGGGCTCATCATCCCTCATATACTCAAAACCATCTACAAACAGAGTGCAGACAAACTCATCGTGCCTATCTTCTTTTATGGTGGGGTATTTTTGGTATTTTCAGACCTCATCGCACGTAACTTAGGAACAACAAGCGACATACCTATAGGGGTACTTACCTCATTTTTAGGTGCACCGTTTTTTATCTACCTCTTAATCAAAAGGAAATCATCGTGATACAAACCATCATAGGTAAGCCTAACTACATCCAACAATTTCAAAACAAAAAAGCTACCTTTATGTTGGCTATGAGCAACACAGCCACAGCCAACATAGCAGGCATCACCCAAGCAGGCATCCCAGGCATGATACACTTAACTCCTGTACTAGATGCTGAGTTCTTAGCCACAGGTGAAGTACGAAGCCTACCTAACGTAGCAGAAACACCCAAAGGTGTACCTACCCCTGCACTCATTACCTGTGGTGTACATCTACTCTCTCCTTACTCACATATAGAACTACTAGACTTAGGGCTAGAAGTCCAACCCAAAGGCGATGACCTGAACATCCACCACTTTGACATCAAGCCTAGCCAAAGCATCGCTGAAGGAGCCAACATAGATGCCAAAACACTTTTTGACAAGGGTGTAGCATTTGGTAAGTCTTATGAGTGCAAAGATGACTACCTCATATTAGGGGAGTCTGTACCCTCTGGTACTACTACGGCAACTGCCACAGCATTAGCCCTTGGCTACGATGCTAAAAAACTCTTTTCTTCTAGCTTCAAAGATGTACCCAACAACATACGAGAAGAGACCATTAAGAAAGCTCTAGCCAACATAAAGTCAGATGATGACATTTGGCAAATACTTTCAAAAGTAAGCGACAATATGCTCATCTTTAACGCTGGGTTCATACTAGGTGTAAACACTCGCTTCCCCATAGTCTTAGCAGGTGGTACACAAATGGCTTGTGTGTTGTTAGTAGCGAACAGTATCTCTAAGTACATGGGTGCAGAAGTAAACAGCTCACAACTAGCGCTCTGCACCACCAAGTGGGTAGCCCAAGATGAAAACTCAGACATCAAAGCACTCTTAGAGATGCTAGACTTCCCCATCAATGCTTACTACACAGACTTCGACTTCTCACTCTCAAAGCATCCTGCACTTAAACTCTATGATGAGGGAGAAGCAAAAGAAGGTGTGGGAGCTGGTGGGGCTTTGATGTTTGGGTTTTTGAATGGAGTATCTAAAGAAGAGATTACTCGGAAGGTTGAGGGTTTTTTAGGCTTATGAAAACGTTATACTTTGGTGGACAAAAATCAGGAAAGAGCTTACTAGCAGAACAAAAGGCGTTGAGCCTTGCAGGTGATGAAAAACCCTACTACATCGCTACCTATGACAACAGCTATGGGGACTCTGAAATGGCAGAGCGTATAGAGACACATCAGAGTCAAAGAAAAGATGCTTTTATAACTATAGAAGAGCCTATAGCGTTAGCTAAAATCATAGAACCTCACAAGACTTATCTCATAGATTGTATGAGTATGTGGCTCCTAAATACGATTGATAGTAAAGAATATGATATATTTAATGCCCTAGATACATTGGCTCAGATAGATGCAAACATTGTTTTTGTACTTAATGATGTCAGTTCGGGAGTCATACCACTTGAGTCTATGAGCCGTAAGTATGTTGACCGCTCTGGTATAATCGGTCAAAAACTCGCACAACTGTGTGATGAGGTGTATGAAGTCAAACTTGGATTGGAAATAAAACTCAAATGAACAAAGAACTAAAGGCTTCAGATGCATAACATCAGCATATTTGGCACAAGTTCAGATACAGGGAAAAGTACCCTTACCTGGGTAGTAGGACGCATACTGCAAGATGCTGGCTACACAGTCTCACCCTTTAAAGCACAAAATGTCTCTAACAATGCACACGTGGCAGATGATGGCTCAGAAATATCCATCGCCCAGTACTTCCAAGCCAAAGCCTTAGGTATACCAACAAGCTGGCATAACAACCCTGTACTTCTAAAGTCTGGACGTGGCTCTTCTGCTTCACTCATAGTGGGTGGTAAAGTAGTAGCAGACAAAGAGGTACGAGAGTACTACCGTGACTTAGACAGCCTCAAACCCATCGTCAAAGAAGCTTTTGAAACACTAGATAAAAAGTACGACTGTGTCATAGCCGAAGGTGCAGGCTCTCCTGTGGAGCTTAACCTCATGGACAAAGACCTCTCTAACATCTTCATAGCCACTGAGTACCATACTAAAATTATCCTCGTAGCAGACATAGAAAAAGGTGGTGTCTTTGCTTCCATTTATGGTGTGTATCATCTACTCCCAGAACCACTGCGAAACAATGTCATAGGTGTAGTAGTCAATAAATTTAGAGGAGATATGAGCCTTTTTGATGAAGGGGTACGCATCATAGAAGAGGAGTTTGGCATACCTGTATTGGGAGTGTTGCCCTATGTGCCTTTCAACCTAGGTTTTGAAGACTCACAGAGTTTACGTAACTACGTGCAAGACTGTAGCAAGTCTACACGTCATGTGGCTGTCATAGCCTACCCTACGATGTCTAACTACACAGACTTTGAGCCACTGCTTGCTGATCCTAACACTTGTGTAGAGTTTGTAACAGCGAACATAGACTTAAGTAGCTTTGACTGCATCATCTTACCAGGCTCAAAACTAGTCATGCAAGACTTGGCTTGGCTCAAAGAGACAGGACTTTTTGAACAGATACAAAAACATTACAAGGTAGGTAACATACATATTGTAGGTATCTGTGGTGGGTACCAAATGATGTTTGAACGTATCATAGATACTGAGTGTATAGAGGTACAAGAGCCTACTACAGTGGAAGCTCTAGGCTTCATAGAGGGAGATATAGTCTTTCAAGAAGAGAAGATACTTAAAAAATATATTAACAAATATGAAATACACCATGCTATATCAAAAAAGTATCCAGATGAGTATAAAGGTACAAATATTTATGGTACATTCTCCCACGGGATTTTTGTCGATGAGTGGTTTTTAAACTACGAAAAAGAAAGCATCAATGCCTTTGTAGAGAAGATGAAAAAATATTTAAATGTAGAAAGGCTAGTCCAAAGTGTACTTTAAAACCATATGCAACATAGGCGTCATACGATGAGAGAGCATTATCTAGGACTAAAATTTATGTTTTCGTACTTTAGTATACTGCCTGTACTCTTTGCTAAAACAGATGACCTCTCAACACCTACAGTATTAGCCTCTATGCTCTTTTTTCTTCCACTTGGAGGCATTGTCTTAGGTAGCATAAGTCTAGGCATATTTACCCTACTAGAATCACTTGAATGGTTAGCTGCCATTGTTGCTGCAGTGACATACATGATACTCTATGGTTTTTTACACACAGAAGCCATCATGGATGTGGCAGATGCACTCTATGCGGTACACTCTGGCAAAGATGCCTATAAAATCATTAAAGAACCTACTGTAGGGGCTATGGGTGTGCTTTGGGCTGGGTGTATGGTCTTACTTAAAATTGCAGGGATAGTCTACCTTTTACTGCATGGTGCGTATGCTCTTTTTCTCTCTGTCTTGATTATCAGCCGTTTAGGACTTTTACTGCTCTTTTTTACTCAGAAGTTTCGTTCTTCTTTCATTAGTAAAATGCAAGAGGGATTTTCTAAAACCTACTTTATAGCTTCTCTCCTCATTTTTACGCTTATAGGTTTTCTTTTATCAAGTTGGTATTTTTTAATATTACTCGTTGTAGGCTTACTTTTTAGCTACCTCCTCGCAAATCAACTAAGACATAAACTAGGCTTCATTAATGGTGATGTACTAGGTACTACACTAGAAAGTACAGAAATACTACTTTTCATACTAGGAGTAGCCCTATGGCTCTAACCCTTTTACGACATGCCTCTTTAGGTGAACAGCATGCAGAGCGTTATAATGGGTGGACAGATCTAAGTATTGATCCTTTTCGCTTTGATAAGAAAAAAGTTTCTATTTTACAAAATATACACTTTGATTTTGTATATAGCTCTGACCTTAAGCGTTGTACACAAACTTTAGAGATGTTGGAGATTGAAGACTACTTTACTGATTCTCGTTTACGTGAAATCCGTTTTAGAGATGAGATAGAAGGAAAAACTTTCAAAGAAGTACAAAAACTTCCTTCTTATAAATCACTTTATATAGAAGAAAGAGACAGATGGCATCAGTATATTTGTGCAGAACACCCTGCACTCTTTGAAGGGCGTATCAAAAGTTTTTTGGCTGATCTTCCTCGAGATAAAGAAGTACTCATCTGTTCACATAGTGGTACCTTACAAAAAATGATGGTACTCTTGGGCTATGCTAAACAGAAAATAAATTATTTAGAATGGATAAGGGTAGAGAATGTCATATAGTTCTTGGTTTTACGAACATGGGGAAAAGCACAAAAAAATAATGGAAAAACTTACACACTTAAATGCCATGGAAGTTGTCACATACTTTCGGTTTGATAACATGGTCAAAAATGAACCTAACTTTTGTCCTCTTTATAAAGACAATAAAAAGTGTCACAGCATGAAAGAACTCAACTGTTATCTCTGTGCCTGTCCAAATTTCAGATTTGATGATGAAGGCTTTAATGTACGAGAAGGAAAAATACTCTACTCTGCTTGTAGCATAAACTCCAAAGAAGGAGACAGATACATAAGCGATGATGCCATACATCAAGACTGTTCTAAATGTGCTGTGCCTCACTATGAATCTTATATATTAAAACAGTTTAGCCAAGACTGGTTTGAGATCATGGAAAATGTTGTACCTGAAAATTAATCCCATGAATCTACAATAGCATATTCATCTCCATAATATTCTTTAGAAAATTTCAAGGCATCCAAATAATCTTGTCCTCGACCCTCTATGATGACTCTTGTCCCCACACGTGCCCATCTATATAACCTTTGGGCAAACCTATTTTTTAAACGTATACATCCATGAGAGGCAGGTTTATTAGGTACATAACCCAAATGCATAGCTATGCCTGAATTGGTTAAACGCATCATATACGGCATCTTTGCTCCCCCTTTGGGTTTGGGCCAAAGGTTAGACTTATGGTGGCGTTTTTTTTGCATAATACTATATTCACCCCTAGGTGTCTCTCTGCCTTTTTTACCAGAAGAAATACGCCCTTCAAAGACGATATACCCATCTTCAATGGCATACGCTTTTTGTTCAGACAAATCCACAACAATTTCTTTCTCTCCAAATAATAAAGTACTCAAAAGTATCATTATCCATGCTATTATTTTTATATATTTCATCTCATACCTATTTTAAAATTATAATTTTTACTATTATAGTAATTGTACGGTAAAAAGTATCAAATTTTAGCTTCAAATTATTTGAATCTATTTTTGAGTGTATACATTTTAGGAAGTGTTATTAAAAATGAAGTGGCTCCGGCACGAGGATTCGAACTCCTGTCTTGAAAACAACAAGATTTAATAACGTACGGTCTCACCGTCTTTAAAGAGTAACTAGAAAAATAAAAATAATACATGTCAGTAGATAATGGGCATTTTTTGACTTCTAATTCCACTAATAGTTATTCATATTGATTTTCTAAAAACTTCTTTTAGCAATAGCAACTTTCCTTCTACTCCTTCAATAGAAGCTTGTACCATTTCTTCAGATGAGATATTTTCAAAATGCAATTCATATCCTGCATTTTTTGCTAAATACTGCATATAAATTCTCTGTACTCTACCATTTCCTTCTCTAAAAGGATGTAAAATATTAAGACCATTCATAAAAGTAGAAGCACTTTGGGTAAATTCAACTTTAGATTGTCCTTTAAAATAGTTCTCATCACTTAGTGCCTCAAATAATACTTTTGATACTGAAGGTAATTTTTCATAAGGTGTAAATAATGTCGTATCTTTACCAAACTTTGCCGTGATATGAGCATCATATCTATCTTGCCCTGCCCAACTATACACTTCTGAGAATAAAAATTTATGTATTGCTTTTAAATGTGCATAATCAAGATTACCTTTTATAGGGTTTTCTTGAAGTGACAACATTTTGGTATTGGTAAGAAGTTTTTCTTTACGGTGTAGTTCTTTGAGGTTTGTTGCACCTAGTAGATTGGAATCTATCAGTTCTTTATCAAAACTATTTAAAGGCATTAAGAGGCTTTTGCTATCTCGACTATTTCATCTAAACTAATTTCATGGCGTAAATGGGCAATACTTACTAAAATAT